>JACCDS011412731.1_pt1 | contig 18684 bp, 19 predicted proteins | sample 7446441 | NCBI WGS metagenome assembly JACCDS01 (sample SAMN15323445, study PRJNA562643) | freshwater metagenome | isolation source: river surface water | place: USA:Blue River Watershed | collected 2017-08-17
GCGTGAGGTAGGCGACGGGCACGCGGTCTTTCGCGCGCCGCTCGATTAGCGAGAGCAACGTCGTGATTTCAGTGTCGGTCAGCCGCGCGTCGAGAAAAGGCTCCAGGCGGTCGAGCGGTAGTTGCAACGTGTGCAGCAGCAGATAGGCAGCCTCATCAAATGCGTTATCGCTGCCGTGTCCGAAGAACAGCTTTTCAGTATTGAATCGGGTAACGGCATGGCGCAGGACATCGCGCAGAGTCAGGAACGGCGTGGGCATTGCAGAGCCTTGGCGAATACGAATGTTCAAAACACGCAAGGATACCGGATTGCTCCGTGCCGAATAAAAAATCCCTGGAGTTGAATGCTGACCGGTCACCGTATAGCTAACGACGAGGAACGGAATCTGCCTCTTCGCTTCGTCGAAATATTAGCGTTGTTCCGTTGTGCGCAAGCGTCATCTACCTAATTTATGGGATGCCCATCTGATCTTCATCAACTTAGAATCCGCCTCGATTTACGCTCGTACAGAATTTCTCTGACCGAGTGATGCAAAACCAACCGGCGGAGGAACGATGGTCGCAGATCAACTTAGGCGGTCGATAAGAAGTTACTTATCGGAAGCATGCTTCCTTGGTTTCATTGCGGTGTGCTGCAATGTGGCCGCGGCAGGTGACTTGATGGTCACTGTTGAGCACTTGAAAGCTAATGTCGGTAATGTGCGCGTCGCACTGTTCAACGATCCGAAAACTTTTCCGAAGACAGTACTGATCGGCCAGAAGGCGCCAGTCGCAGCGTCTGCCATGACGCTGACGTTCAAAGATCTTCGTCCGGGCCGCTATGCAGTCTCTGCCATGCAGGATTTAAACCGGAATGACAAGCTCGATACCAACGCCTTCGGCATTCCCAAAGAGCCCTATGGCTTTTCGCAAAACGCTCGCGGCAGATTCGGCCCGCCATCGTTTGATAACGCGAGCTTTGACTACGACGGCAAAGACCGGGTCATTCACATTCAGGTTGATTGAGCGTGAAACAGATCGCCGCATCCTCACGCACCGCCGTCACATCTGGTGATGAAGCACCCGTTGCGTTCGAGCTTTGCAGTGTCAGCCGCTGTTACCGGCTGGGCAGAACGGACATCCATGCGCTGCGGGACGTGAACCTGTCAGTTGCTGCGGGTGAGTTGTTGGCGATCTGGGGGCCGTCTGGAAGCGGTAAATCAACGCTGCTGAATCTTCTTGGCCTGATCGATACGCCGGACTCGGGCAAGGTTCGCTTTGACGATGAAGACACCACGCGCCTTAGCGACCTCGACAGAACGACATTGCGAAGCCAAAAAATCGGTTTCATTTTTCAGAGTTTCAATCTGATTCCGGTAATGAGTGCGCTGGAAAATGTGATGCTTCCTTTACTGCTGCAAAACATCCATGCCAAGGCTGCAAAGTCGCGCGCGAAATCCTGGCTCGACCGCGTCGGGCTGGGTGAATTCAGCAACGCTCGACCCGACTTGCTCAGTGGCGGACAACGCCAGCGGGTAGCCATTGCCCGTGCACTGGTGACCGAGCCGCAGTTGGTGCTGGCGGATGAACCGACCGCCAATCTTGATTCTGCCAACAGTAAAGCGGTCATTGATCTGATGATCGAATTGAATCAGACGTCAGGCATCACCTGCATTTTTTCTACCCATGATCCGCGCCTGCTGGAGCGAATACCGCGTCGTCTGCTCATGCAAGACGGTCAGATTGTTGATGACGTAGCAGGGATTGGCCAATGAATGTGTGGTCACTGGGTTTTCGCAATCTGATGCGTAATCGGCGCCGCAGTATCGCCGTCGCTCTCAGCATCGCCATTGGCTTCGCCGCTGTTGTGCTGTTTGCCGGGTACATGAAGATGGTCTACCGCGGTCTGTCGGACCAGGCAATCTATGGCGAGATGATCGGTCACATCACAATCTCGAAGCGCGGATTCACCACAGAGGGCCGTATCAGACCCGGGAAGTTTCTGATCTCCCGGGATGAAATCCGCAAAATTACGGACATCGTTTACTCGGTGCATCCAGAGCTGTCGATCGCGCCACGACTGGCCATTTCCGGGCTGCTGTCAAACGGACATGCAAGTACCGTGTTCATTGCCGAAGGGGTCGACCCAGATGACATGGCAACGCTGCGCGGGCCGCAGCGGATGGCGTCGGGTGCGCTGCGGCCCGAGCTTCGAGACGGGATTTCGGTCGCTGAGGGATTGGCTAATGGGCTTGGGTTGGCGGAGGGAGGTGCGGCTTCTTTGCTGGTCAGCACGCTTCACGGACAAGCCAATGCGTCCGATACGGTGATTGTTGATGTATTCAGCACAGGCAACGCAGGAACCAACGACAAATTCGCATATGTGCCGTTGCGGCTTGCGCAATCACTGATGGACGCCGAGGGTCTCGCCGATCGCCTGACATTAATCGATCCGCGGGGCATTCCACCTGATTCCGTGCGGCAGGAGCTCGCTGACGCATTACAAAAAGCAAGGCTGGACCTTGACGTACAGAGCTGGACCGACATCTCCGGCTTCTATCGCCAAGTGAAATCAATGTTCGACATGATTTTCACTTTCTTGCTGACGATTGTGCTTACGATTGTCGTCATGAGCGTCACCAATGCGATGAGCATGGGCGTTATCGAGCGCACACGTGAAATCGGCACCTTACGTGCCATGGGTATGCAATCGAGAACGGTAATTCGCTTGTTTATGACGGAAGCGCTGTTACTGGTCGGCGTTGGCTGTTTCGCGGGCTTGGCGCTGGCTGCAGCGGCGAGTTACGGCGTGAATTCGGCCGGCATTCTTTACCTGCCGCCGAATTCGACCGATCCGGTTGTGCTGCAGATTGGCTTTGACATGCAGCGGACCGCCTTTGCTGCAATGTTCCTGATTTTGCTCGCTGTCTCAGCCGCATCGTTACCGGCAGCGCGAGCCGCGCGCCGATCCATTACGGAGTCGCTCGGACATGTTTAAACGCTTGCTTCAGCAGGCCGTACGCGCCGCGTTATCAACGAAGGTTGATCAGAGAAGTGCCATGAGAATCGCTCTGCGTTATGCGCTGACAAACTTCATATACATCGGTCCGCTGCTGGTATTTCTACTGACAGGGTCTGCTGTCGTTGCTGAAGAACATAGCACTCGCGATCCTTCTGCCTTGCTTCGGGAAGCAGATCGCGCCCGAGGGGGCGGTCTCTCTGGACTCTATTGGGTGGTGCAGGTGAAAACCACCGGTATCGATGATGTGCAAGACATGACCCTGCAGGTGAAGGCCGCCAGAACCTCAAGCGTTGCAGAAACGCTGGAGCCGCTTCGCAGCAAAGGAGCAAAGATGCTGCAGGTGGATCGGGCCATGTGGCTGACCAAGCCGGGCCTGAAGAAGCCCATACCGATTTCCCCGCGACAGCGCCTGAGTGGACAGGCTGCCATCGGTGATGTCGCTGCGACAAACTACTCGTTGGAGTATGCAGCAACGGTACTGCGGAATGATGTCGTTGATGAGGAGCCCTGTATCGTCCTCGATCTGAAAGCGATCGATCAGCACGCGACCTATGACCGCGTGGTGTATTGGGTATCTGCCTCGCGAGGAACGGCGCTTCGGGCTGAATTTTTCTCTCTTTCCGGAAAGCGGCTTAAGGTTGCTGAGTTCCGTTACGAGAATGTGCTGAAGCACGATGGCCGTTCGATCCCTTTCATCAGTTCGATGCTGATTACCGACGATTTGACGAAGGTTCGCACGACGCTCCGTTACAGCGATATTCGCATCCGCCGGATTCCGGCCTCTGAATTTGATGTGGGGCAGCTCGATTGAGTATCCGCGCCGCTATTTCCGCATTAACGCTAATCGCTATATGTTTTATACCGCTTGTTCCGGTCATGTCGGCAGAGGTGAGCGATGCAGACGATAGCCCGGCTGAAATGCAATTCAGTGGAGCGCTGGAGATCTGGGCATACCACAGCGTTTTTTCGCAAGCCAAAGACAGTCTGCTTAATCCTGCGAATGCGATTGCACGTTTACCGGACTCGCAAAGCATCATCGACATGCGCAGCAATCTGCGCGTCCGTTATGACGATGCCGAGCTGCTGCTGCAACCACGCTTGCTGACGGAACACACTGCCGGACAGCGGAGTGGCGAGACCGACGGATCGCTTTACATGAGCCAGGCATATCTGCGTATCAGACCGGATGAGAAAGTCGCACTGACTGCGGGTCGATCGCGATTGACCTGGGGGCCGGCCAATTTCCGCTCGCCGAGCAATCCTTTCTATTTCGACGCGGGAAAAAACCAGCCACTACGTGATGTTCCAGGTATCGATATCGTGCGTGCCGATTATTCAGCCGCAAACACGCAATGGACTGCGGCGTGGGTGATCGACGCCGGTCATCTCGCTAGTCGGCCGGATATCAGCGACATTGCCTTGCTCAAGGCAGACATCCACAGGAACGGTGGAATGGCGAGTGCAGTGCTCGCTGCCCGCATGCACGGTGAGGCGTTTGTCGGCATGTTCGGTCAGTACCCGATGAGTGACGCTTTGGTGATGTACGGGGAATACGGCAGAGGATCGTTATCGGCCACCTCATCATTGAACTTGAACCGTTCGGCAGGTGGAAAGACATCATCTTCATCTGCGACGACGGCGCTGCTCGGTGCATCGTACACGCTACTGAATGGTCAGATGCTGGCGGCAGAGTATCTGTTCGATGGGCATGGAATGCGATCTGAGGAGCAGACGCGCTATTTTGCATCGGTCGGAAATGCCGCGCGGGTATTCCGCTCAGCGGCCGATGTCGCGATGCGCGCTGAGAGCGCGGCTGAGCTTGGACGATTACTGTCAAATGCGCCCGCGATGCTAGGACGTCACTACGCTTACCTGCTTTGGCAAAGCAATCCTCAGGAATCCGCGCTGTATTGGCGTATGGCGCTGGCGGCTAATGTACAGGACGGCAGCACGCAAGCTTTGCTGTTTGCAGAAAAAAACATAGCGAGCCGCATCTCGGTGTTTGGCAGCGCGACTATCAACCATGGTCGTGCCGATACCGAATATGGCTCGCTGGTGTCGCACGTTATTTCCGTCGGCGCCAAATTTTTCCTGATATGAGGTGACACGATGACTGAAGCTCGCGGCTTGTGTCTAATTTCGATACCTAAATCCGGAACAATGTTCCTATCCCGCTATCTCGAGCGAATGACGGGTTGCAAGGTTGTTTTCGGTATCGAAAAGCGATCGGCAAAAGCTTTGTCGCTCGAGCTGGCGGGCGGGTGGCATCCCGCTATACGGGCTGCAGCGGACCCACGTAGCCTCGACATCACGGCGATGTGCCGCCGCTTTGCACTGATGCTAAATCGGAACCGCGTTAATGGAGATTCGCATAGCAAAGGCATCGTGTCGGACCACGGGCATACCAGCTTTTTGCAATTTTTGATAAATCCTTCCGCGGCACATATTGCCTCTCCACGAATGTTGATTCAATGGGCGCGTGAACGCGGACTGGCACCTGTTTTCCTTTATCGATCATTGCCCGAGATCGCTAACTCATTCGCACATTTTCTTACAAGCGGACGGTCATTCTTGCTCACGTTACGTACGCTTGAGCATGCTGCAGAAATCGTCGCCGATCTGTACGCCCCCGTGCTGGCGGAGCAGACAGCGACCTGGCTTGATATCGCCGCTCAGGAAAATGTACTGGCGCTTGCTTACCGTGACCTGATTTCCGATCCGGCGCGCTGGGTGAAAGCAGTGGCGAGACAGTCAGACCTACCTCTAGAGGCAGCGGTGCTGAGCAGGCTCCCTACGGCCTATCGTCCCTGGACATACCGACATCGGCAGAGTGCAAGCGACGACAGTTGGCGGGATGGTTTCACTGTTCATCAGCAGGCAGCACTGACCGCATTGTGTCCAGTACTCCGGAGAGAGCAATGACCGATCGTGTGGCAATTTGTTGTGCAAATCCGGAGGCGTTTGTACGGGCGCACCGCTGGGCACTTCACAACCGGCTGACCAGTTTGCTGATCTCCGGCGCTGATTTAGCAATGCTTCCCAAGTTGATCGATGAACTCGGAAATTTTCCGATTATTGCTGAGCAGGATCTCTCGGGACCTATCACCCAGCAGCCATGTATTTCTGCATCGGCGCTACCGGATCAGCCAACACTGTCTTCCGAAAAATGGCCCGAGAAAGTTGCGCTGCTACTAACCAGCGGCTCAACCGGCCGGCCGGTGCTGATTGCAAAAAGCGGGGAAATGATCCGGGGTGAGGTGGCCTGCTTGCGTAATGAATTGGCAGCCACAATCTCCGGCGCAGAGTTTGTCATTACCGTACCGCTCGCTCACATGTATGGATACATGCTCGGATTCTGGCTTCCGCAGCTGAGTGGGGCCGGACTGAGCCCTCAACGAATACAGTTTCCGCAAGATTTGCGAGTGAAATGCGCTTCGGCGCGCGCCCCGCTCTGGGTTGTGACAACACCCGTTCATTTGCGTGCGTATTGCGCTGCCGGTGGCCCGTTTCCGAATGTTGCCGGAATTCTTTGTGCAACGGCGCCACTCGACCCAGACCTCGCGCGGCGAGCTAGTCTTCTCTTTGGTATAGCTATTACCGAGATTTATGGCAGTACAGAGACGGGTGCGGTCGCATGCCGTCGCTGGGATGACTCTGCCCGCGATCCCGTCTGGCAGCCGCTATCGGGAATCACGATAGCGTCAGATGAATCAGGTAATGCCGTTTGCGATGCAGTCCATCTTGGCGGACCGGTCACGCTATCAGACCAGATCAAGTTCGTCGGCTCCGGATTTCTTATCACCGGGCGTAGCTCCGAGCTTGCCAAGGTGGCTGGCAAGCGGCAATCACTGGCGGCTCTGAATCGTATCCTGACCTCTTTGCCCGGCGTGATCGACGCCACCTATTTTGACCCGGCTTCGGCTAATACTCCGCAGCCTATCGTGACACGACTGGCTGCTTTTGTCGTGCTCGCACCTGGTTGTACGGCAGAGCAGGTTATGAGCGCTCTTCGTCAACATATTGATGAGGTATTTCTCCCACGCCCCCTCTACGTTGTTGACAGCTTGCCTCGTTTGGAATCCGGCAAGCTGCGCAACAGCGATCTCGCGACACTGCTGATCCGGTGTCGTACCCGTCAGGCTGCATCTGAAGATGAAGATGCCGAATTCATTCGATAGGTAGAAACCGTATGCGTATGTTGGAAGGAAAGGTCGCGCTGATCACAGGCGCAGCGCGGGGAATCGGTGCTGCGATAGCACAGTGCTTTGCGGCGCAGGGAGCGCGTATGGTGCTCAACAGCCGTAGCGAAAGTAGCGCACTGGCGGAAACGCTCGACACCGTGAATGCGCTGGGCGCACAGGTAATGTCGTGCGTGGGAGACGTGGCCGATCCGGGTGTTTCCGCTCGCATGGTTGAGGAAGCGCTTGCCACCTTCGGAAGTGTCGATGTGCTTGTGAATAACGCTGGGGTGATTCGTGATCGGCCGCTTGCATTCATGCGCGAGTCTGACTGGGACGACGTCATCTCGACCAACCTGAAAGGCGCATTTTTGTGCTCGAAGGCCGCATTGAAGCCGATGCTGAAACAGCGATCCGGACGCATCATCAATATCGCTTCTATCACAGCGCTGTCGGGGCGGCCCGGTCAGTCTAATTACGGCGCAGCCAAAGCCGGGCTCATAGGCTTCACGCGCTCACTTGCCTGCGAAACCGCGTCACACAATGTGCTCGTCAATGCGGCAGTGGTGGGTGTCATCGATACACGCATGACGCGGCAAATTCCTCGTGAAACTTTGAATCAGATTGCCGGCATGGTGCCAATGGGCAGAGTTGGACGCCCCGAGGAAGTAGCAAATGTTTGCCTGTTTCTTGCATCGGAGCTGTCTTCTTATGTGACAGGAACGACGATTAATGTAAGTGGGGGAGGGTACATCGGATGACATCCGTATCAATCATTGAAGCACGTGAGATTGCCGAGCGCCGCAAGGCATTATCGGATCATTTAAAACGCTTGCTCATCGACAGATTGTCGCTGCAGCTTGAAGTAGACGAAATCGCCGACGATAGTCCGCTGTTCGGGGCGGGGTTGGGTCTTGACTCTGTCGATGCGCTGGAGGTCGCGATCTCGGTCGAGACAGAATTTAACGTATCGATCACGGACGAAGATCTGCATGCATTTCGATCGATCAATACGGTGCTGGATTTTATCGCAATGCATTCGGGAGACAGGAAATGATCAGTATCGCTATCGACGAGCAAAAGCGCGCTTCCGGTGCCGCTGAGGTACATCCCGACTATGCACTAGTCCGGAAACGGGTTGCGTTGTTGAACGTGTCGGCTGAAGGCCGGTGGAGGATCAGCGGTGAAAATGCGCTGCAAGCGCTGAATGCATTATTTTCCCTTGATCTGGAGATCGTTCCGCGTTGGCAGGGCGTGAGTGGATTATTCCTCCGAGAAGACGCATCAGTGCTTGCCATCGCTACCATCTTCAGGAGCGACCAGGACTGGTATGTCTTTACTGAGGCTGTAACGGCGGTTGTTTTGCATGATTATCTGCATGCCGGACTCGATAGTGCCGGAGTTCAAATCATGAATCTGGCTGACAGCCATGACTGGTTCTGTGTCGTTGGCCCGGATGCACAAGCCGCGATGGCGGCAGCAGCGGGCGACGATATTCTCGGCATGCGCTATTTTTCATTTGAGCAGAATCTCTCCCTCGGTCTGCCCGTTTTTCGAATGGGATTTTGCGGCGAATATGAGTACCGGATTTTGTGTCCCCGAGAAAAAAGCGGCGAGCTCGCACCACGCCTGCTCGACGCAGGTCGCGAATTCGGCATTGCATGTGCTGATCCGGCAGTCTTTCCGCTATTGATGTTGGAGATGCGTTCGCTGTCGAAAGCTGACATCCCCTCAGCCGGGAATCCTGTGACGCTGGGCATGCACTGCATGGTCAGTTTCCGTAAGCAGGATTATCCCGGCAGCCGAGTTCTGCAGTTATCGAAGCGTGATCCTGTCAGCCGAACTCTAATGCTTCGCTTCGAGCAGACCGGTGTGGCGTGTGCAGGTGATCGGCTTGTAATTGATAGTGTTGACGTCGGCTTTTGCGCGAACGTATATTTCTCTCCTACCCTCGGCCAGGACATCGGCTTGGCCTGTGTTGACCCTGCCTTCGGCTGGGTTGGCGTTCCGTTTACGGTCATTGGAAAACACGGCGTAGTTGATGCCGTAGGGGTGTCTGCTCCCTTATTCGTGACGAAAACAGTCAGCGCAGCCTGAGTCCGTATGTCGTTCGATCCAAAAGTCCTCCCCGGGTTTTACCGAGCGCAGCTGCTGCCAATTCAAATGGGATTAGTAGTGCTGACAAATGCTCTGCTGATATTTTTTCCGCTCCCCTGGAATACGGCAGTGCTGGCCTACGCATGTACCGCACTGATTTTGTATGAGTACAGAATTGGCGCAAGCAATCTGTACAGCTTTGCCATTCTGTTTTCCAGCATACTGGCAACGATCTTTATCGGTCTGGGTATTTCTGGATTTGATTTGCCGTGGGCACTCTTGATGTACAACGTGCTCCTCCTGCTGGCTGGTTGCTTGCAGTTGACGTGTGTGGACGAACTGACCGGCGATGTGAAAAAAAGCCGAGGCTCTCCGGAGCTGCTTACAAACACATTGCGATTATGGGTGAGTATTCATGCATCAAGCACGGCACTGATCGTCTTCATTTTATTCGTAGCGACTAAACCTAACCCGGCTTTGATCGGCCTGTTGCCCGCGCTTCCCCTCGCAGGCGCCACGTTGACATTGTGGATGCATTTCGGACGCCGTCCTGAACCGATACGTGAGGTTCTCTTTGCTTTGGGTAGCTATCATTTCAGGACAGTAGAACCAACGGCTTCCAAACTTCGCCCGTTTTATCAGATATTCGTCCGTGAAGCGATGCCGTCAATTCGGCAAGGTACAGGCCCAGATGCGGATGACCTGGGCTCACTGGTTGCATTGAAAATGTCGCTGGATGGTGATTACTGGTCGCAGACGCAGTTTTTTGCTGCGTATTATGGCGACGAGATCGTCGGCACGATTTCGTGCACGTTAAAGCGGCCAAAGCATGTCCTGGGATTTGAAGTTGGCCATTCAAGTCCAATCAATGTAAAAGCCCTGTGTCGCTTTGGACATGTGCTTGAAATAGGACGATTGTCCGTGGCACATGAACACCGGTTTGGCCGCGACGTATTTCAGGGTTTGATGCGTTGTGTGCTTGAGCAGGCGTTTCAGGTCGATGCAGCGTTTCTTGTCGTACAAAGTTTTGTATCGGTACAACCAGTGTACCGTAAGATCGGTTTTTTCCCGATCGACGAGCACGTGTCGCATCAAACCGGGCTGGGTATTGCAATCGTACCGATGGCGTTCAATCTGGCGGCGCGAGTCGTGTGCGGCACATCGAAGGCCGATGCCGCCGACACCATTTCCGAGGCGCTGAAGCCTCACCATGCCGAAAGCTATTTCAAGCGGCAGGCATTGCGCGCATTACTTGGCCGTCCCTGCGCCTGGAAACTCTCCGCTGCAGAGGTCATAAGTTTGCTCAGGCCGTCGGGCAGACTCACGCCGCTGAATGAGGAGCATGTTCGTGTCCTCTGATCTCGTAATAACCGGCTTTGGCGCCGTCGGCTCTTTTGGCGGGTCGTGCGAGGCCCTATGCGCCGCGCTTGCGCGTGGTGAGCCGCTCGCCGAACGCAGTGCACGGCTCGGTGGCGATCATCTGAGTGCCGAAATTACCGACTTTGATCTGTCACGCTTCCGCCAAACTGCAAATGGCCATCGTGCCCCGCGTATCTCTCAATATGCAATGGCTGCGGCAGCGCAAGCGATTGACGAGGCTGGCCTGGAGGATCGCCAGTGTGAACGCGATGAAGTAGCGGTCGTTTTCGGTACCGGCAATGGTTCGGCCGAGGTAGTCGCCCGCAACCTGCGCGCCATTACCGCGAACGGGCTGGGCGCGGTTGAACCACTATCTTTCCAGGAAAGTGTATTCAACGCGCCGGGCAGCAGGATCAGTATTGAATACGGATTTCGCGGCCCATTGCTGGCATTGCCGATGGGCTGGTCGGCCGGCGGCCATGCGATTGTCTCTGCGGCCGAGTTGATCGAATTCGGGCATGCGGAGGTTGCTCTTGTCGTGGCCGCTGATGAGGTCACACCGCTCACGCATGAGGCCATGGTGGCGCTCGGATTGGCCAGGGGATCGGAAGCCGCGAATCGATTTGACGCGCAGCCGCGTATTCCGTTCTACCCGTCGGAAGGTGCGGCAGCGGTGGTGCTTGAGACCCGTGTGCATGCTGCCAAACGCGGTGCCCGGCCTTTACTGGAACTGGCTGGCTGGGGGATAAATTCGGATGCGCTTGGCGTCGGTGCCAAGGGCCGTGGTCATGCGTCGCTTGCTCAGACGATGAAATCTGCACTGATATCGGCACCGGAATCTCGAGTCGTATTGGTCTGCGCTGGGAGCTATGGCAGTGATGATGCTGATCGTACCGAGCGTGAGGCACTTGCTGAGATATTTGGCGAACCTCTGTGTCCCCCGCTGATCAATCTACGAACTGTGATTGGCGAGACAAAGGCCCCTGCTGCGTTATTCAGTCTGATTGCTGCTGCAGCGTGGTTAGTCGATCACGCGCGGCAGAGTGGCAGTGAACATCCCGAGCCCCGACAGAGTGAGGATGCCGTGCTCTGTAATGCCTTCTGGGTCAATGGCACAAATGCCTCATTGCTGGTGCGGAGGCCGAAGTGAAAGCCGTGTTCTTATTTCCGGGACAAGGCGCGCAGGCCGTCGGCATGTGTTCAGTATGGATCCGCTCTTATCCTTCGGTGGCAAGGCGTCTGCAGCAGGGCAGCGATTTGCTGGGTATCGATTTATCTCGGCTGATCGACATGGGCCCACCCCGGGCAATCACGCAAACGCTGATCGCCCAGGTATCGATTTATTGCCTGAGCTTCGCCTTGTATGAAATTCTTGTTGCCCGAGGACTTCAACCGGGCTTGCTTGCCGGGCATAGCCTCGGGCAGTTCACTGCGCTTGCAGCGTCCGGTGCAGTGACTTTTGATGACGGGCTTGCGCTTGTAAAAGCGCGGGGCGCGGCAATGCATGAAGTCAATCAGTCTTTGGATGGCACGATGCTTGCGATCCATGCCAACGATGTGCAGCGGCGCTTATCTGCGCTTGTTGGTGAGTCTGGGGATTGCTGGATATCGAACCGGAATGCCCCGGGCCAGTGGATCGTCGCAGGTCGCAGGCTGGTTTTGCAACGCTTGCAGTCCATGCTCGCCCTGGACGGTGTCGCTACACGCTGGCTGGATGTAGCAGGTCCGTATCACACGCCATTGATGGGCCCGGCCGCTGCACGCTTCGAGCAGCGGCGGCAGCTTTGCGACCTGCATGATGCCGATATACCGGTCGTGGCTAATTCAACCGCCTTGGTTCTTCGTACCCGGGAGCAGTGGGAGGCTGAACTGGCACGACACATGGTGTCTCCGGTGGATTGGGTTGGCACGATGGAGGTGATCTGTAGCTATGCGCCGGATCTGCTGGTCGAGGTCGGACCTGGCCGGACGCTGAAAGGTCTTACGTTGCGAAACGCGCCGCATCTGAAGTGCCTCGCGAGCGCAACGCCTGACGATATCGATCGTGCTTGCGAGGCTTTCAATTGATCGGGGAGCGTATTCTGATCACCGGGCTCGGTGCGATTTCTTGTCTCGGCAAGGGCATCTCGGCACATCGGCAGGCATTTGAGCAGGGGCGAAGTGGTATCCGTCGTGTCACACAACCAGGCGGCAGATTGCCCGTGGGCGCCAGCGCCGGCTGGATTAAGCACGAGTTCTGTGACGGTACAGGGCGGGTCTGGCAAATGCTGCAATATGCGCTGTCTGACGCGCTGGATGACGCTGCCTTGACGGACGTATCTGGCTGTCCGCTGTTCATCGGCAGTGCGCACGGAAACCTCGATAGCTGGCTGAATGAACGCCGCGGGATTGGCGATACGAGCCGGCTGTGGCAACCCCACTACGTCGATGTCCAACCATTGGCCGTATTTTTGCCGCCGACTATCGTCAGCACCGCCTGCACAGCGTCGGCAGTTGCGCTCGGATTAGCATTCGATGGTCTCCGCAGTGGCGACCATGGGCTTGCAGTGGTCGCCGGTGCCGAATCGCTGACGGCCTTTCTCCATGCCGGCTTTGAATCGTTACGCGCATTGACGCGTGACCGTTGCCGCCCTTTTGATCGTGAGCGAAGCGGCTTGGTGCTGGGTGAGGGCGCAGCGGCAATGGTACTTGAAACTGAAACGCATGCCCGGCGCCGGGGTGCTCTCGGTATCGCAGAAATTGCGGGCTACGGATTTGCATCAGATGCGGCACACCTGACTGCCCCGGATCCTGCCGGCGGGGGTGCGGCGCGGGCGATGCGGCAAGCGTTGACTCAGGCCGGCATGACGGCACTGCCTGACTTTATCAATGCGCATGGCACGGGCACGCGACTGAATGACCAAATGGAGTGTATTGCTATGCAGCGTGTGTTTGGTGATGCAGCTTCGTCGATTGCCATCACCTCAACCAAACCATTGACAGGCCATCTTTGCGGTGCGGCCGGTGTGATGGAAGTGGTGAGTTCGGCCATCTCGCTGCAGTCGCGCACGGTGCCTGCGATTGATGGGTTTGAATCACCTGATGCTGACTTCTCTGCGTGGGATTTTGTCAGCAGCCCGCGCCGGCAGAAGGGGATGGAGACAGCTGTTTCGATGAACAGTGGCTTTGGCGGTACCAATACGGCCATCGCATTGCGGCGTGCGGCGAGCGCATGAGCCTTCTACCGAGCCACAGTTTGCTGATTGACTCTGGCAGGGAGGCGATCGAAAGCGGCTATGTCGAGGAGGTGCGTTGGCCGGCGGGATGTCGCGTGAACCTGGATGCTCGCCTCCTGCTGCTCGCGCTGCAGCGATTCCGCTTGCGGCTCGATTGGACAGATGACGAATTTCGTGCGAGTGCGGTAGTTCTGGGTTGCCAGCTGGGGGCGATGGAGAGTTACGAAGCTTTTGATCGCAGCTTGATCGAAGCATGGCCCGCACCTCTGGCATTTTCTCACGCGCTGCCGTCGATTCCACTGGCCTGTGCGAGTGTGTATTTCGGGCTGCACGGGCAGACGCTGACGCTGGCGGGGGATGATCAGGTGGGGCTGCGTGCACTCGATCAGGCGGTTATGCTGGTACGCGTCGGACGGGTTGAACGCGCGATTGCCGGTTGTTGGGAGGCGCCTTCTGAGACCCGACACCGCTGGCAAGATTCGGACGACCGGTGTCGTTGTCTGCTTGTGGCTATCGACGGTACGAGCACTGATGGCCGAAGCAGCGCGGTGGATTACGCCTTACCGCTTCATGCAGACAGTCCAGTCGGGCCTCTTGCTCATGAATTGAATGTACTTCGGGTGAACAAGCGTGGTTAAGCTGGAAGCTACTACTGCGCAGACCGTCCGGGTCGCCAAAACGTCACATCGCGCCCGGGTTTTGGCCGAGCAATCAGGACGGCACACGCTGAGAGTGCGCTACGGTGAAACCGACCAGATGGGCGTGGTTTATCACGCCAATTATGTGGTTTGGTTTCATGAGGCCCGTGATGCGCTGCTGTTAAAGGCCGATATCGATGTCGCCAGACTTGAACGCGATGGCTATCGCTTTCCTGTCGTCGATATTGCCTGTCGCTACCTGAGACCGGCGCGTTATGGAGATGAGGTCGTGATTGACGTACGAATGTTATTCGACGCAGTCGCAAGAATGCACTGTCATTTTGAAGTGAGAAATACAAAAACCGGACGCTTGCTGGCAAACGGGTCGAGTTTATCGGTAGTCACAGATCATTACGGGAAGGTCAAGCTACGTCTTCCGAAGGCTTTGGTATCTCGCCTTGTCGCCACGATGAATGCCAGCCCGCATAAGGATATTTGCCGAGAGGATGTGGAATGAGTGAGCGTGTTTTCGTGACGGGGATCGGGATATTGTCGGGAATAGGAACTGACTGGCACACGTTTTCGACGGCGCTTGAAGAGGGGCGAGATGGGATTCGTGAAGTATCGGCATTTGACGCCGGCAAATTGCGCGCGCGTCTAAGTTGCGAGGTGCGCAATTTTATTCCGGGGCGACATTTCGATCAGCGTTTGCTGCGCCGTATGGATCGATGCTCGCAGTTTGCCGTGGTCGCCGCACGCGACGCCATGGCTATGGCCGGGCTCGATGAGCATACATACGATCCCGCGCGGGTCGGCGTCAGCCTTGGCACGACGCTGGGCGGCATGGTGAACGCAACGGCGTATTATGAGACATTGTCTTTGACAGGTCGTCAGTATGTGACGCGGTTGTATGACTATCCGTTGTATTCGGCTGGTGCGCGAATCATCGGTGAATGGGGCTTCACCGGACCGAATTGGGCGTTCAGTACCGCGTGCTCATCCGGAAACATCGCTCTTGGCTACGGTGGCGATCTGCTTCGCGCGGGGAAGCTGGACCTGATGATTGCCGGTGGCGTGGATACGATGGCCAAGATGACGCTGGCAGGATTCAATGCAATGCGCAATGTCAGCGGCGAAGCGATCCGGCCTTTTGATCGACATCGAAGCGGTGTGATTCTGGGTGAGGGCGCCGCAGTATTTTGTCTGGAGAGCGAACGCGGTATGCGGTGCCGTGGAGCGCAGCCGCTCGCGGAATTGCTGGGCTACGGAATGAGTAATGACGCCTACCACATGACCGCACCCGATGCGACCGGCCGCGGTCCTGCGCTGGCGATGTCGCGGGCATTACGACGCGCGCGCGTCGAGCCTGCCGACATCGGCTATGTAAATGCTCACGGTACCGGCACCCGGCATAACGATGAGATTGAGACGCGTGCTATCCACAAGGTATTCGGAGAGCATGCCGCGTGTCTGCCTGTCAGTTCGACCAAGGCGATGCATGGTCACACTCTAGGCGCTGCCGGCGCTATCGAGGCCGCCGCCGTGATCGCCGGCATGCAGCAAGGCTTTATTCCGCCAACCATCAACTATCAGACACCTGACCCGCGTTGCGATCTTGATGTTGTACCGAATGTTGCTCGCAAGCAGTGCTACGACATCGCACTTTCCAATAATTTCGGCTTCGGAGGAAATAATTGCGCCTTGATTCTCAAGCGTGTTTGACGGTCGCCCTGCAAAGCGATGATTCCCATGTTCGGCGAATTCGCTTGCCCTACCGCCCACTGCCGTGGATGCACGTTGCTCCAGTCCGGAGCGTACGATGACGGAATCCGTACTGGATATCGTGGCGATCAAACGTCGCCTGCCTCATCGCTTTCCGTTCCTTATGATCGATCGGGTCCTGCGTCATGGGGGCGATGAGGTGTTGGCAATCAAAAATGTGACGCTGAATGAACAGTTTTTTGAGGGGCATTTTCCCGGCGAGCCCATCACGCCGGGCGTGATGATCGCCGAGTGCATGGCCCAGTCGGCGGCATTTCTTGGAAGCGGCAGACCTCCTAATGCTGATAGCCAGCCCGGGGCACTAAAGGCACGTCTGACTGCGATGGATTTCAGGTTAAAGCATACGGTTGTTCCCGGAGACCAGTTATTGATCACTGCACGGGTAATCAAACGCTTGGGAAAAATGATGCGGGTGGCGGCATCGGTATCAGTCGACGACCGCGTGGTGGCGTCTTCAGAATTTACAGTGGTGCTGATGTGAACCGCTCCGGCCACACTCTATTTCCGCCTCCTTGTTTACTGGGCAAAACTCACCGCGCTGCGATCAAAGGACAGCGCCCGTTTGTACTTTGGCTGACCGGACTTTCGGGGGCAGGGAAGTCGACAATCGCTGGCCGGGTTGAACGTTATTTGTGGATGCAAGGTTGTCACACCTACCTGCTGGATGGCGACAGCCTGCGTTGTGGTATCAACGGCGACTTGAGCTTCAGTTATAGCGACCGTGTGGAGAACATCCGCCGTGTTGCTGAAGTTGCCCGGTTAATGGTTGACGCAGGCTTGATTGTCGTGGTCGCCGTCATCTCGCCGTTTCGCCGTAGCCGCCAATTCGCACGGTCCTTGTTCGCACCGTCGGAGTTCGTCGAGGTTTACGTGAACACGTCGCTGGAGATCGCGGAGGCGCGTGACGCGAAGGGTTTATACCGCAAGGCGCGCATGGGCAGTCTCGCAGGATTTACTGGTGTCGATTCTGTGTATGAAGCACCGTTGAATCCCGAAATCATGATTGATACCAGCATGACCAACCCTGACAGCGCTGCGGCATGCATCGTCGAGTGGCTACGCTGTTACGGCCATTGGCGCACTGACACATGAGCAGCGACATGAGCAGCGCGCCTGATACGCCGCGGTCTGCGTGTGCCCTGGCATCGGTAGCCGGCTGGCCGGGCACAGGGATGCGCTCGTTCTTGATTTGAGACGAGAGAACTGCCAAAGAAAACACCAGCCTGCCGGCGAGGCAGGCCGTTGGTCGTGGCAGTCGCCGGTTTGGCTAGCCAAGCAGAGTTTCGAGCGTGCGCCGATAAATGTTTTTCAGCGGCTCGATTTCGGCGACAGCGACATGCTCGTCAATCTTGTGAATGCTCGCATTAGTCGGCCCGAACTCAACCACCTGTGGGCAGATCTGCGCGATGAAGCGGCCGTCCGAAGTGCCGCCCGACGTTGATAGCTCCGTATCGATACCCATCTCTGCATGAATAGCCGACGACAGGGCATGGCTGAGCTCGCCACGCGGCGTCAGGAACGGCAGCCCGCCGACTGTCCATTTGAGATCGTAATCAAATCCATATTTATCGAGCACGGCATGTACGCGCTGCTGCAGTCCGTCGACGGTGCTCGCGGTGGAGAAACGGAAGTTGAAGTCGATGACGCATTCGCCCGGAATCACATTCGAGGCGCCGGTGCCGGCATGAATATTCGACATCTGCCATGAGGTTGGCAGGTAGTACTCGTTGCCCTGATCCCATTCCATGGCAGCAAGCTCTGCGAGCGCCGGCGCAGCCAGATGGATCGGGTTTTTTGCCATGTGCGGATAGGCGATGTGGCCCTGTACGCCTTTGACGACCAGCTTGCCGGACATCGTGCCGCGGCGGCCGTTCTTGATCATGTCGCCGAGCGTCTTCACCGAGGTGGGCTCGCCGACGATGCAGTAGTCGAGTTGTTCGCCGCGGGCTTTCAGCTGATTGCAGACGATGACGGTGCCGTCGATGGCGGGCCCTTCTTCATCGCTGGTAATCAGGAAGCCGATCGACCCCCGGTGATCCGGATGCTCAGCGACGAATTCTTCGACTGCCACCACCATCGCCGCCAGCGAGGTCTTCATGTCGGCCGCGCCACGGCCGTAAAGCTTGCCGTCGCGATGGGTCGGCACGAAAGGATCAGAATTCCATTGTTCGAGCGGACCGGTCGGCACCACATCGGTATGGCCTGCGAACACCAGCAGCGGCTGTTCGGTGCCACGCCGAGCCCACAGATTGGTGACGTCACCGGACGCGATCGTCTCGCAGGTAAAGCCCAGCGGTGCGAGTCGCTCGGCCATTTTCAGCTGGCAGCCGCCGTCAGCCGGGGTGACTGAGTGCAGCGAGATCAGTTCTTCTGTCAGGGCGAGGGTCTTGCTCATGCTTTTAATGTCTTTTCGTA
>JACCDS011330478.1_pt1 | contig 18677 bp, 16 predicted proteins | sample 7446441 | NCBI WGS metagenome assembly JACCDS01 (sample SAMN15323445, study PRJNA562643) | freshwater metagenome | isolation source: river surface water | place: USA:Blue River Watershed | collected 2017-08-17
CTCGTGACTTTCGCTTCAGGGTGACAGCACGAAGAGGCAAAGATCGCAAAGTGAGGTTCAACGCACTCTCAACTTTCAACTCTCAATTCTCAATTTAATAGGGCGCAACCCTTCAAGCAGAAAGTGATTGGTGAATGAAAGTGCTCGTGACTTTCGCTTCAGGGTGACAGCACGAAGAGGCAAAGATCGCAAAGTGAGGTTCAACGCACTCTCAATTCTCAACTCTCAACTTTCAATTTAACGCGTACATTTTGTTCCCGCATTAACCATTCACCATTATCAATTTACCATCAATTATTTATTTTATCGCACGCTGCCATCACGCATCAGCCACCCATCAAAGAATTTTGACCAAAACGGTTGGTTGTAAACGACTCGCGTAAACGTGCGCCCCCGACTGTAGCGGCAGCCCACCGCTTACCGGGGTTAGCAGGCGATGAGCGGCGCAGGCCCCGCCTTTTTTTGGGCGGGGACCGCGCACGCCATCTGCCTGCTTGACCCGGGAAGTGGTGGCTACAGCGAAAGGCGGGTTAAGGCGCCCAAATTAGGACTAGAAAAATCATACATGGTAACAGTCAAAAGGAGCAATTTAGAAAAGTCGCTACCCCTACTAACCCGCTTAGAGTGTGTTCGTTCGAGCCTGCCACACATCAATTATTGCTATAACTTTATGAACACGAGGTGACTGGCTTTTTTAGCTGTACGGTGTTAATTTTAAACGGACGTTGCTGCCATTCATGTTCAGAATTATTGCTATTTTTGAGGTTTTCAGAGATATCTATGCGTGTTATTGAATTCCGTGAAGCGCTTCGCGAAGCCATGTCAGAAGAAATGCGTCGTGACGAAACTATTTTCCTCATGGGTGAAGAAGTGGCTGAGTACAACGGTGCTTACAAAGTATCAAAAGGGATGTTGGCAGAGTTTGGCCCCAAAAGGGTTATAGATACGCCAATTGCCGAACTTGGTTTTGCCGGTATTGGTGTTGGCGCCGCGATGAATGGCCTTCGTCCCATTATCGAATTCATGACGTTTAATTTTAGTCTCGTTGCTATTGATCAGGTTATTAATGCTGCTGCAAAAATGTACAACATGAGTGGCGGCCAATACAACGTACCAATTGTTTTCCGCGGTCCAACTGCCTCTGCAGGCATGTTGTCGTCGCAACACTCTCAGGCGTTTGAGAATTGGTATGCCAATTGTCCCGGATTAAAAGTGGTAGTTCCTTCTAATCCTTATGACGCAAAGGGACTAATGAAGGCGGCCATTCGCGACAATGACCCCGTAATTTTTATGGAAAGCGAACAAATGTATGGCGACAAGGGCGAGGTGCCTGAAGAAGAATACATTATTCCGCTTGGCTTGGCAGATGTTAAAAAAGAAGGGACGGATGTTACCATTGTTTCGTTTGGTAAAATATTTAAAGTAGCCATGGCGGCCGCTAAAGAACTGGGCAATGATGGCATTAATGCAGAAGTGATTGACCTTAGAACCGTGCGTCCGATTGATTATGACACTGTAATTAATTCGGTAAAGAAAACCAACCGGTTGGTTGTTGTTGAAGAAGCATGGCCGTTGGCGTCGATTTCATCTGAAATTGCCTTCAAAGTTCAAAAAGAGGCCTTCGATTATTTAGATGCGCCTGTTTTACGTGTTACCAGTGCCGATACCCCACTACCTTATGCGCCTACCTTAATTGAAGAAAGTTTGCCAGGGGTTGCTCGTGTGGTTAAGGCGGTAAAGGAAGTCATGTACGTTAATAAATAACATGCGCATTGCCCTTGTCACTGATGGCATTTGGCCCTATGTGCTAGGCGGCATGCAAAAGCATTCTTACTATCTCTGTAAATACTTAGCGCAGAAAGGGGTTCAAATTGATTTGTACCACTTTAATGATAGCCAGCTGGCCATTGATGATTTAGCCGTTTTTACGGAGGAAGAAAGACGCTTTATTCGGTCGGTGGTAGTGCCTTTTCCTAAGAGTTTCAAGTTCCCAGGTCACTACCTTTTTCGCTCTCTAAAATATGCTGATGCGATTTACGAGGCCTTACGGCCCAACCTTAATTCCTACGATTTTATTTATACTAAAGGGTTTACTGGCGCAAAATTAATTCGACTCAAGTCCGCGAAAAAAATAACGTGTGCTCCGATTGGCATCAATTTTCACGGTTATGAAATGTTTCAACCGCCACCGTCAAAAAGAATTTGGTTACAACAACGGTTATTATTGCGTAATCCGGTTAAATGGCTCTCCAAGAATGCCGATGTTGTTTTTTCATATGGTGGAAAAATTACCGATATCATAACGGCGATAGGTGTTCCAAAAGCAAACATTGAAATTATTCCATCAGGGGTCGAAAAGGAAATACTTGTTAGCGACGTAAGCCAATTGCATACACCAATTCGCTTTCTTTATCTTGGAAGGTATGAACGCAGGAAGGGTATTGAAGAAATTTATCAATCGATTGATGCGTTGCTCGCCGACCCTTCTTTTAAAGCACAATTTGAATTTATAGGTCCTCTTCCCGAAACCAATCGCATACAACATCCGTCGGTTGTGTACCATGGCGAAGTGCGCGACCGTTCAACTTTATTGCGATTAATTCAGAATAACGACGTGTTGCTTTGTCCAAGTTGGAGTGAAGGTATGCCAAATGTTATTTTAGAGGCGATGTCGCAGGGACTAGCCGTTGTTGCCACTGATGTTGGCGCTGTGAGCGGACTGGTAAATCACAAAACGGGTTGGTTGTTGTCGTCGCCTTCGACAGAGGGACTGATAAAAACGCTAAAAACCATTGTTGAACATCGAGAAGAAGTCATGGCTAAGAAACAGCAAGCTCTGCTTCATGTGCAACACAACTACACGTGGGAAAAGCTCTCGGACGACTTGATTCAAATTATTCAAAATCGTTTATCTAATTAATGGCCATACAACTCTATACGTCTAAACTACTTGCTACCCATTACCGCAAACGAAAAGGTGAAACACGGTTAGGTGATACGGTTCAAACGGCTGATGGTGATTGGCCAGCTCTGTTAGAGAATAGCACTGCTTCTTATGTACTAGTTGGTATTCCTGAAGATATTGGTATAAGAGCCAATTATGGAAGACCAGGCGCTACAACCGCTTTTAAACCCGTATTGGAGTCGTTGCTAACGACTCAGGACAATGAGTTTTTTAATGGCGAACAACTGTTGATTGCTGGTGAAATTACTTGTAACGATTTACAAAATAAGGCGGAAGCCTTGGATCCGCGAAATGACAACGATTTGTTGCAGCTCTATGCGTTAGTCAATCAACTGGATGAACGGGTGACATCCGTAGTGAGAGCTATTGTAAAGGCAGGAAAAACACCCTTAATTATTGGTGGCGGACACAACAATGCTTTTGGAAATATTATGGGGAGTAGTCAGGCACTTCAACAATCCATTAATGTTATTAATTGTGATCCCCATCTCGACTTTAGAGCAGAAGAGGGGCGTCATAGTGGAAACGGATTTACTTATGCCTACACTAATAAGGGCTTGAATAAGTATGGTGTGGTTGCCATGCACGAATCGTATAACAACCGACAAGCACTCGAGCGCTTTAGAAAAGAACCTGCTCGTTTATTTTACATAAGTTATGAAAAGGTATTTGTAAGGAGTGAATGCGCGTTTGAAGAAGCTGTTTTGCAAACAATTTCATTTCTTGGAAATAGCCCATGTGGCATTGAATTGGATATGGATGCTATTACGAATGTGCCCAGCAGTGCCAGAACCAGTAGTGGTATTTCACCCATACAGGCTAGGCAGTATGTGCATTTGGCCGCATCGAAACTCAATGCCACCTACTTGCATATAGCCGAAGCCGCGCCGGTGTTGGCTCACAGAAAGGCAGATAACAAGACGGGTAAATTGATTGCCTACCTCATTACTGATTTTATCAAGGCAGTGAACGCCCGGTTAATCAAGGGGCTTTGATGGTTGTAATGCCTGATTGGCGGTCAATTCAAACACCAACGCCAAAAGCATTACAGCAACACAGCCGATAAGGTTGAGCCATAAAAAGGCGGTAACTTGAAAGTACCATAATCCGATTACGAGTACTTCAGAAATAAGGGCGGCATAAAAAACACCAGTGCCTTTAATTTTTTTAAATACAAAAGCAGTTAAGAAAATGCCGAGTATTACACCGTAAAATAGAGAGCCTAACACATTCACCGCTTCGATTAAATTGCCCACCTTACTGGCATAAAAAGCAACACACATACAAAATAGTCCCCATGCAACCGTTAGCCAACGGGTCGTGTTTACCTTGGCGACCTCTGATTGGTTGGTGGGTCGGTATTTCTGAACAAAATCGACCATAGTGGACGAGGCCAGGGAATTCAACCCACTCGCTGTTGAGCCCATGGCTGCTAAAAATATCACTGCTATCAGCAAACCAATAACGCCCTTTGGCAGTTCATGCGTAACAAAATAGAGGAACACAAAATTGCTATCATTCTGATCAGCCTTTGGGTCTTCAGCTTTTAATAAGCTTACAAATTGTTTTCTTAATGTGTCAATTTGCTGATTGTCTTGTTGGATTAACTGTTTGCAAACAGACGCTACATCGCTATTCGCGCTCCGTTGTGCCTCGATGTAACCCTTGGCATGCTCTAATCGTAAGGCGTTAATCTCATTAAATTGGGTCTGAATAAGTTCAGCATTGGTTTTTAAATGGCCGCTTTTTACAATTTCTAAAGCATGTTCATTAAAGAACACGGGTGGTTGGGTAAAGTGATAGAAACTAAAGACCAAGGCGCCAAGCATAAGTATGAAAAACTGCATGGGGATTTTAACAAGGCCATTAACAAATAATCCCAGTCGGCTTTCATTAATTGAACGGCCTGTTAGATAGCGACCAACCTGCGATTGGTCGGTTCCGAAATAAGATAATTGAAGAAAAAGTCCACCAATTAGTCCGGACCAAAGATTGAACTTATTCGCAGGGTCAAACTGGGTGTCTAACACCTTTGTGCGCCCTGCAATACCTGCAATATCTAATGCTTCAGATAAACCAATGTTGTTGGGTAAATTGTGTACGACCAGGTAACCTGCAAGAAACAAGCCTGAAAAAATGACCACCATTTGAAGCAATTGGGTGTATGAAACCGCCTTGGTACCTCCATATACTGTGTACAGAATTACCAGTATGGCATTCATAACGATGGTTAAATTAATAGAGATGTGTAAGATCTGTGACATCACTATTGCTGGAGCATAAATAGTTATGCCCGTGGACAACCCCCGTTGTAAAAGGAAAAGAAAGGCGGTTAGGGTGCGTGTTTTTCCGTCAAATCGTTCTTCTAAATATTGATAAGCGGTAAATACTTTCATTTTATGAAAAATCGGAACAAAGGCAACGCAAAGAATTATTGTGGCTAGTGGTAGTCCAAAATAAAACTGGATGAAACGCATTCCATCGGTATAGGCTTGACCAGGGGCTGATAAAAAAGTGATGGCACTCGCTTGAGTGGCCATTACAGAAAGTGTTACATGGTACCAGGGCAACGAACGATCGGCGAGCAAGTAGGTTTCGAGCGTTTTGGTTTTTCTACTTTTCCAAATACCATAAACAATAATAATGCCTAGGGTAGCGAGTGTTACTATCCAATCTATGCTGCTCATGAATAGTATTCAGTAAAAAAGTAGAGACCAATAATCATTACTACAAGCCAGATTGCGAGCATTAGATAGGCAAGGTACCAACGCTTCTCACTCATCGTTACTTAAGATTAATCAGGTTCGTCATGAGTCGGAAGGCACCGGCATTGCCTAATGGAAGTTGTCTGAAAAAGGCGAGTCCAGTATACACAAAATGACCCTTTCCATAATTTCCAATTATTAAACTTCCTGTATGTGCTTTTTCACCAGGATCATTCATGGTTAGCACAGTTTGGTACTGTGGATCTAACTCGGTGGCGAAGTAGATGCCTCTTTCTTGTACCCAATTTTCAAAGTCATCACTGGTTATTGGATTGGGCTCTTTTAATACTTGATGTAAGGGTTGAGAAAATTGAACGATGGCTGTTTCATCAGTCACACGGTCCCTACTCACTGCAAAGGGATAAGGTCCGATACGGGCGTTCAAAGGACCAACGCGGCTATTGGTATTGTACTGCACAATCAAATTTCCGCCATTTGCTACATAGTCAAGCAGACGTTCATTTAGCGCTTGTAGTTTTTCATTCGTATTGTAAGCGCGTACACCTGTTATGATGGCCTTGTATTGTGACAAATCTTCGCTTTCTAATTGTGCGTTGCTTAAAACATGCACAGAATAACCAGCCATGACCAAACTTTCGGCTACTTCATCACCAGCACCTGGCACATACGCAACGAGCTGTTGGTTGCCTTTTAATTGGCAACATTGCAATAAACACACCGATTCTTTTTGAACCACTTGAGCCGGAATGTGTTCGTATTCCAGTCCATACAATGCTAATGAGCAGGCTTTGCCATTGATAATAAACCGCACACGCAGTTCGCCTTTTAAATCTGTGCGCAGTGCGGTAACGGTGATGGGGATGGTTAACTCTTGGTTTTTTCGTTCGATAGAAAGTTCGGGACTCGCAATGGTAACTGAAAAGCCCATGGGAGCTGCGGCTACCAAGGTGCCAGAAACATTGGAAACGTTGGCCTTCAACTGTAACTTGATTAGGCGTTTATCGCCTTCATTAAAAACGGCGCATCGATCAATTAGTTTTATAGAAACAGGGGGCACTACAGCAGGTCGGCGCGTTTTTTCTCCCTTTACCGGGTCCGTACTCCGAAATAAAACGGCTTCGCTACTAAGGAGGGTCGTTTTATTGATTACCAATTCATAGTTAAGATTAAACGTTGAAGGTGATTCGGGCAAATTATAGAGCATTCTATCTTTAATCGAATACAGAGATTCAGTATAAGCCGATTCTAGCCAGTAGGGTGTGGAATAAGGTTCGTTTTCGGGAACAGTGAAGGTTCTTTTAAACGTGTAGAGTTGTTGTGGAGCCATACGCAAAACAAAGGTGCTGTCGCTTCCCGGCCAGTGTAAGTTTTTTAAATCCAGTGGTACATTACTCCTGTTTATGAATTTCGCTACAAGCGAATACGTTTGTCCTGGTACCAACAAATGATCCGATACGGATACTTCGCTGTAAAAACCAGTGCAAGCTCGTAACAAAGCGATGCAGTTTTTGATGTGAATCTCTTTGTAGTAGGCAAGAAGCGGGTCTTGTGTTTTAATGGCGACTAATTGCGCGTAAATTTCTTCCAATATGGTAATGCTTTTTTCTGGCATTTGTACGTCAAAGGAGGCAATTAATTTTTGAACCGTTTTATCGAGTTGTGCTAGTCCAAAGCGTTTCCAACTCACATCAAGTCCTTCTAACAATTCTGCTTTTGCTTCAGTACCTGCTAACTGTTTAAAGTATTCTAATGTGTTACCGCGTTGTGACGCAGTTCCAAACCCTTGGCTTTTGTGGCAGGTTCTTGATTCTGCCGCAATTTCACCATAACTTTTTCCAAGCAAGGCATTGTAACCTCCAACATCAATTTTCAACTGGTCATTGGCAGTGGTATTGGTTGTGCCAAAATTAAAGGTGTTCCAAAACAAACGTGAAGGTTGCCATACGGTTGTGTATTTCAACTGCCAGCTGTAGCGGCTTGGGTCGGCTGCAGCGGTGTAAGCTTCAGCGGCTAACAAGGCTGAAGCTGTATGGTGGCCATGCCCCCCTTCGCCGGTTGTAGGAAAACGACAAACAATAACATCGGGTTTGTACTTGCGGATAGCAAATACCATGTCAGATAGTACCGAATCTTTGTTCCATTTTTTTAATGTTTCATCCGGACCTTTTGAATAACCAAAATCATTTGCGCGGGTGAAAAGTTGCTGGCCTCCGTCCTTTTTTCGCGCTTCTAATAGTTCATTGGTCCTGATTAACCCCAACAAGGGACCTTGTTCGCTGCCAATTAAATTTTGCCCACCATCACCACGCGTAATCGATAAATAGGTTGTTTGGTAGAGTTTTTCGTTAGCCAGGTAGGCGATGAGCCGGGTGTTTTCGTCGTCAGGGTGAGCCGCTAAGTACATCACACTGCCATTTACGCCCAATTTCTTCATGCGTAAAAGGAGGTCCCCACTGGCTTGTTGGGCTGTTAACGAACTGCTACTTGCAAGATATAGGAAAAAGAGAAGCTTGATTGTTTTCATAATCACAGGGAGGTGAATTTAAGCAATACACCGCATGAATAATCAACAACTTCAGAAAACAAACGTTAAATCAAAATGGTGGGCAGGGGGAAATTTAATGCTGCTGTGGTTTGTATGTGCCTGGATTTTTACCGCAATAATTTTGAATTCGCCGAAATGGAAGGAATGAACTCACGATTATGGTTATGTTTGTTGCAGTGAAATTCGTCGTTACCTGTTGTTTTTTCGTGCTTTCTTTTTGTTTATCTGCGCAAGAAAGCGATGCACGGTTATGGCTCTATGCTAAACTGGAGAAGAAGTTTGGTAAAAAGCTTGAAACGTCGCTCTTGGTGCAGAACCGCTTCGAAGACAACTTCATGAGCTATTCTCAGTTTAATCTTAACCCTGAAATTACTTACAAGATCAACCGGTCCTTTCGACTGGTTGGTGGCTTGGTTCAAGGATTTTCCAAAAAGAAGGAAGGGTATTTTCTTCCTTATCATCAGTTTTATGCAGGTGGTCAGTTTCGCTATCAATTGGGAGTCTTTAAGCTTGTGTATCGGCATTTAGTCCAAGCCCAATCAACAGCGGGCTACAACCGAGAAAAGGCCGAAATCCTGCGTTGGTACGATCGCAATAAACTAACCGTTCGATACAGTTTGACTAGGCGATTCGAGCCTTATTTTGCTGGCGAATTCAACCTTTGTTTATTCGATCCTTCGAGGCAATTGGGCGATATTGGCCGTTACAGGACTTTCATTGGGGTAACCTCCCAACTCCGTAAAAATCTCGATTTGGATACTTATTTTATGTACCAGCAAAGATTGGCGGGTGAAGCGGCTGGAAGTAGGCAATTTGTTTATGGTGTTACCATTGTTTATTTCTTAGACTAAGTCCTTGCGTTTACCTATAAGCCTATCAGTAAATTTGCTCTATGCGGTTTAACATACGAGTTTATGGGCTTCTTATAGAAGAGGGAAGAGTTCTGGTTTCCGATGAACTTATCAAGGGGCAGGGCATTACTAAATTTCCTGGTGGCGGGCTCGAGTTGGGAGAAGGGACTATTGAAGGCTTGAAACGGGAATTCCGAGAAGAATTGGAAACGGAGATTGAAATCAGGCGCCACTATTATACCACTGATTTTTATGTGCCTTCAGCATACGATGATAGCCAGGTTGTAAGCATTTATTACTTGGTAAAAACGGTGCATCCATTGGCTGTTCCAATTTCAGAACAACCGTATCATTACCTTGTAAATCAGCGCCAGGGGTTTCGTTTTATTTCTTTAAACACCATCTCAAAGGATGATTTCTCGTTAATTATCGATAAACATGTGGGCGGTTTACTCGCATCCGACCGGTTCTTGGGTTGACAATCATTATATTTGTAGTATGCTCGGGCGTTTTTTTATCTTACTGGTACGAGGGTATCAATACACCATTCGTCCATTATTACCCAATGCCTGTCGTTTTACTCCTTCCTGCAGTGCCTATTCTGTTGAAGCAATAAAAAAATACGGACCCTTTAAGGGGGGCTGGTTATCGCTTCGTCGAATTTCTAAATGTCATCCTCTAGGTTCACAAGGTTATGATCCGGTGCCATAGTTTAATTGCTCTGCTTGTAGTGTTGCTAATTTCTTGCAGGGAAAAAGAGAAAGTGACACCATTGCCCGAACCGGTTCCGGCTTCATCGGTGGCGATTTCATTTTTACCTGTAGTTGATAAGGCCGTGTTCACACCAACTACTGGTTACTATTCAAATGAAAGTGGCGATCAATATTCTATCACCAAATTCAATTATTACATCTCCAATATTCAATTGATCGGTGATGCTGATGTATATGCCGAACCTGAAAGTTATCACTTAATTAAACATTGCGAAGGCGTGAATGACTTTACGATAAGTAATGTGACCTCTGGGACTTATACCAAAATAAAATTCCTGATTGGGGTAGACAGTGCTCGAAATGTCTCGGGTGCTCAAACAGGAGCGTTAGATCCTGTCAACCAGATGTTCTGGGAGTGGAGTAGTGGTTATATTTTCTACAAACTCGAAGGCACTTATGTAAGTAATAATAACCCGGTGGAAGATGTGTATAATATCCATGTGGGTGGATTTAAAGGGGCTGACAATTGCTTGCGTTGGGTTGAATTGACCTTGCCGTCTCCTTTAGTTTTAAGTGGACTGAATCGCACAATTACCTTGAATACTAACGTGGCAGAGATTTTCAGAAGTCCCCAAACAATTGGTTTTGATAATTATTATCCGGTTGTAAGTAGTATCTTTCCAAAACTTGCTACCAATTACAGCGATATGTTTTCGATAAAGCGAGTAGACTAGTAACTTATTTGTTTGAATGTATTATAACCACATGCGTATAATTCTGCTTTTGTTGCTCCCGTTCACGCTTGGCGCTCAAAAGGTCGTAGTAAGGGGATTTGCCGACTCTTCTTATGCGGGCAGGGTGGTAACCGTTTCGCGTTATCTAGATCATGTAACGTCACTTGAGATGCGTGAAACGGAGGATACTGTAGCAAGTGATGGTTCGTTTGAATTGGAATTTCTTACCAGGGAAACACGACCTGTAGTTATTCGAATTGGAAAAGCAGTGGCGACCTTGTATGTGCAACCTGATTATGTCTATGCAATTACATTTCCGGCGTTAGAGCCGCAAATGGTTTATGAAAACAGTTCAGATTTACCTGTTACTATTGGTATTATTGGAAATGATTCAACTGAATTAAATGCCCTCATCTTTGATTTTGAGGCACAAAAAAACAAGGTGCTTTACACCGAAGATGGTCGTTTTTTATCCCGCGCCATGTTGTTCAAACGATCTGATTCGTTACAAATTCGTTGCGACCGACGTTATGAGTCCATCAAGAATGACTACTTCAAGAATTATGTCAAGTATGCTATCGCCTCGTTGAATGCGAGTTTATCGCGTGGCGAACGGTATTTAATTAATGGGTACTTGGTAAACAAACCAATTCTATACAACCACCACGAATACATGCAGTTTTTTAATACTAGTTTTCGTGGGTATGCTATGGAAATGTCGGCTCAGAAAAAGGGACAAACCTTGTACAACATTGTCAATCAAAAAGGAAGTTACCAGTTGTTTAGCGAATTTCTGAAGGCCGATCGGCTGCTTAAAAACGATACTTTGCGTGAATTGGTCGCCTTGAGGAGTTTGTGGGATTTTTATTTTAGTCCCGAATTCAACCCATCAGCAGTGTCGAGCATGATAGCGCAGATACATATGCAAACCTCGCTGCCGGAGCACCGAACGATAAGTAATAACGTGCTCACCTTCATCAACCGAATGCAACCAGGCTCACCTGCACCTGCGCTTATCGCACGTTCACGTGAAGGCACTATAGGCACTTTGGATAATTTTAAAGGACATTGGGTTTACTTGAATTTTTTCAGCACTAAGAATCCCGAAAGTCTAAAGGAAATGGCGATGTTGAGCGATTTAAGAAAATCATTCAGAAAGGATTATGGCGATCAGGTTATTTTCCTTTCGATCTGTCTCGATGATAGTTTAAGAACCTACCAACAGTATTTAAGAAACAATCCGAAAATTGATTGGGCGGTTTGGTTTGCCAACGAAAAATCGGTCCAGGTAAAGGCTTATGATAGTTGGCACATTGCGGGTACCGAGGCTTATTTTCTAATTGGGAAGGATGGCTACTTGGTGAATGCACCAGCTTTGTCACCATCAGCAGGCATTGAAGGGAAATTGGCTCGACTTTTTAAACCTAAACGTAGAACAAATCGCACTGGCATCCGATGAACGCACTTGAATTACCTGAAAGGATTGTTTATGAAGACAATCACATACTCGTGGTGAATAAATTGCCATCTGAAATTGTACAAGGCGATAAAACGGGTGATGAGCCTTTGAGCGAGACAATAAAAAAATTCATCGCAGTGCGTGACCACAAACCTGGAAATGTGTTTTGTGGTGTTATACACCGTTTAGATCGTCCCGTTAGTGGCATTGTCATCTTTGCCAAAACAAGTAAGGGATTGTCACGTTTTAATGAATTGTTCAGAGAAAAGACTATTCAAAAGGAATACTTAGCTGCTGTAAAAAATAAGCCACAACAGTTAGCGGGACGATTGGAGCATTACCTGGTTAAGAATGAAAAAACCAATATGTCCAAAGCCTACAAGAAACCTATTCCGGGTGCCTTGAAAGCTGAATTGGAATACGAGGTCATCGCCAGTTCGGAGACCTATCATTTATTGCGAATTAAATTATTAACCGGTCGCCATCACCAAATACGTGCGCAACTAGCAGCGATAGGTTGTCCGATTCGTGGAGATGTGAAGTACGGGTTTAATCGGACCAATCCTGGTGGATATATTAACTTGCATAGTTACCGTACCACCTTTATTCATCCAGTGAGTTTAAAACCAGTTGAAATAAAAGCACTACCGGCCTACAAAGATCCGGTGTGGGAAGCACTCATAAACAAGGATTTGGCTTAGAAGATAGAGCCTATTACATGAAGTAATTTCTCAATCTGACTGTTCCATAACAGCTTCGAAGACTCTCTGTCACCATGACTATCAGCGAAATCAGTAACAATCAAAGAAATGTCGTTGGTTAAATCGTCTTTTTGAATTCTGAATTCAAAATAGGAACCGTCGGTTTTGTCGACCCACTGAAAACGGACAAGCTGGCTCTCTACTGTTTTAAGTAGGCGCGCTTGTTGCATTTGATCTTCCCAAATAAACGTATAAATGCCGTTGCGAATGTTTAAATCATCGCAAAACCACTCTGATAAACCTGAAGCAGTAGAAATAAATTCGTACAACATCTCCGCCGAGGCATGCACGACAAATTCCATCTCAAACTTACCGGTTGGTTCTTTCTCCATTCTAACCGAATATGAATCGGGACGACGCACTGGGTTGGTAATGGAAGAGGATATGGAGGCAATTTTGGAAGGGGAAATCGAATCAACGGCTTTGGCAGGAATGGTATTGTTGATGGCTAGTACCTCCCGACCATTTTTATTTTCAACGATTTCAGCCGCCGCCTTACTTGCTTTTTCTTTAGGTTCTTTTACTGGCTTTTCTGCAACTTTTTCAACTTTTTCAACCTTTACGACCTTGGGAGCAAGCGCTGTTTTTGTAACTGTTGACTTTGCTTCAACCGGTGCCTTGGTAACGGCTTTTGCAGGTTTAACTGCTTCTTTTACAGGCGCTTTTTTTGCTGGTTTAGCAATTACCTTCGCTTTCACAGGGGCAGCAACCTTTGGGGCTACTTTTTTGGCCGTTTTCTTAACAGCAACTACTTTTTTAGCTGGTGCAGCTTTTTTAGCTGGTGCTTTTTTTACCACTGGCGCTTTTTTTACTGCCGGTTTTACTTTTTTGGCCGTCTTGGAAGGGGCAGTCTTCTTCACAGGTGCTTTCGAGGGCTTGACATTAGCTTTGGCGGACTTTTTAGGGACAGCTGGCTTCGTTTTCTGTTTTGAGGTTGCCTTAACCTTCTTTGACATAAAAAAAATTTTCTGAAATGTATATATTTTTAAGTAAAAGGCAAATTATTAAAGCAAAAAATTATTTTTTGTCATATAGTGGACAAAGTCTATATTTGCAGCCCCTAACCTGGCGGGGTAGCTCAGATGGTTAGAGCGCAGGATTCATAACCCTGAGGTCACGGGTTCAACTCCCGTCTCCGCTACTACAACCCTTTAATTATCAAATAATTAAAGGGTTTTTTTTATGACTTGATGATTATCTGGAATAATTAGTCCTAAAAGAAAAAATGAAAATACAGCAGGGAGTCGATAACGGAATTAACAGTCCGAATAGGACTTAAACAATCCGATCAGTGATTTTTTTGGCAGATTCCTCGCTTAGCGTTACTTGGTTCCGTTTAATCCAGTCGTACAAATTGCGGGTGAATAATTCTTTTTCTGAGAGGTGTTCGAGTTTTAAAGTAAACGTCTTATGGTCCTTTTTAATGAAGTAAAAAATTTCATGCCTGAATTCTACTAAGAGGATGTCGGATGCAAAAAGTTTATTGATTTTATCATCGACCATCAAGAGATAATTAGCGTAAATATTGACAAAGAACATCGAATTGCGGTAACGCAACCAAGTAATTATGGCCTCGGTTATAGCAATAACTAAACAGATCGGGTACAACATTCTAAATCGGTCTTGTGCAAAATACAGAACCACCGCACAAGTGAGGAATACAGCGGATTTCAAGACTTTAAACATGATTACACTATAAGAAAAATAGGGAAACCGTTTTAATGGTAACGCGGCTTTGTAGCTGGCGTTTAAATATTCATAACAACTTAAAAACACATAAACAAAGCCAGTGGCAATTTGAACAGCGATTAACGTCTTAAAGGTCATAGCACCAGCAAAAACATTTATGACTGATACTAAAAGCAAGGCTAATAATATCAGGTTCTTTCCAATAGAGGCAATGACAGTATTCATAGGTAGTTGCACTAAGTAAAAGTAGTAAAAAGGGGGACTGACTTGGAAAGGATGCTGAAAAAAAATTATTTGCTGCACCCGCCTTTTTGTAATTTTACATAATGACCTTTGTCTATCCTGCTTTTCTTTGGAGCCTTCTTGCATTGGCCATTCCTATCATCATTCACCTTTTTAATTTCAGGCGCTACAAAAAGGTGTATTTTACCAATGTTAAATTTCTTCGGGAATTAGAAATAGAACAAAAAACTCGCAGCCGACTAAAAGAGTGGCTCATCTTATTAATGCGGTTGTTCGCCTTAGCTTGCTTGATATTAGCCTTTGCGCAGCCGTATGTTCCAGGTAAAAATAATAGGGGACCGAGTACCGTTACGGCCATCTATATCGATAATTCGTTTAGCATGCAACGGGTAAATGGTACAGGTCCGCTATTCGACTTGGCCAGAGAACGGGCAAAAGAACTAGTGAAACGGTTAACGGACAATGAAAAGATTTACCTCATCACTAACGCGTTTGAAGGAAAGCACCAACGGCTTTATTCGAAGGAAGATGCCTTGAATGAGATCGATCAATTGACCATTCATCCCTCAACAAAGGCCTTGCCACAGGTAGTAAATAGGTTGCAGGAATTTTTAAGAGGACTTCCTACAGGAAAAAAGGAAGCTTGGCTTTTGTCTGATTTGCAAAAGAACACGTTTGTGCTTGATGGGCTTAAGGCAGATACATCCGTTCACTACACCATTCTGCCCTTGACAGCAGATGCCTCTGGCAATGTGTACATTGATAGCTGTTGGTTTAGTTCACCTATTCAACAAAAGGGATTAATACAATCGCTGCATGTGCGGCTAAGAAACACAGGCAATCAGCCTATTGAATCGGGAGGTGCACGTTTGGTGTTGAATGGAAGACAAACTGCCGTTAACTCGTATTCAATTGCTTCAAGAGGCAAAACCGATTTAGTGTTCACCTTTGAATGTAAGGAAGAAGGGCTGGTTTTTGGTGAAGTGGCTATTGAAGATTTCCCAGTCAACCACGACGATAAATTCTATTTTGCTTTTCAACCCGGCTTACAAATTCCAGTTACAGTAATTAGTGATGGGGGGAAAGACGCTTGTTTTAGAAACCTTTTTGATAAGGATAGTTTGTTTCAACCTTATTATTTTTCTGATAAAGGGATTGACTATGCGCAAATGCGAAAATCGCGGTTGATTATACTCAACCAACTCAAGGAAGCGGGGAGTGGCCTATTGGATGAATTGAGCCTCATACGCAAATCGGGCGTGTCTGTTGTTGTAATTCCTGCTATGAATCGCAACAGTCCTGCTAATCAAGCATTGGCACAGTCTATGCAATTGCCCTTAACCGCTGACTTGGACACCACCCGCTTAAAATGCGATCGGGTAGAGAACGAAAGTCCTTTTTTCTCAGGAGTATTCGAAAAAATTGAAAGCCGTACAAACCTGCCCGCTGTGTTGCGGCATCTAAAGTTAATGCCTTCTATCCAATCTGAAGTCCTGCTTAAATTATCGAATGGTGATCCATTGTTAGTTAAAAGCGGCCAAACAGCACCACTTTTTTTATTTACAACGGGTTTCCAAGATCAAGAGTCGAATTTTGCTCGACACGCCCTCTTTGTTCCCGTTTTATATAAAATGGCGTTTAGTGGGGTAGAAATTCGACCGCTCTATTATACGGCTGGTGAGTCGGCGCCCATCTTCATACAAAATTGGAATAAAAGCGAAAAACCACCGGTGGTGCGTTCCCAAAATAAGGAAATCGAAATCATCCCTGAACTTAGACGCAATGGCTCGGGTGTGGAGTTAAATTGTAGGGGACAATTAACTGTACCCGGTTACTACCAATTAGAACAAAATGATAAAGCCATTCTGCCTTTAGCCATAAATTATTCGCGCATGGAGTCGGAAATGGATGGGTATAGTCCCGACGAATTCCGATCCCTTCTTGAATCGTCCCATCTTAACCATTTTACGGTGAGTGAAGCAGCCGATGAAAAAATACCAGAGTCAGTAATTATGAGTAATGAAGGAAAAAAATTCTGGAAATTATTTATACTTTTAGCCCTCGCAGGGTTGCTGGCCGAAATGGTCATTATCAGATTGTTTAAGTAGAATTATGAATGTATTAATCCGCCAGGCGAAAATCATTGCTCCGGGTAGCGACTACCACGGAAAAACATACGACATCCTTATTGAATCGGGTAAAATCACTTCTATAAAAAAGTCCATTGTTGTAAAGGGGCCGATAAAAACCATTGCAGAACAGGGCTTATGTGTCTCGGTTGGGTTTATGGATTTACAGGCGGTTAGTGGAGATCCCGGCTATGAACACCGCGAAACACTCGAAAGCCTTTCTAATGCAGCAAGAAAAGGTGGATTTACAGCAGTTTGTCTGCATAGCCATAATCACCCTGCTCTTCATACCAAGTCCCAGATATCACACCTCCTAACGGCAGCTAAAGACTTTGATACCGATATGTTACCCTTCGGAACGGTAACTGTTGATGGAAAAGGCAAGGACTTAGCAGAAATGTACGATATGCACCAAGCCGGTGCGGTTGGGTTCAGTGACTATAAAACAGCACCAACAGATTCAGGTATGGTAGTGCGTGCACTGCAATATGCCAGCAATATCAATGTGTTTTTATGTTTGCATGCCAATGAAGAGGGATTGACAAGAGGGGGCCAGATGAATGAGGGTGAAACCTCTACGGCGCTTGGTATGAAAGGTCTACCGGCCTTGGCTGAAGAACTGGCGTTACAAAGAAACATCGCTATTCTCGAATACGCTGGCGGCAAAATGCATGTGCCTGTTATTTCAACAAAGGGGAGTGTAGACTTGGTTAAAAAGGCTAAGTCGGCTGGTTTGACCGTTACTTGCGGCGTACCAGCAGTGAACCTGGTGTATGACGATTCTGTTTTGAAAGAGTTTGATACGAATTTTAAACTCAATCCGCCATTACGTACCAAGCGCGATATTAACGCCTTGCGCACTGCCATTGAAAATGGCACTATTGACGTTGTAATAAGTGACCACTTGCCGCTTGATCCGGAGTGTAAGGAATTAGAATTCGATCATGCCGATTCGGGGATGATTAGTATCCAATCAACTTTTAATCTTTTAGCCGAAGCTTTAGGAGATAAGTCAGAATCGCACATTGTTCGTGTGTTAGCTGAGAATCCGCGTAAATTACTTGGTATCAAAATACCATCTATTGCAGAGGGAGAGAAGGCTAATTTGACTTTATTTACTTTAGAGGGAACATCGTCCTTCGAAAAAGAAAACAATGAATCGCTATCTCAAAATAGTCCACTGTTTTCTAAACCGCTGAAGGGAAAGGTAATTGGCACTATTTACAAAGGAAAAGTGGTGCTTAATTCCTAGAATGAACTTACTGGCGTTCTAAAATTTTCTTTAAAAAATTATAGCGGAAGGCTAGGTCGAGATCGTAAACAAGACCATTTTGCTGGTCGAGCAAATGCCGGTACAAGAGCAAGGCTTTATAAGCCGAATTTCTAGCTTGTTCAAAATCGTCAAGTGCCATTTTCAATTCACAGTGTTCTTGGAGCAGCCAAGCGAGTAATTTCTTTTTTTCAGGGGCTATGGCTTGATTTAAAAGAATGGTTTGCTCGAAGGAGGCATCATCTTCTTTTAATAAAGCCTCGACTTCAATACCCAATTGGTGCTTACTGAGTTCAAATAATTCAGTCTCTAAATTGGTTAAACTATTGTTTTTCCTGCGAAGTAAGAGGGCAGCTAACAGTTTGCCGAAGACTTCAATTTGAGCAGTCAATAAATCACGGGTGTGCATGGATGATTTTCTCTGAAATTTGTAACACTTGATCTAGTAAATGGTCCCCATCATTATTCTGTATCACAAAGTCGGCTTTTTCAATTTTTGAATGTTCGGGTAACTGTGTGCCGAAACGAAGTAAAATGGCCTCCTTGGTTAGCTGATCCCTTTCTTGCAGCCGTTTGATGCGAGTGGCCTCAG
>JACCDS010459806.1_pt1 | contig 18665 bp, 18 predicted proteins | sample 7446441 | NCBI WGS metagenome assembly JACCDS01 (sample SAMN15323445, study PRJNA562643) | freshwater metagenome | isolation source: river surface water | place: USA:Blue River Watershed | collected 2017-08-17
CCGATTCCCATGTGATCCTGCAGCAAAATGCCGCTCCACTCATAAGCACCGCCTTCAGGAATCAATGAGCACATCAAGCCAATTCCTAGCGCCCACAAAATTAATGACTCTTTGCCAAACAGCTTGACCTTTCCAGCATCATCTTTTCCAGGCTCACCTAAGTGACCGTCATGATCTGGAGGCAATAAGTAATTGGCGATAAATTGAAAAGCGATTAAACCAAGTGCTGCAATTGCAAAAAGATTATCCCTCGGAGAAACAAAGTTGGCGATTAATCCACCAACTAAAGTTGCAGCAAAGGCTCCGATACTCCAGAAACCATGAAAGCTAGACATCCATCGACCTTGGGTGTGCTTTTCAATTTCAACGGCTTGTCCATTAATTGCAATATCCATGAAAGCAACATTAAAGCCAGTTATAAATAATCCCAGTAACAAGATTTGAACATTGTCAGCTAGGCCAATTACAAAGACACCTACTGGCAACAAGAAACCAGATATTCGAACCACAATCTTTGATGAGTATGAGTGCACCGCACGACCTGCAATTTGTGCGCCAGGAATTGATCCAACGGTGCTCGCCAGTAAAACTAGGCCAAACTGTCCATCACTTAAACCCAATGAGTTCTTGATTTCAGGGATACGCGGAATCCAGGCCAGACCCAAAAAGCCAAGCAAAAAGAAGCAGGCATAGATGGCGTTGCGGGCTCGCATACCCATTGCATAGAGATCAACACTCATTATGGGGATACGGTACTTCAGTTCTTTCGATAATCTTGAGTAATGGAAGGCATTATTGAAAAAGCCGCGGTGAAGCGAGTAATCGCAGCCTTAGTTGAGCATGGATTAACTGGTGAGGTTAATGTCCTTTCTGATAGCGCACGAACAGCGCAAGAAGCAGCAACTGCCTTAGGCATTGAAGTTGGACAGATTGCATCCTCATTAATATTTAAACTTCCAGATGGGTCTCCGCTGCTTGTCATCACTAGTGGACGCCACAGAGTGGATACAGACCTTGTGGCAAAGAATTTAGGAGTTGAAAAGCTAGGTCGTGTCGACGCCGATTATGTAAAGGAAAAGTCAGGATTTTCTATTGGTGGCGTTGCACCTATTGGCTGGGTATCGCCTGCAACGATTCTGATTGATCAAGCCCTTAATGATTACGAGGTTGTTTGGGCGGCTGCGGGTCACCCGCATGCTGTTTATCCAACAAACTTTGCCGAACTACTAGAGTGCACTGGAGCCAAGCCAATGATTGTTGGCGACAATTGATCGTTGCTTACTTCTGGAGCATTAAGCCTTCAAGGCTTCCCTTTGCAATCAAGGCGATGGGATTTGACCGTTTTTCATTGTTTCGCGATAAGAATGTTTCATTTTATAAATCTTTAGGAACCGGCAAAGGCGAGACCTTTACGCCAAGTGATGCCAACGCACTGCAATGGGGTCTAGTTGCAGTTGTTGAAGATATCGATGCTTTTGATTCATCTGCAGTTGTGAAGCGTTGGCGCAAGAGTTCAGTATCTGAATTCCGCGCAGTCCTAGATCCAATCTCATCCCACGGAAAATGGGCGGGCAAGGAACCTTTTGTAGGAGCGGTAAAAGATTGGGATGGACAGGTTGCTGCGATCACACGTGCGCGGATTAAATGGAGTCAGAACTTTAGGTTTTGGAGTTCGGTGCCGCCTGTAACAGTCTCATTGAAATCAGCGCCAGGATTGGTTGCAGCTATTGGAATTGGTGAAGCCCCTATCGGACTTCAGGGAACCTTCTCCTTGTGGGAGTCTGCAGCTGCAATCCGCGACTTTGCATATAAAGGTGCTGCGCATCAAAAGGCGATCGCAGATACATCTGCCTATAACTGGTATTCGGAAGAGCTTTTTGCTCGCTTTGCCGTGCGTGAAGTACGCGGATCTTTGCAGTAACTGTCTTATATAAATGGAATAAGGCAGACTTATACCTATGTCCATCCGCCATTACACACCCCGTCGTCGGGCTAGAGGTGGCGCATCTCCCCTGCTGATCAAGGTAATGGGAATTGCACTTGGCTTAACAATTTTGATGCAGATTGCATATCCATTGGTGGATGGTTCAGCGTTGCAATTCATCACAATCACATCTGTTTACCTGGCAGCGTTTGCAATGTTCTTACATGGTGTTGCTGCCTTTGGTGCGAGATATGGCTGGAGTTTGCTGGCGATCACACTTCCATTTGGATACTTCATTGAGCAATTAGGAGTTACAACCAGTTGGCCCTTTGGCGAGTACTCGTATTCCTCAACATTAGGTCCAAAAATTTTTGATGTGCCTTTAGTTGTTCCTTTTGCTTGGGTGATGATCGCCCATCCATGTTTAGTTGCAGCACGTCGAATTGGTAAGTCATGGGTATTTTTGTATGGAGCGTTGCTAATGACAGCGTGGGATCTTTTCCTAGATCCACTAATGGTTACCGCTGGTCGTTGGACGTGGGTTGTAACCGGATCGCATGTTCCATTTCAGCCTGAGATTCCTTTATCAAATACCTTTGGTTGGCTGTTATCAGGTATGGCGTTGATGACTATCTTGCACTTTGCAACTCCGCGCGAAAGACGCAAGGTAGGCGGTTCATTAGTTGCTGCAGATATTTTGTTGTTCTGGACTTGGTTTTCTGGGGTGGTTGGAAATTTATTCTTCTTCAGCCGTCCAGGTATTGCCCTCTTTTCAGGTGCGATCCTCGGAGTTCTCTTAGCTCCTTACTTCTTTAATCGATGGGTCGGAAGACCGTAACTTCTTGATGATTCTTTTCTTCTTAATTCCCTTAATCCTGCTGACTATCGCTGCGGTCAACTTTGTTCAGATCCGCACACCCAAGACGACCTCAGAGCTTGTCGATTCGGTTGGCATCTTGGTTCCGATGCGTAATGAGGCTGAAAACATTGAAGGAATTGTCTCGACCCTGTCTGCGCAAGCAGGAAAGTTCCACTTTTACTTGCTTGATGATAATTCGGAGGATTTAACCTTCGATCTGTTGCAAAGATTTGCTGCAGGTGATTCACGTTTTACAGTGATTAAAGGCGCCCCCCTTGCCGATGGCTGGATTGGCAAAACCTGGGCGTTGCAGCAATTATTCGAAGCAAGCAATGAAGAGGTTCTTGTTTCATTAGATGCTGATGTTCGATTAACTAATGATGCGATCAACAAAGCCGTAACCTTGCTGCAAGGTGCACGCCTAGATTTTATTTCGCCTTATCCGCGGCAGATCGCACAGACATTTGCTGAGCGTTTAATCCAGCCTTTACTGCAGTGGTCCTGGCTAACCACTGTGCCGCTTAGATACGCAGAAAGTTCTGGCCGCACATCCATGGCTGTTGCAAATGGCCAGTTCTTTGTAGTGCGTAGATCGGCTTTAGCTTCGAACGGTGGATATCAATCGGTAAAGCATGCGGTCATTGATGATGTTTTCTTGGCACGAGAGTTAATCAAATCAGGATCACATGGATCGGTAGTTAACGGATCAGATATTGCGCAAACACGAATGTATGCATCATGGAGAGAGATCAAAGCTGGCTACGGAAAGTCCCTGAACAAAGCTTTTGGATCTTTATTTGGTGCAATCTTTGTGATGCTCTTTTTAATTGCAACCAGCATTGCTCCATTGATTGTGGGCCTGACGGGTAATCCTTATGGGTGGCTAGGTCTTGCAGCAATTATTGGATCCCGTGTCCTAAGCGCGATCAAGAGTCGAGGCCGTGTTTTGGACAGTGTGTTGCACCCAATATCAATAGCTGCATTGATTTACCTCATTGTTTACTCATACTTAGCCCGAGGAACAGTGACATGGAAAGGTCGCACAGTATGAAGATCGTGGTGATTGGTGCAGGAATGGGCGGCATGACCGCAGCTGCACGTTTATCACGTGGTGGCCATGAAGTTGTTTTATATGAAGCTTCTGATCAAGTAGGCGGAAAGTGCCGCACTGAATGGATCGGCAAAGTTGCATTTGATACTGGGCCATCTTTACTGACATTGCCTGCGGTTTACAAGGATTTCTTTCAGCGCACTGGAAAGCCAATGGGGCTTGTTTGCCCTATTGAATCCGTAGACCCTTCCTTTGATTATCGCTTTGCCGATGGTTCCAACGTTAAGTTTTCAAATCTTTCACGAGGCAATACCTTGAAAGCTATCTCAGACACCTTTGGTGTAGATAGCGCCGATCAATGGGATCGCATCATGCAACGTGCAGAGCGCATGTGGGATGTAAGCCGTGGACCGTTTATTGAATCAGAGTTAAAGTCACCGATCTCATTGATGAAGCGCATTACTTTCTTGCGCGATATGAAGATCATAGCGCCGTGGAAAACCTTACGTGTTCATGCCGATGAAATCCTGAAGGACCAACGCCTTCGTTACATCATGGATAGATATGCAACCTATAGTGGATCTGATCCACGTAAGGCACCTGCAGTGTTATCGACAATCGCCTTTGTTGAAGAGAGCTTTGGAGCTTGGCATGTAAAGGGTGGCTTAGGCCAGCTGACAGAAAAGGTTTATCAACGTGCTGTAGATGTTGGCGTAACTTTTCACCTGAACTCCCCCGTATCTGCAATCACCACCAAGGGCAAAAAGGCTACCGGTGTGATTCTTGCCGATGGAACGGTTGTTGAGGCAGATGCGGTTGTGGCTAATGCAGATGCATCACTTGTGTATTCAAAGTTAATCAAGGGTCATAAGCGAACCTTGAAAAAGGCACGCAAGAACATTGAAAAAGCTGATGTTTCAGTAGCAGGTTTTTCTCTGCTGCTAGGAATGCGCAAGGATCCCGATCAGGTCCTCAACCACCACACTATTTTGTTTCCAGAAAATTATGATGCTGAATTTGATGCGATCTTTACTCATGGCACACCAGTTGAAAAACCAACTATTTATATTTGTGCACCTCAAGATCCTGCAATGACCAAGGATGAGAATCTTGAGGGTTGGTTTGTGTTGGTTAACGCTCCAACGCATGCACAGTTTGATTGGAGCGATAAGGAGTTTGCTCGAAAGTATGCCAACAGCATTATTGATCAGATTGAGGCTCGAGGAATATCGGTACGTGATCGCTTGGAGTCTTTAACCTTTAGAACACCGGCAGATCTTGAGGCCGCGGTGCATGCGCCAGGTGGTGCAATCTATGGAACTTCAAGTAATGGTGCACGTGCTGCATTTATGCGGGCTAAGAACAGATCACCAATCAAAGGTTTGTACCTGGTTGGTGGATCGGCACATCCTGGCGGAGGTTTACCGTTAGTTGGAATTAGTGGTGATTTAGTTACTGAAGCAATTGGCTACGAGAAAAACGCACGACACTAATAAAGCTGTAGCACTGAATTGCAAAGAAGATAGCTGAAAGCGCTGTTGCACCTGGAAGTCCCACCAGATCTAAAATCAAGATGATGAAGATATAACTTGCACGCATTGGGCGTTCGGCAGGTGTAACTACGCCTATGTCGCTGACACCTAAAGAGATCAACTTTGTGCGTGCATACTCTTGGAACGCTGCAACGCTCCACAAAGCGATAGGAATCCACGCTGGAACACCAATTACATACAGGGTGTAAAACCAGAGCGCTTCGCTAATTCGATCTACAATGGAATCAAGGGTGGCACCCCACTTGCTATCGCGCTGCTGGAAAATCGCAACGCTTCCATCAATTCCATCGCAAAATAATGAGAAAACTAGGAAGGCAACGGACCACCAGGTTTGTGCAGTTAAGGCGGTTCCGATTGCGCCCAACAAACCTAAATAAGTAAGTGCGTTAGGTGAAATACGAAGCAGCGTGCAGATCAAACCAAAGCGATATGAAATGTTAAGCCATGCTCCAACGATGCCCTTTGTTTCAGCATCACTATGCAACGAGCTCCACTTAGCCTTGAACTCCTGATTACTAAGCATGATTCAACTTTCCGTAGATCTCTATCGTCGCTGTAGAGCTATTCATTGTGTAAAAGTGTAATCCCGGAGCACCTGCTGCAAGGAGCTCTTTACACAGTGAGGTTGCAATCTCTACGCCTAATGCACGCACCGCCTGCGGATCGTTTTCAACCTTTGCAAAGGCTTCAGCGATATGAGCAGGTATCGGAGTTCCTCCAAGTTCTGCCATGCGATGCAGTAACTTCACATTAGTAACCGGCAGGATTCCGGGAATTATTACTAAATGTGAACCTCGATCTGCCAGAGCTTCAACTAATCGGATGTACCGTTCGGCTTCAAAGAAAAATTGTGTTGTCGCAAAGGTCGCACCTAGCTCTTCCTTGCGAATCAGTACATCGACATCTTTTTCAAAATCTCCACCTGATGCGGGATGTCCATCTGGAAAAGCTGCGACTCCGATTGTGAATCCACCAAACTCATCAGCTAATTGAACTAATTCATCGGCATGATTGAAACCACCTGGTGTTGGAGTCCAAGGTGCACTTGGGCCACCAGTCGGATCTCCACGAAGTGCCAAAATACTTGTGATGCCTGCCTCTTTGTAACTATGCAAAATCGCGATTAATTCATCACGGGTCGATCCAACACAGGTTAAATGTGCAACTGTTGAGATGCCGGTGCGTTGTGTGATCTCTCGAGCGATTCGAATTGAGCGATCACGGGTCGAGCCACCTGCGCCATATGTGACAGAAACGAAGTCTGGGGCGATTGATTTAAGCCCTTCGATGGCAGCCCACAGTCGATCTTCACCCTCAACATCCTTTGGAGGGAAGAACTCGAATGAGTACGAAGTGCGAGATACCACGGAGTGAGGGTACCGTTACCGCGTGAGTTCAGAGCCGAAGGCAACATTAAAGAGCGTAAGAAGCGCCGTTGAGGAAGAGCTAGGCATCTTTATCAATCGAGAAAGCGCGTATCTGAATTCGATCTCATCTGATCTATCCCCTGTTTCAGAGTCTTTAACCTCCTTCTTGCTCGATAGCGGCAAGCGTCTTCGCCCCTTATTTGCTTACGCGGGTTTTGCTGCAGCAGGTGGAGTCATCGAAAAACCAATGATCCGCGCGATGGCAGCCCTTGAACTGCTGCAAGCCTGCGCATTGATTCATGATGATTTGATGGATGGCTCTGATACTCGTAGAGGAAAGCCTTCGATCCATCGTCACTTTGAATCTACACATGTTCAGAATCAGTTAGATGGTTTCGCGCCGCAATATGGTTTGTCAGCTGCGGTCTTGCTCGGTGATCTAGCTTTGGTCTGGTCAGATCAAATGCTTAACAGCTCTGGTTTAACAACTGAACAGTATGCACGAATGATTCCTTTGTATAACGAGATGCGTGTTGAGTTAATGGCTGGACAGTTCTTGGATATCCATGAGCAGACTCAAAAGAACACAAGCACTGATCGATCGATGAAGATCGCTCGATACAAATCAGGTAAGTACACAATTGAACGTCCATTGCATCTTGGTGCTGCATTAAGCGCGCAACCAAGCGTGGATACATATGCAGCCTTATCTGCATATGGCTTGCCATTAGGTGAGGCGTTTCAGCTTCGCGATGATCTATTGGGAGTCTTTGGTGATCCTTCTGTAACAGGCAAGCCAGCTGGTGATGATCTCCGTGAAGGAAAGCGCACGGTGTTGATCGCTATGACACATGAGCGTCAATCCCCTGCTCAGCTGGAAAGCTTTAAGAAGTACTTTGGCCGCCCAGATCTAGATGCTCAAGGTGTGGCAGTTTTGCAAGAGATTATTGAATCAACTGGTGCTCGCGCTGAGCTTGAATCAACGATTGAAAAGCTAACCGATGCTGCATTAACCGCAGCTGAGTCTTCAATTTTCACCAACGATGGAAAGGCTTTGCTCGTCGAGCTTGCCAACATCGCAACCAAAAGGAGTGCTTAAATGCCAGCTCGCGTAAAGGGACCCACAGACCATGTTGTCATCGTTGGCGCAGGTTATGCCGGCTTAAGTGCTGCGCTTCGCTTAGCCGGTGCTGGTCGCAAGGTAACCGTGATTGAACGTGAATCAGTTCCTGGTGGTCGAAGTGGTTTGTTGAAGAAGGATGGATACTCATTTGATACCGGTCCAACTGTTTTAACAATGCCTTCATTGATTCAGGATGCATTTAGCTGCGTCGGAGAAGATATGAAGGACTGGGTCGAATTGATGCCGGTTTCACCTTTGTATCGTGCTTACTATGCAGATGGATCCCAGCTAGATGTTCATGCAAATACACAGCAGATGGAAGCTGAAATTGCAGAGAAGATCAGCCCAGAAGAGGCGGCTGGTTATGCCCGTTACGTAGATTTTGTAACAAAGTTGTACAAGTATGAAATGAATGACTTTATTGATCGCAACATTGATTCACCATTTAATTTGCTGACACCTAACCTTGCGCGTCTGATTGCTTTAGGTGGCTTCCGCCGTCTATCGCCAAAGGTGAATCAGTTCATGAAGGATCCACGTCTTCAGAAGGTGTACTCATTCCAGGCGATGTATGCAGGTGTTAGCCCACAGCAGGCGCTGGCAATCTACGCGGTTATCGCTTACATGGATTCAGTTAATGGTGTCTTCTTCCCTAAGGGCGGAATGCATGCAGTTCCTCGTGCGATGGCAGCGGCTGCGCAAAAGCATGGTGTTGAGTTCAAGTACAACACAACCGTTTCTTCAGTAGATGTGCAAAATGGCCGAGCCAAGGCTGTCATCACAGAAGATGGTCAACGCATCGAATGTGATGCAATCATTTTGAACCCAGATCTACCTGTTGCTTGGCGCGATTTATTAGGCAAGACACCGCTATCGGTAAAGCGCCTTAATTACTCACCATCTTGTGTAACTATGTTGGTCGGATCATCTAAGAAGTACGAGTTTGCAGCTCATCACAATATTCACTTCGGCGAATCATGGGATGGCGTCTTTGATGAGTTAATCAAGAAGAAGCAGCTAATGAGTGATCCAAGTGTGTTGGTAACGATTCCTTCAAAGGATGATCCATCACTGGCACCTGAAGGAAAGCATTCTTATTACGTGCTGTTTCCTACCCCAAATCTGACCGCAGATATTGATTGGACCAAGCAGGCCAAGCCATACCGTGATCACATGGTTGAGATTTTGGAACAACGTGGATACACAGGTTTTGGTGATGCGATTGAGACTGAAGTTCTTACAACCCCGCTTGATTGGAAAAAGCAAGGCATGGAGGAAGGTGCACCATTTGCTAGCGCGCATACCTTCTTCCAGACAGGTCCATTTAGACCACGCAATATCGCAGCAGGCATTGAAAATGTTGTCTTTGCCGGATCTGGAACTCAGCCGGGTGTTGGTGTTCCGATGGTTCTGATCTCAGGTCGTCTTGCTGCAGAGCGCATTGTGGGTCCGGTTAAGTAAATGGATGAGTTAACCGCTGCCGGGATTACAGATCCCGATCTTCGTGCATCCTATGAAGAGTGCAAGCGACTTAACGCACTGCATGGAAAGACTTATTACTTAGCAACGCTGTTGTTACCGAAGGCAAAGCGTCCATTTGTGCATGCACTGTATGGATTTGCTCGTTATGCCGATGAGATCGTCGATGATTTAGCATCGGAGTTAAGTGTTGAAGAAAAGGATGAAGTTTTAAGTACTTGGGGAAATGGCGTACTTGCCGATTTGAAAAAGGGAAGCAGTCAGGATCATGTCGGTCGAGCCTTAATCGACACCGTCAATCGCTTTGATATCCCCCACCAACACTTTGAAGCCTTTTTGCATTCAATGACCATGGATCTAACGGTTCAAGAGTATGAAAGTTATGAAGATTTATTGGAGTATGTGTACGGATCTGCAGCGGTCATCGGTTTGCAGATGGTTCCGATTCTGGGTCCTTTGCACAATGATGCATTTGCCGCAGCTGAAAAGCTTGGAATCGCTTTCCAATTAGCTAATTTTATTCGCGATGTGGATGAGGATCTAGATCGTGGGCGTGTGTATTTACCACTGAAGGAGCTAGGCCAGTTTGGTGTAACCCGTGAAATGCTTGAAGAGCGGGTACTAACACCTGAAATAATTGAGGCGCTTAAGTTTCAAATCGCTCGAGTACGTAAATTGCAAGCTGAGGCTGCGGCTGGAATCAAGATGTTGGAGCCATCCAGCCGTCCATGTATTGATGCGGCAAGCACTTTGTACTGCGGAATCGTTGATGAGGTTGAAAAGATTGGTTATGACATCTTCAACCATCGCGCCAAGACTTCAACGGCGCGAAGAATTCGTGTTGCAGGCGGTGCTTTTATTAAGCGCCAGCTAATTTCACGCTAAAGTAATAACCACGGGAGCCCACAAGGCTGAGAGGGTCTGAGATTCAGGCCGACCGATTGACCCATCCGGTAATGCGGATGTGGAAGGGAAACAACTATGTCATCCATTTTATTTACAGCTTGGGGTTATGAAGTCTCAATCCTTGAGTTTGTTGCAGCACTGACTTCATTGTCTGCGGTCATCTTAGGAACAACTAAGCGCAGAATCACCTGGCCATGGTGGGCTTTGAGTAGCGTTTTATATGGAGTCTTCTTTTATCAGGTAGATCTCTTTGCCAGCGCTGCACTTCAAATAATCTTTGTAATCGCAGCGATTTTTGGTTGGTTTGGTTGGGCTCCAACAGGTGCGGTACCTGGAAATGTTTCGGGGCGCGATCGTCTAATTATTGCGATAGTAACTATCTTAAGCGTTGCTTTTTTAGCGCCAGTGCTTTCTGAGATTGGTGCGGCTGCTACTTGGACTGATGCCTTTGTTTTAATAGGCAGCTTAACTGCGCAATTAATGATGATCTATGAAAAGTATGAAACTTGGATTGTCTGGATCATTGTTGATGTTGTTGCAACGGTTCAGTATCTACTTCTTGGCTATTACTTCACAGCTCTGTTGTACGGAATCTTTACCGTAGTTGCAGTTGTCGGTTGGAAGCGTTGGCATGACTCTCTTAGCCATTGATGGCCCGGCCGGTGCGGGAAAGACAACCCTTGCAGCAAAGTTAGAGAATGAGTACTCGCTACATTCGACGGTAAAGGTCATTCATATGGATGACCTTTACAACGGCTGGGAAGATGGCCTTGGCCAATCTCTGACTAATACCTTGGAAAAAATAACCTCCGCCCATCATTCAGGTAAAGAGTGCACCATTGATCTCTTCAACTGGCATTTAATGAAGTTTGATCGCCAAGAGATAATCCCTGTTACCGATTACCTGATTCTTGAAGGTGTTGGCGCAGCTCAAGAGGCTGTAAGAAAAGCAGGAGCAACTACTTATTGGTTAGATATTGATGCTGATGCTGGTTTGAAACGTGTTTTGGCACGTGATGGCGCCTATATTGAAAAGGAAATGCGACAGTGGCAAATCCAGCAATCTATTCACTTTGCTGCAGATAAAACTCGAGAAAACTGCGAGTTTAAACTCACTTCATAGCGCTTTTGGGCGCGCCCTTAAGCCTTACGCAAGGTGCGCTCCATAAAATCTGCACATGTCTGATCTGACCGGAGAGCTCATTGATGGGCGCTACCAATTACTGCGTCAGGTGGCTAATGGTGGAATGGCTTCTATCTATGAAGCGATCGATACCCGTCTTGATAGAAAAGTTGCTGTCAAGATCATGCATCCACATCTGGCACAAGATGAGGCCTTTGTATCTCGTTTTATAAAAGAGGCAAAGGCTGCCGCGGCTTTGTCCCATCCCAATATTGTGGCGGTGCAGGATCAAGGGTGGAATCAAAGCGGAGTTCCAGCAGTTTTCTTGGTGATGGAGCTGATTGAAGGACATACCCTTCGCGAATATTTGAATGAACGTGGTCGCTTTGAGATTAAAGATGCAATTAATTATCTGACACCCATCTTGAGCGCATTAGCTGCAGCCCATGCTCTGGGAATTGTCCATCGTGACATCAAGCCTGAAAACATTTTGATCTCCAAAGAAGGACGCATCAAGATTGCAGATTTTGGTTTAGCAAAGGGCGAGCTCATTGGTTCGACGATGACCGCCGAGTCCAGCGTGATTTTGGGAAGTGTTTCCTACCTTTCACCTGAACAGGTTGCCCGAGGAGTTGCTGATTCACGCAGCGATGTATATGCAGCAGGCATTGTGGCTTACGAGATGCTTACCGGAGAAAAGCCATTCTCTGCAGACTCCCCTATTCAAATTGCCTATATGCATGTCAATGAGGAGATCCCTCGCTTGCGCAGCAAGCGCAAAGAGATTCCACAAGCTTTGGATGATTTGATCGCAAGTTCGACTGCAAAGAATCCCGATGATCGCCCAAGAACTGCGGATGAATTCTTAGATAAGTTGCAACAGATTCAGATTGATTTAGATCCTCGTAAGAATCAGATGGATCTAGGGCTAGACCTACCTGTGGAGCCAATCAGAGAAAAGGCGCGCAAGAAGGTTAAGGAGCCAGAACCCGTTGAAGAGACAAAGGTTGTCGTAGAGACAACTAAAGAGATTCGCCGTAAAGAAGAGAAGAAACAGCGTGCAAGCAAGCGGGTTCGTCGCAACCGCAAGGTCGCTTTAATTCTTGCTATCGCATTAGGTTTTGGTGGTTGGTGGACATTGGTAGGTCCTGGCTCGCGAGTTGTTGTTCCATCAACCGTTGGAGGCTCTGTTGATCAGGCGGTTTCGGTTATTTCACCTCTTGGACTAACCGCTGTTGTTGTTGAAAATAGATTTGATGAAGAGATTCCTAAAGGAAGAGTGATTGAAAGTATTCCTGCAGGAGGCGGCAAAGTCGATGCGGGTGGAAGCGTTAAGTTAGTTGTATCAAAAGGCCCTGAACGTTACGCAGTTCCAATGACAACTGGTTTAACTCCAGAGGCTGCGCAAGTGGCACTGAAGAAGTATCCATTGTTAATTGGAACAATTACCGAAGTATTTAACTCAGATATTCCAAAGGGCTTTGTTATTTCAACCGCTCCGGTATCTGGAACCTCAGTTAAGCGAGATACAAAGGTAAACATTGTTGTCTCAAAAGGAATTGAACAGATCGCATTGGCTTCTTACCTTGGCAAGAGCGGCGAACAAGCTCTGAATGAGTTAACAGAGGCGGGATTCTCAGTCGAAGCCGGATATGCCTTTAATGAAACCGTTCCAGAGCTTGCTGTTATTTCGCAAAATCCAGCCGGTGGTGCATCTGCTAATAAGGGTGCAAAGGTAACAATTCTTATTTCCAAGGGTCCTCGATATACATATATTCCAAAGACAGTAATCACTATGGAGGCGAACGCTGCAAAGGTGATGCTTGAGTCCCTAGGTCTGAAGGTCAAGGTTGTATCAATCGGAAATAACAAGAAAAAGGTTGTTAAAAAAGTTTCACCTGCGGTCAACACCAAGGTAAAACGTGGCAGCTTGGTGACGATTACCGTAGGGTAAGGCAATGCCTTCATCAGTAAAAAAGCCTCGCATTGGTGCCCACACCCCTACAACTGGTGGAATGGCGAAACGTTCAATCGCTTACGCCCAAGAGATCGGCGCAGAAGCGATTCAGGTCTTTGCTTCTAGTCCACGTACATGGGCGATGCCTGAGGCAAAACCAGAACTAGATGAAGCCTTCAAAATCAAAGCCGCTGAACTTGATATCGAAACTTATGTTCATGCACCTTTCTTGATCAACTTGGGCTCTCCTACAGAGGCGACTTACCTCAACTCTTTAGCTTCAACTAAGTATTCGTTACAACGCGGTGCAGATATCGGTGCACTTGGCGTTGTGATTCACACGGGTTCTGCCGTGGATGTTGATCATGTAGAAAAAGCTTGGAAGCAGATCCACGAGGGCATGATGCCCATTCTTAACGCCTTAGGTGATGACGCTCCATACCTATTGCTGGAACCAACTGCAGGTCAGGGCCAAAGTCTTGTAAAGAAGTTAGATGATCTTGAAATGTATTTGAAGGCGCTTGAATACCATCCCAAGGTCGGCATTTGTCTAGATACGTGTCACGTCTTTGCTGCCGGGCATGACATCTCAGTTAAAGGTGGGATGACTGCAACGATTGATCTATTGGTTGAAGTTGCTGGAATCGAACGTTTCCAATTGGTCCATGCCAATGATTCGATGGATGTGTGTGGTGCGCTAAAGGATCGACATCAAAATATTGGTGATGGACATATCGGTGTTGATCCATTCAAAGAACTGTTGTCCCATCCTGCAGTTGCAAACGCACCATTGATCCTTGAAACTCCAGGCATGGAGCCAGAACATGGCAAAGAGGTTGCGCTACTAAAGAAGCTACGCGGTTAATGTCTGCTCGCCATCAACTACAGCTCAAGTTAGCTCCGTGGGCGCTGCTATCAGTTGCTGCAGCTTGGGGCTTTGCTTTCGTAGTAATGAAAGATGCGATTGAGCGACAGAGTGTTAACAATTTCCTGTTCACTCGCTTTTCTTTAGCAGTTCTTGTGATGATTTTGATTCGCCCTCACACAGTGAAGCATTTCAATAAGGATTTACTACAAAGAGGATCACTGGCAGGAGTTTTCTTAGGCCTTGGCTATATCGCCCAAACATTAGGACTTGAGCGAACTGGTGCTGCAATTACTGGTTTTATCACTGGACTATACGTTGTTCTGACCCCGGTTTTAGCTTTGCTTGTCTTAAAGGAAAAGATCACAAGATTTGTGTGGCTGTGCATCATGATCGCAACGATTGGGTTGGGCTTACTTTCAATTCGCGGATTTTCAGTTGGCATCGGAGAAATGTTTGTCTTGGCAAGTGCTTTCTTATTTGCCGCTCATATCATCGCCTTAAGCAAGTGGTCTTCGGGTCGCGATGTGTATGCAATGACAGTTGTGCAGCTAACAATCTGTGCAATCCTGTCAGGAGTTGCATCTATTCCTGGAGGATATTCAGCTCCTCCTGATTCGGGGGTATGGGCGGTTGTTGTATTCACCGCGGTCTTTGCCACAGCAATAGCCTTCATCGTTCAAACTTGGTCCCAAGCACATATGAGCGCTACAAAGGTCGCGGTCATTTTGACCATGGAGGTTGTTTTCGCAGCTGTATTCGCAATTTTGTTTGGTGGAGAGCGCCTAACCCTTCAAAGTGCGATAGGTGGAATTCTGGTCATCGTTGCCATGTATTTGATCGTATTAAAAGAACAGAAGTAGACTGAAGAAATGGCAATTGATCTTCGAAGCGACACAGTCACACGTCCATCCGCTGCGATGCGTGAGGCGATCGCTAGCGCACCTGTTGGTGATGATGTCTACAGCGATGATCCAACGGTTAATTCGCTGGAAGAGCGCGTTGCCGCAATGTTTGGCAAGGAAGCAGGATTGTTTGCCCCAACTGGATCACTTGCAAATCAATTAGCGATCAGAATGCTGGTTGCACCTGGTGAAGAGTTAATTGCTGAAACAAATAGCCACATCGTTCGCGCAGAACTTGGCGCTGCAGCGGTATTTAGCGGAATTACAACCCGTACATTTCCTGCAAAGAATGGTCTGTTAAAGGCTGCCGATGCCCTAGAAATTGCACGTCCCAACAGCGGTCCATACCTGGTATCTACTTCCGCTATCGCAGTTGAAAACACACATAACTTTGGTGGCGGAACTGTTCAGCCGATTTCGGAAATCGCAGCACTGCGCAAAGGTGCCGATGAGTTAGGTCTGGCACTTCATTTAGATGGTGCACGAATCTGGAACGCACATGTCGCATCAGGTGTTTCATTTGCAGAATACGGACAGTACTTCGACACGATCTCTGTCTGTTTATCAAAGGGGTTAGGCGCACCCGTGGGTTCGATCATGCTTTCAACCAAGGAACGTGTGGCAAAGGCCCGTGTATGGCGCAAGCGCTACGGTGCCGGTATGCGCCAAATTGGTTTATTGGCAGCTGGCGCGCATTACGCACTGGATAACAACATAGATCGCTTATCTGAAGATCACCGTAGAGCTCAACAATTAGCGGTTGCTATTGCCGCGATCGATTCTTCTTTGATTGATCCAGCAACTGTTCATACAAATATCGTTGGCTTAGATCTTGCAAATCTTCCAATCACAGCGGCAGAGCTTGCAGCTCGTTGTAAGGAAGCTGGCTTATGGATTAGTGCACTGGGTCCAAAGTATGCGCGCCTTGTCACACATCTTGATTTTGATGATGCTCAATGTGCAGAGGCGATTGAAATCCTAAAGAAAGCCCTCGTGGCTTAAAAGCCACTGTTTCTTCTCAACACCATACGCGTAATTTCCTAACGCTCCCCCAGTTTTTACAACGCGGTGGCATGGAACAACAAGCATGATCGCATTGTTTGCACATGCACTACCTGCTGCACGTACCGCTGCAGGACTTCCCGCTTTTTCCGCTAAATCAGAGTAGGACCAGGTCTTACCTGGAGCGATCTTTCTCATCGCCTTCCAAGCAGCTTGCGAAAAGGCAGCTCCGGGTTGGCGAACTTTGATTCCGTTAAGCGCGATGAGATCCCCATCAAAGTAATCATTGATGAGATCTGAGATAACAGGAATTGATTTAACAATCTTCACATCTTTGCCAGCTTTGAAAGCTGAGATAGTAGAAAGGTTTGCACCGATCAGGATTTGATCATCAGCCAATAAGTTAAGTGTGCCTACAGGGGTCTTGTGTGAGGTAATGAGAAGTGGCACTTGCCAAAATTAGCGATCGCGCAACATTTCAGCAACTAAGAAGGCAAGCTCAAGAGATTGAGCGTGATTAAGGCGTGGATCACAGGCTGTTTCATAACGTGAAGCAAGATCCTCGTGGGAGATCTGCTCGCCGCCACCAACACATTCAGTGACATCATCACCGGTTAGTTCGATGTGAACTCCGCCAGGGTGTGTTCCAAGTGCTTTATGTACTTCGAAGAAGCCCTTTACCTCGTCCATAACATCATCAAAGCTGCGAGTCTTGTAACCAGTTGGTGCCTCGTAGGTGTTTCCATGCATTGGATCGCAGACCCACAGCACCTTGGCACCTGACTTTGTAACGCCATCGACAAGTGCTGGCAAAATCTCGCGGATGTTCTTTGCGCCCATTCGTGTAATAAATGTGATTCGACCTGGCTCGCGGTTTGGATCTAACTTGTCGATCAATGCAAGTGCATCTTCAACAGTTGATTTTGGTCCAAGCTTGACTCCGATTGGATTGCGAACCTTTGAAGCGAAATCAACATGTGCGCCATCTAGCTGACGTGTGCGCTCACCAATCCAAATGAAGTGGCCTGAAACATCGTAGGCATCACCTGTACGTGAATCGATACGTGTTAACGCCTTTTCATACTCCATGATCAACGCTTCATGGCTTGCAAAGAAATCAACTGATTTAAAACTTTCAGGATCTACACCTGCAGATTTCATAAAGGCTAATGCGCGGCCAATCTCATCAGCCATCTTCTCGTAGCGATCGCCAACCTTTGAATCACGGATAAAGCCCTTGTTCCATTCATGGACTTGGCGAAGATCTGCAAAACCACCTTGGGTAAATGCGCGAACTAAGTTAAGGGTTGCAGCAGATGTGTTGTACACGCGAACTAAACGCATTGGATCTGGCGTACGTGCCGCCTCTGTAAATTCGATGTCATTAACCGCATCTCCACGGTATGCGGGAAGCTTTACATCGCCGCGAGTTTCAAAATCACTAGAACGCGGCTTTGCAAACTGCCCCGCCATTCGGCCAACCTTGATTACTGGAAGGCTCGAGTAGTACTGCAGCACAGCTGCCATTTGAAGAATTGTTTTGATGCGATTTCTAATGGAATCGGCTGTGGCTGATGCAAATGTTTCTGCACAGTCGCCACCTTGTAACCAAAAAGCTTTTCCTTCTGCTGCGAGCGCGATTCGAGCTTTGAGATCATCACATTCACCAGCGAAGACAAGTGGAGGCAAAGCTTTGAGCTCTGCTACCGCTGCTTTAACTTGTGGACCCTCTGGTCCACCTGGCCAAGTTGGTTGCTGCGCAGCCACAAGACCAGGTGTGAACAGAGTGTCTAAATGTGTTCTCGAATTCGAGTTCATTGGAGAAGTCTAGAGAGTTCAAAGGTCATTGCGCGGGGCAATTATCCGAAGAAGATCTCTGATTCCTTGTAGAGCTCAAGAGGTACTGTCTTTAGCTTCTCAGTTGCAGTGGCAAGCGGCACGCGTGCGATATTTGTGCCGTGCAGAGCAACCATCTTGCCCCAGTCACCTTCGTGAGCAGCTGTGATCGCATGGAGACCAAAGCGAGTAGCAAGCACACGGTCAAATGCTGTTGGAGAACCACCACGCTGGATGTGACCTAATACAGATGTGCGTGCTTCCTTGCCGGTTCTCTCTTCGATCTGGCCAGCTAGCCAATCACCGATACCTGAAAGCTTGACGTGACCAAAGGCATCAAGGGTCTGATCCTTTGTGACCATATCGCCATCTTGAGGGATCGCGCCCTCAGCGATAACGATGATCGGTGCGTAATGTGACTTGAAACGAGATTCAACCCATTCACATACCTTTTCAACAGAGAACTTCTGCTCTGGAATCAAGATACATGTCGCGCCGCCTGCAAGACCTGAGTGAAGTGCGATCCAACCTGCGTGACGGCCCATAACTTCGACGATCAGTGCGCGATGGTGTGATTCAGCGGTTGTGTGTAGACGGTCAATCGCTTCAACTGCGATATTTACAGATGTATCAAAACCAAATGTGTAATCAGTGTTGTTGAGATCATTATCGATCGTCTTTGGAACACCGATCACCTTGACGCCAAGGGCATCAA
>JACCDS012286624.1_pt1 | contig 18648 bp, 15 predicted proteins | sample 7446441 | NCBI WGS metagenome assembly JACCDS01 (sample SAMN15323445, study PRJNA562643) | freshwater metagenome | isolation source: river surface water | place: USA:Blue River Watershed | collected 2017-08-17
AGCGGCCACGGCATCGACACCTTGTAGAGCCGGATGCCGATGTCGGCCGCCATCCCCTCGTCGATGCCGAGCTCCTCGAGCGCCTCCAGCACATCCAGGTAGGACTTGCCGGACGCAATGATGCCGAGCTTTGCTTTCGGGCTGTCAATCATCACGCGGTTGAGCTTGTTTGCCCGCGCATACGCAATCGCTGCATAGATCTTGTAGTCCTGCATCAGCGCTTCCTGCTTGCGCGCCTGCACCCCCAGCGTGTCGATCGAGAGCCGCGTGTTCAGCCCGCCTTCCGGCATGGTGAAATCTTCCGGATAAACGATCTGCAGCCGCAACGGATCGGCATCCACCGACGCGCTCGACTCGACCGTATCGGCCAGTGCCTTGAAGCCCACCGCGCAGCCGGAATAGCGCGACATCGCCCACGCATGCAGGCCGAGGTCCAGGTATTCCTGCACATTGCACGGATACAGCATCGGGATCATGCAGGCCGAGAACAGGTGATCCGACTGGTGCGGCAACGTCGACGAGTACGCGCCGTGGTCGTCGCCGGCCACCAGTAGCACGCCGCCGTACTGCGCGGTACCGGCATGGTTCATGTGCTTGAACACGTCGCCGCAGCGGTCAACGCCCGGCCCCTTGGCGTACCACATCGCGAACACCCCGTCGTAGCGGGTCGGGCCGACCAGCCCGACCGTCTGCGTACCCCACACCGCCGTCGCGGCCAGATCCTCGTTCACACCGGGCACGAACTTCACATGGTGCTTGTCCAGATGCTTCTGCGCCTTCCACAAGGCCTCGTCCAGCGTGCCCAGCGGCGAGCCGCGATAGCCGGAGATGAAGCCGGCCGTATGCAGGCCGGCGGCCTCGTCGCGCAGTCGCTGCATCATCGGCAGGCGTACCAGCGCCTGGATGCCGGACAGGTAAATGCGGCCGTCGATGGCGGTGTACTTGTCGTCGAGCGTGACTTCGGGACGCCGGATCGGCGAGACGGTGGAAGTGGAAGCGGAAGCGGCGCATGCGGGCGCGGCGTCGGCCGGCCGGGTGTCGGTCTGCATGATGTATCCCCAAATGTTGATCGGTCTGCGCTGCGGCCGTCGCCTGCCCGGTAAGGCTGCGTCAGGCTGCACTGCGCGCTGCCGCGGTAGCGGCATGGGCACTGCGATACTGCGAAACGTCATACTGCAAAAAACACCCGCCGCCGCGTGCGCGTACGGCCGTGAGGGCTTGCTACGGCTTGCGGTCGCTGGCCAGCATCACTTCATGATGGCCGGCGCCGGCGGGAATCATCGGGAAGCAGTTTTCCTCGGCAGCCACATGCACGTCGAGGAAATACGGGCCGTCGCTGGCCAGGCATTCGGCGATCGCTGCATCCAGCTCATCGCGCCGGCTGACGCTACGGGCCTGCCAGCCGAAGCCGCGTGCGACCGCCACGAAATCCGGCAGCGCCTCGGTATAGCTGTGGCTGTAGCGACCGCCGTGAATCAGCTCCTGCCACTGCCGCACCATGCCCATGTAGCCATTGTTGGACAGGATCACCTTCACCGGCGTGCGGTGCTGCATTGCGGTCGACAACTCCTGGATGTTCATCAGGATCGAGGCGTCGCCACTGACGCAAACCACGGTCTTTTCCGGGTTGGCCACCTGTGCGCCGATCGCCGCCGGCAAGCCGTAGCCCATCGTGCCGGCGCCGCCCGAGGTGAGCCAGCGCATCGGCTGCTCGAATTTCAGGTACTGCGCGGCCCACATCTGGTGCTGGCCGACATCGGTCGACACCACCGCGTCGCGCCCTTCGAGCTGCCGCTGCAACTGGCTGATCAGGGCCTGCGGCACTATCGCTTCCGGCCGGTCGTCAAAGGCCAGCGAATCGCGCGCGCGCCATTCACCGATCCGGCGCCACCAGTCGGCCAGCCGCGCCGGGTCCGGACGCCGCTGCCCGACGCGTTCCAGCAGCGCGCCCAGCACCTCGGCGCAGTCGCCGACCAGGGGGAAATCGGCCTGCACGATCTTGCCGACCGAGGTCGGGTCAATGTCGACATGCAGGATCTTCGCGTGCGGACAGAAGTCGGCCAGGCGGCTGGTGACGCGGTCGTCGAAACGTGCGCCAATGCAGACCACCAGGTCGGCGTTATGCATCGCCAGGTTCGCCTCCAGCGTGCCGTGCATGCCGAGCATGCCCAGCCACTGCGGGCGTGACGCCGGCAGCGCACCCAGCCCCATCAGCGTCAGTGTGCACGGTGCGTTGGTGGCGTCGACCAGCCGGGTGAAGCGCTCGCAGGCATCGGTGCCGGAATTAACCAGGCCACCACCGCCATAGATCACCGGGCGCCGCGCACTGCAGATGGCTGCGGCCGCGGCGTCCAGCAGGCTTGCCGGCGTGCTGCGCACCGGCGGCGGCGCAGGCGCGCTGGCGCACGGCTCGCTGGCCGTCACCGGTGCGAGCTGGATGTCTTTCGGGAAGTCGATCAGTACCGGCCCGGGACGGCCACCCCTGGCGGTCGCCAGCGCGGCGCGCACGGTGGCCTCGACCTGCGACGACTGGCGCACCTGCACATTCCATTTCGTGATCGTGCGCGAGATGCCCAGTGCATCGCATTCCTGGAAGGCGTCGGTGCCGATCAGCGCGGTCGCCACCTGGCCGCTGACACACAGCACCGGCACCGAGTCGCACATCGCGTCAAGCAGGCCGGTGGTGGTATTGCTCATGCCCGGACCCGAGGTCACGAACACCACACCGACCTTGCCGGTGCTCCGCGCATACCCCTGGGCCGCATGGACAGCCGCCTGCTCGTGGCGCACCAGCACATGGCGCAGCTGCGGCTGCGCATAGAGTGCGTCATACAGTGGCAACACCGCCCCGCCCGGGTAGCCAAACACCGTGTCGACACCGAGGTCGAGCAAGGTTTGGATCAGCACCGCCGCCCCGTTCGGGCAGGCAGCAGCACGGGGATCCGCAATCGCGGGGAAGGTTCGGAGATCGGTAACTGTGTTCATGTCGCCAATGTACTGATGTAAGTACAGAAAAGGCTTTCGTTTTTTCGACAGAAAGTCGAGAATTCAGTAAATTTTTCTACGGTTAATCAAATACGCAGAATGGAACTCGACAAATTCGACATGGCGATCCTCGAAGCCTTGCAAAAGGATGCGCGAATCAGCCTGCAGGAACTCGGCAAGCAGGTCGGCCTGACCTCATCGCCGGTCTGGAACCGTGTGAAGCGGATGGAGGAATCCGGTGTGATCGAAGGGTATTCGGTGCGGGTCAATCCGGAAAAAATCGGACTGACCGAAACCGTGATCCTGCACGTGACGCTGGATAACCACTCGGACGAGGCGCTGTTCCAGTTCGGCCAGGCGCTGGAAGCGGTGCCGGAGGTGATGGAAGCCTTTCTGGTCTCCGGCGACTACGACTACTACATCCGCGTTGCGGTCGAAGGCACCCGGGGGTATGAGCGCTTCCTGCGCGAGAAGCTGTACAAGATTCCCGGCATACGCAACAGCAAATCCAGCTTCGTGCTGCGGCGGCTGAAGGAAAGTCAGGTGCCGCTGCGGCGGTCGGTCCCAGCGGGGCAATGACGTCAGGCCATCGGGTAGGCGCCGGCTATCCGACCGGGTGCCCGGTCGGACCCGTTATCCTGGCGCCGCCAGCAGCGTGGCCTGCACGGTCTGCGCCGCCAGCGCGAACAAGCCGGCGCCCAGGTGATGCAGGGTGTGCAGTTCGGGGTGGCTGCCGTCCAGGGTCCAGCGGCCGTTGGCAAACACGCGCGGATCCGCTTGCGCCGACACCACCTCGACGAAGAAGGTGTCATACGCCGCTTCGGTATGCGGCTCCGCGATCACGCGGCATTCGAGCCAGCCTACGCAGCCGTCGACCAGCGGCAGGCCAAGCACCGGTCCGCTGAAAGAGGCGATGCCGTAGGAAGCGAACTTGTCGGCGTCGGGCATCGGATCGGCGCGCCCGCTGACGCTGCCGACCGTGTAGGTCAGGTCGGCCAGCGCGCGGCAGGGAAGATTCAGCGCCAGCATCCCACTGCGGGCCACCTGCTCGCGCGTGTACGTGCTCTTGTCAATCACGACCGCGATCCGCGGTGGGGTGAACTCAACCGGCATCGACCACGCCGCGGCCATCAGGTTGCGGCGACCGTCGGCCAGCGTGCTGACCAGCACCGTCGGCCCGTGATTCAGCAGGCGGCTGGCGTGCCGCAATTCCAGCGGCACCCGGTTCGTTGATGACGCCGCGCCCGGGTCACTGGGCACTGCAGGCCGCTTTCATCAGGCGGCTATCGGGCGTGTCCGGCTCGACATCGATCCAGTGGCCCACCAGGGTCTCCTCGGCGACCGATTCGCCCCGCCCCATCTTGTCCGCCATTTTGTGGACACTGAGGACGCGCTTCTTGGCGCTGCGGCAGTTGTACTCGGTCGGATACAGCACCGAGCGGTAGACCCGGCCCTGTTCATTGCCCTCGACATGCAGGTCATGCAGATCCCAGATGAAGGCGACACCGCTCATCACCACCATGCGATACGGATCGAAATAGCGGTTTTCAGCTTCGGTGTTCGCGTAATGCGCCCAGCTTTGCGCAAAACTCGACGAAGCAAACAACAACGCTCCCAGAGCGAGCAAGTTCTTCATTTTTGTTTCCATCAGGGACTAAACCAGACAGGCAAACGATAAACCAGCGCGAGAATTTTTGCTTGCCGCACCCACAGCGAAAAAATTACTCAAAATTTAACTCAATGTTGCTAATAAAATATCGTTTTTAAATTTACATCATCTTGCGGCTCGCATATGATCGGGCCAGACATTCCGGCTCTCTATCAAGATGCCGCTGACCGCGTTGGTGGCGCCGTAGCGACTGCCTGGCCTGTCCGGGCCGGCCTTGCCAGCGGCAGCGACGCGCATTGTGAAAGAGATGCCGGGTATCCCCACATGCGAGCCTCACAAATTTTCTCCACGGCAAGAAAATCCGCTGCGAGCATCCATGACAGCCACTAGAGAAACCGCCAGGTTTTCCGCCAACATGTTTCTCGCCGCGCTGAACGCGGTGATGTTCGTGCTGGTGTTTTACCTGTATGTGGTCTCCGAGCGGAAGATTGATGACACCAACAATCTCCGGTTCGAGACCCGCGAGTTCGCCGACGCGCTTCGCACCTCGTCTGAATCGCTCACGCGGGCCGCACGCAGCTTCGTCATCACCGGCGACCGCAAATACTGGCTGCATTACCGCGCCATCCTCGATGCGCGCGATGGCAAACAGGTAACGTCGGCGCAGCAGGAAGACGCCGACTGGGATCTGGTGCGCCTGGACGAGGCACCACCGGAAGCTTTTGCGAAGCGCACCGAACAGATGGTCATGCTGTGGCGGCAGCACCAGATGGAACTCGAGGGGCTGCACCTGCTGCAGCTGGCCAAGAAAGCCTCCGACAAGCTGGTGCAGACCGAGATGGCAGCGATGCGGCTGGTCGCGAATGCCGACCCGGTCACCAACGAGATCCGCATGCAGGCCAGTGCCATGCTGCACGATCACACCTACCTGGGCGCGAAGCTGGAGATCATGCGACCCATCAACGCATTCAATGAGTTGATCGACGCTCGCACTGCCGCAACGGTCCAGCAGGCGATGAACAACGCCACCATCTGCCGCGCGATGTTTGCGGCGCTCGGTGCGTTTTTCCTGATCCTGCTGCTGCGCAGTTACCGCAACCTGCACGCGATTCTCGGCGATACGCCGGAATCGCTGTTCGAGCGCATCGTCGCGCTCGGCAAGGGCGAGTTCTCCGGTAGCTGGTCGGTCGCCAAGGGCATGGAGAACAGTGTCGCTGGCTGGCTGTCGCACACCCGCGAGAAGCTGGCCAAGGTCGATGTCGAGCGACGCGATGCGCTCGACCGCGCGCAGCACGCGATGCACCTGTATGCGGCGCTGAACCATGCCAACCAGACCATCCTGCGCAGTTCGAGCAAGGAGCAGATGCTGGCCGAAATCTGTCGCGGCGCGGTCGTGTACGGCGGCCTGAAGATGGCGTGGATCGGGCTGGTCGACCCGGCCACCCGGCGCGTGCTTCCCGTGGCTACCTTCGGCGAGCACCTCGACTATGTGGCCCGCCTCGATATCAGCACTGACCCGATCCAGGCGTCAGCCTACGGGCCGACCGGAACGGCGATCCGTACCGACCGGCCGGTCTGGTGCGACGACTTCCAGCACAGTGCCGAGACCGCGCAATGGCGCCAGCCAGGCGTGCGCCAGCGCTGGGGCTCGTCGGCGGCGCTGCCGCTGCACCATGGCGGCGAGGTGGTCGGCGCGTTCAACCTGTACAGCGGTGAAGTCGATGCGTTCGACGAGGACATCCGCGACCTGCTGGTGGAAATGGCCAGCGACATCGACTACGCGCTCGATGCGTTCGAGCGCGAGGTCGAGCGCCAGCATGTGCTGAAGCTGGAAGAGTTCCGGCTGTTCGTGCTGGAGCGCCTGACCGAGAAAATGCCGCTATCGACCATCCTGCAACAGATTGCCGAACGCATCGAAGTGCTGCTGCCGGGGCGGCTGTGCTCGATCCACACGCTCGATCCCGATGGCGAGCACCTGCGTGTGGCCGCGTCGCCCAGCATGCCCGAGTTCTACAACCGCAGCATCGACGGCCTGCGCATCGGCGCCGGCGTCGGCTCCTGCGGGAATACGGCGCACACCGGCGAGCCGACCGTGGTCGGCAACATCGCTACGGACCCGAAGTGGGAAGGCTACCAGGACCTCGCCCGCCGCGCCGGCGTGGCGGCCTGCTGGTCATATCCTATCGTCACGTCGAACAAACAGGTGCTGGGCACGTTCGCGATCTATACGCGCACGCCTTCAATCCCCGACCGCAACACCGAGCAACTGATCGAGACCACCTCCCACCTGATCGCGCTGGCCATCGACAGCAAGCGCTACGAAGACCGCATCCAGTACCTCGCGCATTTCGATTCGCTGACATCGCTGCCGAACCGGGCGCAACTGCAGGAGCAGGCGCACTACCTGCTGCCGCGCGCCGACCGTGCCAACAGCAGCGTCGCGCTGCTGTTTATTGACATCGACCGCTTCATGCATGTGAACGACTCCTTCGGACACGGCGTTGGCGACGCGCTGCTCGCACAACTGGCCGACCGGCTCCAGCATGCGGTGCGCGACGACGACACCCTGGCCCGTTTCGGCGGCGACGAGTTCGTCGTCATGCTGCCCGAGACCGACGCGCATGGTGCGATCGTGGTCGCGCAAAAACTGCTCGAGGTGATCCGCCAGCCGACACGGATCGAACAGTTCGAAATGTCCGTCACCGCATCGATCGGCATCACTATGTATCCCGGCGACGCGCAGAATTTCGACGAACTGCTGAAACAGGCCGACAGCGCGATGCACCGCGCCAAGCGCGACAACGGCGGCGGCTTCCGTTTCTACTCGGGCGAGATGCAGGCGCTGTCGATGCGCTACCTGAAGGTCGAGGCCGCACTGCGCGCCGGCCTCGAGCGCCGCCAGCTGTTCCTGCAGTACCAGCCGCAGATCGACCTGAAGACCGGCAAAGTCACCGGCGCCGAAGCGCTGTTGCGCTTCCATCATCCGGAGCTCGGGGTGATCAGTCCCGACGAATTCATCAAGGTTGCGGAAGAAACCGGCCTGATCCAGTCAATCGGCGAATGGGCGCTGCGCGAAGCGGTGCGCCAGACGCGCGCATGGCTCGATGCCGGACTGCCGCTGAAGACCATCGCGGTCAATCTGTCGGCGGTCCAGTTCCATCACGAGGGGCTGGCGCAGATGATCGCCGACGTACTGGAAAGTTCAGGCCTGCCGGCCGAATTCCTGGAGCTCGAGCTGACCGAGAGCACTGCGATGCGCGACCCGCAGGCCGCCATCGCGCTCATGCGTGAACTGCACGAACGCGGCATCCGCCTGGCAATCGACGATTTCGGCACCGGCTATTCGTCGCTGAGCTGCCTGAAACGCTTCCAGCTGTCGAAACTGAAAATCGACAAATCCTTCGTGCACGACATCGATATCGATCCGGACGACCGCGCCATCGTCAGCGCCGTCATCAACGTTGCGCGCGAACTGGGCATACGCACCATCGCCGAAGGCGTCGAGACCGAAGAGCAGCTGCGCTTCCTGGTCGCCTGCGGTTGCGGCGCGGTCCAGGGCTACCTGTTCAGCAAGCCACTCATGGCCGACGATTTCGAGGCCTACTGCCGCAGCTCGATACGGGAGCCGGCGGTACCGGCCTGAGCGGCATCAGCGTTGCCGTTTCAATCCAGCCGGCGGTAGCCGAGGCGGTTCGATACCTGCTCAGCGCAGTCGCGAATCTTCCTGGCGATGTCCCCTTCCCAGCGCGCATCGAAACTTCCTGCCGGACCGATGGCGGTGATGCCGAGCCGGATTGCGCCGGTATGCTCGAACACGGGTGCGCAGATCGCATTGATGCCCGGGATAGGTTCGCCCTGCACCCTTGCCATCCCGCGTTTGCGGATGTCAGCGAGGATGTGCTCGAGCGCTTCCTGCTTCAGGTTCGCCGCACCGAAATCGCCGGCCACACCGCTGCGCCGCTCCTGCTCGATCATGCGCTCGACCTGCTTGGGTGGCAGGAAGGCGGCAAACACCCGTCCGGTCGCGGTGGCCTGGATCGACATCACCGTACCGGTGCGCATATTCACGTGGATCGGGTAGCTCGACTCGCTGATGTAGATGATCGTCGGCCCCTGGTTGCCGAGCACTGACAGGCCGATAGTCTGGTCGATGTCGGCCGCGAGCTGCGTGATCACCGGGATCGCAATACGTACCGGATCCAGCAGATGCAGGCTGATCAGCCCGAGCTGCAGCGCGAAGGGGCCGAGCTCATAGCGCCCGGTCAGCGGGTTCTGCTCAATCAGGCCGAAACTGCCGAAACTGACCAGATACGGGTGCGCCTTGGCCGATGGCATGCCGGCCTTCTTGGCCAGGTCGCCCAGGCTCATTGGCGCCCCCTCCTCGACCAGCGCGGTCAGCAGGCGCCCGCCGATCTCGATCGATTGAATACCGCGGCGGCTCTTCTCTTCCATGGGAACGGCGTGGGGATGACAGTGATCGCGGAGTTTACGGACGGTTTAGACGAATGTAAACGATTCGTTATTGTTGAATTGATTGACCGTGAACGAATCCGAGGGTAAGCTGCGCGGGTTCGTCCATCGCCATGGCGGGGCCGCTGCGTGCGCCGCGCCGCCATTCCTGATGGCTACCCGCGTGTAAAACGTCATCCCGGCGCAGGCCGGGGTCCAGCGACTTTGGGCCGGGCCCGACCCGGAAGCGAGAAAATCATGACTGAAAAAAAATTCGCATCGCAGGGTGACCTGCAGGAAAAAAAGACCAGCTTCATCAAGCTGTCCAGCAACGCCTATGCCTACACCGCCGAGGGCGACCCGAACTCCGGCGTGATCATCGGCGACGATGCGGTGATGGTGATCGACACCACAGCCACGCCGGCGATGGCGCAGGCGCTGATCCGGCACATCCGCGAGATCACCGACCTGCCGATCAAATACGTCACCCTGACCCACTATCACGCGGTGCGCGTGCTCGGCGCGTCAGCCTACTTCAAGGAAGGCGCGCAGCAGGTGATCGCCTCGCGCGGCACCTATGAAATGATCGTCGAGCGCGGCGAGCAGGACATGCATTCCGAGATCGACCGCTTCCCGCGCCTGTTTGCCGGCGTCGAGACCGTGCCCGGCCTGACCTGGCCGACGCTGGTGTTCGATCGCGAACTGACGCTTTTCATGGGCCAGCTCGAAGTGAAGATCATGCACGTCGGCATGGGCCACACCAAGGGCGACACCATCGTCTGGATACCGTCGCAAAAGGTGCTGTTCTCCGGCGACCTGGTCGAGTATGACGCTGCCGCCTATACCGGCGATGCGCAACTGGAAGAGTGGCCGCAGACACTGGAAATCCTGCGCGCAATGGGCGCCGACAAGCTGGTGCCCGGCCGCGGCCCGGCGCTGCTGAACCCGGCCGACGTCAACGCCGGCCTTGATTACACAAAAGACTTCGTCACCACCCTGCTGGGTGCGGCGAAGGAAGCGGTGGCCCGGGGCCTCGACCTGAAAGGTGCGATGCAGCACACGCGCAGCAAAATGGATCACAAATTCGGCCAGGTGTTCATCTACGAGCACTGCCTGCCGTTCGACGTGACCCGGGCAGTCGACGAAGCCAGCGGCATCAAGCATCCGCGCATCTGGACCGCCGAGCGCGACAAGGAAATGTGGCACGCACTGCAGAGCTGAATCGCGCAGGCACCTGATACCCTCACGCACGCCGGAGACCTGTGGATGCACCAGACCTACACCTATCAGAAATTCCCGTACGCGCGCCCGCCCGAACTGGACGGCGGCGCGCCGCAGCGCCGTCCGCTGGTGGTGATCGGCTGCGGCCCGGTCGGCCTGGCCGCCGCCATCGACGCGCGCCAGCACGGCATTCCGGTACTGCTGCTGGATGATGACGATACCGTGTCGGTGGGCTCGCGCGGGCTGTGCTACGCCAAGCGCACGCTCGAGATCCTCGACCGGCTCGGCTGCGGCGACCCGGTCGTGCACAAGGGCGTCGGCTGGGACGTCGGCCGTACCTTCTTGCGCGACGACGAAGTATTCAATTTCAACCTGCGCCCGCAACCCGGCTTCAAGCGGCCCGGCATGGTCAACCTGCAGCAGTACTACCTCGAGGATTACATGGTGCGGCGCGCGCTCGAGGCCGGTGTCGCGATCCGCTGGAAGAACAAGGTGGTATCGATACAGCCGCAGGAAGACCATGTGAGCCTGCAGGTAGAGACGCCGGACGGCATCTATGCAGTCGAGGCCGACTGGCTGGTCGTCTGCGACGGCGCCCGCAGTCCGATCCGCACGATGCTGGGCCTGGACATCGAAGGCAAGGTGTTCATGGACCGCTTCCTGATCGCCGATGTCGTCATGAAAGCCGACTTCCCAGCCGAGCGCTGGTTCTGGTTCGATCCGCCGTTCCACCCGAACCAGTCGGTGCTGCTGCACCGCGAAGCCGACGACGTCTATCGGATCGACTTCCAGCTCGGCTGGGACGCCGATCCCGACGAAGAGAAAAAGCCGGAGAAAGTCATCCCGCGCATCCAGGCCATGCTCGGCGACGACCGCGAATTCACGCTCGAATGGGTCAGCGTCTACACCTTCCAGTGCCGCCGTATGAACGACTTCCGCCATGGCCGCTGCCTGTTTGCCGGCGACGCCGCGCACCAGGTATCGCCGTTCGGCGCGCGCGGCGCAAACTCCGGCGTGCAGGACAGCGACAACCTGGTCTGGAAGCTGAAGCTGGTGATGGATGGCCGCGCACCGCTGCACCTGCTCGATACCTACAACGACGAGCGCGGCTTCGCGGCCGACGAGAACCTCCTCAATTCGACCCGCTCGACCGACTTCATCACGCCCAAGGGCGCGGTCAGCAAGACCTTCCGCAACGCCGTCCTGGAACTGTCGCGCGAACTGCCGTTCGCGCGCAAGCTGGTCAACTCGGGGCGGCTGTCGGTACCGAGCGTTCTTACCGGTTCGGCACTGAACACACCCGACAGCGAGCGCTTCGCCGGCGACATGGTGCCGGGCGCACCGATGGACGACGCACCGATCGAGCGCAACGGCCAGGCCGGCTGGCTGATCGACCAGGTCGGTGGCCGCTTTCAGGCGCTGTACTTCTGCGACGATGCCGGCGCGATCCCGGAAGGCATGCAACTGCAACTGCAGGGCATGGCCGGGGCACCCATTCCGGTCGAACCACTCGTCATTGCGCGCGCTGGCGGCGCCCCGGGCCAATGCCGGCTCAAGACCGTGGTCGATCGCGACGGCATGGCGTTCGCACGCTATGACGCCACGCCGGGCACCCTGTACCTGATCCGTCCGGACCAGCACATCGCCGCCCGCTGGCGCGAGACCGAAGTATCGCGCGTGGTCGCCGCGGTGGCGCGCGCCACCGGCAACTTCATCGAGGAGTGAATACCATGACGCTGATTCTCGAGCCCAATTTCCGCGAGGAGGGCAAGCGCTACTTCCGCGACTTCTCGCCGGGCGACGACTTCTACCAGAGCCTGATCGACCTGCATCGCGGACTCAGCGACGAGCAGAGCGCACAGGTCAACGCGAAGCTGATCCTGATCCTGTCCAACCACATCGGCGACATCACTGTGCTGCGCGAGGCGATGGCACTAGCGCGCGCCGGCGCCGCCGAATCCTGAACTTGCCCGGAGGCCCCATGCTGATCCAGCACATCCACCACGTCGCGTACCGCTGCAAGGACGCCAAAGAGACCGTCGAGTGGTATACGCGGCACCTCGGCATGAAATTCGTGCTGGCGATCGCCGAGAACGAAGTACCGTCGACCAAGGCGCCCGACCCGTACATGCACGTCTTCCTCGACGCCGGCAACGGCAACATCCTCGCCTTTTTCGAGCTGCCAACGCAGCCGCCGATGGATCGCGACCGCAATACACCGGCCTGGGTGCAGCACCTGGCAATGAAGGTCGATTCGAAGGAAACCCTGCTGGCAGCCAAGGCGAGGCTCGAAGCCGCCGGTATCGAGGTGATCGGCCCGACCGACCACACCATCTTCAAGAGCATCTACTTCTTCGACCCGAACGGCCACCGGCTTGAACTCGCCTACGACTGCGGCACGGCGGCGATGTACCAGAAGCTCGATGAGGTGAAGTGGGACATGCTGGAGGAATGGAGCCGGACAAAGAAAGCGCCTACGCATGCGGCATGGATGCATGACGGCAGCATGGCGAGCTGACCCTGCCGGCTCATGCGGGCATGGGCCCCGGCGCGGGCCGGCATCCGGCAGCTGGTGCAGCACCCGAAGTATCGAAAGACTGACATGACGAACCACATGACCATCCTGAACGAAACGCATGCCCCGGCCCTGCGCAGCTGGGTCACCTCCGCCAACGCAGCCGGCACCGACTTCCCGATCCAGAACCTGCCGTTTGCGATCTTCCGCCGCAAGGCATCGAACGAAGCCTGGCGCGGCGGCGTCGCCATCGGCGACCAGGTGGTCGACCTCGCGGCAGTCGCCGCCGCCGGCCTGTTCAGCGGTGCAGCAGCGCAAGCGGCGCAGGCCGCGTCAGCGACCACGCTCAACGCCTTCATGGCGCAGGGCCCCGCGGCGTGGAGCGCGCTGCGTCTGGCACTATCGCGCGCCTTGCGCGAAGGCTCGGCGCAGCAGCCGGCGCTGTCGGCCTGCCTGCTGCCGATGGCCGGCGTCGAATTTGCGCTGCCGGCGCAGATCGGCGACTACACCGATTTCTACACCTCGATCCATCACGCGACTAATATCGGCAAGCTGTTTCGTCCCGATAATCCGCTGCTGCCGAACTACCAGTGGATACCGATCGGCTACCACGGCCGCGCATCCAGCATTGTCGTGTCCGGTCACGCATTTCGCCGCCCGCACGGCCAGCTGATGCCGCCCGGTGCGGACAAGCCAGCGCTGGGCCCCTGCAAGCGGCTCGACATCGAGCTGGAACTGGGCATCTTCATCGGCGCCGGCAATGCGTCCGGCACCACGATCCCGATCACACAGTCCGAGCAGCATGTGTTTGGCCTGTGCCTGCTGAACGACTGGTCCGCGCGCGACATCCAGAGCTGGGAATACCAGCCGCTCGGCCCCTTCCTGGCGAAGAATTTCGCGACGACGATTTCGCCGTGGATCGTCGCGCTCGGGGCGCAGGCGCCCGACCGCGTCGCTTTCAGCCGTCCGCCGGGCGACCCGCAGCCGCTGCCCTACCTCGATAGCGACGCCAATCGTGCGGCGGGCGCCTTTGACATCCGGCTCGACGTGACGCTGCAGACGGAGACCATGCGCGCCGCCGGCCAGCATGGCCAAATCCTCAGCGCGACCAGCTACCGGCACGCGTACTGGACCATTGCGCAATTGGTCGCGCACCACACGGTCAACGGCTGCAACCTGCAGCCGGGCGACCTGTTCGGCAGCGGCACCCTGTCCGGCCCGACGCCAGACCAGGCCGGCGCACTGATCGAGCTGACCGAAGGCGGCAAGAAGCCGATCGCCCTGCCGAACGGCGAGCAGCGCACCTTCCTCGAGGACGGCGACGCGGTCGTCCTGCGCGGCTGGTGCGAGGCGCCGGGCGCGGCGCGCATCGGCTTCGGCGAATGCCGCGCACAGGTGCTGCCGGCCGCCGGCAGCTGAGCCGTCCCTCCGCTGCAACGATCCTGCCCGCAGTCGCGGGCAGGATGCTTGTTACGCGGCCGCAGCCGCATGTCGTGGCTTACACCGTCACGACATCGGCCGCTGCCAGCAGCAGCGCGCTGACGATGCCAACCAGATCCACCGAGCCGTCCGGATTCAGGAAGTCGCCGGCCGTATCGCCCTCGGCGATCTTGCTCCACAGGCCGTTGGCATCACGATCAACATACACGTCGAATTCGGCGCCGTGGTAGCCGGTTTCGGTCTTGCTGCGGCCGATCCTGGTTGCCGTGACCTCGACGATACCGGTGTCGCCGGAGCCACATGCCCAGGTCTCGGTAGTGAAGCTGGTGCTGATATATTTTTAATAATTATGGCTACCGTTATAGCCTTCGTGCAGTCGTTCAGGTTCGCGTCATCCGGACTTGCTATAGTGGGATGAACCAACGAGACAAGCCCATGAGAGTCCTGCTGCTGGAAGATGAAATGTCACTGGCCGATGCGATTGCGACGCGGCTGCACGCCGATGGCATTGCCGTCGATATCCTGGCCAGCATCGACACGGCCGACACCGCGCTGGCGACCACGACCTTCGACGCCGCCATCTTTGACCTGTCGTTACCCGACGGCGATGCGATGTCGCTGCTGAAGAGGCTGCGCATGCGCGGCGTGTCGCTGCCGGTGCTGATCGCGACCGCGCGCGACCAGATCAGCGACCGCATCGCCGGCCTCGACGCCGGTGCAGACGACTACATCGTCAAACCCTTCGACCTCGACGAACTGCTGGCACGGCTGCATGCGGTGGTTCGGCGCTATGAAGGCAATCCGAGCCCGGTGATCCGCATCGGCCGCTTCGAGATCAATCGCTTCGCGCACTGGCTGCGCGTCGACGGCGAGCTGGTCGACCTGACCGCAAAAGAATGGGCCGTGGTCGACAAGCTGGTCGCGCGGCCGGACAGCATCGTCACGCGCGAGGCGCTGGAAACTACGCTCTACAGCTTCGACGACGAAGTCGGCAGCAATACCGTCGAGGTCTATGTCAGCCGCATCAGGAAGAAGATCGGCAAGGACGCGATCGAGACCGTGCGCGGACTGGGCTACCGTTTCAACGGGAGATGAGCCGTGGCCGTCCAGAGCATCAACCGCCGCCTGTACTACCGCATCGTCGCCACGGTGACCGTGTTGTGGCTGCTGGTCGTGCTGGGGGTCGGCTGGGTCGTCAGGCAGGAGACCAACGAGGTATTCGACAGCAGCCTGCAGGAACTCGGCCAGCGCCTGCTGCCGCTGGCAGTAATGCAGATCGAACGCAACGGGCATCCGGAGCAGGAAAGGCTGCAGCCAATCCGGCATGATGAATACCTGACTTACCAGGTATTCGACCGCAGCGGCCGGCTGCGGCTGCGTTCCCACAATGCGCCCGCCACGCCGTTCGGCGCGCCGCGCGTGCCCGGCTTTCATGAGGTCGGCGGCCAGCGCTTTTTCGTCGACGTCAACAGCGACCGCAGTTACCTGATCCAGGTCACCGAGCCGGCCGACCATCGCCATCACACCCTGACCCATGTGCTGCAGTTCCTGCTGCTGCCGCTGCTGCTGCTGTGGCCGTTGTCGGTCGGCGTGATTTACCTGAGCGTGCGCGAGGCGCGCAATTCATTTGCGCTGTTCACGCAGAAGATCGCCGAACGGCGCAGCGTCGATTTGCGTCCGCTGGACAAGAACAAGCTGCCGGTCGAACTGCATCCGGTCAGCGATGCGGTCAACGCGCTGATGGGCAGGCTCAAGCAGGCACTGGATACGGAACGCAGTCTGGCCGCCAACAGCGCCCATGAATTGCGCACACCGATCGCTAGCGCGATCAGCCAGCTGGACTTGCTGCGGACTGCCGAGCTGTCGCCGGTGGCGATGCGGCGCGTCGAGACCGCGCTCGACAAGCTGCGCGGACTGCAGGCGACTGCGGTCAAGCTGTTGCAGCTGTCGCGCGCCGAATCCGGCGTCGCACTGAACAGGCAGCCGGTCAATATGACCAAGATCCTCGAACTGTTCGCCGCCGAATTACGCTATCGGACCGATCCGAACTACCGCTTCATGCTGCCGCAACAGCCGATCTGGGTGAGCGGCGACATGGATGCCATCGGTATCGCGGTACAGAACCTGCTGGAGAATGCGGGCAAGTATGCGGCATCGGGCACCGAGGTGGCAGTCGAATTGCGTGAGGGCGGCACGCTGTCGGTACGCAATGACTGCGACGCGATCGCGCAGCACAAGCTGGCCGAGCTCACCCGTCGCTTTGTGCGAGCCAGCCAGAGCCAACCCGGCTCGGGCATCGGGCTGGCGATTGTCGCGACAGTTGCCACCCACTGCGACGCGCAGCTGCAACTGCGGTCCCCCTGCTTCCCGAATGGCCGCGGGTTCGAAGCCACGCTGGCATTTCACCCGGCGGCGCCGCACAACGGCACCGAGGCGAACGCGGCCTGACACGGCGCCCGGGCCGGGGTCAGTCGTAAATCTGCTCCATCATCAGGCTGCTGGCGACCTGCCGGCACAGGGGCTGGAGGCGGCGCAAGCGCTGCTCGACCTGGGCCGCATCGCCTTCCTTGCCAACCGCCGTGCAGCGCACACCGATCGCCTTGCCGCGAAAGAAGACCTGATAGAGCTGCGTCCAGGTGACACGGCGCTGTCCGTCTGACTCCGTTGTCGCCCGCAGCACCGCCGAAAAGCCTGGCAGCGTCTCCAGCGCATAGGACGATGCATCGATGATGTCGCCGCCGCCGATGGCCAGCTCGCGCGCGCCACCCTCAGCGATGAAACGCTCGATCTCCCCCTTCGACGGCGTAAGGCCGAGCGCATCGCGTATGCCCAGCACAATCATCGCGTTACCATTACCACTCTCGCTGGTCCATTGCTGTACGACGTGCGGCAGCTCGCTGTCGCTGCTGCGCCAGGAGCGCGGCAGTTGCAGGCGCAGGCGCACACCCTGGGCCTTGCCGCTGCCATCGGTGCGGAAACGCTGCCGGAAGCCGTCGGCAAACTCGGCGGCCGGCTCCGCGCCATAGAGCGCGGCCAGCAGATAATCCAGGACATCCTGCTCGATGCCGTCGCCGCGCGCGCGCCGTTGTACCTCGGCCAGCAGGCTGCGCGCCTGCTCGGCCGACTTCGGCTGCTTGATCTGGGCGTCGATCACCTTGTCCAGCATGTCGCGGCGGAACTTCATGAAGCCCTGCGCGCCGAAAATGGCACGCAGCTCGTCCTCGAGCTTGACCTCGACGCCGGGAAAGGCAGCATCGAACGATTCGCGCGCGAGCGCGACCTGCGCCGCCAGCTCCGGATGACCGTCGGCGATCAGGTCGAGCGCAATGCCCTGCCCGGTGACGAAGCCGTACGCGCGCGCGATCGACTGGATCGCCGGCCGGGTGGGGTTCAGCACGGCCGGCAGCGCCAGCGAAGGGAACAGCAAGAGCAGCGCGAGCACGGCCGAGCACAGGCCAGCCAGAGGTGAACGAGGCATCATGGGGTCAGAACTCCGGTTGAACGGATCTCAGGGGATTGAACAAGCCGGAGAGTGTTGCTGAAATTCATCTCTCTTACAAGTTCTGTACCCGATGACGGGCCGCGCAGGCGCTTTCACCCGGGCTCAGATGCCGGCGATGCGGCAGCCAAGGTCGGCCAGCGGTACCGCCTTGCGGCCGGTCTCGACCGCATCGGCCGAGTTCGCGTTGCCCTGCTGCGCGCGCTCGGCGATACCGTGCAGGATCGCCGCCATGCGGAACAGGTTGAACGCGAGGTAGAAACGCCAGGCCTGGTCGTCGATCGCGCCATGGCTGTGCGCATACCAGCCGCGATAGGTGGTCTCGTCCGGAATGCCGAGCGCGGCGAGGTCGAGGCCGGCAATGCCGCGCCACAGGCTGTGCGGAATGTGCCAGCTCATGCAGTGGTACGCGAAGTCCGACAGCGGGTCGCCCAGCGTCGACAGCTCCCAGTCGAGCACGCCGATGATGCGCGCCTCGGTCGGATGAAATACCAGGTTATCCAGCCGGAAGTCGCCATGGATGAGTGCGGCGCGCTGCTGCGCCGGCATCGCGCCCGGCAGCCAGTCGATCAGGCGGCGCATGCCGTCCGACGGCGCAATGGTCGATTCGTTGAGCTGCTTCGACCAGCGCGTGATCTGGCGCGGCAGGTAGTTGTCTTTTTTGCCGTAATCCGACAGGCCGACCGCATCGACATCGACCTCGTGCAGCGCCGAGATCACGCGGTTCATCTCGCGGTACAGCGCGATGCGCGCGGCTGCCGACAGTTGCGGCAACCCCTGGTCGACGAACACGCGGCCGTCGAGGAAGGACATCAGGTAAAACGGTGTGACGACGATGGATTCGTCGTCACACCAGGCCAGCGCCTGCGGCACCGGCACGTCGCTGCCGGCCAGCGCGCTGATCACGCGGTATTCGCGGTCAATCGCATG
>JACCDS012071550.1_pt1 | contig 18644 bp, 19 predicted proteins | sample 7446441 | NCBI WGS metagenome assembly JACCDS01 (sample SAMN15323445, study PRJNA562643) | freshwater metagenome | isolation source: river surface water | place: USA:Blue River Watershed | collected 2017-08-17
CATTTTTATAGCAGGCCGTTAAGGTTGCCGCCGTAAGGGGCAATGCGGTACGACACAACCTGTCCACTGCTGGAAGGTTGCCAAAACTTGCTGACATTCAGGAGTATTTTTATGCGTAACTTTGATCTGTCTCCACTTTATCGCTCTGCTATCGGTTTTGATCGTTTGTTCAACCTGCTTGAGTCCAATCAAAATCAGAGCAACGGGGGTTATCCTCCTTATAATGTCGAACTGGTTGATGAAAACCATTATCGCATTACCATCGCGGTGGCCGGTTTTGCCCAGAGTGAACTTGATATTACTGCCCACGATAACGTGCTGATCGTGCGTGGTGCCCATCCAGAAGAGCAGACTGAACGTAAGTATCTCTATCAGGGCATCGCCGAGCGTAATTTCGAGCGCAAATTCCAGCTGGCTGACCATATCGTCGTGCGTGATGCGCGTCTGGAAAATGGGTTATTGAGCATCGATCTTGAGCGTCTGGTGCCTGAAGAAGCAAAACCACGCCGGATTGAAATTCTGAAATAAAACGGCCGTAACGGCTAAGTCATTCTGGAGAACGACCACAGCATTGCTGCTGTGGCCGTTTTTTTATGGATGACATTGGTAATAAGACGTTTTGCAGCCTGCCTCGTTGAAGCGCGTATCAGGGCGATGCGGCGACTGACGCGGGAACGGGCAAAGCGAAGCATAATGAGGCATCAGGTTTGCAATAGCCTCATGGAGCACGTTGCGGTGGCGTTAAACTCAGTGCTGAATCTGTGCCAGCTCTTCTTCGCTCAGGCCCGTCATTTTCATTACGGTAGAGAGATCGAGACCATTCTGCAGCATGGTTCGCGCGACTTCGCGTTTACCTTCATTGCGGCCTTCCTGTCGTCCGAGCTGAATCCCTCGCTCAATGCCTTTCTGAATGCCTTTTTGTTCAAGCTGCTGTGCGATAGTCATTAGCGCGTCTCCGTGTTGCGGTACCCGCCGGGCGAGTTCCTGGATAAAAGCCTCGACGGCCAGGGTTTCCCCCGCCTGCATAATATAATGTACTAAGGATACGACCTGTGATGATGAAAGATAACCGGACAGCAGCACAGGGACAAGTCTGTCCATCAGATCGGCGAGATCGCGCTGATGGATGTGCTTTTGCAGCAGGGTCAGTGCGGCCATACTGCGATGGCCCGCGATTTCATCATCAGGTATAACCGTGATATCAACCAGGGGAAAACATGTACTGTACAGTTTGCTGGCCAGCGCCGGCTGGATAAATTCATCCAGCCAGCAGGTGGAATAAGGATAGGGCCGGCGTTTACCCATATAAAACAGCACCGGTATAACCAGCGGCAGCTTTTTATGACCGGCGTCGAGATGGCGCTGCATCGCCGCAACCGCATAGCGCAGAAGCCGGAACGCCATATGTTTATCGGGTGAAGACTGGTGCTCAATCAGCACATGAATATATCCCTCACCGCATGCGGTTTTCAGGCTATAAAGCACATCGCTGAAATACTGACGCAGATCCGCTTCGACAAAGGAACCTGACTCCAGCTTTAAGGTACTCAGATCACAAATAGCATGCAGCTCGTCAGGAAGATGAAGATCCATGAAATCGCGCGCAATCTCAGGCTGGGTTAAAAACTGGCGGAAAGTCGCATCGTGTGGTGTTGGCGTTGAGTTTTTCTTCTTCATGGCATCGGGCCTGAATGATAAGAATCAGCGTTTCTCAGCCCGGGAATAACGCAAAAGGTTGAGAGCGTCGTGCGATGTATCTGGTCTTTTATCTTGCCAGGGAGGGTGATACTTTCATGCAGAAGGCGAGGTGTCCAGGTTAACGCTCTTTTATGAGCAATGGGTTCCATATTAGCGCTTGCCAATCGGGTTCTACTAAAAAAGACCAGCGCCTCCATGATTTTAAAAAAGCAGATACATCACAAAAAATTCCATGATGAATAATACTTAGATAACTCAATCTATATTTTCATGTAAATCATGTGTATGTAATAACAACTTATTCAGAAGTTGATCATAAGAATTAATTTTTTGAAAAAAATTATACTGTTTAATTCCCATAGGCTCATACAGGATCACGTTTAGCCGGATCAATCGTGTTGACGAAAAACGCTTATTGCTAGAGGCTACCAAAAGGACAGGTTAGATTATTATCGAATACGACACTGCATTAAACGTCCTTTCCGACATACGTGGAGTCTCTTTATGGCAATAACCCGACGCTTTATTTTACAAGCCGGAGGTGCACTAAGTGCGCTTACCGTTTTTAACGCCCTCAGCAACACGCCTTTTAGCTCAGGGGAAAAACAACCTGTGTTGAACGTCCCCGTAGGCAGCGTGGACTGCCATATGCACCTTTATGACGATAAATATCCTGCTGCACCCGGTGCAAGCTTACAACCCGCCAATGCATCGCTTGCCGATTACTCCTCGTTGCAAGCCCGCCTGGGACTTCACCGCATGGTCATTGTCACGCCTTCAACCTACGGCACAGATAACCGGCTGTTGATGGAGGGCCTTAAGCAGAGTGCAGGCCAGGCAAGGGGCGTGGCCGTTATCGATACGTCAGTGAGTGATGCAGAGCTACAAGAAATGGATCGGCATGGCGTACGTGGTATTCGTTTTAATCTGAGCAGAGGAGGAACATCTCTGGATAATCTGGAGCCTCTTGCTTCCCGAATAGCACAGTGGGGATGGCATATTCAGGTCGTTGCGCCCGGCGAAAAACTGGCTGAGCTGGAATCGCGCCTGGCGGCGCTGCCCACAAAACTGGTTATCGATCATATGGGGCATATTCCGCAACCAGAGGGAATCACATCTCCTTGTTTCCAGACAGTAACCCGTCTCCTTGAAGCAGGTAACACCTGGGTAAAACTGTCTGGGCCATACATCAAGTCCCGCGTCGGCCCACCGGGCTATGAGGACGTGGGTCAGGTCGCCGCGGAACTGGTAAGGATTCGGCCTAACCGCCTGTTGTGGGGAAGTGACTGGCCACATCCTACAAAAGAAGAACACGATAAGCCCGATGATGCCGCCATACTCGATTTACTGGCGCGCTGGGCACCCTCGTCCGCAGACAGGATGTTAATTCTGCGTGATAACCCATCTGAGCTCTACGGCTTTGATAACCGCGCCCTCGGATAAACATGCAGTAAAGGAGATGGTACGCTCATCAGATGCCTGCAATCTCAGCCGGATGATTTATGTTTGCGAACGCATAAACCATCGCTGCCTGATCATGCCACCAAACATATTCACCAGGAGCCCGACAATAATTACCGCTGCGCCCACAACCTGCTGGAGTGATAGCGTTTCCCCCAACAACAAGGCCGCACTGACGATCCCCACCACAGGCACCAGCAGAGACAACGGCGCAACGCGCCATGTTTCATAGCGGCTGAGCAAGGTACTCCAGATGCCGTAGCCCATAATGGTCGCGACAAACGCCAGATAAACGAGCGCCAGTATCGTTTGCAGGTTAATCTGCGTCAGACTACTCATTATCGCCGATTCACCGTCAAACAGCAGCGAACAGCCAATAAAAGGAAGAACCGGAACCAGGGCGCTCCAGACCACCAATGACATCACCGGTACGGGATAGTGACGCGTAATGATCTTATTGGTGATATTGCCCAGTCCCCAGGAGAACGCCGCCGCCAGCATCAGCATCATCGTCGTCAGCGTAATACCGGCTGCACTCTGGCCCGCCATTCCCGAGGTCGCCAACAAAAACATACCCAGAGTGGCGATAATAATACCCACGATATGATTCCAGCGGAGTTTCTCTGCCAGAAACAGTGCCCCGAGTAGCAACGTAAAGAACGCCTGTGCCTGAAGCACCAGCGAGGCCAGGCCTGCCGGCATGCCCAGCTTGATCGCCAAAAACAGAAACGCAAACTGCCCAAAACTGATGGTCATGCCGTACAGTAAAATCCAGCGCAGTGGTACGGCAGGACGACGCACCAGCAAAATGGCGGGAAAGGCGACCAGAGCGAAACGCAGTCCGGCCAGCAAGAAGGGCGGCATATTCTGCAGGCCCAGTTTGATCACCACAAAGTTCACGCCCCAGGCAACCACCACGCAAAGGGCCAACAGCATATCTTTTCCCGACACAGCACACTCCTTTTGCTCGTCTCAGGCCACAACAGCCATGAGCCCAACCGCGTTGACCGATAATGCAAAAATAGTCGTCTACTGCCCGGCAACACCAGGTTGAGGCAGCTTCACGTTAAAGCACAGGTTAGCCATGGGCACACGGCGGCCTTTTGTGATGATGCAGCCGCAAAATCAGCTGTCGCGCCAGGCGTTTTCCACTTCTTCTGCAAGGATCTGTACCGCTTTTTCAATATTTTCAGCATCCGGCACATAGTTCATACGCATGCACTGATGTGTGTGCGGCCAGTCATGTTCCAGCCCAGGGAAGAAAAAGTGTCCGGGTACCATCAGCACGCCTCGCGCCTTAAGTCGTTGATACAGCAACTCCGTACTGATCGGCAAATCGCGAAACCACAGCCAGAGGAAAATTGCCCCTTCGGGTTTATGTATCAGGCAGCGATCCGCAGTTAAGTAACGACGAATAATGGCGATCGTCTGCCTAACCTTGTCCTGATAGAAAGGCTTGATCACCGCTTCAGACAGTCGCAGCAAATCGCCACGCTGGATCATTTCACAGGCGATGGCCGGGCCAATACTGCCTGGTGCCAGGCTGATAATGCCGTTCATGTTGCCAATCGCCGCAATGGTGCTTTCATCAGCGATAATAATGCCGCAGCGCGCGCCAGGCAGACCGAGCTTGGACAGACTCATGCAAAGAATGATATTGGGATTCCACAGAGGCCGGACATCGCTAAAAATAATGCCCGGAAACGGCACACCATAAGCATTATCGATCAGTAGCGGAACCTCATGCTGCTGCGCCAGCGCATCCAACTGCAGCAGCTCATCATCAGTAATCACATTGCCGGTGGGATTCGTTGGGCGCGAGACACAAATCAGGCCGACGTCGTCATTCATAGGTAAATGTTCAAAATCGACGTGATACTTGAACTGTCCTTCCGGCAACAACTCAATATTCGGTTTAGCCGAAATAAACAGGTCCTCATCCAGGCCCGCATCGGCATAACCCAGGTATTCTGGTGCCAGTGGGAACAGCACACGTTTTTTGCTGCCGTCACTGCGGCGGCCCGCAAACAGATTAAACAGATAGAAAAACGCGCTCTGGCTACCATTGGTCAGGGCGATATTCTGTGCAGTGATGGACCAGCCAAGCTGCTCGCGCAGCATCGCCGCCAGCGCATCCAGCAGCACCGCTTTACCGCGTGGGCCATCGTAATTGCACAGGGCCTCACTCAGCTTGCCCTCGTCATGCATATGCTGCAGCAACTGCTGAAAATAGTCGTTCATTGCCGGGATCTGCGCAGGATTGCCGCCGCCGAGCATGATAGTGCCAGGCGTACGTAAGCCTGCGCCCATGTCTTCCATCAGACGTGAGATGCCAGAATGCTGAGTAAATTTGTCGCCGAACTGAGAAAAGGCCATAACGGTTAAAAATTTGTAATAAAGAATGGGTGAACCACCATAACGCCCGCTCCCGGCGGGCGCAATGGAAAGCCGTAGGGATTACGTCAGCACATGCGGATTAACGCAGTTTTTTTCTACCTTGCCGTTCAGCGCTGCGATCAGATTTTCTACCGCATCCTGCATCATCCCGTATCGGGTTTCATGGGTTGCTGAACCAATGTGCGGCAGCGTCACCACATTCGGCAACGACAGCAGTGGCGAGTCAGTGGGTAAGGGCTCTTTCTCGAACACATCCAGTCCGGCGGCACGAATAGTACCGTCCTGCAGGGCGGCAATCAGCGCCTTTTCATCCACCACCGGGCCACGACCGGCATTGATCAGTATGGCATCAGGCTTCATCAGCTTTAACTGTTCCGCGCCAATCAAATGGTGGGTTTCTTCGGTCAGCGGCAGGCTGATGCAGACAAAGTCGCTCTGTTTTAGCAGCGTTTCCAATTCACAGCGTTGCGCCGCGAACTGTGATTCGGCCTGCTCATGCTGGCGGCGAGCCTGGTAGATAATTTTCATGCCAAAACCGAAATGCGCCCGCTGGGCCAGCGCCATTCCAATGCGGCCCATCCCAAGGATTCCCAAGGTTTTATGGTGCACATCGGTGCCAAAGCGATCCGGGCCAATGCTTTTTTGCCAGTTACCCGCCTTTACCCAGGCATCCAGTTCCGGAATGCGTCGTGCGCTGCTGAGGACCAGCGCCATAATGGTATCGGCGACTGTTTCTGTCAGCACCGTTGGCGTATGCATTAGCACCACGCCACGTTGATTTAGCGCCTCTACATCAAAGTTGTCATAGCCCACAGAAACGCTGGAACAGGCCCGTAGCTTAGGCATTTTTGCCAGCAGCGCCCCATTGACTTTACCGCCCGAGCCTAATAATCCTTCGGCCTGTTGCAGCGCCTTTTCATGCTGCTGCTGGCTTTCTGGCGACAGATCGTCGATTTCGGTCACCGTGGCATGTTCTGCAAGGCGCGCACGCAGATCGTCAGGCAATTTTTTATAGAGAATGACGGCGGGTTTCATCAGAGAGCTCCCTGTAAATGAATGACGGGCAACGCTAAGGTCGCCCGGAGAAGGTGCTAACGCTTACGCTTTCAGGCCGGTTTCGCCCCGTGAAGCGGCGGCGTCTTATTCTGTGCGGGTTTGACGATAAGCGTCAGTACCACTGACAGCAGTAACGCGCCGCCCATAAAGATATAGGAGGCAGAAGGACTGCCGGTCGCACCATTCAGATAACCCACAATCCAGGAACCGATAAAGGAACCCAGCGCGCCCATACTGTTAATCAATGCCATTGCACCACCCGCGACATTACGCGGCAACATTTCCGGAATAATGGCAAAGAACGGTCCATATGGCGCGTACATCGCCGCCCCCGCAATCACCAGTAATGTATAGGATAGCCAGAAATTGCCGGAGCCGACCAGATACGAGCCCAGGAACGCCAGTGCACCAATCAGCAGCAGTGGCCAGACAAACAGCTTACGGTTTTGCGTTTTGTCTGAGGCCCAGGAAACCAGCACCATCGCAATGGTGGCCGCCAGATAAGGTACGGCTGACAGCCAGCCGGCTTCAACCATGCCCATTTGAGTGCCATTACGCAAAATTGAAGGCAACCACAGTACGAAACCGTAAACGCCAATGCTCCAGGCAAAATATTGCAAACAGAGAATGATGACATTGCGGTTGCGGAAGGCTTCGCCGTAGTTGCGTACCGCCTTAATACTTTCCTGCTCTTTTTGCAGCTCAGCCTGCAGCGCGGCTTTTTCTGCATCACTCATCCAGCGCGCCTGCGACGGTTTGTCCTGCACTAAGAACCACCAGGCCACGGCCCAGATAACCGCGGGAATGCCTTCAAAAATGAACATTTCCCGCCAGCCGAAGGCCTCGATTAAATAACCGGACACCACTGACATCCACAATACCGTGACCGGATTGCCCAGGATCAGAAAGGTATTGGCCCGCGAGCGTTCAGATTTAGTAAACCAGTTACTGATATAAATCAGCATGGCGGGCATCACGGCGGCTTCGACAACGCCAAGAACAAAACGAATGGCCGCCAGCATGGGAATGTTACTGACGATACCGGTCAGTGAAGCACAGCCGCCCCACAGAATCAGGCACCAGAAAATCAGTTTTTTTACACTGCGGCGTTCGGCATAAATTGCCCCGGGGATCTGGAAAAAGAAATACCCCAGAAAGAACAGAGCGCCCAGTAATGATGACATGCCTTTCGTGATGCCCAAATCGTCATTAATGCCCGCTGCCGACGCAAAACTAAAATTTGCACGGTCAAGGTAGGCAAGGCTGTAAGTAATAAACACGATGGGCATGATGAACCACCAGCGTTTTGGCGCGATAGTCTGCGTTTTCATCGGAAACTCCTCTGTCTGTGTTTGCGGGCTGGGCTACGCATCGCCTAACTGCTGACGTGTCGGCAAACCTTCGCTATCGCCAATAACCTGAATCGCCAGTGAACCTATTTTGTTACCCCGGCGAATCGCCTGTACCAGTGGCTTCCCTTCCAGCAACGCACTCACCACACCCACGGCAAAACCATCTCCCGCCCCCACAGTATCAACGACGTTATCGACTTTCATCGCCTCAACCTGGCCCTGCTCACCGCTGGCCGTTTTGTACCAGGCACCGTCACAACCGGTTTTAATGATGACCGCTTTCACGCCCTTATCGAGATAAAAATCGGCGATATCCTGCGGCTGACGATAGCCGGTTAAGATATAGCCCTCTTTTTCTCCAGGCAGTACCCAGTCCGCGTATTCCGCTAACAGATTGAGCTGCTTGCGCATTTCATCTTCGCTGCGCCACAACACCGGTCGCAGATTGGGGTCAAACGAAATAGTTTTGCCTCGTGCCCGCATCTCTTTAGCCGCATGCTTTGTCAGCGCAAGCGAGCTGTCTGAAATCGCCGCCGCCACGCCGCTAAGATGCAAATGGCGCGCGGAACCGAAATAGTCGTGGTCAAAATCCTTTGGCGACAGATGACTGGCAGCGGAGCCTTTACGGAAGTACTCCACCCGCGGATCTGAACCGTCATCGACTTTGGATTTAAGCTGGAAACCGGTGGGATAGTGCGAGTCGACGATCACCTGGCGGTGGTCAATATTTTCCTTATCCAGCACCTGACAGATAAAGCGACCAAAGGCGTCCTGCCCAATGCGGCTTACCCAGCCCACTTTCAGGCCAAGGCGCGCCAGACCGATTGCCACATTCAGTTCAGCGCCAGCGGCGCGCTTAACAAAGGTTTCTACAGCGGCCAAATCGCCCGTTTCACGGGCGACAAACATGGCCATGGCCTCACCGATGGTGATCACATCAAGCGTGCCGTTTGGATGGGTTGTCATATGTACTCCTCAGACGTTACGCAGCAGCGTCACGTAATGGCGCGTAACCGCAATCAAATCGTTGCCTTCCAGCGGAAACTCAATGCCGCGAGGCGCTGTTGCAGGTAACCGGTGTAACAGGCTTTGCCAGCCAGGCGGAGCGTCATCCAGCGCTATCGCGCGGTAGCTGGTTCCCTGCGCCGCCGCCGCTTTGACATGCACGTAACCCACATGGCCCGCCAGCAGGTCCGCCGCCTGGCGCGGGTCTTCATCCGTCCAGTACCAGTTGCCCATATCAAACGTCATGCCGATCGGCAGCGCCGCCTCCTGGGCAGCGTTGAAGAAACGCAACATGGGTTGCTGCTTACCGAAGCGCGTTTGATCATTTTCTACGGTCAGGGGAATGCCATATTCCGTCATAAGCTTACGCAGCATTTCGCTGTACAGCGCACCTGTGAAGTTTCCCAGCGCCACTTTCAACCGTTGTGCATTGAGCTGAAGTGCTTCGCTAAAGTAGCTTTTCAACAGTGGGTTTAGCCTGCCGTCCTCGCTGAACAAGGTGTCGGGCACCGAATAACTGACGCGTAACTGGTGCTGCCGCGCCGCCTGCGCCAGCGCGGGTAAATGCGTTAGCGTGGTGTCATCACACAGTTCACGGCGGATTTCCACACCGTCGGCACCGGCCTGCTGGATAATGGGCAAAAGCGCTAACTGCCCGCCCAGTGCAGCAACCTGTTGATGACCATAAGCAGCGGTCACGACGATGATTTCGGGCTTCATTACGGGCTCCTGATGTGAAAATCGGCATTTGCGTTACAAAAACGTTAAATGGAACCGGTTCCAAAGCAAAGTGGCAAAACGCGAAATTATGATCGTGCTCACGAAGTGAGCACGTAATCGAAAGGAAGAGTCTGAAAATCAGCGCAGGCGTTGGCTGGAACCGCGAACAATCAGTTCGCCCGAGAAAACCTGTTCGCAAGGGGGATGATCGTGACCGTCGATACGGGAAATAAGACGCTCAAGCGCGTGATAACCGATTTGCCAGGTCGGCTGCTTTAAGGTGGTAATACCCACCCCGGCCAATGCAGCCCACTCAAGCTCGTCAAATCCCAGCAGACCAATGTCGCTGCCCCAGTGCAGCGCAAGACGCTGGAGAGAGCGGGCCACCTGCAGGGTTAGCGCGCCATTGGCAACCATTACCGCACAGCGTTTTCCCGCATGGCGCTGATGAAAGTCGCGCAGGACGTTATCCATCAGCTCCGGTTGGTGCAGCGCGACCTCGGCGTTCTCATGGACGATCGCGGGATGCGCAGCCAAACGCTGGCGAAACGCCTGTAGCCGTTCCCGACGCGTATTCACGCTTCCAAGCGGTTCACTGAGAAACAGCAGTGACTCATAGCCGTTATCGATAAGATGGCCGGTGGCCGTTTCTGCCGCTTCGGCATTATTCAGCCCGACAACATCGCACGGGAAATCAGGGATTTTTCGATCGATCAGTACCATGGGCAGCAACGACTGTTGTAACCGGCTCAGGACCTTTTCATGCATGCCAACCGCATTGACCACAATGCCTTCAACCTGATAGCTGCTCAGCAACTGCAGGTAATGTTGCTCCAGATCGACTTCGTTATTGGTATTACACATCAGCAATGTAAAGCCACATTCGCGGCAGGCGGCTTCAATGCCGCACATCACGTCCACAGAATAGGGATTCGTAATATCGGCGATGATCAGGCCAATCAGTCGGGTACGCCCGCGTTTCAGGCCACGCGCCATCTGACTTGGCCGATAGTTAAGATCGCTAATCGCCTGCTCGATGCGCGCTTTTAAATCGGCAGAGAGCAAATGTTGCTCACCGTTTAAATAGCGTGAGACGCTGGTTTTACCGGTTTTTGCCGCGTGAGCAACATCGCTGATCGTGGCGCGAGACGGCCTGGTTTTCATAAAGTCTTCCGCAAATTAAGCATCCGGCGAGACTACCACAGGCATACAACATGGCAAAAAAGATAGCGTCATTGGGGAAGTTGCAGCCAGGGTTGCCACAGTACCTGCAGTTGCGCCAACGGCGCGCCTTCCAGCAGGCGCATTATCATCGTCGCTACCTGCTCCCCTCTCTGCTGCTCGCTGGCCTGGCGAATGGCGATAATCGGGTAATCGATAATGGCATCAGCCGGTAGCCCGTCCCACGCAATTAAAGTGATGGCGTCTTTACCCTGCAGGCGACCCGCCTGCTGCAATGCCATTAGCGCGCCTTCCGCCAGCGCGCTGCAATCGGTGATAATTGCCTCAGGTTGCAGCCCTTGCGCCAGCCAGTCTGTAATTTGTTGATAACCCGCCCGACGCGACGGTTCAACCACGGCGGTGGCATAAGGTGGCACGGAATCCAGCGCATTCAGATAACCCTGGCGGCGATCGCGCACAAACGTGCAGGTCTCGTTGCCACCGAGCCAGGCGATACGTTGCATGCCAAGCGCCAGACAGTGCTTCACGGCCAGAACCGAACCGGCGGCATTGTCGACGTCAAACCAGGCATGATCCTGCTGTGCATCACTCCGTCCCAGCGTCAGAAAATTAAAACCTTTCTGCTGCAGGCTGAGCAGGCGCTCGTCATGAGGTGAGGTGTGCGTAACGACGATCGCATCGACCGCCCGGCTGCGCAGCATGCGAATCAGTGAACGCTGCCCGTCATGCGGTTTATCGGTTAATAACAGGAGATCGATATCGTAGTGAGAAAGACGCTGATCGAGCGCCACTAATATCTTGTTAAAGTGCGTGTCGCTGAGTGGCGGAGCGCTCATCGGATAAACCAGTCCTACCGCGTTGGCACGTCCGGTTTTTAAACGTCGGGCGGCAACATTGGGACGGTAGCCACGTCGCTGTGCTTCTTCTTCCACACGCTGGCGTGTTTGTTTGGCCACATCCTCATAACCGTTGAGTGCACGGCTCACTGTGGTAACGGAGAGACCTAATACTGACGCAATGGCTTTCAGTGACATGATGCGTTATCCATTGTTCAATTTGAATCATTCTGGCATAAAGCGTTGACAGGCACCGTGCGCAGGTTCCCAACTGGAACCCTTGCCAATTTTATTACCGAAAATTGTCGAAAAAATGACAGCGAGCCGTATTTCGCCCCCGGAGACGGGGGCGGGATAATCAATTCAACGGACTGAGCGTAATTTCAACGCGGCGGTTCTGCGCTTTACCGGCTTCAGTACTGTTAGTGGCAATCGGGCTGTCTGGCCCTGCGCCCTGAGTATGCAAACGATTCTCTGCGACACCCTGAACGATCAGGGCGCTGGCAACGCTTTCGGCACGCTGCTGCGACAGACGCATGTTTAACGCACGCGAGCCGGTACTGTCAGTATGTCCCACAACATTGACGGCCGTTTTGGGATACTCTTTCAGCACCATTGCCACACCGGTCAGTGTATTGGCCCCCGCCGGTTTCAGGCTGCTGCTGCTGGAATCAAAGGTCACATTGTTCGGCATGTTCAGCACGATGTTATCGCCCTGACGGGTCACACTAACGCCGGTTCCTTTCATTTTGTCGCGCAGTTTCGCTTCCTGGACATCCATGTAATAACCCACGCCGCCGCCTAATGCCGCGCCGCTGGCCGCACCAATTAATGCCCCTTTACCGCGATCTTTCTTCGAGGAAGAAAGTACGCCAACGCCTGCGCCCACTAATGCGCCAAGGCCTGCACCTACACCGGATTTACCGGCCTGAGATTCGCCAGTGTAAGGATTGGTGGTACAACCCGATATCACCAGGCTACCGCTTAACAACAGGGTGAGAGCAATTAACTTTTTCTGCATTATTTATCCCTTACGTTCATCACAACGAGGCATCTTATCCCCCAAGTGGTACTGATTATGCCGCGCAAAAGTGAGGAAAATCCTGAGACAATGTCTTATTTTGTAAAGGATCGGCGTTAAATGTTGTCAGGATGGCAAAAACAGTTGGTTTGATGATCGTTAATCAGGCCGCAGGCCTGCATAAATGAATAACAAATTGTCGGGCCGATGAATTTAAAACCACGCGTTTTGAGTGCTTTTGAAAGCGCAATGGCCTGCGCGGAGGTTGTCGGGCTCTGTTTATAGTCGGCGAAATGATGGACAATGGGCTGATTATCGACGAACTGCCAGACAAAGCGGGCAAAATCCTCGCCTTCTGCTTCCATTGCCAACATGGCTCGGGCATTTGCAATAATCGCCGCGATTTTGCCTGGATGACGGATAATGCCGCTGTTCTGCATAAGCTGCGCGATATCCTGCTCATCCATCAACGCAATGGCCTGCGGATCAAACTGGTGAAACGCGGCGCGGTAATTTTGGCGTTTTTTCAGCACGGTAATCCAGGACAACCCCGCCTGCTGGCCTTCCAGGCACAGCATTTCAAACAGCGCCTGTTTATCTCTCTGCGCGATGCCCCACTCCTTGTCATGGTAGGCCAGATAGACAGGATCTTGCGTTACCCAGCCACATCGTTGCATTGCATTAGTCCTTATATAGCGCGCTATTTTGATTTCCCCGATAGTAGAGGCAATCCCTGACGTTTTGAACCCTAAGCCGCGTAATTTGCGAGGCCGCTTCAGCTATCAACGCAGGTTATGTTGTTCGCTGAATCGATCACGCATAAAAAGCGAAGGCAGGTGCGACGAATAAAAATATAATGATAACGATAGTCATTTTCAGGTAACTCCATGCGTAACGATGTAATCCTTATTGGCCGTGAGCTCACGGTATTTCTTTTTACTTCTCTGTTTATCACCTTAATGATCGGCCCCCTCTATGTGGATGTGGTCTGGATGGATAATGCGCTGCATGAAGCGTCTTTTACCGAAACCGTGCAGGAACTGTTGTTGGTCAGTCTTGCCGCGCTGTTTTTTATTGCCGCTCGTCATCGGCCCGAACAACGGGGTGGTTTAACCTTAATTGCCGGTTTTTACAGTTGTATGCTTATCCGTGAACTGGATTTTTTCTTCGATCTCATCCGTCATGGTAGCTGGGTGTGGTTTGCGCTGGCGATTGCGCTGGGCAGTTTAGCGGTAGCCATGCGAACACCTAAGCAAACCATCAGCGCGCTGGCGGATCTGCTGAATCACAATCGCTGGCCCGTCATGGCGGCCGGATTGATGATTGTGCTGGTTTTCTCCCGGCTGTTTGGTATGAACGCGCTGTGGGAGCACCTGATGCCCGATCACTATAATCGAGGCGTCAAAAATATGGCTGAAGAAGGCGTTGAACTGCTGGGTTACAGCCTGTGCTGGCTGGCCGGGCTTCGCTATCTGTGGCAAACCCGGCGCTAAACGCGCCAGGTAAACACTGCCACGTCAACCCAACGGTTGTGCTAACGCATTAAGTTGGGTTGCTATCCACAACGCTTTTTCAGCGATCCTGCGCGTTAAAAAAGGTACAATATGCGCTTCTGCACTGGGTTATTTTATCCGGTGTTCGGTGTAAGTTAACCGCAGGTCTTTTCATGTCAGTCAAAATCTTAACGTCAACGCTTATTGGTCTTGAGGCTTTCCGTCAGGATCCACTCAGCGCCTTGCAGCAGGCTGAAGACGGCACGCTGGCGGTGCTGGAAAATTACACGCCCGTGATGTACGCCATCACGCCAGCACGTCTGGCACGGCTGCTGGCACTTGAGGCAGCCTCTCAGCAACCCACTGATGTGGCGCTGGATGACAGCCTGTATGACGATGTTTCTGCTACGCTGCATACGCCGGTGGGTAAATTCGCCATGTATGATGGCTGGCAACCGGACGCTGACTTTACGCGTCAGGCGGCCATCTGGGGCGTGGCGCTAAGCGAGCCGGTCACGGCGGCCGAACTGGCTGCTTTTGTGGCTTACTGGCAGGCCGAAGGCCGTCTGTTTCATCATGTGCAGTGGCAGCAGAAACTGGCGCGCAGCCTGCAGATGAACCGCGCCGCGAATGGCGGACAGCCCAGACGTGATATTACGCAGTTGCCGAATCCTGACAGCACAATTCCTGATGGTTTCCGGGGTGAATAATGAAAACGCCGAACGATCTGTTTAACCGTCTGAAACGGATGATGCCCGCGGGCACTCGCCCAAAGTTCACCAATGGTGAAGAGTTACTGGCCTGGAATCAGGAACAAGGCCGCCTGCGCTCAGAATCCATTGTGCGTGAGAACCGCGCCATGAAAATGCAGCGCATCATGGGCCGTTCTGGTATTCGCGAGTTACACATCAATTGCTCGTTCGATAACTATCGGGTTGAAAACGAAGGCCAGCGCAAAGCCCTGGAACTTGCTCGCCAGTACGCGGCAGAATTTGACGGCAGTATTGCCAGCTTCGTTTTCTCAGGCCGTCCCGGTACCGGTAAAAATCACCTGGCGGCAGCCATTGGTAACGACCTGATTTTACGGGGTAAGAGCGTGCTCATCGTCACGGTAGCTGACCTGATGTCGAGCATGAAAGGCACCTTTAGCGGCAGCAGCGGAATCACGGAAGAGCGACTGATTCAGGATCTCAGCAGCGTTGATTTGCTGGTGATCGATGAGATCGGTATGCAAAGTGAATCGCGCTACGAGAAAGTGATTATTAACCAGATCGTGGACCGCCGTTCATCCTCAAAACGCCCCACAGGTATGCTCTCTAACCTTGATCACGCCGGTATGAATGCGTTGCTGGGTGAGCGCGTTATGGATCGTATGCGCCTGGGCAACAGTTTGTGGGTTCGCTTTGACTGGGAAAGCTATCGCAGCCGCGTTCGCGGTGATGAATACTGATATGTGCTGCCCGCTAAGGCGGGCCAGCACGTTATCCTGCCATTACACGATCGTGTGGCCTGGCACCCATTTCTGACTTAATTCCCCCGTCCAGATGCTATTGCCGTTTGGCAGCCTATCTGCCCAATGCTAAGTTTTGATTAGACATCAAACTAATAAGACTTCATCGTTGGTAGGTCCGCTACCGATTTTCACATCTGGGGTAAGCCGCCATGAAAGTAACTGGCAAAGGGCCTGCATTAATGCGGCTGAATAACCAAAAGCGGGTGATGGCACAACTGCGTCAGCTGCGTATCACGTCGCGTCAGGATCTGGCACACATACTGGCAATCAGTAAAAATACCGTGTCGCAGATTATTGATGACCTGCTGGAACAGGATTTAGTGCAGGAGCTGGGAAAGGCCAGCGTCTCTGCGGCGGGCCGCCCTAAAATTCATATCACCCTGCGCCCGGAAAAGCTGGTCAGCGCCGGCATCATGGTGGAAAAGAACCTGATTCACTGGCAGGTGTGTGATTATTTTTCCCAGACGATTGCCGAGCAAACCCTGCGTACAGATACCAGCAGGCCGGGGCCGCTGTTGGCCGAGGTGGCCGCCTTATGTGACAAACTTACCGAGGAGTGGCCGGGTCTGTTAGGCATCGGGCTGGGTTTTCCTGGCGTCGTTGATCCCAGGCGGGGCTGGATGCATTTATCCACCCATTTGGGCTGGCAGGACGTTGACCTGGCGAGCAACCTACGCAAACAGGTACAGTTGCCGATTCGCATTATGAATAACGTCAGAGCGGCTGCGCTGCTGTCTGTGCAACAACTTAAATTGCCCGCCGAGAGCGGGCATTTTTATTTACGTATCGCTGAAGGCATTGGCGGTGCGCTGGTACAGCACGGTGTCGTTTTCACGGGCAACAGTTGGACCGCAGGTGAAGCCGGTCACCTTACCGTGCAACCTAATGGCCCTCGCTGTAGCTGCAACCGTCAGGGTTGTCTGGAAGCCATGATCAGCAAACCCGCCATTAATCAGCAACTGGCTCAGCGTCAGCCGGGATTGACCTGGCAAAGCCGTGACAGCGCACCTAACGTGGTGAACGAAGTCATGCAGCTGGCGGGCAACTATCTGGGCATCGCGCTCAGCCAGATCATGCTGTTACTGAATCCCGCCAATATCATTATTGATTGCCCCTGGAGCATCAGTCCGACATTTTGCCAGGCCGTACTCAATCAGACGCAGGCAAACAAACTGGCGTTTATTGCCGCTCATACTCAGGTGCATTTCCTGACCTCACATCTTGCGCCGGCAACAGGCCTGGCGCTGGCAATCATTGAGCAGATGGAGCAACGTATGGATTAACGGTGCTCGCGCTGGCGAAAATCGGGAATAATCAGGTCACCCCGCATCACATAGGCGTTCAGCACGCTTCGCGTCTGTTCCGTCAGTGCCTTAACGATGCGCGCAGCCATGGCGTCCATTGAATACTCAATCGCCGGAATGGTTGGGATGCCGGGTAAATTCAGCGATCCAGCCAGGCTAAAAACCATAATATCGGTGGGAACCTGTTTGTTGAATGCCTGCAGCTGTGGAATGACTTTTTGGGCCTGCTGTTCATCCGCCACCAGCAATGCGCTAAAGTTCAGCGTGGACGCGTTATTCAACAACTCCTGTAGGGCGACCGAGGAGGATGTGGAGTCCATAAACACCAGGTTACGGTTAAAAGGCAGAAAGTTTTTTTCCAGGGCGTGCTTATAGCCCAGCAGCACCTGCTCGGAAAAACCCATTCCGTCAGGATGGATCAGGGCGATCTGGCGGCGATTCTGGCTTATCAGATAGTGACAGGCGGTTTCCGCAGCGAAAGCGTGATCGAACTGGATACTGCTCACGTCATCCCCTGTTTCCAGACAATCCACCAGAATCACGTTTTTTTGCTGAAGATTGAGCGGGAAGCGAGCGCCGATAATCAATACATCATCACACAAGCCACAGGTCAGCTCATTCAGACAGTGCATCACTTCTGATTTGCTGTTCGCGAAACGGAGCAACAGGTGTTTTTGGTGCTGACTAAGATGTTTTTCCAGCGCATAAAGATAACCGGTCGTCTGGTTAATATTGTCCTGCGCGCAAATTACGCCAATGCAACCGGTGGACTGGCTCAGCAATGACTGAGCGATCACGTTTGGACGATAATTCAGTTCATCCACCGCTTTTAATACTGCGACGCGGCTGGCTTCTTTTACGCCGCGTGACCCACTCAACACGCGTGACACCGTGGCTTTTGACACACCAGCCAGACGCGATACATCGTTGATAGTAGACATCATTTTCCCCTAAAAGAACCCACAGGATCCCTGAATTACTGACTAACGCTGCGGCTCAAATTATCACCATTGGCAGTATAGCGTTTTCATTTTTTTGTGGAAACCGATTTTCCATCTCTTCTCAATCTTCGACAAAAATCCCCAATTACGTGATCTGAATCGTAATAAAACACCTCGTTTCCTTAAGATCATGACGCCTGTCACAGTTCCTTTTGCGACAAATGGAAACCGGTTTCCGTATCGTATCAAATCATATCCGTCCACGTTTTCATTTAAAGGAGCGTTACTCATGATCAGGATTATGTTGTGTTGTTCAGCGGGCATGTCCACCAGCCTGCTGGTACGTAAAATGGTAGAGGTTGCGGAACAGCGTGGTCTCAGTGTGCAGATCGATGCCTGGGGCGTTTCAGAATTTGATACGCAGTTTCCACACTATCAGGTTGTCCTGCTCGGCCCACAAGTAAAGTACATGTTAGCCATGCTCTCTGAAAAAGCTGCCACCCACGGCATTCCTGTCCGGGCTATTGATATGACGGATTACGGCATGCAACGCGGTGACAAGGTGCTGGATTACGCTCTGTCGCTTATTGAAGCGGCACACTAGAAAGGTGTCATTATGAGTTCGTTATATCAGTCGATGGTGACGGTAATTGAACAGTCCATTA
>JACCDS010471651.1_pt1 | contig 18643 bp, 17 predicted proteins | sample 7446441 | NCBI WGS metagenome assembly JACCDS01 (sample SAMN15323445, study PRJNA562643) | freshwater metagenome | isolation source: river surface water | place: USA:Blue River Watershed | collected 2017-08-17
ATGTATCAAGTTATAAAATCCTTTAAAAATCAATGAATTTACTAAAGTATTCTTTTTACAGCCTTTTAATAGGCTTACTCTTGTTTTTCGCTGGAGAACTAATTAATAGTCAAACAGATAGAGATTTTTTCATCGCACAGTACCCTTATTTTATTGTATTTTTTTACATCATAGGGTTAGCAGCTTTTGCGATATCGGCTTGGGGCTTAAAAAAATCGTCGGATAGTTCAGTATTTATAGTTTTAGCATCGGTGATGGCAAAACTGCTTTTAAGCATGGTATTCGCACTTATTTTTATCTACGGAAAGCGATTTGATAAGATTGCATTTCTTATAAGTTTTTTCCTTCCATATTTTATTTATTCAACCTTTGAAATTTATACGTTATTGTATAACTTGCGCGCTCTTAAAAAATAACAAAATCTTAAAATAGATGCGCAAAAGGGGCTTTTTCATAAAAAAAACGAAATCAATTTTATTGTTTTCTGCTATTTTTTGTATCACCATAGCAAATGTTTACGCTAATGAGTCGGAAAATCATGCAAATCATGCGACCGAAACAAAGGATACGGTAAGTGCTGTTGCAGATAGCACACATGCAACTAAACATGGTGAGGAAGAGGCATTTAACCCAGGTGAGATGATTTTACATCATATTGGTGATTCTCACGAGTGGCATTTATGGGGTCATACATCGGTAGGTTTGCCAGTTATTTTATATACTGATAAAGGAATCGAAACATTTTCATCAAGTAATTTTCACCACGGTGATTCTGCCTATATAGGAAAGAATTATACATATGTTTTAGAACATGAGCATATTAAAGTAGTTAATGCTGATGGTAGCATTAACGAAGAGGCATCAAAAAAAATTACTGATTTATCAATTACAAGAAACGTAGCATCGATGTTCTTATCGATTGCAATCTTATTATTAATATTTACATCAGTAGCAAAATCATACAAGAAGAGAGAAGGAAAGGCACCAAAAGGATTCCAATCCTTAATTGAGCCAATCATCATTTTTGTAAGAGATGAAATTGCTAAGCCGAATTTGGGTTATAAATATGCGCGTTTTATGCCATTCTTATTAACCATTTTCTTCTTTATCTGGGTGAACAACTTAATTGGTTTAGTTCCATTTTTCCCAGGAGGGGCGAACTTAACAGGTAATATCGCATTTACATTAGTAATGGGTGTTATTACATTTATAGTAACCAATTTCAATGGTAATAAAGCATACTGGCAGCACGTATATGCGCCGCATGTACCAAAAGCATTGTGGCCAATTATGATTCCTGTTGAGATTATTGGTTTATTAGCAAAGCCATTTGCGTTAATTGTCCGTTTATTTGCGAACATTACGGCAGGCCACATTATTGTATTGAGTTTAATTTCCCTAATATTCATTTTTAAGAGTTTAGCAATTGCACCAGTATCGGTAGCCTTTGTAATTTTTATGGATGTATTAGAATTATTGGTAGCATTTTTACAGGCATTTATTTTCACCATGTTAACAGCATTGTTCATCGGAACAGCGATTTCTGAAGAGCATGGAGAGCATAGCCATTCGGAAGATCACCATTAATAGAATTATAGTAGAAGAATTAATTTTTAACTTAAAATAAAATAAAATGACAGGAAGTATCGCAGCAATTGGTGCCGGTTTAGCAGTAATCGGTGCTGGTTTAGGTATCGGAAGAATTGGTGGTTCTGCAATGGAAGGTATTGCACGCCAACCAGAAGCAGCTTCAAAAATCCAAACAGCAATGATCATCGCTGCAGCCCTTGTAGAAGGTGTTGCATTATTCGGTGTGGTAGTTGCTTTGTTAGGAAATGGTTGATCCGACAAAAAGCCTGTAGCGATTGGCTACGGGCTTTTTTAAATGTTTGATTTTAAATTTAAAGATATATACACAATCATATGGAATTAGTAACCCCAAGTATTGGTTTAGTTTTTTGGACAACAATTTCTTTCCTTTTATTGCTTTTCATCTTAGGCAAATTTGCATGGAAGCCAATTATGCAAGCCTTAGACGATCGTGAAAAATCGATTGAAGATGCATTAAGTGCAGCCGAAAAAGCAAAAGAGGAGTTATCGAGATTGAATAACGAGAGCGAGCAATTGTTGAAACAAGCAAGAGCAGAACGCGATCAAATTTTAAAAGAAGCAAAAGAGTTAAGAGATAACATGGTTGCAGATGCAAAAGGTGTTGCTCAAAACGAAGCAAATAAATTAATTGAAAAAGCGAAAGTTGAAATCGAAAATCAAAAGAATGCTGCTTTAGCTGAAGTTAAAACGCAAGTAGCTACTTTATCGATTGATATCGCTGAGAAAGTATTGCGTAAGCAATTAGACGATAAATCGAAGCAAGAAAGCTTAGTTGCTGATTTATTAAAAGAAGTAAAATTAGGCTAAGAATTAACTCGAAATAAATTATGTCAGAAATAAGAGTTGCAACACGATACGCAAAAGCATTAATTGATTTAGCCATTGAGCGAAATGAATTAGAGCAGGTAAAAGCTGATATTGATTTGTTTTTAGCAGCTACAAAAGCGAGTTCAGAATTAGTTGCGGTTTTAAAAAACCCAATCGTTCCGATTGATAAAAAAGGAAAAATTTTGAAAGGTCTTTTTGGTTCACAAATCACAAAGAGCACTCAATCATTTTTTGAAATTGTAGTGAACAAAACTAGAGCGGAAGTATTACATGCTACTGCAAAAGAATTTATTGAGCAATACAACGAAAAGAAAAATATATTAAAAGCTAAAGTTGTATCAGCTACTAAATTAACTGATGCAGCTGTTAATGAAATTACAAGCTTGGTAGCGAAGGCAACTGGAAAGCAAGTAATATTAGATCAACAAGTTGATGAAAAACTAATTGGAGGATTTTTATTAACGGTTGGTGATAAGCAATTTGATACAAGTATTGCGAAGAGTTTACAGAAGTTGCAAAAGACATTTGGCAATTAATAATTTTTAAAAAAGAAATAAAAACACATAACACAAAATACTATGGTAGAAGTAAGACCAGATGAAGTTTCGGCAATATTAAGACAACAATTGTCGGGCTTTAAGTCAGAATCTGAATTAGAAGAAGTTGGTACCGTATTACAAGTAGGGGATGGTATTGCAAGGGTGTACGGATTAACAAAAGTACAATCAGGAGAGCTTGTTGAATTCGATAACGGATTACAAGGTATCGTATTGAACTTAGAAGAAGACAACGTGGGTGTTGTATTATTAGGTAGTTCTGATAATATTAAAGAAGGTGATACTATTAAGCGTACAAAACGTATTGCATCTATTAAAGTAGGTGACGGTATGTTAGGTCGTGTTGTAAATACATTAGGACAACCAATTGATGGTAAAGGTCCAATTACTGGTGATTTATATGAAATGCCAATCGAGCGTAAAGCTCCTGGTGTAATTTATCGTCAGCCAGTAAACGAGCCATTACAAACAGGTATCAAAGCGATTGACGCGATGATTCCAGTTGGTCGTGGACAACGTGAGTTAATTATCGGTGACCGTCAAACAGGTAAAACAACTGTAGCGGTAGATACGATTATTAACCAAAAAGAATTTTACGATAAAGGTGAGCCTGTAATCTGTATTTATGTTGCTATCGGACAAAAGAACTCAACAGTTGCGAACATCGTTCGTACGTTAGAGGAAAAAGGTGCGATGGCATACTCAATCATTGTTGCAGCTTCGGCAGCAGATCCTGCTCCAATGCAGTTCTTTGCTCCATTTGCTGGTGCAGCTATTGGTGAGTTCTTCAGAGATACTGGTCGCCCTGCATTAATTGTTTATGATGATTTATCTAAACAAGCGGTTGCTTACCGTGAGGTTTCGTTATTATTACGTCGTCCTCCAGGTCGTGAAGCATATCCAGGTGACGTATTCTACTTACACTCAAGATTATTAGAAAGAGCGGCAAAAATTAATGCTACCGATTCTGTTGCGCAAGCGATGAACGATTTACCAGATTCAATTAAAGGTATCGTTAAAGGTGGTGGTTCATTAACAGCATTGCCAATTATTGAAACACAAGCAGGAGACGTTTCTGCATACATCCCAACGAACGTAATTTCAATTACCGACGGACAGATTTTCTTAGAGTCGAACTTGTTCAACGCAGGTATTCGTCCGGCAATTAACGTAGGTATCTCGGTATCACGTGTGGGTGGTAATGCGCAAATTAAATCAATGAAAAAAGTTGCTGGTACATTAAAAGGTGACCAAGCACAATACAGAGAATTAGAAGCATTCTCTAAGTTCGGTTCTGACTTAGATGCAACTACTAAATTCGTATTAGATAAAGGTGCTCGTAACGTAGAAATCTTAAAGCAAGGTCAATACTCACCAGTACCTGTAGAAAAACAAGTAGCTATGATTTACTGTGGTACTAAAGGTTTATTAAGAAGTGTACCGGTAAACAAAGTGAAAGAATTTGAAGCTGAATATTTAAATCAATTAGAACTTCGTCACAGACCAACATTAGATGCAATTCGTGCTGGTAAGATCGACGATTCTATCACAAATGTTTTAGAGTCAGTAGCAAAAGAAATTTCTTCAAAATATTAATTAATCAAACCTCGCTCATTAACTGAGCGAGGTTGCTTATAATTTTTCAAAAAGAAAAATGGCAAATTTAAAAGAAGTACGTTTAAGAATAGCTTCTGTTAACTCTACTCAACAGATCACAAAAGCCATGAAGATGGTTTCTGCGGCAAAGTTGAAAAGAGCTACAGATGCAATTGTTCAAATGCGACCATATGCAAACAAGCTTAAAGATATTTTAGCAAATCTTACAGCGAGTTTAGAAGGAAATGAAAGTGAGTACACCGCTCAACGTGAGTTAAAAAATGTACTTATTGTTGTTATTACTTCTAACAGAGGTTTAGCAGGAGCATTCAATGCCAATGCAATTAAAGCAGCTAATGCTCTTATCAATGAGAAATATGCAAGCTTTAAAAAATCTGGTAACTTACACATCGTTGCGATTGGTAAAAAAGCACAAGATTACTTCAGCAAAAACAAATTTAATGTTATTGGAAACAATAACGATTTGTTCAACAACTTGAACTTCGAAACATCAACCAAAATTACAAATGAAATTATGGATGGTTTCGTTGCCGGACAATGGGATAGAGTAGAAGTTGTTTACAATCAGTTTAAAAATGCAGCAATGCAAATTTTAACAACTGAACAATTGTTACCAGTACAGGCTTCGGAAACAAAAGCTAGTACAAGCGCTAATGTCGATTATTTATTAGAGCCATCTCAAGAAGAAATAGTAAGCGGATTAATTCCAACTTCTATTAAAATACAATTATACAAAGCGTTATTAGATTCACATGCTTCAGAGCATGGTGCACGTATGACTGCGATGGATAAAGCAACTGATAACGCAGGTGAATTATTGAGAGCATTACGCTTATCATACAACCAAGCTCGTCAGGCTGCAATTACAAATGAAATTTTAGAAATTGTGAGTGGTGCGAATGCACTATCCGCAAGTTAATAGTAAAACAAGATTTTGAAATAAAAAAAGGCCAATGTTTACATTGGCCTTTTTTATTTCTATGCACTCAATACATCTCTCAATTCTTCTTTTTTATCGAACATCGATTTAGCAAATGGACAAAGAGGAATAACTTTTATATTATTTTCTCTACAATAGGCTACGAGTGCATTTAACATTTGTGCTCCTGCGCCTTTGCCTTTTAATTCTTCACCAACTTCAGTATGATCAATAATTATTAGTTCAGGACTAGCAATTGAGTAGGTCATTTCTCCTACTACTTTACCTTCTAATTCTACATAAAACGAACCTTTCGTTTCTGTGTGTTTATGTTTAATTTCCATAGTGTTTAAAATAAAAATACGAGAAACAATATATAAATAAATATTAATTGTTCCTCGTACCTAATTAATGCTTAAACTCCCCGCTCCCTGCTCCCTGCTCCCTGCTCCTTGCTCCTCGCTCCCCGCTATTACGCTTGTTTAGCAAACTGAACGTTGATGTGCAATTTCACTTCATCACTCACTACCACACCACCTGCTTCAGTTACTGCACTCCAAGTAAGTCCAAATTCTTTTCTGTTTATTTTCCCGTTCACTTCAAATCCTGCTTTTGTATTTCCATAAGGGTCTACCATAATACCACCCAATTCTGCGTCTAATTCAACTGTTTTAGTTGTATCTCTAATGGTTAAATCACCAACAAGTTTATATTCATTTCCTGAAACTTTCTTAAATGAAGTTGATACAAAATTCATTGTTGGATATTTTTCTGTTGAGAAGAAATCATCAGATTTTAAATGTCCATTACGATCATCTTGGTTTGTATCAATGCTGTTTGTATCGATACTAAAATCAATTTTCGCATTTTCAAAATCATCCGACTCAGTTTCAATAGATCCACCAAATACTTTAAATGTTCCAGTAACGGTAGAAATTACTAAGTGTTTTACTTTGAATTGTACTTCAGAGTGTGCTGGGTCTAATACCCATTTTGTAGCTGTGAGTGTATTTTCCATAATCTTTTAATAATTAGTTTATGATCATAGAACACCCTTACAAATAAATTGTTTGTTTAAACAGATAAAAATATTTAAGTAGTTGATTTTAAAGTTGTTCATAAAATATCGTGGCACCACTTAAGTGGTGCCACGATATTTTATGAATCATTAAGTATTTCGCTTATTTTTCTAAAAAATTCCTATTTGTTGGGAATAGAATAGTTAAAATTCCAAAATACAAAGCTCCAAACATCGGCAGCTTCATCTATGATTTTAGCTGTTGGTTTACCAGCTCCATGACCAGCTTTTTCATCAATGCGGATAAGAATTGGATTTTCGCCATTGTGTTTGGCTTGTAAAGTTGCTGCAAATTTAAATGAATGTGCTGGAACCACACGATCATCATGGTCGGCAGTGGTGATGAGGGTTGCTGGATAACTTACCGAATCCTTCACATTATGTAAGGGTGAGTATTTGATAAGGTAATCGAATTGTTCTTTTTTATCGCTAGAGCCGTATTCAACAGCCCAACCCCAACCTATTGTGAATTTATGGTAACGTAGCATATCTAATACTCCAACACCAGGTAAAGCCACTTTAAATAAATCAGGTCTTTGTGTCATACATGCACCAATGAGTAATCCACCATTAGAGCGACCTGAAATTGCTAATCGTGCTGAGCTAGTATATTTTTCAGCGATTAGGAATTCTGCAGCACTTATAAAATCGTCGAATACATTTTGTTTATTCTCTAACATCCCAGCTTTGTGCCATTCTTCGCCGTATTCGCCTCCACCTCTTAGCGAAACAAGAGCATATACTCCACCTTGTTCCATGAAATACATATTTGATACACTGAATGAAGGAGTTAAACTGATATTAAATCCTCCATATCCGTACAAGAGTGTTGGGTTGTTACCATCAAGCTTTATACCTTTTTTATGGACGATAAACATTGGAACTTTCGTTCCATCTTTAGAAGTAAACCAAACTTGTTTAGTTTCAAAATTATCGGTGTTTAATTTGAAGTTTGGCTTTGTATATAATGTTGATTCACCTGAATTGATATCAAGTTTGTAAATAGTACCTGGCGTAGTAAAGTTGGTGAAACTATAAAACATAAATTGATCATTCTTATTTGCTGGAGCAAATGAAACGGTACCGATGCCTGGCAATTTTAATTCTCTTAATAATTTACCATCTAAACCATATTCAATAATCTTACTACTTGCATCTTTTAAGTAAGTAGCATAAATTTTATTACCAACTAATGTAGCTCCTTCTAATAATTCCTTTTGTTCAGCAATGATGGTTTTCCAGTTTTTCTCTTCTTTGTTTTTAGGATCAATAGAAACCAATTTATAATTTGAAGCTCCTTTGTCCATCAATACCAATACATTATTTTCAATGTTATCGACAATGCTATAGTTATATTCAAAACCTGGAAGTAAAAGTTCTATTTTAGAATTTGGTTTTGTTAAATCTTGAATTAAAATTTCAGAACCAGACGTACCTTCCGATGCATAGATGTATAAATACCTTTCATCTTCAGAAACGCTAGCACCAAAGTAACGTAATGGATGTTTTTTATCTTCAAAAATTAATTGATCTTTCGATTGATCATCGCCTAATTTATGGAAGTAAACTTTTTGATATTGATTTTGATTTGATAATTCAGAAACTCCTTTAGGTTCATCGTATCGGCTATAATAAAAACCATCACCACGCCATGCTGCACCAGAAAATTTAACCCATTTAATAACATCTTTAGTTAATGCACCAGTTTCTACATTCATTACATAAATTTCATTCCAATCGGAACCTGAGCGTGAAATGGTATAAGCTGCATGTTTGTAATCGTTTGAAAAATATAGGCCTCCCAATGATACAGTCCCGTCATCTGATAATTTATTTGGGTCGAGAAATATTTTCTCAGCAGCATCTAATCCTTTTTTATAATAAATAACCGATTGATTTTGTAGACCATCGTTCTTTGAATAAAAATAATAATCACCTTTTCTATATGGCGCAGATATCTTTTCGTAGTTCCATATTTCAGTTAAGCTATTTTTTATAGTTTCTCTAAAAGGAATTTGAGAAATATAATGTTGCGTAACTTTGTTTTGTTGTTTTACCCATTCTGCAGTTTCTATTGTTGTATCATTTTCTAACCAACGATAAGGGTCTGATATGGATGTTCCAAAGTAATTATCTACAGTATCTACTTTTTTTGTTTCAGGATAAGGCAACATAGTTATTTTCTTTAGCTCGTTTGATTTACATGCAAACATTAGACAAATGCCGCCTAATAGTAATACTTTTCTCATATGGATTTTTGCTTAAGGTTTATATTTTGATAGTTGGATTATTTTCTGACTGTCTTTTTCTTTCATAAGTTGATCGAGCGTATAGCTTGGATTATTATCCATAAAACTTTTGATAATTTGCCACCCACAATACCAAGCAATTCGAGGTGCCGACTCATTGGTTAAATTAACTGTAAAGGGGGCTTCTTCTGTATATTTTCTGTACTTAAGAAAGTCACTGCTGTATAAATTTTCTTGAATAAGTAATTGATAGATATTTGCTTCATTTTCCTTACACCATTGGTATTGATTTGATGTATATCCAATTTTTAATGTATCATGTACATCCCCTAATAATTGGTCCATGAAGTATAACATTTTGCCTTCGTTTAACATTACATCAATGAGTAAAGGTTTGTCATTTTCGAAAGGGTATTTGTAGGATGCCAATCCTTTGGCGAACATTGGCAAAACATGGTTTGGTGTATATCTTCTAGTGAGGTAATCAGGTAAGTCGAGACTAGGATAAAAACGATAGTCGGCACCCATAAATAAATCGAGACCTATACCAATATAACCATCGGTAGTAACTATACCGTTTCCAAAACCAGAAATGAAGGTGCAAACTTTTGGCATCGTATCCATTGGGTATAGCTCTTGGTACTTATCCAAAACTTCATGAAGATTGCCCTCTAGCTCTTTAATTTTAGCTTCATTATAAACAGAATCACAATCACTTAATAACATTCTAAAATCAGCATTTTGAGTATAGTCCTTTACTATGGCAGTAAAACCAGGGCTATTCAATTTTCCAAAGTTCATGATTTGTAAAAAGTATACCTCAAAAAAGCTTTTGTACTCATCACTTAAGTGTTTCAAGGTCGTATCCATTTTGTTGGGGTCCGACTTAAAAAGTTCCTGTTCAAATCGTAGGAGTTTGAATTCGCTATTTTCATTAGGACTCACATTCTTATTAGAATTCGACACTTGTTGACAAGAGTTCATGAAGAATGCCAATAGGAGTAGTGAAAAAATCGATTTAATTATGTTACTTTGAGCTGAAATATTAAACATATATAAGAAATGAATAGCCCTAAAATTAAGCATTTATATGTAATTATTACTTTTGTTTCAGTATTGTTATCGTTCAATACTTACGCACAAGATTTCCGACTAGGATTTAAGGCAAATCCATTGTTTTCTACTATTAAACCCAATTCAGATAACCATAACAGTGTTTCAACTAAGTTAGGTCTATCGTATGGTGTTATTTTCGATTATTTTTTAAAAGAGCATTATGCTATTGAAACAGAATTAGGCATTAGCACTATGGGAGGTAAAGTTGAATACTCAAAAGGTGATACAACAATTACTTCTGATATTAAACTAAATTATGTTGAGGTTCCGATTGCCATAAAACTAATTACAGCAGATGTAAAACCTAACTTAAAAGTGTATGGAAAGTTTGGTGTGAATTTAGGTTTTGCGACTAAAACATCAGCAAAGATAAGTTATAAAAAAGGTGATACAGAATTTGCTAACGACGACATTAAAAATGCAAGTAAATATATTCAGCCTTTTAATATTTCTTTATTGATGGGAGCTGGTGTTGAATATAACATAGCAAAGAACTTAGATTTGATGTTAGGCTTTTCATACATGAATGGCTTTTTTAATACAATGAAAACTAATTCTATTTATAGATCTACTACAGTAAGTGGAAGTACAAACATTAAAGCTTTTGATGCTGATTTGAATTACTTTTGTTTGAATGTAGGTTTATTATTTTAACATGAAAATTAGTATTGCACAACTTAATGTTCATGTTGGAAATTTTCAAAAGAATTCTGAGAAAATTATACATGAAATAGAGGAAGCTAAAAAACAAGGCTCGGAACTAATTGTATTTCCGGAGTTAGCAATTTGCGGATATCCACCTCGTGATTTTTTAGAGTACGATCATTTTGTTCATGAGTGTGAACGTGCCATTGCAAACATTGCTAAACATTGTGTATCCATTACAGCCATTGTAGGTTCGCCAAGTTTTAATATTTCAAAGATTGGTAAACGATTATACAATTCAGCATTTGTATTATCCGACGGAGTTATAAAAGAGGTTATACATAAAACACTTTTGCCTACTTACGATATTTTTGATGAGTATAGGTATTTTGAACCGAATGCAACATTTAAGTGTGTTGAAATTAATGGAAAAAAAATTGCCTTAACTATTTGTGAAGATCTTTGGAACCTCGATCATCAGAAATTATACAAAGTGTCTCCAATGGAAGAGCTCATGGTTCATGAACCTGCGCTCATGATTAATATTGCAGCATCGCCATACGATTATGAACAAGCTCAAGAAAGATTAGAAGTATTAAAGTGGAATGCAAATAAATACAATCTCCCATTAGTATATGTTAATCATGTTGGTGCACAAACAGAATTAATATTTGATGGTGGTTCGCTTTACCTATCATCAAAAGCAGAACTTGTAAATTTATTACCAAGTTTCGAAGAACAAACTTTGCAAATAGATGTAGATGAACCAAGCACTGACATCAGCATAAATAATAATTCGAAAATTGCATCGATACATGATGCATTAGTATTAGGTATCCGTGATTATTTTCAAAAATCTGGATTTCAAAAAGCGGTATTAGGTTTATCAGGTGGTATAGATTCTGCAGTTGTTGCAGCATTGGCAGCTAAAGCACTCGGCCCCGAAAATGTGTTAGCAGTATTATTGCCTTCGCAGTATTCATCCGATCATTCTATAAAAGATGCAGAAGATTTGGTGAATAATTTTGGAATTAATAAACAAATTGTTCCTATTGAGTCGATCTATCATTCGTTTGAAAATGGTCTTGCTGATTTTTTTCAAGGAATGAAAGCAGATTTAACAGAAGAGAATATGCAAGCGAGAATTCGTGGGGTATTGTTAATGGCTATCTCTAATAAATTTGGACATATTTTACTAAACACATCGAACAAGAGTGAAGCAGCAGTTGGTTATGGAACATTGTATGGAGATATGTGTGGAGGATTGTCTGTCATTGGCGATGTTTATAAAACGCAAGTATATGAATTGGCTAGGTTTATAAATACGGAGAAAGAGTTAATTCCAGTAAATACAATTGTAAAAGCACCATCGGCAGAATTACGTCCGGGGCAAAAAGATTCCGACTCATTACCTGATTATGATGTATTGGATAAGGTCTTGTATCAATATATAGAATGTTCGAAAGGGCGCACTGAGCTTATTGAAATGGGATTTGAAACGGCTCTTGTTGAGCGAGTTACAGGATTGGTTAACAGAAATGAATATAAACGTTACCAAACTGCTCCTATTTTACGTATATCTCCAAAAGCCTTCGGTATGGGAAGAAGAATGCCTATTGTTGCAAAATATTAATAAGGTATTTGTAACCCTGTTGGCTTCTTTTAAGTAAAAAGAGGATAGTCATGAGTGTATACCCAAAATTATTTTTATGTATGTTGATGTTCACCCTGTTTGGACTGAGTGCAAATGCTCAGACTCAGTGTACAGGAGCACCATCTTTTACTGTTAATTTGAGTACTAAAGCCGATAGTGTTTGGTTAAGTAGCAGTGTTACCAGAAATGGTTCATGCTGCTCTGGTGGAAGTAATTGTGTAGAGTTTATAGTAACCTTAAGTGCTAATGCCGAAGCCATTGTTTTAGAAATTGCTTCAGGAGCAACTCCTCCGGGTTCATTAACTTACACAGTAAATTGTGGTGCACCAACTAACATCGGTGAGAAATTTTGTGTTACAGGTCAAGGTCCGCACAGTATTACTTTTTGTAAAAGTGGTGGTAACACAAACGTTTATAGAATTCGTTCTATTCCTAAACCAATGGTATCGGCAAACTTTACCACACGCATAGGATGTAATAGTTTAATAACCGCAGCTGGTTTTCAAGAATCAACAATACAATGGAGAGCCATTACAAGTGGTACAACTTATCAATCTACTATTTCGTGCGCTAGCGCTTGCGACAGCACTACTATTATTACACCGAGTAATCCACCTGCATTTATAGATTACGAAGTGAGTGGAACACCAACAGGTGCATGTTCAGGAGTGTTTGCTCGCGATACCGTTCGAGTAAGTTTTGTAGGTACAATTTCATCAAGCATTAGTCCAAGTAGTAACGTTGTTTTATGTAAAGGAACAACTAGTACTACTTTAACTGCTAATGCATCGGGCGGTAACCCACCTTATTCATATTTATGGAGCAACGGTGCTACCACACAAAGTATTACGGTTGGTGCAGGAACATACTCTGTAAATATTAGTGATGTTACTTCATGTCCAAACACTTCATCGAATGTAACTGTAAGTGTTGATAATGATAATAATGTAAATGCTGGTGCTGATAGAACTATTTGTGAACACACCTTTCCAATTGTTTTAGCAGGAACAAGTACACAAGGTGGTACTTGGCAAGGAGGAGCCGGAACGTTTAGTCCAAATAGAACTACCTTGAATGCAAGCTATACACCAACTGCTGCAGAAGTTACTGCAGGTTCGGTAAGTTTAATTTTAGTAGGAAATGCTTGTACCCATTGCCCTTCTTTAAGTGATACTGTAGTGTTTAATTTACGTACTAGTCCAAACCCAAGTGTAGTGGGAGTTACATCGGTTTGTGGTGTATTAAATCAAACGGAAACATATACCGTAGAGAATGTATTAAACGATACGTATACCTGGTCATGTAACGGAGGACAAATTCAAGGAGCATCGAATCAGAATTCTATTAGTATACGTTGGAACGCATACGGTACTTATCAATTACAATTAATTCAAAATAGAACAAACGGTTGCGAAGTAATAAAAACAAAAACTATTTATGTTAGTCCAACACCAAGCACGCCGAGTATTCAGCATGATTGATAACTTATCTCAATAATTTTTCTTTGATAAAAGTATAAGCTAATAATAGAATAGAAATTAAACTGGCAGTAAATACATACCAGTCGCCGTACTGCACATAAAAAGTTATTTCTTCGTTTAGGTTGATGTTCCCATTGAGTGCATCTGGCACCCAATAATTTGTTTGAGCAATTACATCACCTCTCTGATTTATAAAACTTGATATTCCAGTGTTTGCTGATCTTGCGATGGATCTGCGTGTTTCAATTGCTCTTAGTTTGGCATATTCTGCATGTTGTTTATGACCTGCTGTATTACCCCACCAACCATCATTCGTTACAATGGCAATAAACTGCGCTCCATTTTTTATGTATTCACTTAAGTATTCGCCGAAAACCGATTCGTAACAAATTACAGGAGCTACACCAATACCGCTCTTTGAATAAAAAACTGATCGTTCTGTTTGAGTACCTAAACTTCCGAAAGTTCCACCCATGTCTAAAGCTAAAGGCTTTAATATTTTTAATACCGAAGGATAAGGCATTTGCTCAACGCCCGCAACTAATTTCGATTTATGATAAACTTGTATGCCTGGATTGTTTTCAATTAGGAAAGCAGCATTAAAAGCATCATAACAACATTCTCCATTTTTAAACTTTCTTGCTGTTGGAGTTTCTTCTTTTTGATACGTTCTATATGTATCGGCACCGGTTACTATATTGCCATTTTTATACTTCGATAAAAATTGTCGCGATACTATGATGAGTGGATTCGCTTCTAAATTTTCTTCGGGTAAATTATTTTGCAATGCTGTTTCAGGCCACAAGAAAAATTCGGTGTTTTTTTGCGCAACAGAATCCGATAATCGAATCAATCGGTTTACTTGAGCTTCTGGACTTAGTCCACTAAACTTTTCGCCATAAGGATCGATGTTAGGTTGCACCACCACGATATTGCATGGATTCTCTTTTTCTATGTAAGTGTTATATCTATATATTGAAAAAGCAAAAGGAATTAATATTACTGCGATGGGAAGTAGGACTAGTTTGTTGTAATATTTTTTTTCTTGATAGTTTTTATATGCATTAAAAAGTAAAACATTACTTAATAACACCCATAAGCTTCCTCCAAAAATTCCTGTATACTCATACCATTGCACCCACGAATTTCTAGCAGAAAAAGCATTGCCTAAGCTCATCCATGGCCAAGCAAAATCCCAATGGTGGTGGAGCAATTCCATGGCCATCCAAAAGCATATGAAAAATATAGCACCAACTAAAAAGTTATTTTTCTTTTTTACATAATGATAAGCAACAAATACGGTCGACATCATGCTACTGTTTAGCAATACTGCTACAAACATTCCGAAAGCAGATGCATTCCAAAGCCAATAACTACAAAGTAAATTCCAAATAAAGAAAGCTAGGAAACTGTATTTGAATAGTTGTCGGCCAGCATTTTTATTACTCATTGCAATTTCATGTTCAAGAAATAACAAAGGAACAAACGCTATGAAGAGTAAAAAACTAAAACTCATCATTGGCCACGATAGCCACAAAGCAAGTCCAGTTACACTTGCTAATACATAATATCTTTTAGAATTATTCATCCTGATTTTTGTATTTATTTTCTTTCTTTTTTACAGATACAGTACCGCCTAGGCAAACAACAAATTCACCCTTGATTGGATTTTCGGTGAAATGCAGAAGTAATTCAGATGCAGATCCTCTCAAGGTTTCTTCAAACTTTTTACTAATTTCTCTTGAAACACTCATAGGGTGATCAGCTCCAAAATGTTCTATTACTTCTTCGAATAATTTTAACAATCGATGTGGCGATTCATATAAGATGATGGTGTCTTCGATGGTTTTTAAAAATTCGAGGCGAGTTTTTCTACCCTTTTTTTGTGGCAGAAAACCTTCGAAATAAAATTTGTCGGATGGCATGCCAGAGTTTACGAGTGCAGGTACAAAGGCAGTTGGTCCGGGGAGTGTCTCAACTAAAATATTTTCTTTTATACACTCTCTCACCAATAAGAAACCAGGGTCGGAAATTGCAGGAGTTCCAGCATCACTTACTAAAGCCAAAATTTTTCCTTCGTGTAAAAGTTTAATAATTTCTTTTAGCGCATGGTGTTCATTATGCTGATGGTGCGATAAGATACGTTTGTCGATATCGAAATGACGAAGCAGTTGCCCAGCAGTTCTTGTGTCTTCGGCAAGCACTAAATCTACTTCTTTTAAAACCCTTAGTGCTCTAAAAGTAATGTCTTCTAAATTACCTATGGGTGTAGGAACAACGTATAATTTACCTGTCATACAAGCGAAAATATGCTAAATAATAGGGTTCAACAAATCAAATATGTATTTATTTAATTATTATCTTTGCCCAAAGATTAAAGATATGCTATTAGTACCGTTTATTAGAGAGAACAGAGAGCACGTTATTGAGCGTTTGCAGAGAAAGAATTTCAAAAACATTGAATTGGTAGACACCATCATTTCATTGGATGAAAAAAGAAGAAGTTTGCAAAATCAATCGGATACTATTGCATCGGAAGCAAATGCCATTGCCAAAATGGTAGGCGACTTAATGCGTTCGGGGAAGAAAGAAGAGGCTGAAGCAACCAAGTTAAAGTCATCAGAATATAAAGAACAACAGAAAAACTTATTAGAGCAATTGGCAGCAGCCGAAGAGCAATTGAACCAAGCTTTGGTTCAGTTACCTAATTTGCCACATGCTAGTGTGCCTGCAGGTATTACTCCTGAAGAAAATGAAGTTGTACATGAATGGGGTACAATCCCAACATTATACGACGGTGCTAAACCACATTGGGAGCTTACTAGTTTATATGATATTATAGATTTTGAATTGGGTGTTAAAATAACTGGAGCAGGTTTTCCAGTATACAAAGGCAAAGGGGCACGTTTACAAAGAGCTTTAATTAATTTCTTTTTAGACGAAGCTTTAAAAGCTGGATACATGGAAATTATGCCACCTCATGTTGTAAATGCTGATTCTGGTTTTGGTACAGGTCAGTTACCCGATAAAGAAGGACAAATGTATCACATGCCTATCGACGATTTGTATATGATACCTACGGCGGAGGTTCCTGTTACCAATTTATACCGTGATGTAATTATTAAAGAAGAAGATTTACCAATTAAAAACGTTGCTTATACTCCTTGTTTTAGAAGAGAAGCAGGTTCATATGGAGCACATGTTCGCGGATTAAATAGATTACATCAATTCGACAAAATTGAAATTGTGCAAATTGCACATCCCGATAAATCATATGAAATTTTAGAGACAATGGTAGCTCATGTGAAATCATTGTTAGAAAAACTAGAAATTCCATATCGTATTTTACGATTATGCGGTGGTGATATGGGTTTCACTTCTGCATTAACCTACGATTTTGAAACATATTCAACTGCACAAGGTCGTTGGTTGGAAGTAAGTTCTACATCTAACTTCGAATCGTTTCAAGCTAACCGTATGAAATGCCGTTTTAAAGATAAAGACGGTAAAAACAAATTGGTGCATACATTAAATGGAAGTGCTTTGGCATTGCCTCGTATTGTTGCTACGTTGTTAGAGAACAATCAAACACCCGATGGAATTATGATTCCAAAAGTGTTAGTTCCTTATACTGGGTTTGACAAGATATAGTTGAATTACGAATTACGAATTACGAATTAAAGGGAGCTGATGCAGTTTCTTGACGTGATTATGTCTTTTGTCTGTTATCTTGTGTCCGTTATCCTGTGTCTATCGTCTCTTTATAACGCTTTCCTTGCTTGTAGGGCGCAATTGAATTCGCCAAATAAAGCCCTTTAATTTGAGGTCTTCTTCGTTGACTTTATCGAGTGGTGAGAACACAGCATCTGGCTTTACTTTGAAGTTTACTTTTTGCACTTTGTTTTCTTTGAAGCGAATGGTCATGTTGCTGCAATCGGCTCTGTTAACACCTAGATATTCTCCTGGCTTTTCTTCTTCTTTTGCAAAATAAATACTCTGTCCGTTGCCTTCTACATCTAATAGTTGTAATTCGTTTTCTACAAAATAACCAAACATGTTTTTGCCTTTTATTTGATCGAATTTTAAAGTGTCGAGTGTATCGACCATCACTAAAAAGGCGTTATTAAATAAATTCATTTTGTTTAAATCGCCATTCTTTAATTCGAGACTAATAAAATCGGCAGTCATTTGAGCATTTTGCGACCATATAGTAGGATTAGTATAACACCTCATGGTAGAATCGATATAAGTATATACCATGGAGTCGCAGCTTACTTGTAAATCGGTTTTAAAAGCTTTTACTTTATGGTAAGCAACCAATGTTCGATAGGTCATGCTTTTATCCATAAAACTTCTTAGTGTATCGGCTGAAAGAAATAATGAATCGTTATCCACCAATACAATTACATAAGCATTATTGGTTACTACTGAACTTTCGGTATTTCGATTATAGTTTGCTTTATCGCCACGTAAAATTATTTTTTGTGCGGTATCTATAAAGCTGATGTTTTTATTGGCTCTACCGAGTCCTTTGTTTCTATCGTAATATAAGAACTCTCCAGTTAATGATTGAGCTCCATTTTTGTACAATGGGTTCTTAGTAAATTGTGCAATGTCTGTAATGGTATTGTATGTTCCTGCTTCTGCGTACAAATAATCTTCTTCGGAAGTAATAGTTGTTGGTCCGTAAAAAGTAGCGATTCTAGTTTTGGAATTATACTTTAAGGTATCAGATTTTAAAATATATTTCGGATTAGTAAGTACTACATTCTTTTTGAAATAAGCATCGGAAGTATTTGCGTAGTAATATCCGAAGGTACTAGTAAGTACATTATCTATGTTTACAATTTTACCACCTTGTGGGTAGGTTGCAATTTTATTTTTAGTG
>JACCDS011966464.1_pt1 | contig 18642 bp, 19 predicted proteins | sample 7446441 | NCBI WGS metagenome assembly JACCDS01 (sample SAMN15323445, study PRJNA562643) | freshwater metagenome | isolation source: river surface water | place: USA:Blue River Watershed | collected 2017-08-17
GATGGACCACATCCTCGGCAACAAGGCGTTTTTCAAAGCGGGTGCGGACACCGCGGGCAACGTGGCGTTGGCCGGGGCGGTGGTCGCGAGCGAGCAGGCGCGCCGGCATTGGCGGAGCGGAACCGCGTGCTTGTCGACTACCGGCAGGCGGCGACGGCGTTGCGGGCCGGCAATTTCGACGAGGCGCGGACGCGGCTCGACGACGCGATTTTGCGGATCGGCGGGATCATCACGAACGACGCGGAGGCGGCCCGCGCGCGCGGGCTGTTTGCGGCCGAGAGCACCAAGCCGTTCATCGGGGAACCGTACGAGCGGGTGATGGCGTTTTACTATCGCGGCATTCTGTATTGGCGCGACGGCCAGCCGGACAACGCGCGGGCGTGTTTCCGCTCGGGCCAGGTGATCGACAGCGAGCCCGGGCAGAACGGGTATAGCGCGGACTACGTGCTGCTCGATTACCTCGACGGGCTGGCTTCCGTGAAATTGCAGGCGGACGGCGCCGATGCGTGGGCGCGGGCGCAGACCCGGGCGGGGGAAAGCAAACCGCTGCCGGCCTACGATCCGGCGGCGAACGTGCTCGTGTTTGCGGAATTCGGCTACGGACCGCGGAAAATCGCCGCGGGCGAGTACGGCGAAAAACTCCGTTTTCAAACCCAGGATTCGCCGAGCCGCTCCGCGCGGCTGCTGCTCGACGAAGGCCGGTTGGTCGTGCCGTTGCCGGCGTACGACGATCTTGGTTTCCAGGCGACGACGCGCGGCGGCCGCGTGATGGACCACATCCTCGGCAACAAGGCGTTTTTCAAAGCGGGTGCGGACACCGCGGGCAACGTGGCGTTGGCCGGGGCGGTGGTCGCGAGCGAGCAGGCGCGCCGGCGGGAACGGCGCGGCAAGGACGGCGACGATGCGGAAGCGGCGGCGATCGGGCTCGGGATCATCGGGCTGATTTCGAAAGTCGCGGCCGCGGCGACGCAGACGCAGGCCGACACGCGGCAATGGGACAACCTGCCGCAGCGGCTGAGTTTTGCCGCAGTGAAATTGCCGCCCGGCGAACATCGCGGCCGGTTGGAATTTCTCGATCGCGAAGGACACGTGCTCGCCAGCCGCGCGCAGACGGTGGCGATTTCCGTGCCGGCCGACGGCCGCGACGCCGTGGTTTTTTTGAGCGAACTAAAGCGCTGAGCCCAAGTCCTACCTTTCACCTGCCGTGCCGAATCTATGAACATCCCGTCCGTCTTGCGCCCGCTTCCGGGCCGTCTTGGTTTTGTTGCCGCCGTTGCCGGGCTCGCGTTGACCGCGGGTTGCGTGAGCGAGCCCGGTCCGTTTGCGCCGCTCGACACGACGAAGTTCACCTTGGAAAACACGGAGCGTTTCGTGCTGCTCGACCAGCCGGCGCAGAATTCCGTGACGTGCACGGGCCTGCAGCAGATGACGCTGGCGGACGGCCGGCTCGAAGTCGTGGCGAACGTGAAGAACCGGGAAAGCCGGCGGATCCAGGTCCAGATCAGCTGCGTGTTCAAGGACGAGCAGGGTTTCTCGACCGGCGACGAGACGCCGTGGCAAAACCTGATTTTGTCGGAAAGCGCGACCGAGGCGGTGCGTTTCACGGCGATGAATCCGCTCGCGAAGAAGTACACGATCCGCGTCCGGCAGGCGCGCTGAGCGCCGCGTTTTCCCTTTTCCCAAACTTCAATCTTCCGCTCGCCATGAACCGTTCCGCTTTGCTGGTCCCGTTTGCCCTCGTGCTGGTTGGTCCGTCGGCGGCGCAGACCGCCGGCGGCGTCGAGATTCCGACGCCGCCGCCCTTGGTCCAGAGTTTGCCGCGGCCGCAATCGACCGAGCTTTATCCGGGCGAGCGGGCGCAGGCGCAGCAGCGCGTGTACGGACCGGATGCGGCCACGTTGGTCGCGAAGCCGACGGCCGAGGGGATCGTCGCGGGTTTCCGCAAAGTCTATCAGACGCAGCCGGCGCCGCGGATCGTGTTTTACGTGAACCGGGCCTTGGTGGATACGGCCGGCGGCATGAAGTTGGCGGAGCGCGTGGAGCAATTCGAGAAGACCAACGAGGCGCTGAAGACGAGCGGCACGAACACCTACAAAGCCAAGGAAACGGCGGCGCCGACCTTGGCGGACCAGCAGACGGTGCGCGAAATCGAGCGGCTCTTCGGCCGGGCGTTCCGGCATGCCGGCGCGCAACTCGCGGACCAGACGGTCGCGGCGGCGCTGTTGCCGGAAACGGCCGGGGCGCATCTGGTCGGCGAGAGTGCGGCGAAGGACCGCCTCGCGCTGGCCAACATCGCGGACATCGCGATCGAGATTCTGATTTCGAGCCGCAGCCTGACGATTCCCGAAGTTTCGGGCGACACGGCGGTGCCGGTGCCGGATATCCAGGCGACCGCGATCCGGCTGAAGGATGCGGCGATCATCGGTCAGGCGGCCGCAAGCGACGTCATCGGCAAGGGCGTGCAGGCCGGCCGGGTCGCGAAGCAGTTCGGCGCGCAGGAGATCACCGAGGCGACGGCGTTGGCGTTGATGGAAGACATGTTGACCGGCCGGAAATGAGGGCGGGAGCCCGGGATGCGGGGGCGAGTGGGAGCCGGAAAAGGGCCGCTGGAGCCGAGGTGGCGGGAGCGGATTGAGGTGTCGGTTTTGCTTACACTTTGGCGGAGCGAGATTCCGGCGCGGCGGCTGACGCAAAATTTTAACGTTCGTAAAGGTGTGGTTAGCATGGTGCTAGCCAATAGGCCTGATCGGGCCCGGTTTTAGGTCCGAGGTATGCATCGGGAGGCGAGTATGAAAAAACTCCTCCTCGCCTTGGTTTGCTCAGCGGTGTCCCCCTTGGCTTTTGCCGATCTGTACAATCAGAACGTCACGGCCATCTACGGCAGCGGCAACCCGAACGGCGGTTGGGCGACGGATTCCGGTTCCGGCATCACGCTCGCGCTGCGGGCGAAGAACCGGAACACGGGTGCGACCCCGAACGTGAACGGCGTGTATTCCTTCGCGACCGGCTTTTCCTCTCCGGCCAACAACCGCGCGCTTTGGAACTATGAGTTCTCGATCAACAGCGGTTCGTCGTTCCTCGGGGCCTACGATTACTACCTGAGCATCGATACCAACCCCGCACTCAATGTCTCGTTTACGACGATCAGCCCGCTGCTCGCGTTCGGCGACAATTCGTATGGCACGGCAGTCACTCTCAACGGCCAGGGCGCCGAAGGTCCGGCGGCCAACTTCATCGGCTCGAACTCGATCGCGCAGAATTCCCAGAACATCTTTTTCCTCGGTCTCAATCCGTTGCTGAATGCCACGTACAACTACGATCTCTTCGCCGTGACGTCGGGCGCCGGCGTCAACGGCACGCGCCTTGCCAGTGTGGCCATGCAGGTGGTCGTCGGCACGGGCGGCACCGCGGTGCCGGATGCGGCTTCGACCTCCCTCCTCATCGGTCTCGGTCTGGCGGGTCTGGTCGGTTTGCGCCGCAGCCGCCGCGCCTGATTCGTTCGAAGTTTTTTCGACCCGGTCCCGCGAGGGGCCGGGTTTTTTTTGCGCCCGGTTCAGCGCTTCGGCGGCGTCGCCGGGAAGGTCGTGTTCTTTGTCGCCTCGGCCATTTCTTTCAAGGCCTTGTCGAGGGCGATCTGATCTTCGCCCTGGGTCTTGATGATCGGAGCGCCGGTGGAGAAATCGATCGTGGTCGCGGGTTGGATCGGCACCTCCATGGGAATGGGCCGGAGCGGATCGGCGGAGGGCGCGGCCGGCTTCGCGGCGAGCGGCGGCGGCGTGAGCGTGGGGATGTCGAAATTAGGCGTGGGCAACGCGACCGCGGGCGGTTCGACTTCCGGCGGCCGCAGGGTTTTGAGCAGACGGGGACTGATGCGCGGCGGGGCCGGCTGCAGCATCGGGCGGATGGTGGTGAGGTAAAACGCGACGCCGGCGGCGAGAATCACGGCCACGATGAGCAGACGGGTTTTCATGGGGACGGCGCACTGTGGCGGCAAACCGGGGCAGCGCAATGCGGGTTCCCGCGCGGACGGCGGCGCGGGTTTTTCGCGGCCGACTGTGCCGGCGGCGCGGCAAATTGGCGTGGCCTTGGGGCGGCGCGGGCCGACACTGGCGGAGCATGTCCCGTTTCCAGAGTTACCGCGCGGAGGTCAGGCCGACGCTGGCGTTGGCACTGCCGATCATCGTCGGGCAGGTGAGCCAGATGCTGATGGGCGTGACGGACAGCGTGATGATCGGGCGGGTCGGGGCGGTGCCGCTGGCGGCGTCGTCGTTCGGCGGGCACATTTTCGGCGTGTTCTATGTGTTGGGCATCGGACTGATGGTGCCGGTGTCGATTCTGGTGGCGCGGGCGCGGGGGGCGGGCGAGCCGCGGGAGGCGGGCGAGTTCCTGCGGCACGGGTTGGTGCTGGCGGTGGCCTTCGGGGTGGCGGAGATGCTGGCGATGGCGGCGTTGAGCACGCAGTTCCACCGGTTCGGGCAACCGCCGGAGGTGCTCGCGATCGTGACGCCGTTTGCGTTGTGGCTGGCGGCGTCGATTCCGCCGGTGCTGGCCTACCTGGCGTTGCGGCAATTCGCGGAAGCGATGGGGCATCCGTGGGCGCCGATGGTGATCATGCTCGCGTCCGTCGGGCTCAATGCGGCGCTCAACTGGATCTTCATTTACGGGAATCTCGGCGCGCCGGCGCTCGGGCTGACGGGCGCGGGCCTGGCCACGTGCTTGTCGCGGTTGGCGGCGTTGGCGGTGATCGCGCTGTGGTTGCGCCGGGATCCGAAGGTACGGGCGGCCTGGCCGAAGCGGTGGCTGGGGAACTACGACCGCGCGCGCTGGCGCGAGATGCTGCGGATCGGCGTGCCGGCCTCGGGGATGCTGCTGTTCGAGTCGTCGGCCTTTGCGTTTTCCGGGATCATGGTCGGCTGGCTGGGCGCGGTGCCGCTGGCGGCGCACCAGATCGCGATCAGCTGCGCGTCGCTGGCGTTCATGTTTCCGCTCGGGCTCTCGATCGCGGTCGGCATGCGCGTGAGCCATGCGGTGGGCGCGGGCGAGCGGGAGCGGCTGCAACCGATCGCGTTCGGCGCGATGGGGCTCGGCTTCGGCGTGATGGGCGCGTGCGCGCTCGCCCTCTGGCTGGCGGGCCGGCCGATCGCGGGCTGGTTCGTGACGGACGCGGCGGTGATCGCGCTGGCGGTGCAGCTGCTGGCGGTGGCGGCGCTGTTCCAGCTGGTGGACGGCGTGCAGGTGATCGCGGCGTCGGCGCTGCGCGGCGTATCCGACAATAAAGTACCGGTGACGATCACGCTGGTCGCCTACTGGCTGATCGCGTTGCCGCTCGGCTACGGGCTCGGGATCGCCGGCCCGCTCGGCGCGGTCGGCATCTGGATCGGGATCGCGGGCGGGCTGACGTTTGCGGCGATCTTCCTGAGCGTGCGGTACGCGCGGCGGACGGCGCTTTGAAAACCGGAGTTCTGAAACCGGAAACCGGAAGGCGGAAACCGGAGACGGATCGCTGACTCAGGACCAGTGGCCGGTGCGGGCGGAGAGGTCGCGGACTTTGGCTTCGTCGACTTCGATGCCGAGGCCGGGGCCTTCGGGGACGGCGAGTGTGCCGTCGACGACCTGCAGCGGGGTTTTCAGCAGGCTCGCGCCGAGGAATTGCGGGCCGTTGAGCGCGGCGGGTTTGGCGAGGCCGTAGGCGGCGTAGAGGGCGAGCATGCCGGCGAGGGAAATGTCCGGGTCGGTCAGGCCGCTGCCGAGGAAGGGCAGGTTATTTTGCTGGAGCAGCTCGATCTGTTGGCGGCAGGACCAGAGACCGCCGCAGCGGGCGGGCTTCTGGGCGACGCCGTCGAGCATGCCGAGGCGGATGAACTCCGCGAGTTCGACAGGGGAGACGACGCCTTCGTCCATGTAGATCGGGAGGGCACCCTGTTTTTTCAGTTCCTGATACGCGGAAATGCGGTTGGGGCGGACGGGGGCTTCGAGGACGTCGACGCCGGCGTCGGCCAGGCGCGGCGCGGCGGCGAGGGCCGTGGCGGGATCGTAGCCGCAGTTGGCGTCGGCCCAGAGGAAACAGTCCGGCGCGAGGGCGCGGACCTGGCGGGCGAGGGCGACGTCGAACTCGGGATCGGGCGCGACCTTGAGATTGAAGTGGCGGTAGCCGCGGGCGCGGCCGGCGGCGACGAGGGCGGGGACGTCGTCGAGGGAGCGGGCGTTGACGGTCCAGCTGAGCGCGAGCGGACCGCCGCGGGGCCGGTCCCAGAGGCGGTGCAGGGGCAGGCCGGCGGCGCGGCCGGCGAGATCGTGCAGCGCGAGATCGAGGCCGGCGCGGGCGATGGGTTGGCCGGTGCTGAAAGCGGGGGCGACGGCGGCGTCGAGCCGCCGCTGGGCGCCGGCGAGGTCCGCGGGATCGTGGCCGAGCAGGGCGGGAGCGAAGTAGCGGCGGAGGGCGGCGAGGGCGCCTTCGGGCGTCTCGTCGCTCCAGGTTGGAAGCGGGACGCTCTCGCCCCAGCCGACGGTGCCGTCGTCGGCGGTGATCTTCACGACGATGGCGGCGCGGCCGGCTTCGCCGGCGGGACCGGCGAAAAATTTGAAGTATCCGGTCATGGGATACCGGACGGGGAAGAGCTCGATGCGCTCGATCTTCATGCGGGGCGGCGGCGGTTCAGGCCGGACTCATGCAGTTGAGAGTGGAAAGTTGAGGGTTGAGAGATCGATCCGCCGAGGGTCGGCGGACGCGATCGCAGCAGAGCACGTGCGAAACCGAACGGTTTTGCTCTCAACTCTCAACCAAGCTCGCTCAACGGCATGGGCTCGGTTCAGGCCACGCCCAGCCGGGCGGCGAGGCGCGTGGCGCCGTAGGTGCCGCGTTCGGGCCGGGCGAGGAGGGCGTCGGCGGCCGGGTCGCCGACGAAGCGTTCGGCGGCGGCGTCCCAGCGGAGAGGGCGGCCGAGCTTCATCGCGATCCAGCTGACGATGCAGGCGGTGTTGGCGCGGTGGGCGACGGGCGCGGGCACGAGCGGGACGGAGCGGGCGCGCACGGCCTCGAGCCAGTTGAGGTGGTGTTCGGTGCTGCGCGGCAGCTCGACTTTGACGCCGGCGGGATCGAGCAACTCCGGGCGGCTGGCGTCGAGGGGGCGGAGGCGGCCGCGCGGGACGGACGGATCCTTCGTGGGCTCGGAACCGCGCGAGACGAAGATCCAGCCTTCGTCGCCGATGAAACGCAGGCCGTTGGGAAACGTGTCGGCGACGGTGACCTTCACGCTGCCGGGGTATTCGAGTTCCACGCGGTAGGCGCCGTGGACGTTCCAGATTTTGTTGGTCGGGAAGTCGGCGCGGCCCTCGACCTTGAGCGGGCCGGAGGCTTCGGCGTCGAGGGCCCAGTGGAGGATGTCGTAATGGTGGGCGCCCCAGCCGGTGATCATGCCGAGGCAGTAGGCGTCGTGGCGGAGCCAGCCCGGGCGGTCGGCGACGACCTTCGGGTGGACGCGTTGCTCGGTGTAGGGGGCGAAGGGCGTGGGGCCGAGCCAGCGGTCGTAGTCGAGCCCGGCGGGGACGGGCTGTGCGGGTTGGTCGGGCGCGGTGGGATCGATGGGGAGACCGATCTCGACGGCGCGGAGGCGGCCGAGGCGGCCGCTGCGGACGAGTTCGCAGGCGCGGCGGAACTGCTGGCTCGAGCGTTGCTGAGAGCCGAGCTGGAAGATGCGGCCGGACTTGGCGACGGCGGCGCGGAGCAGAAGGCCCTCCGCGTGCGTCATCGTCATGGGTTTCTGCAGGTAGACATCCTTGCCGGCCATGACGGCGGCGAGGGCGGGTTCGGCGTGCCAGTGGTCGGGGGTGCTGATGACGAAGCCGTCGATGTCGGGCCGGGAAACGAGTTCGCGGTAGTCGCCGGCGACATCGATTTTCGGCAGGGGAGTGCCTTGGTCGCGGTGGAATTTTTCCACGAAGGCGCGGCCGCCGGCGGCGCGGTCGCGGTCGACGTCGCAGACGGCGACGTAGTCGGCGAGGCCGGCGTGGAGGACGGCGGGCATGTCGTGGCCGAGGGCGATGCGGCCGCAGCCGATCTGGGCGAGGCGGATGCGGTTGCTCGGGGCGGAGGCGCCGAAGAGGCGGGACGGGACGATCTGGGGGGCGGCGAGCAGGCCGGCGCCGGCGAGGGCGGAGCGCGTGAACTGGCGGCGGGTTATCGGGTTCATGGCGGAAAAGGGACCGGGGTAGACGCGGCGTAGGCGGTGAAGCGGGCGGCGAGGTCGAGGGCGGCGGGGTCGCCGGCGAAGATCAGAATGCGGTAGCGCAGCGCGAGCCGTTGGCCGCGGGCGAGCCGGGTGGCGACGCCGTCGGCGGGCCAGTACATCGGCGTCGGCGACAGGAAACCGTAATCGCGCGTGAACCACGGGGCGGGGGCGCCGGGGTTCGACGGATGCTGGAAGACGGCGAGGCCTTCGGGACGGCCGCGGGCGCGAGGGCCGTAGGCGGCGAGCCAAGGGGAGGCTTGGCCGAAGGTACCCGTTTCCCCGATACGTCCGGCGGCATCGACGAGGGTGCCGCCGGCGGTCGGGGCGAGGTCGGGGTCGAGGCGGATGCCGAGCAGGGAGTGGTTGGTTTTGCCGATGACGACGTCGGCCAGGGCCTCGAGTTCGATTTCGAAGTCGATTTGCCGCAGGTCGGCGGCGGGGGCGGAGAACGCGATCCGGCGGCGGTCGCGGAGCGGCGGTTCGGCGCCGGGGCGTTGCCAGAGGCAGGTGTCGGTGACGACGATTTCGGCGGCGGTGTTTTGGGCGAGGACGGGGCCGGCGGAGACGATGCGGCCGGTCTCGAGGCGGTCCTGCCAGTAGTTGCCGCCGTTGACGCGGTCGCAGCCGAAGAAGATCGACGCGTGGTGCGGGAAGCGGCCGTTGCGCATCGAGGTGACGGAGGCGCCGGAGGGGCCGTTGACGGGAAAGAGAAACGGGAGTTTTTCGTCGGGATCGCAGCGGTAGCTGGTGAAGAATTCGCCGCCGACGAGGACGTCGATGCGCGAGCCGATTTGGGACGCGGACAGTTGGCCGGCGGCGGGGGCGGCCGCCGCGAGCGCGGCGAAGAAGCAGAACAGAAGGCCGACGAAGGCCGGGCGCATGACGGAGGCGCTTATCCGCCATTTCCCACGGTAAGGCAATCGCCCGGATGGGCGAGGCGGAGCGGCGGCGAGGATTACCTCGGAAAACGCGCGTGCACGTCGGCGAGGGACAGTCCGGCGAGGCGGACGGTTTTCTGGCGCGAGGTGTCGCCGCGCTCGACGGTCACGGCGCGGCGCGGCAGGCCGAATTCGGCGGCGAGGAATTCGCAGAGCGCGTCATTGGCGCGGCCCTCGACGGGCGGGGCGTGGACCTTGACCTTGAGGGCGTCGCCGAGCCAGCCGACGACCGCGCTGCGCGGGGCGTTGGGGATGGCTTTGACGGCGAGGAGGCAGGAGGGGGACACGGGCGGCGGAAAAGAAGAAAGAAGAAAGACGGAAATCGGGAAATCGGGAAATTGGGAAATTGGGAAACGGCGGGGGCGGAAATTGGGAAATTGGGAAAGAAGAAAAGAGGGAAAGAAGAAGGAAGAAATCGGGAGGGGGAGATTCAGGAAACGGGCAAACGGGGAATTCCGTTTTTCCAACTTGGGAAGACGCGACCCGTGCGAGCGGCCGTGGTGGTTTCCCTCCGCTCGCTCACGCTCGCTGCGACGGAAAATGCGATTTTCCGAGGTTCCGTCGCGCCGCTCGCTGCGGCACTCAACCCAGGGCTTCGGCGAGGGAGGCGATGATGTCCTCGGCGGGTTCGGTGCCGCAGCAGAGGCGCAGGAGATCGGGGTCGAGTTTGCTCGCGGCGAGTTCGGCGAGGCCGGCGGGCGTCGTCACGAGATCGTAGTGCGCGAGGTACATGAAGGGACAGATGAGCGTCGTCTTCATGCCGAAGCTCGGGCCCTTGGGCAGGCGGAGGCGGTCGTAGAAAGGCTCCATCGGTCCGCGCAGCGTGAAGGAAATCATGCCGCCGGTGGCGTCGGGCCGGCGCGCGAGGCGGAGGTAGTGGACGCGCGAGTCGGGTTGGAGCGCCCAGTAAACGCGGGCGATCTGCGGATGCGCGGAGAGGAAGGCGGCGACACGGGCGGTGGTGGCGTCGATGCGCGCGAGCACGGATTCCGTTTCCCGGATTTCGAAGGCGAGGCGGGCGAGGTCGCGCGGGTAGACGGGTTCGAGTTCCGTGGCGACGCGGCGGCGGAGTTCCGCGGCATCGGGGCCGGCGGGATTGATCGCGACGAGGCCGGCGGTGAGATCGCCTTCGCTGGCGGTGTATTTCGTGAGGCTGGTGGCGACGACGTCGCAGTGCGGCAGCACGTCGACGCTGAAGACGGAAGCGACGGAGGGATCGACGATGAAGTGGGCGCCGTGGCGGCGGCAAAGTTCCGACAACGCTGGGATGTCGGGGGTCTGGATCAGGGGATTGGTCGGCAGTTCGGCGACGATGCCGGCAATGCGGGCGCCGTGTTTCGCGAAGATGCGGGCGATGCCTTCGAGATCGAGCGGGTCGCGGAGGTAGACGTAGTCGGCGGGGGTGGCGGTGAAGCGTTTGAGCAGCGCGATGGTGTCGAGGTAGAGCCAGCCGAGCTGGAGCCAGACGGTGCGGCCGCGGGCGGCCTGGATTTCGGCGGCGGCGCGGAAGGCGGCGAAGACGGCGTTCATGCCGCAGCCGGCGAGGAGGAGATCGGTGTCGGCGGTGCCGGGCAGCGCGCGGCGGAGAGCGGCGCGGATCTCGGCGGGGGCGTCGCCGGACGAAACCGTTTCCGCGAACGCGGCGGGGACGAGACCGAGGCGCACGAGATGGTCCTCGGCTTCGCGGGAGGAGAGGAAGCCGCCGACGTTTTGGAGAAAGGTCTTGGCGCGGGCGGCGGGGGCGGCGGCCTTGGCGTGGGCGACGCCGGAGAGACCGTCGCGGGAAAACGCGGCCGCGGCGGCGGCGGGAAATTGGTCTTTAAGGAACGAGGCCAGCGCGTGGCTGAGGCGCGGCGAAGTCGTGAGCCAGAGGGTGCGGTCGTGCAGTTCGGGGACGGTGGCGACGAAGTGGGCGGCGAGCTGTTTGGCGAAGGGATGGACGACGAAGCGCGGGTAGCCGGACGACAGCCGGTCCATGACGGCGGGGTCTTTTTCCTCGTAGCCGCGGACGGCGGACATCGTCGGCAGGCTGCACGACACGGCGTGCGGGCTGGGCGGGATGCGTTGACCGAGCGGCAGATGTTGGAAGGCGGACATGGCGCGAGGCGGGGACCGAGCCTTCGCGGCGCGGTCCCGGTTGGCAACGGGAACGTGTGTCCCGTGCGTCATGCCGCCGCGCGGCGCCGTAGGGCGGCGGCCGCGGAGGGCGTTTACGGCGTCTTGGCCGGTTCCTTGACCTCGATCATTTCGCCGATTTTCACTTCGGCGCGGGTGTCGGAGTAGATCTGGAGGCCGCGGGTGGTTTCGCCGAAGTAGGGCGTGGCGTTGCGGATGAGGGTGGCGGCGAGGTCGGAGAAACGCTGTTTCGATTCCTTGGGGGCGGAGACGAAGGTGGTCCAGAGGCGGCGGGCGGCTTTGCCGTCTTTCTTGAGTTCCTGGTAGTCGAAGGCGTCGACGACGATGAGGTGGAAGTCGCGGGTGGAGCCGTATTCGGAAAGACCGACGGCGCCTTGGGAGCCGGCGCCGGGCTGGAGCGTGCCTTGGGTGGAGGCGGCGCCGGCGCTGCTGCGGCCGCCGCCGATGGAGAAGGAGTTGGGGTTGGCGCTGTTCTCGGAGAGGGTGGAGTAGGCTTCGTCGTTGCCGCCGGCGCGACGTTCCCAAACGCGGTCGCCGCCGAGGTTTTGCAGGCCGCGGCCCTTGGCCCGCGGCTCCATGCCGTCGCTCCAGGTGAGATCGTCAGTCCGGACGGTCGGCAGCCGCCACGGGCGGGTGCCGAAGTGCACGCGGAGGACGAGGGTGACTTTGGCGGGGTCGCGGATGATGCCCTGGGCGTCGGCGGCGTTGACGTAGTTGCGTTTGGCCAAGGCGGTCGTGAGGAGGGCGGTGATTTCCTCGAACGTGAGATCGGAATCGGAGATTTCTCCGGGCATGAAAACGTAGTGCTGGGGCGAGGCCGCCGGCCGGAGGGCGGGAGTGTCGGGATTGGTGGCGGCCTTTTCGCCTTCGATGGCGCGGATGAGATCGCCGCGGTCGGTGTTGCGGTAGTTGGCGGACGAAACGGACACCGGGGCGAAGCCCTTGATCTTGGCGGCGTCGTCCGCCGCGACGACGGCGAGCGGCAGTCCGCAGCAGACGAGGGCGGGGGCGAGGAGGCGGGAGAGGAACGAGGACATGGGTGTGGGAAGGCCGGGGAACGTGGCCGGGGTCGGCCGGAAAGCGAGCGATTCAGGATGAGCGGTCGGAGGCGCGGGCGGCCGGCGCGCGGGCAAATAACGGATTGCGGACCTCCGGCGCGGCTTTGGTAACGTGAGGGCGATGAAATTGGTTTCCTGGAATGTGAACGGGGTGCGGGCGGCTTTGGGCAAGGGCCTGCTGGAATGGATGGAGGCGGGCCGGGCCGACGTGATTTGCCTGCAGGAAGTGAAGGCGACGGCGGGGGATGTGCAGCACGTGGTGTGGCCGAAGGGCTACGAAGTGGTGTGGAATGCGGCGCAGAAAAAGGGCTACAGCGGGACGGCGTTGTTCACGAAACGGAAGCCGTTGGCGGTGCAGCTCGGGATCGGTTCGCCGGAGCACGATGCGGAAGGCCGGGCGGTGACGGCGGAGTTCGACGACTGTTTTGTGATCGGGGTGTACGTGCCGAATGCGCAGCCGGAGCTCGCGCGGATCGGGTTCCGGCAGGCGTGGGACCGGGCGCTGCTGGCGTACGCGAAGAAGTTGGAGAAACGGAAGCCGGTGCTGTTTTGCGGGGATCTCAACGTGGCGCACGAGGAAATCGATTTGGCGCGGCCGAAGGAGAACGTGGGCAATCCGGGGTTTTCCGACGAAGAGCGGACGGGCTTCCGCGATTTTCTGGCGGCCGGTTTTGTCGATACGTTCCGGCATTTCGAAAAAGGGCCGGGTCACTACAGCTGGTGGACCTACCGGGCCGGAGCGCGCGAGCGGAACATCGGGTGGCGGATCGACTATGTCATGGCCAGCGGCGGGCTTAAACCCCGGCTCAAGCGGGCGTGGATCGAGCCGCACGTCCTCGGCAGCGACCACTGCCCGGTGGGCGTCGAAGTGAAATGATGCGCCGGCCGATAAATTTTGCTGCGCAGGGCCCCGGCCCTGCCCACGCTTCCGGCCCCTTTCCTACTTCCCCATGAAATTCCTGCTCAAACTTGTCGCCGGGCTGGCGGCGTTGGTGCTCCTGGCGGCGGCGATCAGTTTTCTCCTGCCGAACACCTATACGGTTGAGCGGACGGTGGTGATCAAGGCGAAGCCGGAAACGGTTTTCGGGATGTTCGGCGATCTCCGGCGCTGGAAGGACTGGGGTGCTTGGCACGAGAAGGATCCGGCGATGAAGATGAGCTTTTCGGAAAAGACCACGGGCGTCGGCGCGTGGAGTGCCTGGGAAAGCGTTTCCCAGGGCAACGGGAAGATGACTTTCGAGGTTTACGAGGTGCCGAAGCGCGTCGCCTACAAACTTGAATTCCCCGACATGGGCATGTCGTCCTGGGGGACATTGACCCTCGAGAACGCCGACGGCGGCGGCACGAAGGTCGTGTGGGTCGATGCGGGCGAGCTCGGCATGAATCCGGTGCACCGCTGGTTCGGGCTGTTTCTCGACGGCATGATCGGCCCCGATTTCGAGCACGGCTTGCAGAAGATGAAGAGCCTCGCCGAAAAAGCGGCGCCATGAATCCGGCGGCCGGCATGGAGTTGAAAGCTCTGATGCTGGCGGCGCCGCCGCTGACCTTGGCGGTGGCGGAAAGCCTGACTTGCGGCGGCGTGCAGGCGCGGATCGGAGCGATTTCCGGGGCCTCGACGTTTTTCCTCGGCGGCCTTACGGCCTACACGCTCGACGAAAAAGTGAAGTTGCTCGGCGTCGACCGGCGCGAGGCCCGGCGCGTGAATTGCGTTTCCGCCGAGGTGGCCGCGGCCATGGCGACGGGTGTGGGCCGGTTGTTCGGGAGCGACATCGGCATCGCGACCACCGGCTATGCGGAACCGGATCCCGCGCGGGGAGTGCCGGAACCGATGGCGTGGTGGGCGGTGGTGCGGCGCGGGTCGCGCGGTCGGATTTTGGGGCAATGGACCGGCCGGGTCGAATGCCCGGGGGCGACGCGGACGGACGCGCAGGCCTTCGTGGCAGAGGCGGTGTTGGCGGCGCTGGCCGAGGTGCTGAAGCGCGGCCGCGGCCGCGCGGATGAAAGTTGAAGGAGGCGGAATGGCCGCAACGAGGCGCGCGGGACGCGCAAGGCGCGGGATCTCGTGCGGGTGAGGCGTGCGCTTTCGCGGCTCTCAACTCTCAACTCCGGACTTTTTGCTCCCTGCTCAGGTCAGCGTGTTCTGGAAAAATTCGATCAGCTCGCCGCTGGGGCCGAGGCAGAAAAAGAGCCGGACGGGAATGTCGCCGCGGCCGTTGGTCGTGGGGATGACGACGTCCTTGGGCTCGACCGTGATCGTGGCGCCGAAGGCGCGCACGCGGGCGGCGACGGCGTCGAGGTCGGCGGTGCGAAACGCGAAATGCGCGACGGCGCCGTCGGGTGCGGCCGGGTAATCCGGGTCGTCGAAGAGTTCGAGGTAGTTGCCGTCGCCCGTATCCAGCATGGCCGCACGCCGGCCGGTGGCGCGGAGGGGCCAGGCGACTTTTTCAACGCAGCCGAGGACGTCGCGGTAGAAAGCGAGGGAGCGGTCCCAGTCGCGCGTGCGGATGCACACGTGGTGGAAACCGGAAATCGGGGCGACCATGGCGGCCGGACTCAGGGTGCGTACTTGCGCACCAGGTTCATGAGCGGACGGACTTCGGCGGGCGGCTGGACCCAGTCGCTGTAGAGCAACTCGGGCAGCGTGTAGTTCGTGTTGTAGAGGGCGAAGTTCGCCTTGTCGTCGCGCGAGAGGTGGCCGGCCTTGACGGTGGCGCCGGCGAAGAGGCCGGTGGTCTTGGTGTAGGCGAGCAGCGGGGTGCGGAGCAGTTCCTCGTTGTTGCGTTCGGCTTCGGCGGCTTTGGGGCCGGCGACGGCCTTGGCGTCGACGCCGATGTTGAAACGCTGTTTGAAGAGGATGCGCGGCGTGTTTTCGTCCGTGATGATGTAGATGCTTTCGAGGGCCTTGGCGCCGAGCTGGAAGCCGAGGCTGGCTTCGCCGGCGTTGATCAGGACGGGGAGGCTCCAGCCGCCGGGTTTGCGCACCATAATGACGCCGTAGCCGTCCTGCACGCCGAGGAGAATGCCGGCCTTGAATTGGTTCAGGATGATGATCGCCTTGGCGCGTTGCCAGACGGTGGGCGGGATCGCGAGGTCGCGGTTCTGCTGGAACTCCTGCAAAATGGCCTCGCAGGTCTCGACGCGGGCGACGAGGTCGGCACGGGTCGGCGCGGCGCGCAAAAGCGCAGGGCCGAGCAGCGCGACGAGGGACAGGAGGAGGAGTTTCTTCATGGCGGAGCGGAAAGACAAAAGTGGCGCGCAGTGTAGGCACGCGTCCGCGCCGTTGGAAAGCGTGGATTGAAAGGGGTTCCCGGCGGGGCGCAGGTTGCGCGGTGTCAGTCCAGGCCGCGGGCGGCGACCTCGTCTTCATCCCAGCCGAGAAAGTGCCCGAGCTCGTGCAGGTAGGTGAGGCGGACTTCGTCGCGGAACATTTCGACGTCGCCTTCGGCAAAGTCCCAGAGGTTTTCCAGGTAGAGCAAAATCTGGGGCGGCGCGGGTTGGTCGTGCGAGAGTTCGGTGCCGTGGGCGGCGCCGGTGAAGAGCCCGAGGATGTCGGGCTCGAAGCCCTCGGCGAGGACATCGGCGGCGGGCAGGGCCTCGTAGTGCACGGGGACGTGGCGGGCGAGGGCGCGGATCTCCGCAGGCAGGCCGCGCTGGGCGGCGCCGACGACATCGGCGGCCAGCTTGGTCAGGCGGGTGAGGTCGGAATCGGCCATGGTTGGCTGCAGGGTGAAAGGTGAAAGTTGAAAGGTGAAAGCCGGAGGGCGCAGCGCGGGCGGAGCCGTTTTTCGAAGTCAGGTTCGGTTTTCGGCGGAGACTTCGAGCCGTTCGAATTGTTGGCCGAGCAGCCAGATGCCGCACCAGACTTCGGCGACGAGAATCACGAGGACGGCGAGGGCGGTGAGACAGACGGCGGCGACGGCGCCGACGAGCCATTGGAAAATGAACACGAGGGCGGCCCCGAGCGCGGCCGCGGGCAGCAGGGCGACCAGCATCGTGAGCAGTTGGGCGAAGAAAAAGATCATGCGTTGGCCGATCATTTCCGGGCCGCCGCCGCGGGTGCGGCTGGCTTGGAACCAACCCGGGAAGACGAGGGCGGCGGCGTTGGGGACGAGCAATTGCAGGGCGGCGAGGGCGGGGGCGAGGAGGGCGAGCGATACCGTGACGGCGGCCCGCAGGCCGGGCGTCAGCCACGCCATGCGGTCCGAGGTGGGCTGGAAGGTCAGGCCGGAGGCCAGCAGGGTCAGCCAGAGGATGCCGGTGAGGATCACCGTGGGGGCGAGCAACTCGCCGAGGACGACCTGCCAGCCGGCGAGCGGGTAGGTTTTGAGAATATCGGCGTTGGCCAGGTCGCTGCGGATATCCTGCCGCGCGAATTGCGGGCCGACGATCAGCGTGTAGGCGGCGAACATCACGGCCATGGCGCCGATGCCGGGCAAGATGAGCCGGGCGGCGGGTTGGCGTTCGGCCCAGAGGGCGGCGACGACGATGACGGCGGCGGAGCCGAGGAACACGCGGCCGGTGAAATACGGCCAGGTGGAGAGCAGGTTTTTCCAGAGAAACGCGAGCTCGGGCCGGCCCGTGCCGGCGAGGACGAACGGCGGCCGTTGCGGTTTCGCGTCGGCGGCGCCGCGCGTCGATTGGCCGGAGCGCCACGCGGCGATGCGGGCGGCGCGTTTCTGCGCGGCGTCGACGGAGGAATCCTCGAAAGCCGAGACGGCGCGCATGACCCAATAGTAATGGAGCGCGAGCACGGCGAGGGCGGGCCCGAGGGCGAGGAAGAAGCCGGCCGCATCGGGCGCGAGGAAGGGGCCGACGACGAAGCGGAAAGGCCACAGCAGCCAGGTGAGCGGGGCGGTGCCGCTGAGGGCGAGCAGCCAATCCGTGACAGGTCGCAGATCGGGATCGGCGCCCGGGGCGGCGGGCGGGGTACCGGCGGGCATCCGCCAGACGGTGAAGGCGATCACGGCGCCGACGGCCGCCAGCACGGCGACGCGGCGCGGCCAGAGGCCGAGGCCGCGGTCGGCGAGGCGGGTGAGGGTGAAGCGGGCGCCGTTGAGATGGAGATTGAGGGCGGAGAAAACGAACCACCAGCCGAGGGCGTGGGTGAGGGCGTTGCCGCCGAGAAAGGTCCAGCGGTGCGAGAACAGCATCATAATCGTCGCGCCCGCGAGGCTGCGAAACTGGGTGCTGAGCAATTGGAAATGCACGAGACCGCGGCGCGTGATGGGCGCGGGAAACAGGAACGCGATTTCCGCTTCCGAAAAGCCGAGGGCGGCGCGCTCCGTGGGAATCACCCACATCAACGTGAAGAAAACGAGCAGGGCCAGGGCGCCGATGGCGGTGCTAAGCGGCACCCAATCGGCGGGCAGCAGCACGGAGGTGCCGGCGGCGGCTTCGGCGAAGGCGAGGGCCTCGCCGGGGCCGGGCCGCGGGACGCCGACGGCGCCCATCGGGCGGAAAAAGAAAAACCAGAGGTAGGCGAAACCGACGACCGCACCGATCAGGTACTTGGGTTGGCGCAGCCGGCGCAGGCGCGAGAGCAGCCAGTTCCGGAAGGACGTGAGCCGCAAGTAGAGGAGGGCGCCGAGCATCGGAGGCGGCAACGGGCGGACCGCGGCGTCAGTTTTCCGAGCCGCCCGTGGCGCGGATGAAAATTTCCTCGAGGCTGACGGCGGTTTCGCCGGCGCTGAAACGGGCGGCGACTTCGGCGAGGGTGCCGTCGGCGATCTTTTCCCCTTTCTTCAAGATGAGGACATGGGAGCAGACTTCCTCGAGCAGGTGCAGCAGGTGCGAGCTGAGCACGATGGTGGCGCCGTCGCGGGCGCGTTGCAAAATGGAGTTCTTCATCCGGCGGATGCCGAGCGGATCGAGGCCGGTGAGCGGTTCGTCGAAGAACATCACCTGCGGGGCGTGCAGGAGGCCGCAGGCGATCGCGAGTTTCTGTTTCATGCCGCGGGAAAGTTCGCCGGGCAGGCGGTCGGCTTTGTCGGCGATTTCGAATTCCTCGAGCAGCGGCTGAGCGCGGGCCGCGTGGTCGGCGACCCCGTAGATGCGCGCGACGAAGTTCAGGTGCTGGCGCACCGTGAGGTAGTCGAAAAGCCGGGGCTCGTCGGGGAAGAAGGCGAGTTTGCGTTTGGCGGCGACGGGGTCGGCGGCGAGATCGTGGCCGGCGATGCGGAGGGTGCCGGAGGTGGCGGGGATGATGCCGGCGAGGCAGCGCAACGTGCTGGTTTTGCCGGCGCCGTTCGGGCCCACGAGGCCGAGCACTTCCCCGGGCCGGAC
>JACCDS010872067.1_pt1 | contig 18640 bp, 15 predicted proteins | sample 7446441 | NCBI WGS metagenome assembly JACCDS01 (sample SAMN15323445, study PRJNA562643) | freshwater metagenome | isolation source: river surface water | place: USA:Blue River Watershed | collected 2017-08-17
GGCTGATGATCGCCGGCGGCGTGGAAAGCATGAGCCGCGCGCCTTTCGTGATGCCCAAGGCCGAGAGTGCGTTCTCGCGCAACAACGCGGTGTACGACACCACCATCGGCTGGCGCTTCGTCAACAAGCTGATGAAGGCCCAATACGGTGTGGACTCCATGCCCGAGACCGCCGAAAACGTGGCCACCGATTTCAAGATCGAGCGCGAAGCGCAGGACCTGATGGCCATGAACAGCCAGCTGCGTGCCGTCGCGGCCATCAAGGCCGGGCACCTGGCCCGCGAAATCGTGGGTGTGAGCATCCCCCAGAAAAAAGGCGATGCCATCGTTGTGGATACCGACGAGCACCCGCGCGAGACCAGCCTGGAGGCGCTGGCCAAGCTCAAAGGGGTGGTGCGCCCGGACGGCACCGTGACCGCAGGCAACGCATCGGGCGTGAACGACGGCGCCTGCGCGTTGTTGCTGGCCGGTGAGGCTGAAGCCGCCAAGTACGGCCTGACGCCCAAGGCCCGTGTGGTCGGCATGGCGACTGCCGGTGTGGCGCCGCGCATCATGGGCATTGGCCCGGCTCCGGCCACGCAAAAAGTGCTGGCTCAGACGGGTCTGACGCTGGACCAGATCGACGTGATCGAACTCAACGAAGCCTTTGCGGCGCAAGGTCTGGCCGTGCTGCGCATGCTCGGCCTGAAGGACGACGATGCCCGCGTGAACGCCTGGGGCGGCGCGATTGCGCTGGGTCACCCGCTGGGTGCTTCGGGTGCACGTCTGGCCACCACCGCCATCAACCGCCTGCACACCACGGGTGGTCGCTATGCGCTGTGCACCATGTGCATCGGCGTGGGGCAGGGCATTGCCTTGATCCTCGAGCGCGTCTGAGTCGTTCAGCATCCTCCGGTAAATAACAAGCCGTGAAGCGACACGCATTCATTCTGGTGCTGGGCCTGTGCGCGCTGATGCACAGCGCCACGGCCCAGAGCCTGGCACCTTTAACGGCCATTCCAAATCTGGATGTTTCCCAATATTTGGGGCGGTGGCATGAAATCGCAAAATTCCCGAACCGGTTTCAGAAGAAGTGCGTATCGGACACCTCGGCCGACTACGCTTTGAGACCCGACGGGAGTATTGCTGTTCTGAACCAATGCCGTCGTGCGGATGGTGAATGGGAAATGGCGCTGGGCCTGGCGCGGCAAATTGGCGGCACCCAGTCGGCCAGGCTGGAGGTGCGATTTGCGCCTGCCTGGTTGTCGTGGCTGCCCTGGGTCTGGGGTGATTACTGGATCGTTGACCTCGACGACCGCTATGAACTGGTGGCCGTGAGCGAGCCTTCACGCGAATACCTTTGGATCTTGTCGCGCAGTCCAGCTGTCGATCCCTCGCGCTATGCGGCTTTGCTGGCGCGTCTGAATGCCATGGGCCTGGATACCGGACGACTGGAAAAAACCAGACATTCCGGCTCGTAGTACCGCTGGTAGCCTGATTGATCGGTGAAGACGGCGCATTGCAGCCCGCTTGGGCATTGGCCTGCCGGGCCTGGGCTTGGTAGCCACTCAGGACTTCATCGACATGGCGCACCAGGACTGATCTTGTTCACGGGCGTATGGCGATCTCATTTCTGACGGCCGTGACGCCCTTGACCCCACGTGCAATGCTTTCGGCCTTGCTGCGTTCAAGGGCGTTTTTGGCGAAACCCGACAACAACACCGTGCCCTTGAGGGTTTCCACGCTGATGGACGATCCAGCCACGTCCTTGTCTTCAAACAGCCGGGCTTTGACGGTACTGGTGATGGCCGCATCGTCAATGTAGGCCCCCACGGTTTCCTGTCCGCGAGAGACGGCGCAACCCGAAGCGACCAGCATCAGGGCAGAGGTGGCCAGTGCGGCCCACAGCGTTTTTTTCATCATGGCTTGCTCCTGTTGGGGCTCACGCTGGTGCGGCTGGAAGCCGGGCGTTAGCCGTCAACTCCATCTTGGCTGCGATCGCATCTGGCGACAGTGCGGTCGCCCACAGTCACTGACCGGCTGGGTTCGCCATGCAGGGCTATGAGCGTATCGGCAGGGATGACTGCACGAGCCGAGCTGGAGAGCGTTCACAGCCAGCGCTGCAGATCGGCCAGTTGCCCGATGAACGTCACCTGCTGCGCCACATGGCTGGGCAGTCCCTGGCGAGGATGCAGGCTGAACACCCGCATGCCCGCGGCCAGCCCGCCCAGCATCCCGGGCAGGCTGTCTTCCACCACAGCGCAGTGCGCGGGATCGCAGCCCAGAGCCTGCGCCGCATGCAAAAACAGCCCAGGTTCGGGCTTGTAGCTGCCCACCTCGGGTGCGCAGAACACCCGGCCTTCGAGCCAGCGGTCCAGACCGGTCAGGCTCAGGGTCAGTGCGGCTTTCTCGCGTGGCCCGTTGGTGGCGACGGCAAACGGAATCTTCAGGCTCGCCAGCAGCGCATTGGCTCCCGGAATCTCTTGCAGGTCCCTGCGAAAGCGTTCGGCCATGGCGGCGCGCAGATCACGCAAAAACTGCACTTCATCCAGCTCGGCTTGACCCTCTGGCAGATGCCGGGCAATGACCGACACGCACTGTGGCATCGGAACCCCGCGAAAACGTTGCTGGCTTTCTGCCAGGCTCCACCCCAGTCCCAGCCCACAAGCCATCTGGTGCAGCACTTCCAGGCCGGCATGTTCGCTGTCGACCAGGGTGCCGTCCAGATCAAAAAGCAGGGCATCGATGGCTGGGGTCTTGGGCATGTTCGGCATTATCCCCGGGCCGACTAAGATGGCGGAGTGTTCACCCTGCCGCTGCTTGTTGATCCCGTCTTTTACGCTGTGGCCGTGCCTGCCGTGCTGCTGCTGGGCGTCAGCAAAAGCGGTTTCGGGGCGGGCTTTGGTTCGCTGGCGGTGCCGCTCATGGCGCTGGCGATTCCGGTGCCGCAAGCGGCGGCCATCCTCATGCCGCTGCTGTTCGTCATGGACGTGATGGGTCTGGCGGCCTTTCGCCATGATTTTGACCGCAAGCTGCTGCGTTTCATGCTGCCCTTTGCCTTGCTGGGCATCGTGCTGGGCACGCTGCTGTTCAAGTTGCTCAATGCCCATGTGGTGGCGGGCATTGTGGGCGCCAGCACCTTGCTGTTTCTGGCGCAGCGGCTGCTCTTTCCACCCAGGCCTGACAGCCCGCCTCCGCCGCGCTGGGCCGGGGCGCTGCTGCTGACCACCTCGGGCTTCACCAGCTTCATTGCCCATGCGGGCGGGCCGCCGGTCAATGCCTACGCCATTCCGCTGCGGCTGCCGCCGGTGGTCTTCACCGGCACCATGGCCTTCTTGTTTTTCTTTGTGAACATGGCCAAGTGGGGGCCTTATGCCTGGCTGGGTTTGCTCAGCTGGGCCAACCTGGCGACTTCGCTGGTGCTATTGCCTCTGGCCCCATTGGGCGTGTGGTTTGGGGTGAAGATTGCGCGCCGGATTTCCCCGCAGCTGTTTTACCGGTTTGTGCTCTGGGGCATGTTCCTGACCGGCTGCAAGCTGTTGTGGGACGGGTTTCACTGAGGCCCTGATCGGGGCTACCGCTTTGGCGGTATCGGCAATCGGGCCGCTGCCCAACACAATGGGGCATGCCCGTTTGTCTGCTTGCCCATGCCCTGCCAGCGCCTTGAAGCCAACGATTTGCTGCGGCGTGTCGATCCGGTCAGTTTGGGTTTCGGCAGCACGGCAGAGCTCAGCGAACAGCCTTTGCCCTGGATCGGGCAGCCGCGCGCTGAAACGGCGGCACGCTTTGGCCTGGGCATGGACATGCCGGGGTACAACCTGCTGGTGGTTGGCGAGGTTGGAACTGGCCGCACCACGCTCATGCGCCAGCTCATGCGCCACCACGCGGCCACCCGGGCGGCGCCCCCGGATCTGTGCTTTCTGCACCATGTCGAACATCCTGAGCAACCGCTGGCCTTGCGGCTGCCAGCCGGGCAGGGTCGTCTGCTGCGCCAGCACATGGGGCAACTGGCCAGGCGCTTGCAGACAGAGGTGCCCAGGCGACTGACCGAACCCGATGTGAAAGCTGAAAGTGACCGGATTGCGCAGGTCTACAAGAGTGAAGAGTCGAGGGCCTATACCGAACTCAACGCCTTTGCCGAGGGGCATCGCTTCAGCCTCATGCGCGATCAAGGGCACCTGGTGTTCACCTGCCGCGACGACCAGGGTCAAGCGCTGACGGCGGAGCGTGCGATGGCCATGAGTCCGCAGCAGCGCGCGGACATTGACCAGGCCGAAGTCCACCTGCGCGAGCGCATCGAGCAATTTCTTGAAAAGACCCATTCGCTGGAGCGGGTCATGAACGAAGGCCTGGCCGTTCTGCGCCGCCAGATCATCAAGCCCTTGTTGGAACGTGAATGGCGTGATGTGCAAAGTGCCGTGCAGCCCGCTCCGGCAGAACGTGTCCGGTTCGAGCTGTGGCTGCAGAGTCTGCAGCTGGAGGTGCTGGAGCATGTGGAACTGTTTCACACAGGCGTGGACGATGAGGAGCTGCGCACCGAAGCCTTGCAGGCCCTGCTCGATGGACTGAGAGTGAACGTGGCCGTGGACAACCATGACCTGCAGGGTGCACCTGTCATTCAGGAAGACAACCCGAGCCACCGACAGTTGTTCGGATGCATCGAATACGAGTCGGATGGGGACATGCTGGTGACCGACTTCATGCGCATAAGGGTCGGCAGTCTGCTGCGAGCACATGGCGGCTATCTCTTGCTGCATTTGCGCGATGTGCTGGCGGATGCGCCCGTATGGGAAAAGTTGCGCCGCTATGTGCGCTGCGGAAACCTGCAGATCGAGGAGCCCGGCGTGCTTTATGCCCCGGTAGCGGCGGTTTCGCTCACCCCAGAGGCGGTGCGTGCCGACGTCAAGCTGGTGCTGGTGACTTCACCGGAAGAGTACGAGGCGGTGCTCACACTTGACCCCGACATGGCCAGGCGTTTTCGCTGCAAGGTGGACTTTGCCGACAGCTTTGCAGCCAGCCCGCAGACCTGGAAAGACACGGCCGTGTTCGTGGCCCGCACCTGTGCCCGCTGGGCCTTGCCGCATTGCTCTGCCGAGGCGGTGGCCCTGCTGATTGAACAGAGCCACCGCCAGGCCCAGGACCAGCACCGCCAGAGTGCGGCCTTTGCCTTGACCGAAGCCCTGGTCATGGAAAGCGCCATGCAGGCGCGCCAACGCCAGGCCAGCGAAGTGCAGGCACTGGACGTGCGGCAGGCCGTGCAGGCACGCAGACACCGACACGACGAGCCCGAGGAGCGTTTGCTGGACGCGCTGGCGCAGGGCGAGCGGGTGATGCCCTTGAGTGGGCGCATGGAGGCCAGCGTCAACGGGCTGAGCGTGGTGCAGTACGGCGACCATGCCTTTGGTTTTCCCATCCGCGTGACGGCGCGTGCGCAGGCGGGCGACAAGGGCGTCATCAGCATTGACCGCGAGGTGGAACTCTCCGGCCCGCTGCATGACAAAGGGGTGCTGGTGCTGCAAAGTCATCTGGCCGGGCTCTTTGCGCACCTGGCTCCGCTGGCGCTGGAGGCGAGTCTGGTGTTCGAGCAGGAATACGGCGGCGTCGAAGGCGACTCGGCCTCGTGTGCCGAGCTTTATGCCCTGCTGTCGGCACTCGCTGCGGTGCCGGTGGCTCAGGGCCTGGCCGTGACCGGCGCCTTCAACACCAGCGGTGATTTGCTGCCGGTGGGCGGCATCAACGAAAAGATCGAGGGATTTTTTCGCAGCTGCGAGCGCGTGGGGCTTGATGGTAGCCAGGGCGTCTTGATCCCCAGGCGCAACCGTCGGCACCTGATGCTGGACGAGCGCGTGGTGCAGGCGGTGGCGCAGGGGCGTTTTCACATCCACACCGCCGACACCGTGGCCGAGGGCATGACGCTGTTGTCCGGCATGCCCTGGGGGGAGCGGGGCCCCACCGGCTATCCGGCCAACAGCCTGCTGGGGCGTGCGCAGGCGCGGCTTCGCCGCCAGCGCCAGGCCATGGAGCTCACCGCCACGCACCATGAGCAAGCCGTGCACCAGCGTCGCGTGGGGCACAGCGCCTGACCATGGACCGCAAGAACCTCTGGCACCTGCTGTACTGGATCGGCGCCTTGCTGGCCGTGCTGGGCATTCAGACCTGGCTGGCCACATCGCAGGTGCAGCTGGTCGGGTTTGACCAGTTCGAGCAGGCTTTGCGTGACGACCGTTTGCAACAGGTGGTGGTGACCGACACCCACTTGAGCGGGCAGCTCAGGACGCCCGAACAAGGCAAGCGTGAGCTGGTGACGGTGCGCATCGAACCTGAACTGGTCCGTTGGCTCGATGGTTTTCATGTGCCCTACCGGCGGGTGCTGCAAACCAGCTTCTGGCGCGATGTGCTGTCGTGGATCTTGCCTTCGCTGGTGTTCTTCGGCCTGTGGTGGTTGCTGATCCGCAAACTGGTGCAGCGCCAGGGCATGGGCGGCCTGATGCAGATCGGTCAGAGCCGGGCCAAGGTCCATGTCACGCAGGACACCGGCGTGACTTTTGCCGATGTGGCGGGCGTGGACGAGGCCAAGCAGGAGCTGATGGAGGTGGTGGAGTTCTTGCGCCACCCCGAAGACTATGGTCGCCTGGGGGCGCACATCCCCAAGGGCGTGTTGCTGGTCGGACCACCTGGCACCGGCAAGACCTTGCTGGCCAAGGCGGTGGCCGGTGAGGCGGGTGTGCCTTTCTTTTCCATGTCGGGCAGCGAGTTTGTTGAACTCTTTGTCGGCGTGGGCGCTTCGCGTGTGCGCGATCTGTTCGAGCAGGCGCGCAAGCTGGCGCCCGCCATCGTGTTCATTGACGAACTGGACGCGCTGGGCCGTGCGCGCGGCGTGTTGGGCGGCTGGGGCGGGCACGACGAAAAGGAGCAGACCCTCAACCAGCTGCTGGCCGAGATGGACGGTTTTGACACCACGGCGGGCGTGATCATTCTGGCGGCCACCAACCGCCCGGAAATTCTGGACCCGGCCCTGCTGCGCGCGGGCCGCTTTGACCGGCAGGTGCTGGTGGACAAGCCCGACCGCGCGGGCCGTGTGCAGATCCTGCAGGTGCATGTGCGGCGCGTGACGCTGGCCAAGGACCTGTCGCTGGACGAGGTGGCGGCGCTGACGCCGGGGTTTTCGGGGGCCGATCTGGCCAATCTGGTCAATGAAGCGGCCATCGTGGCCACGCGGCGTCAGGCTGGCGAGGTCACGCTGGCCGACTTCACCGCCGCCATCGAGCGCATCGTCGCGGGGCTCGAAAAACGCAACCGCCTGCTCAATCCGCTCGAACGCCGCACCGTGGCCCACCATGAAATCGGCCATGCCCTGGTCGCGCTCAGCCTGCCCGGCAGCGACGTCATCCACAAGGTGTCGATCATCCCGCGTGGCATTGGCGCGCTGGGCTACACCATCCAGCGCCCGCTGGAGGACCGTTACCTCATGACCCGGGAGGAGCTTGAAAACCGCATCTGCATTTTGCTGGGCGGGCGTGCGGCCGAGCAGCTGGTGCTGGGCACCGTGTCCACCGGCGCGGCCGACGATCTGGCCCGAGCCACCGCGCTGGCGCGTGACATGGTGATGCGCCACGGCATGGACGAAGCCCTGGGGTGCGTCAGCTACGACAGCCCGCACCCGGCCATGCTGATGGACGGCTTGCCCGAGGACTGGCGCGCTCGCACGCTGGTCTCCGAGGCCACCCAGCAGGCCATGGACCGCGCGGTGCATGCCATTGTGAGCGCCGCGCTGCAGCGGGCCACGCAATTGCTGAGCCAGCGCCGCGAGGTGATGGCACGCTGCGTGCAGGCCTTGCTGGACAAGGAAACGCTGGATGCGGCGGCTTTGCAGACCCTTTTGACACAAGCCGAAAGTGCCCCGGTGGCTGAATGACGGGTGTGCGCCCTTCAGCGACCTGATTCAACCACCTGCTCAAACCACCTGCAAGGCACTGCCGCTGCTGGCCCCGGGCCGCCAGCAGGTCAGGCCTTTGAGCCCCTGACGCCAGGCCTCGGTGTAGAGCGTGGCAAATGCCCCCCAGTCCAGGCTGTCGGACAGGTGCACGGTTTTGGAAATCCCTGCATCCACAAAAGGCTGCACGGCAGCCACCATGGCGATGTGGTCCTGTGGCGAAACCTGCTGCGCGGTGACAAAGCTTTCGGGCAGATGGTGGATGTCCCCGCCCTGTGTTTTGAAAACCCGCCATGCATGGTTTTCCACACGCGAGGCATGCGCATGCAGCTGGGGAACGGTGTGGCGCACCACCCAGCCCAGGGCGGGCTCGATCCCGCTGGAGGTGTTGTCCGCCAGCGCCAGGCTGATGCCGCCGGTGGGGGCGATGCACAGCAGGTGGCTGTTGCGCAGACCGTGCTGGTGGATTTGGGCCAGCAGGGCGGGTGGCAGGCGGCTGGCGCAGGTGCCTTCGGCCAGGCAGGCGTCGGCGCTGAACAAGGGGTAGGGGCCTTTTTCGCGCGCCAGTGCGAGCGAGCTGGCATAGGCGGTATCCCGCAGGCTTCGTGCGATGCGTGCGGACATCTGGCGGCCTGCATCGCTGTCGTAGCGCAGGCCCAGCATGTTGAGCGTGTCGGCCAGCCCGGTAAAGCCCAGGCCGATGCGGCGCTTGGTGTGGGCTTCGCGGTGCTGCTCGGGCAGGGGCCACCAGCTCAGGTCCAGCACGTTGTCGAGCATGCGCACCAGCACGCTGGCGCATTCGCCCATGGCCCCGAAGTCCAGCTGGGCCTGCGCTGTGAACGGTTCACGCACAAAGCGCGGCAGCACCACCGAGCCCAGCACGCAGGCGCCGTAGGGGGGCAGGGGCTGTTCGCCACAGGGGTTGGCTGCGGTGATCTGCTCCAGGTGGCGCAGGTTGTTCTCGCGGTGCACGGTATCGGTGAAGAGCACCCCCGGCTCGGCCGTGTCGTGGGCAGCGTGCAGCAGCGCGTCCCACAGCACGCGCGCGGGCAGGGTGCGGTAGACCCATTGGCCGTCGTCGCGCCAGTGGGCGCCCTGGTCCATTTGCGCCTGCCCGGGGCTGGCGCGGTGCACCAGTGACCAGTCGGCGCCCTGGGCCAGTGCCTGCATGAAGGCGTCGCTCACAGCCACCGTCAGGTTGAAATGCCGCCAGCGCCCGGGCTCGCGCTTGGCCTCGATGAACTCGTGGATGTCGGGGTGGTCGATGCGCAGCACCGCCATTTGCGCGCCCCGCCGCAGGCCCGCCATTTCCACGGTGGCGCAGGACTGCTCGAACACGTCGATGTAGCTGCAGGGTCCCGAGGCGAGCGATGCGGTGCTGCGCACCAGCGCGCCGCGAGGGCGCAAGGCCGAAAAGTCATAGCCCACACCGCCCCCGCGCCGCAGGGTTTCGGCCGCCTGACCCAGCGCTTCGTAGATGCCGGGGTGGCCGGTTTCGTCGTGCCCGAGGATGCAGTCCCCCACTGGTTGCACGAAGCAGTTGACCAGCGTGGTGTGCAGGCCGGTGCCTGCTCCTGCCAGGATGCGCCCGGCCACCAGTCCTCCTTGCTCCAGCGTTTGTTTGAAGCGGTTGGCCCACTGTTCGCGCACGGGGGCGTCTTCGGCCTGTGCCAGAGCATGGGCCACGCGCACGAACAGGTCTTCGCGATGGCGTTCGCCGGGCTGCAGGTAGCGCTGCTGCAGGATCTGGCGGCACAGGTCCTGCTCGGGCAGGGTCAGGCGGCCCTGGAGCAAAGCGGGTCTTTCACCGGCGTGGCGCTCTGCGGTGCTGAGGTGGTCTGCCATCACATGACCTCCGCACCGGGCAGGACCGGCGCAGGCGGCGGCGGGGGCAGCGCGATCATGCAGTCGGTGGTCAGCACCAGCGCGGCGATCGAGGCGGCGTTCTGCAGGGCCAGGCGTGTGACCTTGGCGGGGTCGATCACCCCCATTTGCAGCAGGTCGCCATAGCGGCGTGTGGCCGCGTTGTAGCCGTAGGCGAGCTCGGGGCAGGCATCCACTTTCTCGGCGATCACCGAAGGCTCCATGCCCGCGTTGCTGACGATGCGGCGCAGCGGCTCTTCGAGCGCACGCTGCACCAGCCGGATGCCCGAGGTCTCGTCCAGGTTCTCGCCCTGCAGTGCGTCCAGCACCCGCCGCGCACGCAGCAGGGCCACGCCGCCCCCGGGCACGATGCCTTCTTCGACCGCCGCGCGGGTGGCGTGCAGCGCGTCCTCGACCCGCACCTTGCGTTCCTTGAGTTCGGTTTCGGTGCTGGCGCCGACCTTGATCAGGGCCACGCCACCGGCCAGCCGGGCGATGCGCTCGTCCAATTTCTCGCGGTCGTAATCGCTGCTGGCTTTTTCCCGCTCCTGCCGGATAGCCTGCACCCGCGCTGCAATCGCTTGCTTGTCGCCCGCGCCTCCGATCAGGGTGGTGCTGTCCTTGCCGACTTCGACCCGCTTGGCCCGGCCCAGATCGGTCAGCTGCAATTTGCCCAGGCTGCGGCCCAGTTCCTCGCTCACCAGCTGGGCGCCCGTGAGCACCGCCATGTCCTGCAGCATGGCCTTGCGGTGGTTGCCGAAGCCCGGCGCCTTGACGGCGCAGGCCTTGATCGAGCCGCGCAGGTGGTTGATGACCAGCGCGGCCAGCGTGTCGTTGTCGATGTCTTCGGCGATCACCAGCAGGGGCTGCGCGGCCTTGACCACCTGCTCCAGCAGGGGCAGCAGCTCGGCCAGCGAGGCCAGACGCCCGTCGACGAGCAGCACCAGCGCGTCTTCGAGCACGGCGCTTTGCCGCTCGGCGTTGTTCACGAAATACGAGGAGAGGTAGCCGTTGGCAAACTGCAGGCCCTCGACCACCTCCAGCACGCTGACCAGGCCCGAGCCGTCCTCGATCGAGATGGCGCCTTCGCGTCCTACCTTGTCAATCGCGCTGGCCAGCAGGTCGCCGATCGAGGTGTCGTTGTTGGCCGAGATGGCGGCCACATGCGCCACGTCCTGCCGCGTGGCGCAGGGCTGGGCCATGCGGTGCAGCTCGGCCACCACGGCTTCGATGGCGCGCTCGATGCCGCGCTTGAGGTCCATCGGGTTCATGCCACCGGCCAGGTAGCGCAGCCCTTCATGGATCATGCCCGCCGCCAGTACCGTGGCGGTGGTGGTGCCGTCGCCCGCCATTTCGCTGGTGCGGGCGGCCACCTCGCGCAGCAAATGCGCGCCCATGTTCTCGAACGGGTCTTCCAGTTCCACCGCCCGCGCCACCAGCACGCCCGAGTTGACGATCTGCGGCGGCCCGAACTCGCGGTCCAGGATCACGGTGCGCCCGCGCGGCCCCATGGTCACCTGCACCGCTTCGGCCAGTGCATCCGCCCCGCGGCGGATCTTGTCGCGGGCGGCATCGTGGAACAGCAGGGGGCGGGCTTTCATCGGTAGAGGGCTCCGGTGTGCAGAGCGGCGATGCTAGTGCGATGGGCTGTTTTTGTTGGTGCGCCGTCGCGCATTGCGCTCAGCGCCCAAGCCATCGCACCAGCGCTGTCACCGCGGCCACACAGCACAGGACCAGGGCCAGCGCCAGGCCCCATGCGTGTGCGGGCAGGGCAGTCAATGCCAGCGGGCTGGCCAGCACAGGCCAATGCATCATCAGCGCCAGCAGCATCAGACTGCCTGTGCCCAGACCCCAGGCCCAGGGTTGGCTGCGACGCCAGCCTTGGCCTGTTCCCAGCAGGACTAGGGCGCTGCTGCCGAGCACCAGCACCAGCAGGCACAGGCTGCGGGCCATCGGGCTGTCGATCGTGCCGGTGCCGCTGTGTGTCAGCCAGACCAGTGCGAGGGACAGTGCCATGACCAGCGACAGACCTTGCAGCAGCGCACCGCCCACTGCGCGCACATCGAAGAGCGGCCGTCGGACATCGCGCGGGGGCCTCTGCATGACCTTCGGATCTTCGGCTTCGTGTTCGAAGGCGATGGCGCAGGCCGGGTCGATCACGAGTTCGAGCAGCGCCAGGTGCAGAGGCTGCAACAGGGTCGGACCATCGAACAGCGGCCACAGTGCCAGCAGGCCGACCGGGATGTGGATGGCGAAGATGTAACGCATCGCCAGCCCGAGGTTGTCAAAGATGCGGCGACCGGTGCGGATGCCGCGCACGATGGCGCTGAAGCGGTCGTCCACCAGCACCAGGTCAGACGCTTCGCGCGCCACGTCGGTGCCGCGCAGGCCCATGGCGATGCCCACATGGGCGGCGTGCAGGGCCGGGGCGTCGTTCACGCCATCGCCGGTCATGGCCACCACCTCACCGCTGGCCTGCAGGGCCTGCACCAGCCGCAGTTTTTGCGCAGGGGTGATGCGCGCGCAGATGCGCACGCCTTGCAGGCGCTCGCGCAGGGCGCTGTCGTCGAGCTTGTCCAGCTCGCTGCCGGTCAGCACCTGCTCATCGCTTTCGCCGGTGACCAGACCGGCCTGTGCAGCGATCACGCGCGCGGTGGCCGCGTAGTCGCCGGTGATCATGATCACGCGGATGCCTGCGCTGTGGCATTGCGCGACCGCCTGCTGGATGTCCGGCCGCAGGGGGTCGTGCAGGCCGATCAGGCCCAGCCATTCAAAGTCCAGCTCGTGCGCGTTGCCGGGAAAACCGGTGTTGTCCACCTGCCCGTGCGCCACGCCCAGCACCCGCAGGCCTTGCCCGGCGAGCTGGTTGGCGGTGGCCAGCCATGGCTGGCGTTCATGCGCTGGAAGGTGGCACAGGTCCAGCACCGCCTCGGGCGCGCCTTTGGCCGAAACGCTGTGGCGGTTGCTGCTCTCCAGCGAGGGTCCGGTCTGCCAGATGTGCGACATGGCGGGCAAGGCCGGGCTGAGCGGGTAGCTGTGCACCAGCGTCCAGTCGGCATGCAGGTGACCGGTGTCCTGCAGGTGCTCGGCGCCCAGTCGGTGGAAGGCGTGCTCCATCGGGTCAAAGGGTTCGGGCGCGCTGGCCAGGATGGCGTGTTCCAGCAAGGGCCTGAAGACGGGGGTGAGCAAGGGCGCGCCGCTGGGCGGCAGGTGCAGCACCTCGGGCGCATCGGCCGGTCCGGTGGCGAGCGCGGCCACGGTCATGCGGTTTTGGGTGAGCGTGCCGGTCTTGTCGGTGCACAGCACGCTGACCGCGCCCAGGGTTTCGATGGCATTGATGCGTCGGGTCAGCACGCCGTCCTGCGTGAGGCGGCGCGCGCCCAGCGCCGGAAACAGCGTCTGCACGACAGGGTATTCCTCGGGCAGCAAGGACATGGCCAGTGCGATGGCTGACAGGGCGGCGGCCAGCCAGTCGTCGTGGCGCAGGCCGAGTGTCAGCAGCATCAGCAGGCACAGCAGCGCGACACCCAACGCGAGTTTGCGCACCAGTGCGGCGGTCTGTTGCTGCAGGGGGCTCGCGGCTTCGCGGGTCTGGGTCAGCGCCGCGCCGATCTGGCCAACCTGGCTGCGAGCGCCGGTGGCGGTGACCTGCGCGAGGCCCTGGCCGCGCACCACATGGCAGGCGGCGAACACGGCCGGGCTGTCCTCGCCACTGGGGGCGGTGGTTTTAGGGGCTTGTTCGGGCGCGGCGCGCTTGCCCACCGGCACCGATTCGCCCGTGAGCAGCGATTCGTCCACCTGCAACAGAACGGCCTGCAACAGCCAGCCGTCGGCGGCGATGCGGTCGCCCTCGGCCAGCATCAGCAGGTCGCCGGGTACCACTTCGCGCGCCGGGATGCGCTGCACCTGGCCACCGCGCAGCACCCGGGCCTGTGGTTGGGTCAGTCCGCGCAGGGCCTGTAGCGCCGATTCGGCCCGGCCTTCCTGCCAGAAGGTCATGCCCAGCACCGCCAGCACAAACAGCGACAGGGTCAGGCCTTCAACGAGGTCGCCCAGCACGATGTAGAGCAGCGCTGCGGCCACCAGCAGCATGAACATGGGCTCGCGCGCCATCTCCATCAGGCGGCGCGCCCAGGTGCGCGGCGGCTCGGTGTCGAAGGCGTTGGGGCCGTGTTTTTGAAGACGAAGCGCCGCTTCCTCGTTGCTCAGGCCGGTCAGGGTGTCATCTTGCGTTGGAGCCGTTGCCATGGATTCAGTATGGTCCGCTGAGAGCAAGCCGGACTTGATGCCGGTCAAGCCTGTCGCCGCATGGACAGTACGGCGGCACGCATTTGCCTACAGTGGGGCGCATGAAAGTCTTTGCCCAACTCTCCGATCTGGCCGCCTGCGTTGGCCAGCATGTGGCCACCACCGACTGGCTGACCATCACGCAGGACCAGGTCAACCAGTTCGCCGACGCGACGCACGACCAGCAGTGGATCCATGTGGACGTGGAACGTGCCAAGCAGGGGCCTTTTGGTGCCCCGATCGCGCACGGCTTCCTGACGCTTTCGCTGTTGTCCAAATTTTTTGGCGATGCGGTGCATGTGCAGCAGGCCCGCATGGGGGTCAACTACGGCCTCAACAAGGTGCGTTTTCCGGCGCCGGTGCCGGTGGGCAGCCGGGTGCGCGCGCACCTCACGCTGGCCGAGGCCACGCCGATCGACGGCGGCCTGCAGATCCAGTGGAACGTGACGATCGAGCGCGAAGGCAGCGACAAGCCGGTCTGTGTGGCCGAGTCGCTGGCCCGGCTCTACGCCTGAGCAGATGGGCTGACGGCGCCCGCAAAGCCGTTTTGCCGCCAGGCTTCGAACACGGTGACCGCCACCGCGTTGGACAGGTTCAGGCTGCGCTGATCGGCCCGCATGGGCAGGCGGATGCGCTGACCGAGCGGAAAGCTTTCGCGCAACTCGGGTGCCAGTCCACGGCTTTCGGCGCCAAACACGAACCAATCCCCGGGCTGAAATGCCAGTTCATGGGCATGGCGGCTGCCGCGCGTGGTCAGTGCAAACAGGCGTGAAGGGTCTGGCTGCTCGGCGTCGATGAAGGCTTGCCAGTGTGCATGGCGCTTGACGTCGGTGTACTCGTGGTAGTCCAGCCCCGCGCGGCGCATGAGCTTGTCGTCCATCGAAAAGCCCAGCGGCTCGATCAGGTGCAGGGCGCAACCCGTGTTGGCGGCCAGCCGGATGATGTTACCGGTGTTGGGCGGAATTTCGGGTTCGACGAGGACGATGCGGAACATGCGGCGATTGTCGCAGCCGATCAGCCCGAATCCGTGTGGTCGGCGTCGTCTTCGCCCAGCCCGGTGCGTGCCAGCACCAGGGCGCTGACTTGCGTGGCACCGGCCTGCAGCAGCACCTGCGCAGCGGCGTGCAGCGAAGCCCCGCTGGTCATCACGTCATCCACCAGCACCAGTTTGCGGCCGCGCACCTCGTGTGCGCGCAGCGGGTCCAGGGCAAACGCACCTTTCAGGTTCACCAGCCGTTCGCTGCGGGGCAGCGTGCGCTGGGGCGGGGTGTGCCGGATGCGCAGCAGCAGGGCGACAGTGGCCTTGTCGGGCGCCAGACGCCGCGCCAGCAGCCAGGATTGGTTGTAGCCGCGCTCGGCCAGCCGCTCGCGCGCGAGGGGGATGGGCAAAACGGCATCGGCCTCCTGCAGCAGGTCTTCGGCCCCATCGCTGCCGCGCATCAGCCAGGCCAGCGGGGTGGCCCAGCCCGCCTGCTCCTGGTATTTGAAGCGGGCCAGCAGCTCGCGCCAGGGCCAGCCGTAGTCCACCGCGGCCAGGCAGCGCGCCAGCGGTGGTGGCTCGCGCAGGCAGCCGCCGCAGTGCTGCACACCTTGGGGCACGGGCAGTGCACAGCGCAGGCAACGCAGGCGGGGTTGGGCGAAGCGGGCAATGCAGGCATGGCAGACGGGATCGGCTGGCCAGTCCCGGCAAATCGCGCAGCGGCCGGGCAGGCGCAGGCCTGCGCCCAGGTTGCGCGCGCTGCCCCAGAAGGTGTGCAGCCACCGCCCGATGTCTGTCTGTGCTCCCATGCGGGCCAATATACTGCCCGCTTTCCCTATGAGCATTCCCGACAAACCCCCAACCCTGGACCCGGCCGCTGCCCTGCGCTGGGCGGCCCGCCCCTTGCCGGTGTCGGCCTGGCTGCACGAAGAAGTGGCCCGCCGCATGCAGGAGCGGCTGGATGTGATCCGCCTGCAGCCGCAGACCTGGGCCGATTGGGAGCCGCTGCGTGGTGGACTGCAGGCCCATCTGGCCTTGCGCCAGCGTTACCCGAAGGCGGCCGTCTGGGAAGTCACCGGCCAGCCGGAGGAGGCGCAGAAGGTGCAGGCCCTGACCCGCACGGCCTGGTGGCAGCCCGCCCACTGGACGGGACCGAGGGTGCATGCCGGTCTGCCGCCCGACGGCGGGGTGCAGATGGTCTGGGCAAACATGCTGCTGCATCAGGTCGGCGATCCGCAGGCTTTGATCGGGCAATGGCATCGGGCGCTGGCGGTCGATGGCTTTCTGATGTTTTCCTGTCTCGGGCCGGACACCCTGCGGGAGTTGCGCTCGGTGCACGAGCGCATGGGCTGGCCGTCGCCTGCGCATGAATTCACCGACATGCACGATTGGGGCGACATGCTGGTGCAGGCTGGTTTTGCCGAACCGGTGATGGACATGGAGCGGATCACGCTCACGTTCGAGCATCCGCAGCGCCTGCAGCAGGAACTGCGGGAGCTGGGCCGCAACCTGTCGGTGTCGCGTTTTGCCGGTTTGCGTGGGCGAAGCTGGCATGCCCGGTGGCTACAGGCGCTGGCCGAGTTGGGCGAGCGCGATGGGCAAGGCCGTCTGAGGCTGACCTTCGAAGTGGTCTATGGCCATGCCCTCAAGCCCATGGCACGCCCACGCATGCTGCCCCAAAGCGAAATTGGGCTCGATGACATGCGTCAAATGCTGAGCAGTCGGCGTGCGGGGGAGCGTAAGCTTTGAGAAATGTCAAAGCCCTGCCCCAACTCGGGTAAAATCCCGCGAAATTTCATCCACCTGCCCTTTCGGCAGGGCGTAGGGTTTTTGAAAGCTGTTCCGTGTCTCATCCGGCCTACCAGTTTGCTCAGGTGTCGGGTTCCAGCGTGAGCTGGAGGCTGCGGCGCAACTGTTCTGTCACCCCTTCGCAGCTGCTGGTGGTGTATCTGATGTTGTGTGGGGTGTCCCTGGCGATCGGGGTGTTCTTCTGGTTACAGGGAGCCGCTTTCGTGCTGGGCTTCGCCGGGCTGGAGCTTCTGGCTGTGGGCCTTGCCTTTCTGGTTTACGCCCGGCACGCCACAGATGGTGAGTGGATTTCCCTGCAGGGTGCAAGCCTGGTGGTGGAACGCGAAACTGCAGGTCGCCGCGAGCGGGCCGAGTTCGAGCGGCAGTGGGTTCGTGTGGAACCCAAAGCCGGAGAGCAAAGCCTGATCGAGCTGTCTGGCAGAGGGCGAAAAATGGAAGTGGGGCGCTTTGTGCGCCCCGAACTCCGCCAGGTGCTGGCGGGGGAAATCAGAAGGGCCTTGCGCGCAGCGTGAAGCCCGGCTCCGGGAGCAAAACCGGAACCGCGGGTGTGGGATCTAACCGAGACTTGGAAGTTTGTGAGAACCATGAAGAACATTTCCAGAAAACTGGCTTCGCTGCTGTCCCGTGCGGGCATCTTCACGGGCATGGCGCTGGCGACTGCCGCCCACGCTGTCAATGATCTGCAGGGCGGTCCCGCCGTCAATCAGCTCAATCTGGGCCCGGCGGCCAGCAAGATTGCCGAGTGGCAGCATGGCCTGCACTGGTTCATGCTGATCCTGTGCACGGTCATCTTCGTGGCGGTGTTCGGTGTGATGTTCTATTCCATCTTCAAGCACCGCAAGGACAAGGGCTACAAGCCTGCCACATTCACCGATTCCGTGACCGTGGAAATCGCCTGGACCGTGATCCCCTTCCTGATCGTGATCGGCATGGCCCTCCCGGCCACCAAGGTGCTGGTGGCCCAGAAGGACACCACCAACGCCGACCTGACCATCAAGATCACCGGCTACCAGTGGAAATGGGGTTACGACTACCTCAAGGGTGAGGGCGAAGGCATCGGGTTCATTTCCACGCTGGATACCTCGCACCGTGTCATGTCCGATGCGGGCAAGCCTCAAGGCGACAACTACCTGCTCAAGGTTGACAATGCTTTGGTGGTGCCCGTGGGCAAGAAGGTCCGCATCATCACCACCGCCAACGACGTGATCCATTCCTGGATGATCCCCGCCTTCGGCGTCAAGCAGGACGCGATTCCCGGTTTTGTCCGTGACAACTGGTTCCGCGCCGAGAAAACAGGCGACTTCTATGGTCAGTGCGTGGAGCTGTGCGGCAAGGAGCACGCCTACATGCCCATCCACGTGAAGGTGCTGTCTGCAGAGGACTACACCAAATGGGTCGAAGGCGAGAAGAAGAAAATGGCCGCCAAGGCCGACGATCCTTCCAAGGTCTGGAACCTGGATGACCTCGCCAAGCGCGGCGAGAAGGTCTATGCCGCCAATTGCGCGGCCTGCCACCAGGCCAACGGCAAGGGCGCAGGTCCCATCAAACCGGTGGACGGTTCCGCCGTGGTGCTCGATGCCGACAAGTCCAAGCAGATCGCTGTTTTGCTCAACGGTCAGGCTGGCGGCGCCATGCCGGCCTGGAAACAGCTGTCGGACACCGACATTGCTGCCGTCATCACCTACACGAAGAACGCCTGGTCCAACAAGACCGGGCAGCTCGTGCAGCCGAAGGAAGTCGCGGCCCTGCGCGCCCAGTAATCCGTCACCGAACAGCGCCCCAAAGGAAGAC
>JACCDS010688850.1_pt1 | contig 18635 bp, 17 predicted proteins | sample 7446441 | NCBI WGS metagenome assembly JACCDS01 (sample SAMN15323445, study PRJNA562643) | freshwater metagenome | isolation source: river surface water | place: USA:Blue River Watershed | collected 2017-08-17
ATGGGAATTCCGGCATCGCTAGTCGAGACCCGGAGGCTGGTTCATCTTGCGATGCACCCTTGCAGTTTGCTGGGTCACGGTTTTGTTCGTGCACCTGCCGGACCATGGGAGGCGCATGTGAGAAGGCTGCGCCGGAACTCCATGTGTGTCTCTTCTGAACGAAACCGGAACAACTGGAGCGGCGCCCAAGGCGAAAGTAGCCCTGCGGTCGCAGTGACCGTGCTACCAGGAACTTGATATGAGCAAGAGGCCCGAAGCGCAGCGCCAACCGCCCACTGTTGCCGACGTCGCACGCATGAAGTCCGGATTCGCCAAGCAGCAAGGCGGTGCGACTCCGCTCCCTCCGCACATCCGGCGCATCGAATCCGCTGCCTCGAAGACGGCGACAAAAGGGGGCAAGTGAAATGGGCGGCCGGAATTCCAACGGCGGGAGCGTGCCGTGCAAGCACGATCAAGACAACCGCGCAGACCAACTGAACCCCAACAACGACGCTTACTGGCAATCGCGAGGGGAGGATTCCCGCCCGGAGAACTGGGAGGATCGCATCCATTCGGGCCAGGACGAGTAAGCCAAGAGCCACTCAGGCCAGGGGCGGTCACCCGGCTTGGGTAGCTGTGTCGACCAGCGCTGCCTATGGCCTGCCCAGAGGGTTTGGTAGGCGGTGTCGGATAGGAACACCACAGTGCTAGGAACGGTGGTGTCCGGCTTGCGCTTGACCAGCGCGCGCTCCATCCAGAGGGCAACGGCGATCCAAGGCATCGGCAGCTCATAGACCGGTCCGCCTGAGAGGTTGCCGCACAGGCTGGCCCAGGCGCTCGCCATCTGGTCGAGCGTTGCAGGCTTGGCGCCCGTTGACCATTTCCGGACGAGTCCGTCGCTGATGCCCTCACTGGCGATGTCGCGCGCCAACTCGGATGGCCCGGGTGGTTCTGCCGGCCAAGCCTCCAGCTTGCTAGTTCCTCGCTTGGCCAGCGTCCACATCACCCTGAGCAGATTGCCGACCGGCCTGGACACGACGTCTCGCTTGAGCCCCTTGGAGTTCTGCGGGTCGAAGTCCGGGTGGAAGCGAGGTGACATCCAGAGGAACGTGGGCGTGTGTGTCAGCCTTCCGAAGTACCGGGCACCCCACTCGACGTCCACCGCTGCGAGCACCGCGAGGAGCAGGTATTCCACGAGATGCGTGGTGGGTGCATCAAGCTTTGCCCATTCAGCGGCGGCGGAAATAGCCTGCTGAAGCCGAGCCAGTTCGGCCTGCGCATCTGGAGCTGGGTAGCAGGCAAGCTCTTCGCCGAGGAACTCGATCAAGAGCGCCTTGTAGGGCTCCACCTTGCCCTTTGCCATGGCTCTGGCAACGCCTTCGGCGAGTTGGTCGATGCGAGCCGCGAAATCCATCGCCAGCTTGAGTGGCACTGGTCCGGCCTGGCCGAGGCGGTAGACCAGGCCAGCCAACGGCGTGTCCGGGTGCTCGGCCAGGATTTGCTCAATCTCGGTTGGGGAGTACCCCTTAGCGGTGAGCTGGCGGCGCGCCTGGGTGCGCATCCGCGCTTGGATGCTCTGGGCGCGCTTGGGGCTCTTGACGGTCAGTCCGCTTTGGCTGAGGTGTGCCGCGGAGAGGCCAGTGGCGTCTGCGAGGATGCTTCGGATCGACCGGGACCGGCCCTCGCAGGCGGCGAGCATGTCGAGCGGCAGGGTGCAAAGGCTGGCCCAGAGGCGGTTGATGGGGGCGTGCAAAGGGGCTTCTCTCTATTGCAGTCGGCGCTTCACCTTTGCCGATGAAGCCTACGTAGCCGGCGGCTTGCCCTGGCTACTCAAGCGTTCTGGCCTAGGCTGTGCCGAAGCAGAAGCGCTTCGCTCGCCGGCCGTACTGCAACAAGAGCCGCGGCTCAAACGCCGGAATCCGCAGCTCGTTCTCGGCGAACGAGTTCGCCTTCTCCACCACATCCCAGAAGAGAGGGTGCTTCGATGGCTTCGAATGCTTCATGTGCAAGGCTCCCAGTGCGGTCGGCGTATCTCCTGCCTTCTCGATCATCCGCAGCCAGAACTCGTACTCGTAAGGCGAGATGCTCGCCAACGCCAGCTGCATGATGATGATGAAGTCGTGCTCTTTGTCCTCAGCCTCAGAGAGAGATTTGGAAGTCGCCTTCAGCACACGGAAAGCGTTGGCGTACCACAGCACCTTGCGTGGGACGGCCGCGAAATGCGGGATGAAGAAGGCCATGGAGTCACGATGGAAGGCCTTGAACTTCAGTGAGTTCACCCGCGCAATGTCGTCGGCGGAAACCAAGCGATGCTGGGTTCCAGCATCAACTTGAGGCGCATGTGGTTCGGAGGTGATGTCTTCATCTACGGGAATGAGTCCCTTGAGCAGGGCCATTCCGGACTTGGCGTTCACTTCCTCAATCCAGTAGGGCAGCTGGAATATCTTCTCAAGGTAGTCGTGAGGGGCGGCGCTGGCGGTGCCGCCATCAGATTTCAGCAACGCCCCGTATTCCTTGAGCAGCGCTTGCGACAGCCAACGCACATCGACCGCAACAAACACCGTGAAGAGGGGGAAAGCGAGAAGCATGTGAACGGCTTGGAGCACTTCGATGACCTTCTCATGCGAGCAGCGGTCCAAATCGTCGATGTAGAGCACCAGGCGCTCAAACGGGGGCTTTAGCTTTTCCTTCTTCGAATGTTCTGGCTGCAGGTCCAGCCGCAGCGCCTCGAGGACCTTCTTGTCCTCTGGCAACAGCCCGCTGTCACTTGCTTCGAGGCGCTCGATGCGGGCAAGAAGTGCGGCTTCTTCCTCGGGCTCAAGGGTCGGAACGCCCTGGTCGCTTTGCATGCCCCGAGAAAGCTCTTCGAAGTCCCGACGGACAGAAGCGACTAGACCGAGATGCTTTGCATAGTGGCCATCGGTTGCGCGAGCCTGAAGGAACTTGCGAAGTCTGCCGGTGCCGGTGGCACCGTGGAAGTCCTCTACCGCCTTGGCCAGGTTCACCGCCGTCGCTGCGAGGTCTTGCTTTGCTGCAGCGATGTCAGCTTCGGCCTTGCTCAGGGCCGCCTGCGCTGCCACGACCGCGTCATCGTGATCCTTCATGGCCAGCGCAACAACGTCGTCGACCTTGGCCTTCACTGCACGCATCTTTCCTAGGACTGGACTGGCCAGGCTATGAAGCTGCCAAAGACCGGTGCTGAGTGCGATAGCGAAGGTCGTTGCGGAAGTGATGATGCTGGTCGCCTGTGAGAAGTCGAGCACCTGAAGCACACTTTTCAAACCCCAGGCCAGCAGTGGCGCTGCCGGGATGCATGCGAAGGCCAGCGCCGCACCGATCTTGCTTCCAAGCTTCGTGCTCACGCTGTTGAATACAAGCCGCGCTTCTCCAGCCAGGGAGTTTGTGGCTTCGAGACTTGCCTGTACCTGGCTCGCGGCGGCCTCCAAATTGGTGATCCCGAGGGAGGCGGTTGCATCCGCAAGCTGTTGGCGGAGGTCGCTGTTGTCAGCCAGGACGCGTTTCGCGATGTCAAGGTAGGTGCTGGGCCGCCTGCCCACTTTGGCCGCTTCCTGGAGTCGCGCCTGCTCAGCCGCCGCAAGCTTGTCCGAAAACTCCTTCTGGGTCCTTCGTTGGTCGGCTAGCCGCTCCGCCGACTCAATAGTGAGCAGCCTGGTAGTGCTCAAGTTCTCCAAGAGCGCAGCGCTGCGGCGCTGCTCAACGGTATTGCCGTTGTCGTCGACGACGGCAGCGCCGAGCTGGGTGAACAGGTGGTCGACGAGACTCGCCCAGAGGTTTGTCTCGCTGTAGTGCCAAGCGTTGAAACGGACCTGGACGATCCGGTTGTGAAAGCTTCCCGATGCTCCTTCAGGGGCGTTCGAGTAATACTCGCCCTTGGCAAGCTCGGCAACATGGTCGTGGACCAGTCGCATGAAGAAGGACTTGCCCGAACCCCAGCTCCCGAAGACCGCGATGGCGAGGGGAGGTTGCACGTCCTTCGACGCCACAACTCGAGCGAACGCTTTGGCGTCCTCGCTAAATCCCAGGCGGTCGACGCCTCGTCCGCTCCATACGTCATCGTTGACCGGTGATGCGATGAGCGTCTCGCTCATCCGGCGTCTGGCCTCTTGAAGCGCCGGGTCCCTGTCGTCACCGTCCTGGCCTTCAAAGGGGTCAGGCCGAGCCTCCGGTTGGGGAGCAGTTTCCAAATCCTCTACTTCTTCCTCGTCTTCCTGCATCCCAGAAGGCCGAAACAGGGACGGGTCTGGCGAGGGTGGTGGCATGCTCTTCACCGGAGCAACCGTCGCCGATGTTCCCGGGCCGGGCTTCACAGCCGAGGAAGACGTCGATGTGAGCGCTGCATCCAAGCGTGTGCGAGTTCGTGGGGAGCCACGTTTCTTTGGTGGCGATGTGGGCGCTGAGCCGCTGTGTTCGCCTTCGCGTGGTTGAGGTGGCGGCGGTGTGGTGTTTGGATTCTGTGAGGTCACGTTCGGCGTGCCGAATCCACTGAGCGCGCCAGACGCGCTCACATCGTCAAGCTGGATGGTGCCCTGAAACATTGACTTCTGTTGTGGCGCCCCATCGGGGGATGGCTCTGGCGCAGGGCTCGTCAGTTCTTCCATCTTCGTCTCGCTTGTTTTGGCTTGTTCTTGACCGACCCGTGTGCCGAATCAAGTGCCTTGAACCTTGTGCGGCAGCCGTTGAACGCCTTGGGCGCTCATAGCCGTCGGCGCTTTACGGCTTCCTCATCCGAGGCGGCCTGGTCGCGCAGTCTTCGACAAATCTATCGACTACTTGATGGGCGTGGGTCCGTAGGCAACTTCGGCTTCAGACTGTCGTGAAGTGCCGACAGCGGCTTCTTCAACCGGGCCGTCGCTTCCTCGAATGAAGCAACGCTCAGGGATGCGCGCTTCTCGAGGAGCTCTACCTTGGTGAAATCTCCGACATTCACATTGCTCGGCAGCCGTTCTGCGGCAAGAACCACTTGGTGGTGAACACCCGCTGCCCGGCCTAATACCTCCACCATCTTGGTCAAATTGGGATCGTCCTGACCGGACTGCTGCAAGGTGTCGACAACAAACGGGAACAGGGGCGTGTCGCCCCACTGAGCGTTCGTGGCGATCATGGCCAAGTGGACCGCAAGCATGGACCGTGGGGCGGAACTGCCGCCCGATTGCGCGCGGGCCCCTGGTTTGGGCGCGGAAATCTGCTCGTCAATGGGGACCGCGACGAGGTTGGAAAGGCTTGAAACCTGGGAGGAGAAGTAGTGCTTAACCTGCGCTAGGCGCTCTGGGTCCTGGTACTTCTTGACCTTCGCATCGGCTTTGTCCTTTTCAGCATTGAGCTTCTTCAAGGCGTTCAGAAGGTCAACGCTGACACGCTGGAATGCTGTGTCCAAGGTCTTCTTGCTCTGTGACGCCAGGACGTCTCCGAGCTTGAGCTTCGCGCGACGTTCGTGCTGAAGACGTTCAAGCTCAGCAATTTCCTTCTCTACGGCACGTAGGTCAGCACGCAAACCGGCTTCGTCGCCGGCAAACCCGTCGGCCTGAGAGCGAAGCTCCATGACTAGGCCGCTCAGCGATTCCGCGTCGTTGGCGAGCAATATGCGAGCGTGAAAGGAGTTCTCGTGGATGGTCCCGCAGGTGGGGCACTCAATCGCTTCCCCAGCGCGGTCAGCAAGGTAGGCAAAGTCACCCTTGAGCTCGTTGTAGGCAGAGAGCGCGACCTTCAGTTCGGCCTGCACTTTTTCGCGGGTGTTAACGGCGGCGAGTAGCTTGCCCCGCAGGCGCATCTGCTCCTGCTGAAGCCTTGTTGCCTTCCGTCCAAGCTCGGCAAGTTCGCTTCGGAACGCTGCGAAGTTCAGCGAGGGCAGATTCTTGGGAAGCACTTCCTTCACCCGCCTGAATGCAGCCTTTTGGGCTTCGAGCTCCTTGCCGCGCGCGTTGATGCGGTCGTTGACTTCGGCCGAGAGTTGCTTCGCTTCGAAGTAGGCGTTGGGGCGCATCCCGATGAACGATTCGAAGGTTGGGCTCGTCCAAGCGGTGAATTGCCTAAGACCGTCGAACGTGTCCCAGTTTGGCCCCCAGCTGCCGTCCTGATCCATGTAGAACGGCATGAACATGTACTCAGGACCGGCTTGCGAAAAGGTAGTGGCCTGCGGGCGCTTCAGCTTGAGCTGAAAGCAAAAAAAGGAGGCGAGGTGCTTGGACCAGGCGCCCATGTTGTCTGCGGAGAACAGTAGTTCGTCGTTTGCCCCGAACATGCCCAGTCGTTTTCCCTCCCGCACGACCATAAAGCTGTTGTCGCCATAGGTGAACTCGAGCGCCGCGACGGTGTCCGGGTCCCATGCGCCGATGTCTCGCTTGAGTGTTTGGCACCCAAAGACCCAGTAAAGGTTTTTGACTATTCGGGATTTACCGGTCCCGTTTTGCCCCAGCAGCAGTGTCTTCTGACTGAACGGCTGCTTTCTGGCGCTCCCGTCTCTCACGGATACGAGCCAGAGCGTCTTGTATGTCACGCGCCGGTTCATTGTTTTTCCTTAGGTTCCGGACGAGCCGGAGCAGTGAGTACGTCGAGGTCGATGGCATCGTGAAGCACCAATAGCGCCACAGCGCGGATGTAGGCCAAGGGCAGGCCGGCGAAGTCTTCAGAGCTCGAGGCTCTGGCTTCTTCGACGACTTCGTTCATGAGTTCGCCCAAGGAGGCCTTGCTGCCAATGGCCGCCTCGATGGGGATGCGTGCTCGCTGGAGCGCCGACGCTGCTCTGACGAAGAGCATGTTCGTGCGGTCGGATGCGTCGGCGCAGACCCGGACCCGTTGCGCTTTGATGTCCTTGCGCTCCAGGAAGGGGTGTCCCTCGCGGTCAAGCTCGGCAATCGCTTCCTCAAGCTGCTCGCTCAACGGCGCCTTGGACTCGGCGACGTTGGCCAGGATGTTCAGCGCTTGGGACTTGGACAGGACTCGGCGCTGGAGCTCCTCGAAGGTCCGTGCATAGGCCGTGCTGGACGCCTTGCTCTGGATTTCGCTGGCCAGCACACGCGCGGCAACCGAGGTGTGGCGAAGTTGAAAGGGGAGGCGGCCTGTCGACGACAGCTTCTCGAGCTTGCCGCTGACAAACATCTCCGGCTCACCCAAGGGGAGGTTGGTCCGGTGAACCAGGATACGGGCCAGGTCGATTTCCTCACCGACGCATTCAAGTTGTTCGGCGATTGCCAGCTTGACGGGCTTCAGCTGTTCCTCGGTCAACGAAGACAGCAAGGTGTCGTGGGCGGTGGTCGTGCCACCGGCTTCATTCGGCATCCTCACGCCGAGGTTCGAGACGAATCGCAGGCTGGTCCGCTCAACGCCAAACTCTCGGCGACGCGCGTAGAGCTTCGCCAGGATCGAACTGTCGTGCGTGTTGTCTTTGCGCTTTCGGCCTTTGGAGTGCAGGTCCTTGAAGGCCCAAAGCCCTTCCTGCTCACGCTTCTTGATCTGGCAGAACTCGACCTTGGTCGGGGTCTGTGAGGAGTCGAGGATGGCCACGTCCTCCTTCACTTCGACGCCGACGGCGAAATCCTCACCGTCTTCGAGGCGTTCGGCGATGACCAAGGCCGCCCACCACTGCTGAAAGGTAAAGCCTAAAGTGGCGTCGGCGCCGTTTTTCTCGTCCTTCGGCCGGTCGCGCAATATGACGTCGAGGTCGTCTTGGCCGCCGTCCGCGTTCTTCGCTGAACTCCGTTGTGCCATTCCCGTTCCCTGGGTGCCGTCCTGCTCTAACCGGCGGGATCAATCGTCAGCGTTGCCGACGTGCATGGTCGGAGTCTAACCGTGCAGCCGCTCGATGGAGCTAAAGCGCCGGGGGGGCGGGCCGCGTAGTGGCGTCGCACCATCGCGGAGGTCTTTTGTTCGAAAGCTGCCGGATTTCCGGACCTTGGACGCATCTTGGCTGTCGGACATTTGGTGCTCGCCGGCATCGAATGTCGCCGCTAGCCGTCTCCCGAGGCTGGCGCTCCCCCGACCCGGCCGAGGGCCACATCTACGACAGACGGGACGTGCGTGCAGTGCGTCGACGCAACGGCACGAACGGCCACGAGCACTTCCTGGCCGGGAACGTCGGCAGGGCCGCCGCCCATCGCTTCAGACACGCGCGCCATCACCCAGGTGAGTTCGTCCGGGTCGACGTCCCAGCGCTTCTTCAACACGCCCGCGCGCAAGCGCCGCAGAAACTCCCTCAACGGCAGCTCCACCATCTGGACACGCTTTCGCTTCGCATACTCGATGAGCTGCTCAGCCAGGTCGCGGCAGGCCTCATAGCGCGTCAGAAGCTCCACGTCGGTCCAGCCTTCCACAAAGCGCCCTTGGACCATCCTTCCGACGAGCTTGGGCTGTACCCCGCCTACTGAGGCAACTCCGGGGCGCGGGAAGTCCGTCGGTACGCTGGTCATTGTTCTGATCCGATTGCAGTGCGCTCGAGCAGCTTGCTCAGCACCAAACGGTCTTGCGGACGCTTCAGGTAGTCACCAGGCCGCGCGCCCCCGAGCTCCTGGTGAGGCACTTGCAGCCAGGCGCCCAGCCACGGCGCCGCTCCTCTGGCGGCCAGCTCTGTATCCCGGCCGGAGCGCAACTGGATGATCCCGATGAACCTCGCAATGTGCAGCAGGTTCTCAGCTACGCCGGGTTGCAGCCTCCTTCGCGCTGGTGTGCTCAGGGTGTCCGCGTCGTTCAGTCCTATCCAGCCGGCGAGGACCAGCAGGGGCACGCGCATTTCCTCAACGAGGCGGTGGACAAGGCGAGCCCGAAGGCCAGCCTGCGCGCACGTCGAAATCATGGCATCGTTGGTCAGCGCCCAATCAGCGTACTTGCCGTCGAAGACAGGCACGACCGCGGCGGGGTATCCGAACTCGCCAGGGGACGTTTCCGGCATGTCTTTCAGCGGCAAGAACAGCCCACTCGAGGTCTCGCACGCCCTGCAATGAGTCAGGTCGTAAGTTCTCTGGGCGCTTTGGCCGTTCAAGTGGGTCGGGCCGACGACGCGATAGGTGCATCGGCATGCGGGGCACATGCCAAGGATCATTTGGTGGGGTCTTCGCTTGTAGAAGGTCCGAGCACTTGGGCTGCAGGCGGCGGCAAGACCTTTGCCCGGATGACCCGCGTCGCGTGGTGTCCAACGAAGTAGCATTCGACCCGTTGCCCGACCTGAAGCTGGCGCCAGTCCACACCCAAGGTGCGCCTCCCGATGCTGAGCGTCAAGTCACCCGGCGCTTCCAGGTGGACGAGTTCGAAATCGTGTATCAGCGCCGTGACGACGGCGACGACGCGTTCGACTTTCATCGCGGTCCAATGAGGATGCTCCGCGATTTCTTCAGGTTCCTGGTCTTCCACGCGACAGCCGAGGGCGACTGCATCTCGCAGCCGAGGGCGCCCTGCAAGCCACTCACGCACTTCGACTGCACTCGCATCTCGTAGACCAGCACCTGGCTCGCTAGCAATCAGGTGCTCTTGTAGCGACGAGGGGAGCTCGGTTGCAGGTTCGTCCAGCACTACGAAGTCAACGACGTCTCCCCGCTCGTATAGGTAGCCCTCGATGGCTCCAACGGTACTGCTGGGACGCGCCGTGCCTACGATCCACCGCCCTATTGAGTGCATTAATGCTTCGTCTGACGCAGGTGGGTAGGTCTCTTCCCAGGAACCGAAGAGGACAACCTGAACGTCGTCGTAGGGTCTCAGGTTCTCGGCAAGCTGGTAGAGCCACTGGATAGTTTCCGCAGCGGTAAACATGCGGCCCAGCGGCTGCATGACGGACTCGTAGTGCAAGAAGAGGATGCGCATCAGGCTTAGCCTCGGCTGAAAGATTCCGGGCACCTCATCACGCTGGCTGGGCGCTCGCGGGTGAAGCTGCGCCTTGATTGACGGTGCAGATGAGCTTTAGGTTCGCCAGCTTGCTGGGCGGGACCTCGGGCGCATCCGGGCAGAAGTCCATTCCTTCTCTGTCTCTGAACATGGCGACAGGGGTCTCGCCGATGTAGCCCAGGAAGACTTCATCTACCTGGTGCTTGGTCCACTCGTCGCCTTCGAAGATGTAGCACTCAACGCTGAGGAAGGAATAGGTTGAGCGAGCGGTCATCCAACCGACAGCGCGAACGCCGCAATCAAACGTGAAGGTACGTAGGGTCGGATCGGCTCCCTGGTAGAGCACGCGCGCGGTTGCGACCACCCAGGGCATCGTTGTCGATGGCCACTCGTAGGCAGTCAGAGAGATTTCGGAGGGTGAGAGGGAGCAGCTTATGTTGAGCATGAGCAGGGCAGCCAGATACGGCATATATGCCGTTGGATTGTCCGGGCTAGAACGTGACGAACGCAAGCGAAAACGCCGGCTGGGCGCGAATGGCGAAAAGGTGCATTACGGCATATATGCCGTGGCCTGGAGGCATGCGTTTCGCGATGCTTCACACGGTGAAAGCAAGCACTTCAAGGTCAACTGTTGGGAAGGCAAAAAGAGCCACTTCGTTTGAGCCTGAGGTGGCCGCATCTGTGGGGGCTGTGATCCGCCGCCTTAGGGAGTCGACTGGCATCGCGCAGGATGTGATTCCGCTACTTGCTCAGGTTGATAGGTCGTACTACGGGAAGCTCGAACGCGGCGAGCGGCAGCCCTCGATTGGCGTGCTGCTGCGCATTGCGTCAGCGCTGGGAACGACCGCAGCCGACTTGATAGCTCAAGTCGAGCTGATCCTCTCGAAGAAGCCCAGTTCTCGGAGCGTAGCGGTGGCTCAGGCGGCGCTCGACGAAGCGAAGAAGATGGTCGCCGAGCAGCGTAGATTGGTCATGAAGAGAGCCGCGTCTAAGAAGGTTCAGGCGATGAGTGCCAGCAAGAGCGAAGGCCCAGTGAAGTCGACCGGAAGGAAGCGGAAGGTCGGCACTTGAACGTGCGATGGAGCGTCGACGAGCGGGTAAGGACGGCGATCTGGGACCTTTACCGTGGAAGGCGTGAAGTGCACTTCTACGTTATGCGGCTTCCGTGGTTAACAGGCGGCGCCGCTGCGTCAGTTGTGTTCCCTGAATCGCCTACCGGCGTCGGATGAGTGACGCAGAAATGCGACGAACTTACTCGCACTGGACGGTACGGCCGCATGTCCTTCAGCCGACGTAGCTCAGGGCGTTGTTGGGTATCCGTCCAGCCAACTCACCTTGAACGGCCGGTGACCGGCATCCAGGATGATGCCCACCAAAAAGCTAGGTGGACGCCATGTCACAAGCCAAACTGGTCCGCCGCCGACGTCATGATGCCGAGCTGAAGCGGCAGGTCATCGCCGCATGCGCGGCGCCAGGCGCGTCCGTGGGCCCAGGTGGCGATGAGCTACTTCCTCAACGCCAATCTCGTTCACAAGTGGCGGCGGCTGCGGGCCAGCGTGCTGCCCGAGAGACCTACGGGCGCCCTTGACGAGCTGAACGTTGCACAAGTCGACCGCTGCCGGCGTCGGCCGTGCCCGAACATGGCGACAGCGGTCAGGGCCTGATTTCCACGACGTTGTCTGCTGTGTTAACCGGCACGTCCTCGGCGAGCGCTTCCTCAATCCGCACGGTGGATAGGAGCAGGTCCACTTCCGTCACTCGAAGCTGCTCCACGGCAGCCTCGAATAGCGCCTTCCATTGCATCGCTCGGACTTCCGCGGGCTTGCGCTTCTTCTTCGGCGGGGCAGATGGCGGCGGAGCCTTGAGAGCGTTGACCCGGTTATTGAACGGCTCGCGTAGGTCGATGTAGCCAGGCTTGTTGATGATCCCCGTACTCAGCCCTGCGCGACGGCAAACCTCTGTGACGAAAGCTATCCGCAAGTTGCTAGTCGCCTTGACCTCCGCTTCGAGCGCATCCATTTCGGCGTTCAGGCGGGCACGGTTCTGCTCCCTGACGGCGACGTGGTTCTCAGCCTTCTTGGCGCGAGCCACAGCAGTCGAGTTGGACACGGCTCTCGGTTTCCTGGCCTTCATGCCGGCGCGAACAGGTCAGAGACGGTAGGGTTGCGCATCCACTTTTTCTCCAGGTCATAGAACCGCGGAACGTTCTTGCGTACGTGGGCGGCCCAGAACGACTCCAACATGATGTCGTTGTCAGCCCTTGCCCGTTCGAGATGTTGGAGGCTGTCCTCAATCACGGCGTCAACGTCGTCGTGCAGGAACTTCTGTTCAAGCCGGTGGTCACAGTCGACCTTGCAGTTCCCCGCGTCGGCGCGCCCCCGCTTCTTGGTGCAAGCGCCTACCTCCCCCTCGACCTTCGTGCAGATCACGCCGGGTCGTACAAGCTCCCAGGCAGTGCCGTTCATCGTCAGGAGTTCTGCAAGCTCAAATGCGGTGTTCTGACCCCAGGCCTTTCCTTGTCGGTGAAGGCGCGCGCGATGGGAGTCGATGGCGAAAACGATGTGTTCAGCTGCGATGCCGCCGTACCCGCCAGTGTCCGGCTGCTCTTCTTCGAACTCAGCGGCAACGATGTCCTCGATGGCGGTCTTTGCCATCATCACCTTTAGCTCTCGCCGCACGGTCTGAATCTCGGCGGCGAGCGCGGGGTCGCTCAAGATGTAGTGCAGCGTCATCTCGATGTACTTGTGGCCGAAGATTTCCATGAGGAGCTTCGGCGCCTGGTCAAGCGCCAGCGCGACCAGCCTGGCCAAGGTCTTCCGGAAGCGATGAGACCGGATGTTCTGCCCGCCAGGATTGACGTCCATTCCAAGAGTCATCGCGTAGTTGCGCAGCTTCCTGTTGATGTCGGTCAGGGGATCGTCGGCCTTCTTGCTCTGGGTGCTGATGCGGCCCCAAAGGTTGGTCCCCACTGCGACGTCGGAAGGGCGCGTTCCGCTCTTATAGCCAGTATGCAGTCGCTCGGTTAGGTCGATGAGCAGCGACTGACGCTCGATAGCGGAGACCGCGATGTCGGGGATGTGCCAATCGCGCTCCTCTCCCTCGAAACTCTCGACGAGTTTGTACGTCTTGCCGCTGATGTACGGCGTGCCTTCGGCGGTCCGGGCAATGCAACCCCTCGTCAGACCGAGCGCCTCGGATGCACGCGCCCCAATGCTCAAGGCGACGATGAAGTAGTGAGCAGTTTGGATCGTGCCGACGAGGTAGCTCAGGTCTCGAGCGTTTTGCGGCGGCCACTGCGGTGGCCTTTCAGAGTAGTCCCCCTTCCGCCTACGCATCAAGGTCTGCAGGGGTTGTTCCTTCGGCAACGAGAAATGAAATGGGATGGCTGAAATCGCACTGCCCTTCTCGTCGACCCACTCATGCTTGAGCAACACATCCTTGGCAAGGCGCAGAAACATGACCTCACTCATCCTTCGTCGATTGCGACGGATAAATCGGTCTACTCCGCGAAGCAACTCCTCAAGCACCGCGATGACGTTCCTGCAGAGGTTGTCGCTCAGCCAAAGGCTCCTCGATGCCATCTTTGCGACATAGTCGTCCGGCAATGGCAAGTGAATGTCGGTCCCATCGTCTTCGTTGGCCTGCGGCTCGTCGGCGGTCATCAGGCTCGACATCTTGGGCTTGTCGTGGTCAGGGACGTCGCGCCAGAGGCCGCGGTCACGGAGCATCCTCATTCGATCCAGCTCGACGAGCATGATCTTCGAGGTGTGGGTGCCTCTACTCCTGAGGTCAGCAAGGTCGATGTATCGAAGGAGATGGTCGGCAGACGGGGCAGGGAGCTTCAATGCGGCCTTGATACCGAAGGCATAGAGTGCCGGCACGTACTCGTGAGCCATCTTCGAGATGGTCGTCACGTCTATGGACCTATTCCTTGCTTTGACTCCTAGGCCCGACGGTCCCGCGCGCAGCATGAGCAGATACCTGGTTGCTGCGACGACCGCTGTCTCGATCAGCGGACTGTCTGTAGGGCAGCCTTCCTTCCGAAGGTGGTGCTGGATTCGCGCCTTTAGGTTGGCGCTCTTTCTGTAAGGCAGTCGAGCGTTCGGAGGCAACCACTTTTCAGGGGTGCACCAAGTGCCGACTTGTGAGCCGTTCTGGAAGAGCGCTTGGAGCAGGGCTAGCCGAGTGATGTCGGCGTCCAAGAGAGTCTCGAACGGGTCAGTGAAAGGCACCGATTGGCTGGTGACCGCTGCCGTATCCCACTTCCGAGTGACGCGCATTGATGTCCCTTAAGCAAAACTATGGATGGCCGGCTCAGCGCCGTACTCAGAGAGGAGCCGTTCGACCTCTGCGGTGTCAAACAGCGTCAGCGCGGCCTCAACGTTTTCGAGTTCTTCGCTGAACGACGAGCCCACCCATGCCGCCTGCCCACTTTCCGAACGAATGCTGCGCAGTTCAGCGCAGCGCCTGGCGATGCCGGGAAGGCTGTCCTCAAGGATGACTGCGTGCTCGATGCACAGTAGGCATCGCTGCGGCTCGCAGACCTTGACGCCATCAGGGACGAAGTCCGGCGCTATGTGTGCCGGAGGGGTATGGGGTGACTTGCACCTCGTCCCCATGCGTGTCTTGGGTAGAGAGCGGTAGAAGATGAGGCGCTGGAATTCGTCGGGTGTGACCGGGCCGTAGCGAGCGATCTTCGCGAGAATCGTCGGATCAACTCGTCCGTGAGTTTTAATTTCACTCCAGAAGCCGTTGCCAAAAGCAAGTGTGAGCTTGCGGTGCTCCAGCTTGACGAGGGTATTGGAGAGATAGGCGGGGGTCGAACTCAAGCTCCGATGCCCGAGAGCCTTCATGACCGCTAGGATTGAGCCCCCACTAGCACGGTAGACGTTTACAGCGAAGATGTCGCGAAGGTCCGTGGGATTGATATGTGCCAACCGCCTGTCGGGTGCGAGCTTCCTGTTTATTGAGTCAATAAACCTTCTGATAAATTGCTTGTTGCCCGCCTGTGCGAAGTTGTCGTCATGCAGCCATTTGATTTCGACGTTGTTGGAGGCTGCGTATATCCATGGCGAGTTCAGCGCTTCCTGAATATCTTTAATCGTCGCCTGCAGCTCTAAAAGCTCCCTGCCATCTGTGCAGATTTCAAGCTTTTTAATTTCTGCTTCGAGGGTCTTTCGCAACTCTTTGCGAAGCGGGGCGGTGCGTTGGATGAGGTGCTGGACGATGAATGCTGCGCCGGCTTGAGTTTTGAATAGGCCTTCCGTAGTTATCTCTGTGCCACCCGCTCGGTCCTTGGTGCTTCGCAGTATGTAGCGGCCAGGATTCTTAGGGTGGGCAATGATATATTCTTCGTCTATCCTAATGTTCAACAGAACCGCCGGATTCCAGCCAGTAGTAATCAAGCACAGGTGAAACGCCGTTCGAATGTCATCGCCGTCGGGATAAAAGCCGCGCAGCATGTCTTGGAGGTTTAGTCCGGTGTCATAGAACGCCTTGTTCGTAGAGAAGCCCTCGCGCATCGCAGCGAAACTTGGTCGAGGGTTTTTATGTCGAACTTGCTCAGCCGCATAGAACCGGTAGTTCTTTCGAAGGCGCTCGCATTCAGCGTCGACTGGGTCATCTGTTGAAAGAAGCCGATCCGCTAGGGCCCATCGGTCGACGATGGAGTACCAGGCTCGCTTGAGCGCGTGGCGGAGAATGTCCGACTGCCAGGTTGGAGGGATGTCTCGGCGAGGCGTAGGGTCTGTCGGCGATGGCCAATGAAGCTGACCGACCTTGCGTAACTGCCTTACGACGTTGGCGACGGAGACGAACTGGCCGAAAGCGCCGCTTCGCATCCCCGCGTCGTATGCGAGCTGTTTGTGGACGTTGCTGAGGTCCGCGACCGTGGTGACAACCGGTTCGCCGGCCGCCTCGGCGACGTCGAAGATGCGCCACCAGCCGCGGAGCGAGTTGAGCATGCCGATCACTGACTTCTCAGCGAGAGGCAGAAGCCTGTCCTTGAGTGCGGGGGCGAGCTGGAGGATGAGCTCTGGCCGACCCTTGAAGGGACCGAGCCATATGCCACCAGGCTTGTCCCGCTCCCCTTCACCGCGCGCAAATGGATGCAGGTCGACAAGGGTCTTGCCGGTTGTCAGGAAAACCAGTGGGTCGGCTTCAAGCGTTGTGGGAAGAACCGCTATGAGGGCCTGAGCCTGGTCCTTGAGGTGGTCCTTGTCTGCCTTCGGGCGTATGGACATAGAGCCTCAGCTCAAGGCACCTTCGGTGATGCTCACAGGCACGGAAATCATTTCCGTGAGCCACTTCAGGTAGTGCTTGACGCTGCTCTCGTCTACGTGACCTAGCTGCGGGACGATTTCCAACTGGATGGTGGACCTGCCGGCGCTTTGGAGGATGGCCAGGTCGGTCTCAGAACCGAGGTCGAGCGTCTTGAGCTTGCTCTTCAGGGCGCGCCAGAGCTTGGCGCAAGCCCACCAGTTGCGGCCATCGTGAACGGACCAACCGGGCACGGGTGGCGGGACGTCAGTCCAGCGGTAGTACAGCGCTGGGCCAGTGATCTTTGCGCCGGTTGTCTCGTCGAGGAAGAGGCAGCCAGCTAGCTTCGCATGCTGCTGCTTGGTTCGGCCGCCCCTCGATGCTGACTTCATCCAGATGGCGAACGCGGCATTGCGTTCATTGCGCCTGTATTCATGCCACTTCTCAGCGAGGGTGAGCGGCACAAGAATCTCTCGCTCCGGCCCGACTTTTGTGCGGTGTGGCGTGTAGCCCGTCCATTTGCCCTTTGCGCCGTGGCTGATAGTCAGCCTGATCTGCTGTTGGTGACGCGGGCGCTCAGCATTTACGACGTCCCACTCCGCCGGGTTCTCTGGGATTAAGTCCTTCGGCAGGGATAGCACTTCCTCCCGTCTCATTGCGGTAAGGAGGATGGTCTCGCAAATGAGCCCAAAGGTTTGGCCGAACTTGGCGTATATCGCTGCGAGCCACGCACGGAGCGACTGGTCGTCAGGCATCCTGAGCGCTTTCGTCACCTGCCGCAGTGAACCTTGGCGACGCTTAACTACCTTTTTCCGACCGTGCATGCGCAAATGACCTCTAATTAAAATCTCGACGAGTGTGTACGGAACGTCGAATGCATCTCGAAGGCCTCGGTCGTGCAACCATACCAAGTAGTCACAGGCCTGATTAACTCGCAGATTGACGGAGATGTTTCCTAGCTTCCTGCCATCGCGGGACCATCTACCTTCGAGCATATCGGGCTGATAACGGCCCAGAATATGAGTGCTGTATTCGCAGTTGACTAGGTCGATGCCGCGGCGCTCAGCCCACTCTAGAAAGTTAACCAACCAATCAGCGTAGTTCCTGAGGGAGCGCGGCGATGGAATCCGCCATGGCCTTCGCTCAAGTCGAGTCTTCGGATGCCAAACCGCGAGGCCTCGTTCGATAAGAAATCTGTTCGCAAGGCGATGGAATGCGCACGCGGTATCCACGATGTAGGGGATGTAGGCGAGCGCAGGGTACTTTCGGACGAATACCCCACCTTCAGGAGAGGTGCGGACGGAAAGGCCAGATTGAGGAGCAACGACCATGTCGGGGCGCTACGGGAATGCAATGAGGCGCAGTGTGTAGATCGCAAAAGGGACGCGCCACGGGGTGTACCCTTTATTCGCAAAATGCGAGAAATGGGTGCGCAACGCTGGAGATACTCGCGAAATGCGAGTATTTCTAAGAGGTCAGAGGAGTTTCCGCGAGTGCGCTGAATTTCGAGCGCGCGGGGGGGTGTGGACAACCCGCCTGTCCACAGGCTCCCGCCTGTGGACAGCCCCTGCGGGGTCCGCGGGTTGCCCACACCGAAGGCACTGACGCCCTCCGTGTGGACAGCTGCGCTGACCACACTCCGGTTGCCCCACCACGTTTTAGAAAGAAGAAAGAAGAAAGCCGCGCCGGGGAGGAGCCGGGGGCTCAGAAGGGTGGGATCAGGCGGCTAGGACTTGGGGTGTCTCGGACATAACCAAAAACAACGCACCGTTCTGCGCCAGAGAAATCTCACCCGGCCTCGGTGGTGAGCCGCCGCCCACCAGCGCCACGCTGGACGCGGAGTGGTGCGGCGCGCGGAACGGCCGCTGCCCCCAGCGCGAGATGTCGAACTGGCCGGCCAGGCTCAGCACGGCGGCAGATTCCAGCGCGGCCTCGTCGTCCAGCGGCGGCAGCAGCCCCGGCAGGCGCTGCGCCAGCATGGACTTGCCGGTGCCGGGCGGCCCGACCATCAGCAGGCTGTGGCCGCCGGCCGCGGCGATCTCCAGCGCCCGCTTGGGGCCGGCCTGCCCTTTGATGTCGGTGAGGTCGGGCAGCCCGCTGGCGGTTTCGCGGGGCAGCGCCGCCGCGCGGGGCAGGGCGTCGCCGTCGGGCTGCAACGCGGCGACCACGTCGAGCAGATGCGTGGCGCTGCGCACCGTCAGGCCTTCGACGAGTGCCGCCTCGGCGGCGCTGGCGGCCGGCAGCAGCAGGTCGCGCTCGGTGCCCGCGCGCCGCAGCGCCAGGGCCATCGCCAAGGCGCCGCGCACCGGCCGCAGTTCGCCGGCCAGCGAGAGCTCCCCGGCACATTCCAGACGCGCCAGCCGAGCGGTGTCGATCTGCCCGTTGGCGGCCAGCAGGCCCAGCGCCATCGGCAGGTCGAACCGGCCGCCTTCCTTGGGCAGGTCGGCCGGGGCCAGGTTGACGGTAATCCTTTTGTTGGCCGGGAACCCCAGGCCGCTGTTGGCCAGCGCCGCGCGCACCCGCTCGCGGGCTTCCTTGACTTCGGTGTCGGCGAGGCCCACGACGGTGAA
>JACCDS010602530.1_pt1 | contig 18634 bp, 18 predicted proteins | sample 7446441 | NCBI WGS metagenome assembly JACCDS01 (sample SAMN15323445, study PRJNA562643) | freshwater metagenome | isolation source: river surface water | place: USA:Blue River Watershed | collected 2017-08-17
AAAGTGATCGCAGTCGGGGAAGACTTCATCCTGGTTGGGCAAGTTGGCGCCGCCCGAGTCCACCAGGTAAATGCAGGGCAAACGGTTTTGCTGGGCCACTTCCTGGGCGCGCAAATGCTTCTTCACCGTCATGGGGTAGTAGGTGCCACCCTTGACCGTGGCGTCGTTGCACACAATCATGCAGTCCACGCCACTGACGCGGCCAATGCCGGCAATCAGCCCGGCGCTGGGCGCGTCGTTTTGGTACATCTGCAGGGCCGCCAGCGGCGCCAGCTCCAGGAAAGGCGTGCCAGGGTCGAGCAGGCGCTGAACGCGCTCGCGGGGCAGCAATTTGCCACGCGCCGTGTGCTTGGCACGGGCGGCTTCGCCGCCGCCTTGGGCCACTTGGGCAAGCTGGGCCTGAAGATCATCCACCTGGGCGCGCATGGCCGTGGCATTGGCTTGAAATTCAGCCGAGCGAGGGTTGAGTTTTGTCTCCAGAACAGGCATGGCTCACTCTTTCGGAAAACCAGCACTCTAATTGACGTTTACGTAAACGTCAATTGATTCGTCCACTTTTTTTGCCTGCCTCAGGCAGTTTGGATCAGGCCCGGCAAGTCGGCCATGCTGTGAAAAACGCGCTGGGCGCCCGCTTGCCGCAAGACTTCGATGTGGCGCGCCATGTCCTGCGCGTCAGGTGCCACATAGGCCCAGACCTCGGCACCCGCGGCCACGCCAGCGGTGACGCCCGTGGGCGTGTCTTCGATCACCAGGCAATCGGCTGTCGGGACCGCCAAGTGTTCTGCGGCGGCCAGGTAAACATCGGGCGCGGGCTTGCTGCGCGGCATTTCATGGCCGCTGAAAATGCGGCCCGCAAAATAAGCGTGCAGCGCAACCTTTTTCAATTGCAACTCCACCTTGAAGCGGTCCGCCCCCGAGGCGCAGGCCATGCGTTGGGCAAACACGGGTTGCAAGGCCGCCATCGCGGCATGAATGTGCGGCACAGCTTGCAGTCGTTCTTCAAGCGCCTGGTTGCGGCGTTCACGGAACGCTGTCAGCCAGGCTTCTGTCAGCGGCTGCTGGGTGTGATGCTCGATCACGGCGCGCTGGTCTTTGACCGCCCGGCCCATGAAATGGTGGACACACTCCTCCATCGTCAGGCGCCAGCCCTGCGCGTGCAACATCTCATGCAAAACGCCATGGGTGATGGGCTCGCTGTCGACCAAGACGCCATCGCAATCGAATAGAAGGGCTTGAAAGCGCATGTCAGCTCACATCTCCATCCACGTAATACCAAAGGCCATTCTCGCGCACGAAACGGCTGTGCTCTGTCAAACGAACAGCGCGGCCCGCCAGGCGAAACCGCGCCACAAACGACACCTCGGCTTGGTCGTCCCCAGTTTGCTGTCGCTGCTTGACCTCCAGGCCCAGCCACTTGGCGGCGGGATCCAGTTCCAGCGTGGCGGGGCGCGTGCGCTGGTGCCAAGTGGCCAACAAGTAGTCTGCATGGCCCAGCACATAGGCTGTGTAGCGCGAGCGCATCAGGGCATCAGCGTCCGGCGCGGGTTGCTCGCCTGAGAGCCTGGGACCACAACAGGTCGCAAGCGTTGCCAGACCGCGACCACTGCGTTGGCCACAGGGGCAGTCCAACAAGGCCGACGCAGAAGCCTTCATGCCAATGCGCGTTGGATCAGGATCTTTTGAACGTCCGAGGTGCCTTCGTAAATTTGGCAAACACGCACGTCACGGTAAATGCGCTCCACAGGAAAGTCGCTCACATAGCCATAACCGCCCAGGGTTTGAATGGCGGCACTGCAGACCTCCTCGGCCACTTCGCTGGCGAACAGCTTGGCCATGGCCGCCTCTTTCAGGCAGGGGCGGCTGGCATCGCGCAAGGCGGCGGCATGCCAGATCAACTGGCGCGCGGCCTCGAGCCGCGTGGCGCAGTCGGCCAAGCGAAAGCCGACGGCCTGGTGATTGAAAATCGCGGTGCCGAAGCTTTCGCGCTGGCGCGCGTAATCCAGAGCCACCTCCAGCGCGCTGCGCGCCATGCCCACGCTTTGCGCGGCGATGCCAATGCGCCCGCCCTCCAAGGCACTGAGGGCAATTTTGTAGCCCTCGCCCTCTTGGCCAATCAGGTTTTCTGCGGGCACGCGGCATTGGTCAAAATTGATTTGCGCGGTGTCGCTGGAATGCTGGCCCAGTTTGTCTTCGAGTCGCGCCACCACATAGCCGGGCGTGTCGGTTGGCACGATGAAGGCGCTGATGCCTTTTTTGCCGGCGGCCTTGTCGGTCACCGCAATCACAATGGCCACATCGCCATGCTTGCCGCTGGTGATGAACTGCTTGACGCCTTGCAACACATAGCTGTCGCCCTCGCGGGTGGCCGTGGTGCGCAAGGCCGAGGCATCGGAACCGACATGGGGTTCGGTGAGGCAAAAAGCACCGAGCATGTGGCCTTGCGCCAAGGGCATCAGCCATTGTTTTTGTTGCTCGGGGTTGCCGTAGCGCATCAGGATGGCATTCACCGGGCAATTGGTGACGCTGATGGCGGTGCTGGTGCCGCCGTCGCCGGCCGCAATTTCTTCCAGCACCACGGCCAGGGTCAGGTAATCCAGGCCGACGCCGCCTTGGGCTTCCGGCACGCAGATGCCATAAGCCCCCAGGTCGGCCAAGCCACGGTGCACTTCTTTGGGAAAGGTGTGCTCTTTGTCCCAGCGGGCGGCCTGCGGCCACAACTGTTCCTGGGCAAAGGCCCGTACGGCATCGCGAATCATTTCCTGGTCGGGGGTCAGCAGCATGGGAACTCCATCAAAGCAAGGGCCTCACCACGCCAAGGGCGAGCCATCATGAGAAAGAAATTGGCCGTGGTGTTCAGGCTTCAACGAAGCCAGCGTGGCGCGCATGGCGGCCACACTCTCACGGGGCGTCAAAGGCGCGGCGCGGCCACCCATGTCGGTTTGCACCCAGCCAGGATGCAAGGCCACCACAGCGATATCGGGGTAGCCCGCTTGCGTGGTACGCACCACCATGTTCAGCGCCGCCTTGCTGATGCGGTACAGCGCGGCATCGCTGCTTTGCGTCAGTGCCAAGCTGCCCATGCGGCTGCTGATGCAGGCCAGTGTGCCATGGCCCTCTTGCAGCATGGGCGCGACTTGGGGAATGACTTGCATGGCGCCCAGGACATTGGCGTGCATGACCGCGTCAAAGGCCTCGCGCGTGGGCGGGGTCTGCGCATCGCCTTTGTCCATGACGCCGGCCACATACAGGGCCAGGTCCAGCTTTTCACCATCGAGGCGCCAGGACAGACCGCTGACGCTGGCCGGGTCACTGACATCCAGCGACAAAGCCTCCGCACCGACCGCTTGTAAACGCGACAAGCCCTCGGGCGAGCGCGCCGTGCCAATGACACGCCAGCCCGCGGCCGCGTACTGCGTTGCCAACGCCAAGCCCAAACCGCGGGAGGCGCCAATGACCAGGACGGTGCTCATCTTTGAACCTTTCTGCCCACAGGCTCAGAGCATTTCAACGGCCATGGCCGTCGCTTCGCCGCCGCCAATGCACAGCGTGGCCAGGCCTTTTTTCAAGCCCCGCGCCTTCAAGGCGTGCAGCAAGGTCACCAAGATGCGCGCGCCGCTGGCCCCAATGGGGTGGCCCAAGGCACAGGCGCCGCCATGCACGTTCACTTTGTCGTGTGGCACCTTGAGGTCGGTCATCAAGGCCATGGGCACCACCGCAAACGCTTCGTTGATTTCCCAAAGGTCGACATCGTTCACTTGCCAGCCCGCTTTGGCCAAGGCTTTTTGCGTGGCGCCCACCGGGGCGGTGGCAAACCACTCGGGCTCTTGCGCATGGCCGGCGTGGCTCACGACGCGCGCCAGCGGCTGGCAACCGAGTTGGCGCGCCGTGGACTCGCGCATCATGACCAAGGCAGCGGCACCATCGTTGATGGAAGAACTGGAGGCCGCGGTGATGGTGCCGTCTTTCTTGAAGGCGGGCTTCAAGCCGGTGATTTTGTCGAGCTTGACTTTGCCCGGGCCTTCATCCTGGCTCACCACACGCTCGCCACTGCGGTCCTTCACCGTCACCGGCGTGATTTCGGTGGCGAAGTGACCAGAGCTGATGGCGGCCTTGGCCCGCTCCACACTGGCGATGGCAAACGCATCCTGCTGCGCGCGCGTGAAGCTGTATTTGGCTGCGCAATCTTCGCCAAAGGTGCCCATGCTGCGCCCGGGCTGGTAGGCGTCTTCCAGGCCATCGAGCATCATGTGGTCGAAAATCCGGTCGTGGCCCATGCGGTAACCGCCACGGCCCTTGAGCATGAGGTAAGGTGCATTGGTCATGCTCTCCATGCCGCCGGCCACCAACACATCGTGCGAGCCGGCCAACAACATGTCGTGCGCAAACATGGCTGCACGCATGCCTGAGCCACACATTTTGGACAAGGTGACCGCGCCGGCGCTCTTGGGCAAGCCGCCTTTGAACGCTGCCTGACGCGCCGGCGCCTGGCCTTGGCCCGCCATCAGGCAGTTGCCAAACAAGACCTCGGTGACCAACTCGGGGGCAATGCCTGCTCGCTGCACGGCCGCCGCAATGGCGGCACCGCCCAGGTCGTGGGCGGCCAACGCAGAGAAGTCACCCTGAAAACTGCCCATGGGGGTGCGGGCGGCACTGACAATCACGATCGGATCAGACATGAAAAACTCCTGCAAATAAAAACTCAAGCGTTGCCGCGCGGGTAGCGCTTGAAAGCGCTGCGAAACACATCGACCACTTCATGCGGGCCACTCATGGTGACCCCCAGGTCTTTGACCAAGCCATCGTTCAGGCCGTAAATCCAGCCATGCACTGATATTTTTTGGCCGCGGCCCCAGGCGTCCTGCATGACATTGGACAAGGCGACGTTGCCCACTTGCTCGATCACATTCATTTCGCACATGACGCTTTCCAGCTCCGCCTGTGGCAAATGGTTCAAGCGCTGGCGATGCCGCAAACGCACATCTTGCACATGGCGCAGCCAGTTGTCGGCCAGGCCAATGCGGGTACCGCGCGTGGCTGCCAGCACGCCGCCACAGCCGTAATGCCCCACCACCATGATGTGCTCAATGCGCAAATGCTCGACCGCGAACTGAATCACCGACAAGGCGTTCAAATCGGAATGCACCACCACGTTGGCCACATTGCGGTGGACAAACACCTCGCCCGGGTCCAGGCCGGTGATTTCGTTCGCGGGCACGCGGCTGTCGGAGCAGCCAATCCAGAGGTACTTGGGGCTTTGCTGCTGCGCCAACTGGTTGAAGAACCCGGGGCGCTCTTGCTCCCGGCGTGCCGCCCAGGCACGGTTGTTGTCGAACAAATGTTGCAGTGAGGCGCTCATGCTGGGGTGTCCATCACAGTGTTTCCGCGAACAACTCGCGGCCGATCAGCATGCGCCGGATTTCGCTGGTGCCGGCGCCGATTTCATACAGCTTGGCGTCGCGCCACAAACGGCCCAGGGGGTACTCGTTGATGTAGCCATTGCCGCCAAAAATTTGCACGCCCTCGCCCGCCATCCAGGTGGCCTTTTCGGCGCACCACAAAATGACGCTGGCGCAATCCTTGCGGACCTGGCGCACATGCTCGGCGCCCAACAAGTCCAGGTTTTTGCCGATGGTGTAACAAAAGGCACGGCCGGCTTGCAACACGGTGTACATGTCGGCCACTTTGCCCTGGATGAGTTGGAACTCGCCAATGCTTTGACCGAATTGCTTGCGGTCATGGATGTAGGGCACCACGTTGTCCATCACCGACTGCATGATGCCGATCGGGCCGGCGGCCAGCACCGCACGCTCGTAATCGAGGCCGCTCATCAGCAGCTTGGCGCCATTGTTCAAGCCGCCCTGGATGTTCTCGGCGGGCACCTCCACGTTTTGGAAAACCAATTCGCCGGTGTGGCTTCCGCGCATGCCCAGCGTGTCCAGCTTTTGCGCAATCGAAAAGCCCTTCATGCCCTTTTCAATCAAGAACGCGGTGACGCCACGGGCACCCATTTCCGGCTCGGTCTTGGCGTAGACCACCAAGGTGTCGGCATCCGGGCCGTTGGTGATCCACATCTTGTTGCCATTGAGCAGGTAATAGCCCCCCTTGTCTTCGGCCTTGAGTTTCATGCTGATCACGTCACTGCCTGCGCCTGGTTCTGACATGGCCAACGCGCCGACATGCTCGCCGCTGATCAGCTTGGGCAGGTATTTCTGCCGCTGTGCGTCCGTACCATTGCGCTTGATCTGGTTGACGCACGAATTGCTGTGCGCGCCATAGCTCAGGCCCACGCTGGCGGAAGCGCGTGAAATTTCCTCCATGGCAATCATGTGGGCCAGGTAACCCATGTTGGCGCCACCATAGGCCTCGGGCACGGTGATGCCAAGCACGCCCAAATCGCCCATCTTGCGCCACAGGTCCATGGGAAATTGGTCGGTGCGGTCGATCTCAGCGGCGCGTGGTGCGATTTCGGCTTGTGCGAACTCGCGCACGGCGTCACGCAGGGCATCGATGTCTTCGCCGAGTTGGAAATTCAGTCCGGGTAAGTTGCTCATTCAGTTCTCCTGGCTTGTCGGTCAGATAGGGTTCAGTCGTAGGTTTTGGGAACCGGCATCACGGTTTGCTGCATCACGGCGCAGTCCGATGACTTGCCTGTTGTCGAAACATGTTGCACGAGCACCGAGGTCACGATCAGTCGCTTGCCTGCACGCAGCACTTTGCCCGTGGCACGCAACTCGCCGCCTTGGAAGGCGGCGAGAAAATTGATTTTGTATTCCACCGTGGTCACCTCCATGCCTTTAGGCGCCACGGTCAGGGCTGCATAGCCTCCGGCAATGTCGGCCAAGGCGCCCATGGCGCCGCCATGAAAACCGCCCTGCTGTTGGGTCACGCGCTCAGAATAAGGCAAGGCAATGTCCACCTCACCAGGCGCGACGCGGTCCAGCCGCGCCCCCAACTGCTGCATCATGCCCTGGCGCAGAAAACTCTGGTGGATCCGATCCCACAAAGGCGTGGATGCCGTGTCGTGTGGCGAGGTGCTCATGCTTTCTCCGTGGCTTTCTTGGCATGCTTGGCCAGCAACGCGCGGGCTTCTTTTTCGTGCACTTTCACTTCATCCAGGTTGGCCTCGACCTCGCGCAATTGCGCCTCGAGCTGCTGGCGGTGGGCCGCCAGAATGACCAGAAACTTTTGCAGCTGCGGCACAGTGTCGCGCGGGCTGTCGTACATGTCGATGATTTCCTTGGCCTCGTTCAGGGACAGGCCCAGCCGCTTGGCGCGCAAGGTCAGGCGCAAGCGGGTGCGGTCGCGGGCGCTGTACACACGGCTGCGCCCGCCTGCGCCGGAACGCTCGGGCTGCAGCAGCCCCATGTCCTCGTAAAAACGGATGGCGCGCGTCGTCAGGTCAAATTCCTGGGCCAGGTCGCTGATGGAGTAGGTGGTCGCCATGATGACAAATTGACGTTTACGTAAACGTCTATTATGGGGGAAAATCGGCCGCATGAACCATTTAGAAGCGCAACTTCACTATCCGCTGGGCGACGTCATGCCGCCACCGGCCCAGACGCTGGAGGTTGCGCCAGGCATCCGCTGGATTCGCATGGCCCTGCCCTTCGCCCTGGACCACATCAATTTATGGCTGATCCGCGACAGCATGAACGGTCGCCAGGGTTGGACGGTGGTGGATTGCTGCATCGACCGCCCGGAATCGCGCGCCCAGTGGGAAGGCATTTTTGAAAGCCAGCTGGAAGGGCTGCCGATTTTGCGGGTCATTGTGACCCACATGCACCCGGACCACGTTGGCCTGGCGCATTGGCTGTGCGAGCGCTGGCAAGCCCCGCTGTGGATGAGTGGCATGGACTATTACAACGCCCGGGTGGCCACCTTGGGCACCAGTGGCAATGGCGGCGAAGCCGCCGCCCGCTTCTTTGCCGCCCATGGCATGACCGATGCCAAGGCCTTGGCTGAAATTGGCGGCCGCACCAATTACTACCGCAACTTGGTGCCGGATCTGCCGGCGAACTACCGCCGCTTGATGGACGGCATGCGCTTGCGCATTGGCGCGCACGAATGGGTGTGCATTGACGGCTTTGGCCATGCGCCAGAACACATTGCGCTGTACTGCGACGAGCTGAAGGTGCTGATCAGTGGCGACATGGTGCTGCCGCGCATCAGCAGCAATGTGAGTGTTTACGAAGTGGAGCCCGAGGGCGACCCGCTGACCCAGTTCCTGGCATCGATTGACCGCTTCAAACCCCTGCCTGCAGACACCTTGGTGTTGCCCTCGCATGGCCGCCCCTTCACCGGCTTGCACGAGCGCATCCAGCAACTGCATGACCACCACCGTGACCGCTTGCACGATGTCATGCAAGCCTGTGACGGCCATGACTTGACGGCCATGCAGGTGCTACCGGTGTTGTTCAAGCGCGCCTTGGATTTGCACCAAACCACGTTTGCCATGGGCGAAGCCATTGCCCACATCCATGCGCTGTGGCATGCCGGCCAGCTGCAGCGTCATCAGGACGCACAAGGCGTGTACCGCTTCACGGCCACGGTGGCAAAGTCTCCGTCTTGAGGGTGGCACGACGCTGCGCGTAGTCCGGCAGCACGGTCTTGACGGTGTCCCAAAAGCGTGGACTGTGGTCCATCACCTGCAAGTGGCTCAGTTCATGAACCACCACGTAATCGAGAACATCGAGCCGATGGTGAATCAGCCGCCAGTTCAGGCGAATCGAACCATTGGCACTGGCACTGCCCCAGCGCGTGCTGGCACTGCTGAGGCTCAGGCGGGTCCAGGTCACGCCGAGTTGCGGCGCAAAGTGGTTGAGGCGCTCTTGAAACACGCGCCGCGCCTGGCGCATCAGCCAGGCTTGGGTGGCATCCCGAATTTGCTCGGGCGTGGCGGTCAAGGGCAGGCCGATGTGCAAACAAGCCTCTTTCGCCTGCCCTTGTGATGGATCTCCGGGCTCGAGCACAGCTCCGGCGCCTTCGGACCATGCGGAGGGCCCCAGGCGAATGCGAACAGGCTGCCCGAGGTAGGGAAACACGGCGCCTTCGGCCCAGGCGATTTGCGCTTGCGCCTGTTGGGCTTGTTGCTGGCGCATCTCTTCGAGCTTGCGCACAATCCAGTCGCTTTTTTCGCGCAAGGTGCTCTCAATTTCCGCCATGCCCACCCAACGCGGCGCCCGCACCTCCAAGCCGTCGGGGCCCACCAGCATGCCAATGGTGCGTCGACGCGCGCGCACCATGGCATAGGCCACCGGGGTGTTGGACAACACAATTTTTCGGTTGGCACGCGGATGCGCGAAATGCGGTTCGCCCACGGTCTTGGGCGCTTCGGAGGTGGCCGGCGGGGACGCGGCAGCTGGCTCAAACAAGTCCAAGACCAGTTGCACCAAGCGCTTCATGGCTGTGAGGAAGCTTCGTCGGGGTAGGCGTCGGGGTCGAGGCGACGCATTTCAGACTCGATCCAGCGCGAGACTTCCTGCATCAACTCTTCCGGCTCTCGGCCTTGGGTCGGAATAGGGGCGCCGATGGACACATCCACCATGCCGGCATGCTTCACGAAGGCCTTGCGCGGCCAGCATTTGGCGGAGGTGACGGCAATGGGAATGACTGGTGCGCCGGTTTCAATGGCCAGACGCGTGCCACCCGTTTTGTAAACACCGGCTTCACCGCGTGGGATGCGCGTGCCTTCGGGAAACATGATGACCCACACCCCTTGCGCCAGCAGCTCACGCCCTTGTTGCACCACCTTGGTGAAGGCTTGGGCGCGTTGGCTGCGATCGATGTGAATCATATCCAGGCGCGCCATGGCCCAACCGAAGAAGGGGATGCTCAGCAACTCACGCTTGAACACATAGGCCAGCGGGTGCGGCATGATGGCCGGCATCAAAAATGTTTCGTAGGTTGATTGGTGCTTCACCAACAAGACAGCCGGGCTGGTGCTGCCAGTGGGGAGGTTTTCCATGCCCGTGATGCGGTACTGGATGCCCATCAGAACCCGCGCGCTTTGGATCGCCATGGTCAGCCATTTCGCCGCCAGCCAGTACAGGCGCTGGCCTTTGACGCCCGCAGCGGCCATGCCCAAAATGAACAAGGCATAGGGCACCACGGTCAGCAACAACCAGACGAAGTGAACCGTGGAGCGCAAAAAAGCCATCATGCTTTGGCTTGGGCCGGTGCGCCGTCTTCAGACACGCCCAGCAACCAATCGACAAAACCGCTCAGGTCGTTGTGCACCCGGGTGTCTGCTGGGAAAGTGGCGGGCAAATCGCGTTGGCGAAATTGCTCGCCCTTGCCCGTCAAAACCAAATGGGGCGCGCAGCCCACAGCTTGGCCTGCCTGCAGGTCGCGCAAAGAATCGCCCACACAGGGCACACCCTTCAGGTCGATGCCAAAGCGCTCACCGATTTGCTCAAACAAACCGGGCAAGGGTTTGCGGCAAGCACATTGCTCCTCCGGGCTGTGGGGGCAGTAAAACACCGCATCCACACGGCCACCCGCAGCAGCCAATAACTTGTTCATCTTGGCGTGCATGGCGTTGAGCGTGGCCACGTCAAACAACCCGCGTCCCAAGCCCGATTGGTTGGACACCACCACCACATGCCAACCCGCATGGTTCAGCCGCGCAATGGCCTCCAGGGCGTGCGGCATGGGTTGCCACTCTTCGGGGGACTTCACGTAATCGTCACGGTCGTAGTTGATCGTGCCGTCACGGTCCAGGATGACCAGTTTCAGGTTCTGCATGGCGGCGCTGCCTCAGGCTGCCAGCCGAGACAAATCGGCGACGCGGTTCATGGCCACATGCAACTGCGTGAGCAGGCCTTGTCGGTTCAGGCGCAAATCGAGTTGATCGGCATTCACCATCACGTCTTCAAAGAAGGCGTCGACCGGCGCGCGCAAAGCGGCCAAGGTTTGCAAGGAGGCTGTGTAGTCGCCTTGCAGCCATTGTTCTTGGGCCTTGGGCGTCGTGGCTTGCATAGCCGCAAACAAATTCTTTTCCGCCGGCTCCTGCAGCAACACCTCGCTGACGTGCGGGTCCACTTCTTGTGCTTTTTTCAGGATGTTGCTGATGCGTTTATTGGCAGCGGCCAGCGCCGCTGCTTCAGGCAGCTGGGCAAAGGCCCGCACCGCCTCCAAGCGCCGACGCACATCGCCCAGGCGCTCGGGGCGCAGCGACAACACCGCATCCACCTCTTGCGCAGTGAAGCCTTGCTCGCGCAAGCTGCCGGCCAGGCGGTCAAACACAAAAGCCAGCAAGGCCTCTTGTGCAGCCTGGGTGTCTTGGGCCAGCTTGCCCGCCAAGGTCTCGAAGGCCAAGGCCAGCAGGTCGGTCACATTCAAAGGCAAGGACTGCTCGCTGAGCATGCGAATCACGCCCAATGCATGGCGGCGCAAAGCGAAGGGGTCTTTGTCGCCGCTGGGCAGGTTGCCAATGCCGAACATGCCGGCCAAGGTTTCCAGCTTGTCCGCCAGGGCCACCACTGTGCCCACCAGGTTGCGGGGCAATTCGTCGCCAGCAAAGCGCGGCTTGTAATGGTCTTCAATGGCTTGCGCAATGTCCTCGCCCAGACCATCGTGGCGGGCGTAATAACCGCCCATGATGCCCTGCAGTTCAGGGAACTCGCCCACCATGTCGGTGAGCAAATCGGTTTTGGCAAGTTGTGCAGCGGTATCCGCGGCTTGGGACAGGCCTTTGTGGCCGGCCTGTTCCAACAAACCGGCGATGCCGCGCGCCAAGGCGCGCACCCGCTCGGTGCGTTCACCTTGCGTGCCCAGCTTGTTGTGATAAACCACTTTGGCCAGCCCGTCGACACGCGAGGCCAGCGATTTTTTTCGGTCTTGGTCAAAGAAAAATTTGGCGTCGGCCAAGCGAGGGCGCACCACCCGCTCATTGCCTTGAATCACCGCACTGGCATCGGCCGGCTGGATGTTGCTGACCACCAGGAATTGGTGTGTCAGCTTGCCTTGGGCATCCAGCAAGGGGAAGTACTTCTGGTTGGCCTTCATGGTGAGAATCAGGCACTCTTGGGGCACGGCCAAAAATTCTTTTTCAAAGCTGCAAGTCAACACATTGGGACGCTCGACCAAGGCGGTGACCTCGTCCAGCAGCGCCGCATCTTCGATGGGGCGCGCACCGCCGCCCACAGCGAGCGCGGCGGCTTCCAGTTGTTGCGCGATGGCCGCACGACGCTCGGTGAAGCTGGCGATCACGGCGCCTTGCGAGGCCAACAAGCTCGCATAGTCTTGCGCCTGCGCCAGGGAGATCACTTCTGTTTGAGCCTCAAAGCGATGGCCGCGTGTGTCGCGGCCTGCGCGCAAGCCCAGCGCCTTGACCGCCACAACGGCGTCGCCATGCAAGGCCACCAAGCCATGCGCGGGACGCACGAAGTTCACGCTGCTCCAGCCTGGCAATTCGCAGTCTTGTGCCAGCTGGTAGCTCATCACCTTGGGAATCGGCAACTTGGCGATCGCCTCATCAAGCGCGCGCTGCAAGCCGTCCACCAGGTCGGCGCCATTGACCATGCTTTTGTAGAACAAGGCCTCGGCTTTGCCATCAGGTTTGCGTTGCAACTGGGCCACCGCCTCAGCACCAGCACCGAGGGCATTCAATTTTTTGAGCAAGGCAGGCGTGGCTTGCCCGTTGGCGTCCAGACCCACGCTGACAGGCATCAGCTTTTGCTCGATTTCGCGGTTGGCCGCTTTGGCCTGCACATTGGCAATGAGAACGGCCAGGCGGCGCGGGGAGGCATAGGCGATGAAGTCTGAAGTGGCCAGCGTCAAGCCTTGCGACTTGAGTTGCTCGAACAAAACGCCGGCAAAGGCGTCGCCCAATTTTTGAAGCGCCTTGGGCGGCAATTCTTCAACAAACAATTCAACGAGAAGATGCGGTGTGGTCATGAGAGCGATTCCGTTCAGGCTGTCTTGCGGGTCATGGCATCGACCCATTCACGCGGCGCCATGGGGAAGCCCAGGCGCTCACGGCTCTCAAAATAACTCTGCGCCACCGCACGAGCCAGGTTGCGAATGCGGCCAATGTAGGCGGCGCGTTCGGTCACGCTGATGGCGCCGCGCGCGTCCAACAGGTTGAAAGTGTGAGCCGCTTTGAGCACTTGCTCGTAAGCCGGCAAAGCCAGTTGTTGTGCCATCAGGTACTGCGCCTGCTTTTCGTGGGCGCCAAACGCCGTGAACAAGAACTCGGCATCGCTGTGCTCGAAGTTGTAGGCCGACTGCTCTTGCTCGTTTTGCAAGTAGACGTCGCCGTATTTCAAACCCTCGGTCCATTGCAGGTTGTAGACGTTGTCGACCCCTTGCAGGTACATGGCCAAGCGCTCCAGGCCATAGGTGATTTCGCCGGTGATGGGTCGGCAATCAATGCCGCCCACTTGCTGGAAGTAGGTGAACTGCGTCACTTCCATGCCATTGAGCCAGACCTCCCAGCCCAGGCCCCAGGCGCCCAAGGTGGGGTTTTCCCAATCGTCCTCGACAAAGCGAATGTCGTTCTTTTTCAAGTCAAAGCCCAGCGCTTCCAAAGAGCCCAGGTACAGCTCCAGAATATTGGCGGGCGCTGGCTTGAGCACCACCTGGTATTGGTAGTAGTGTTGCAAGCGGTTGGGGTTCTCGCCATAGCGGCCATCTTTGGGACGGCGGCTGGGTTGAACATATGCAGCCTTCCAGGGCTCCGGGCCGATGGCGCGCAAAAACGTGGCGGTGTGCGATGTGCCTGCCCCCACTTCCATGTCATAGGGTTGCAGCAAGGCGCAGCCCTGCTGGTCCCAGTAAGACTGAAGCTTGAGAATGATTTGTTGAAAAGTCAGCATAAAAGCGAAATCGGGGTCGGCGGCAGACACCGCAAGCGCAGCCTCAGGGAGTCAGAAGCTCAAAGGGTTGATTTTACGGGCCTGGGAGGGCATTTCAGGCCGTCAAAGGCCCGCTTTTTGGCTCTTTCGCCAACGGACCCCAAGCGCAAGGCCCGTAACGCCCAAGCAGAAGCTCCACAACGGGCTCAAGCCCCAGCGCCCCGCCCACCAGGCAAAGAAGGTGGAAGGCCCCGCTTGGCCCATCACCTCCCCCACCAAAACACCGCGTGTTTCAGGCGCCAAGCGGTGCGTGACTTGCCCTCGGTGGTCGATGATGGCTGTGGTGCCCGTGTTGGTGGCCCGAATCATGGGCCGCGCCAGTTCCAGCGTGCGCAGGCGTGAGATGGTCAAATGCTGGTCCAGCGCCACGGTGTTGCCAAACCAGGCCAGGTTGCTCATGTTGACCAGAAGAGTGGGGGACTGAAGCGGATCGCGAAAGCGGACGGCCAGCTCCTCGCCAAACAAATCCTCGTAACAAATGTTGGGGGCCAGTCGTTGCCCGGCCACATCGAACGTGGGCGGCGTTGGCGTGCCGCGACCAAAGTCTCCCAGGGGAATGTTCATCATCTGGGTGAACCAACGAAACAGGGGCGGCACAAACTCACCAAACGGCACCAGATGCGACTTGTCGTAGCGGTAGGTGCCCCCCGCATGCAAGCCCACGGCACTGTTGTGGTACCGCCCTTCCTCCAACAGCGGCAGCCCGATCAAAGCGGCCTGTGCGCCCGCTGAAAAATGGCCCACCAATTGCGGCCAATACCCCTCGGGCAAATGTTGCGTGGCCATGGGCAGGGCGGTCTCGGGCGTCACCACCAGGTCGGCGCTGCTTTGGGTCAACTGCGCCCCATACCACTGCAGGGCAGCGGCGCGTTGGTTCGTGAATTTTTGATCTTGCGGCACATGGCCTTGCAACAAGGCCACGCGCAAGGGTTGCGGCACCGGGACGGCATCTGCGCGTTGCGCCGGCACATAGGGCCAGGCCATCCAGGCCACCACGCAGGCAGCGCCTGCCTTCGCCCAGGGGCGCCGCCCCTGGGCGTGGGTCAGTCCCTCTGCACAGGCCATGGCCAAAGCCGCACTGACCATGCCCATGCCATACACACCCAGCCAAGGGGCCAGCGCGGCCAGGCCGCCATCGACATGCGCATAGCCAGCTGCAGCCCAGGGAAAGCCGGTGAAAAACACGCCACGAGCCAACTCAGCCAAGCCCCAGCAAGCCGCAAACAGGAGAACCCGCGACAACACCGAATTCAAGGCTGGGCGACAGGCCACCCACACGCCACACGCCAAGGCCAAATACAAAGACAAAGCCGCACTCAGCAGCAGCACGGACACGGCGGCCAAAGCGGCAGGCAAACCGCCGTAGGTGTTCAAGGAGATGAACAGCCACCAAGTCGCGCCGGACAAACTGAGGGTGCCAAAACAAGCCCCCCACAGCGCGGCTTGTCGGGTGGAGGTGAGTCGGCAAAGCGTCCAGGCCAAGCCCACAAGTGCCAGCCATTGAAGCCAGCCACTGGCGGCACCTGTGCCGGGCCAGGCCATCGCCAGGGCGTGCGCCAGTGCCGAGACAACGACCAGGCCGGCCAGTCCCTTGGCGCCTGTCACGTCGTCGCGCTGGAGGGGGACACCCGGAACCATTTGACCGCCCCACCCCGGGTATGCATGACCTCGAAACGCAAGCCACCGAGCTCATGCACTTCGCCCCGCACCGGGACATGCCCCATCTCATGGGCGATCAAGCCGCCAATGGTGTCGAACTCTTCATCGCCCTCTCGCACCGACAAGGTCACGTTGAAAGCTTCGTTGACGCGCTCGACGGCCGTGCTGCCGGCCACGCGGTAGGTGCGGTCTGCCAAGCCAAAAATATCGCCGGCTTCCGCCTCGGTATCGAACTCATCCTCGATTTCACCGACGATTTGCTCCAGCACGTCTTCGATGGTGACCAAGCCGGCCACGCGTCCAAACTCATCGATCACGATGGCCAGATGGTTGCGGTTGCCGCGGAAGTCACGCAGCAAATCCACCAAGCCTTTGCTCTCAGGAACAAACACGGCTGGGCGCAGGAGGGCGCGAATGTTGAGCTCAGGCGCGCGCTGCAATTTCAACAGGTCTTTGGCCAACAAAATACCCAGAATGTTTTCGCGCTCGCCTTCAAACACCGGAAAGCGCGAATGGGCAATGTCGATCACCTGGTTGAGCAGGTCCTCGATCGGGGCCTGAATATCCACCAGGTCCATGCGGGGCGCGGCAATCATCACGTCGCCGGCGGTCATGTCGGCAATGCGCAGCACGCCCTCCAGCATGACGCGGCTCTCGGAGCCAATCAGCTGTCGGTCCTCGGCTTGCGCCAACACCGCCAAAAGTTCTTCTCGGGAATCGGGCCCCGGATGCAGGAAATCCGTTAGTTTTTGAATGAGGCTGCGCTTGTCTTGTTTGTCATGCGCGCGCGAATGAGGTTCAGCCACAGTGTTGCGGCCCCGGAGCCGCGTGAGTTGCAATCCTGCAAGGATAGCGGATTGTCAGGACAGTTCAAGCCAGGCCCGGCAAAGGGCTGTGTCTTGGCGCTATTCGGCAGACTGATGGCGTGCCTCGCGCACCCCTTGGCGCACCTCTTGGACCTGCGCCAAAAAATCCAGGAAACGTCGCACTTGTTCCTTGATGGCGTAATTGGTCTGGGCAAACTGCTCGGACACCAGCTCGGTCAATTGGCTGTCAAAGTTGGCATGCGGCAAGCGAACATAGGCCTCGGTTTCGGAGCCGTCGCGCTCCACTGTCGCGCCAAATTTTCGGGCGATCTTGATCATGGGAACGTTTTCGCTGAGCGCATGGATGAACAGCAGCAACACCCCTTCGTTGCGCGCATGCATGGCCGCGCGCTCAAACAAGCGCGCGCCATAGCCTCGGCCTCGCGAACGCTTTTGCACCGACACACCAAACTCGGCACAGGCCTCGGTGCCGGACTTCAAATTCAAAGCCAGGTGGGCCATGGCCACAATGTCCAATCGGCTGTTGAAGATGCCGAAAATTTCATCGCGCTCGAAGTGCAAGCCGTCCACATAGCGCTGAATTTGCTCATCGTTGGCCGCATAGCCAAAGCGCAGGTAGCGGTCTTGCGGGTCCAAGGCCAGCAGGTGTTGAAGGATGCGGGGCCGCTGCTCCGGACCCAAGGAGCAAATCGGCACCATCACGCCTTGCGTGGGCGCCACATCCACCGCGCCCGACAACGGGCCGGTGAGGATCTGGCGTCCAGTATCCAGCGAAGTTTTGAGCAAGGTCCGGATCAAGGTCATACCTTCAGGATAAGGGTTTTCCCTGATTTTTCAAAGGGATCTGACGGTTTTCTTTAGAGTTTGCCGCTTAGATGGGCAAATGTATGTGCACACTCTCTCGCAAAGACACCATGAAACGGCTTGTCACAGGGGGATAAGCCCCAATCCAACCGCCGCTGTTTTGCACCGAGAATGCGGATTGGAGACCACATCATGAACAAGCCTTGGCTAGCCCATTACCCCGACGGGGTTCCTGCAGACATCCACCCTGAGTCATTCACCTCGTTAGGGCAGTTTCTCGAGTCTTCTTTTGCAAAGCATGCGCAGAACCCTTTTTCGGTGTGCATGGAGCGATGGATGTCGTTCGCCCAGTTAGATCAGCACTCGGCCGCCATGGGTGCTTGGCTGCAGCAACAGGGTTTGGCGAAGGATGCGCGCATCGCGTTGATGCTGCCCAACATTCCGCAGTTCGCGGTCACCATGTCTGGCATTTTGCGGGCGGGCTTCACCTGCGTGAACGTCAACCCGCTGTACACCGCCCGCGAGTTGGAGCATCAACTCAAGGACTCGGGGGCCACCGCCATCGTCATTTTGGAAAATTTTGCGCACACCCTGCAATCCATTCTGGACCGCACCCAAGTGAAGGTGGTGGTGGTTGCGACCTTGGGCGACATGCTGGGCGCACTGTACGGTCGCTGGATCACCTTTGCCGTGCGGCACCTGGCCAAAATGGTGCCGCGCTATGCCTTGCCCGCGGTCACGGCAGACGGCCAAACCCGCACCATCACCACCTTCCAGCAAGCCCTGAGTGCAGGCCATGGAATGCGCATGCAGCCTGCCACAAGCAACTTGGACTCGGTGGCTTTTCTGCAGTACACGGGGGGCACCACCGGTTTGTCCAAAGGGGCGGTGCTCACGCACCGCAATGTGATTTCGGCGATTTTGCAAGCGGAAGCCTGGTTTTCGCCAGCCTTGAAGCGCATTGGCGACGTCTCCAAGTCCAACAGCATCGCCGCTTTGCCGCTCTACCATATCTTCGCGCTGACGCTGTGTTTCTTGTCGATTCGCTGGGGCTCGCAGTTGACCCTGATTCCCAACCCGCGCGACATTCCCAAGTTCGTGGCGGTGCTGAAGCGTCGCCCTTTCCATTTGATGCCGGCGGTCAACACCTTGTTCAATGCGCTGTTGCAGAACCCCGATTTCAGAGCGCTGGATTTTTCTTCCCTTTGTGTTTCGCAAGCGGGCGGCATGGCCGCCTCCGAAGGCACGGCCAAAGAATGGCAAAAGGTTACAGGCTGTGCCATGGTCGAAGGCTGGGGCATGAGCGAGACCTGCGCCATCGGCACCAACAATCCGGTTACTGCGGAGAAATTCAGCGGCACTATTGGCCTGCCCCTGCCCAGCATCGACATTGCCATCAAAGACGATGACGGCCAGGACGTGCCGACCGGACAGAAGGGCGAGATCTGCATCCGTGGCCCCAACGCCATGACCGGCTATTACCAACAA
>JACCDS010815107.1_pt1 | contig 18634 bp, 18 predicted proteins | sample 7446441 | NCBI WGS metagenome assembly JACCDS01 (sample SAMN15323445, study PRJNA562643) | freshwater metagenome | isolation source: river surface water | place: USA:Blue River Watershed | collected 2017-08-17
CATTTCTTTGTCAATTAGGCATTAAATATATTTCTTTGCGGAGAGTTATTAACTAAACTGATCACAAAATGTCTGAAATTGCACAAAAAGTAAAGGCCATCATTGTTGACAAACTTGGCGTAGAAGAATCTGAAGTAACTATGGAAGCAAGCTTCACCAATGATCTTGGCGCTGATTCTTTGGATACGGTAGAATTAATCATGGAATTCGAAAAAGAATTCAACATTTCTATCCCAGACGACCAAGCAGAACAAATCGGTACCGTAGGCGCTGCAGTAGCGTACCTTGAGGCTAACGTAAAATAAAAATCCCTCAAATTCATTTCTATGAATTTAAAAAGAGTTGTAGTAACGGGCATAGGTGCACTCACACCGATCGGTAATACCAAAGACGAGTTCTGGAAAGGATTAGCTTCTGGTGTGAGTGGCGCCGCGCCCATTACTCATTTTGATGCCTCGCTTTTTAAAACCCAGTTTGCCTGCGAAATAAAAAACTTTGATATCGAGCAATTTATCGAGCGCAAAGAAGCACGCAAAATGGATCCCTTCACACAATATGCAATGGTAGCGGCTGAGGAAGCCATGGGCGATTCAGGGCTTGACCTTGAAACCCTTGATCTTGCTCGAGCAGGTGTGATTTGGGGCTCTGGCATCGGAGGCATCAAAACCTTCCAAGATGAAGTGACTGCCTTTAACCAAGGCGATGGCACTCCTCGATTCAACCCCTTCTTTATTCCTAAAATGATTGCCGACATTGCTGCAGGTTTTATTTCCATCAAGTATGGATTTAGAGGCCCAAACTTTGTCACTGTATCTGCTTGCGCTTCTGCTACGAATGCTTTAATCGATGCGTTTAATTACATTAGATTGGGCAAAGCAGATGTTTTCATCAGTGGTGGATCCGAGGCTGCCGTTACCGAATCAGGTATCGGTGGATTCAATGCCATGAAAGCCCTTTCCCAACGAAACGATTCTCCTCAAACTGCTTCAAGACCTTTTGACAACGACCGTGATGGCTTTGTCTTGGGTGAAGGAGCAGGTGCTTTGATTCTAGAAGAACTAGAGCATGCCAAAGCCAGGGGAGCAAAAATATATGCCGAGTTGGTCGGTGGCGGCATGACCGCAGATGCCAACCACATCACAGCTCCTCATCCGGAAGGATTGGGTGCGAGCAGTGTGATGAAAATTGCGCTTGAAGATGCAGGTCTTAAGCCAGAGCAAATTGATTACATCAATGTGCACGGTACCTCAACTCCACTTGGTGATGTGAGCGAAACCAAAGCTATCCAGCAAATTTTCGGGGAGCATGCATACAAGATGAACATCAGCAGCACAAAGTCCATGACAGGGCACCTTTTGGGAGCTGCAGGGGCCATCGAAGCAATTGCTTGTATTCTTGCCATGCAGCATAGCCTTGTGCCTCCTACTATCAACCATTTTACGGATGACGAGGCATTTGATCCTAGGCTCAACCTGACGTTCAACACCCCGCAGGAAAGAGAAATTAACTACGCGCTTAGTAACACCTTCGGATTTGGCGGGCACAACTGCTCTGTCATTTTCAAAAAATACAACTGATCCGCGTGAAGCTCTTTCAGCGATTAGGAATCCACTACCTCTTTTTTAGTACAAAGGACAAGCGGCTTGCTACCTCGATTCAAATGATTCTAGGAAGCAAGCCTTTTAATTTAGCCCTCTACCGACTTGCACTTACACCTGCAGGCTTAGGTGAAGAAACCGACAAAGGATTTCGGAAATCCAATGAACGACTGGAATTTTTAGGTGACGCAATTCTTGGAGCGGTAATCGCTGAATATTTATTCCAAAAGTATCCCTACCGTGACGAAGGATTTCTAACAGAAACCCGATCAAAATTGGTCAATCGGGAAACCCTGAATGAGGTTGGAATAAAAATAGGTTTAAAAAAAACTTTGCAACAGGTGGTTGATAATCGCCAATTTGTAGCCAATAAATCCCTCTATGGAGACATCCTTGAAGCTTTTTTAGGTGCTATCTATATGGATCGAGGGTATGCTTTCACTAAAAAATTGATTCTTCAACGGATCCTTATTCACCTAGATTTGGAAGGAATGGTTTCCACCGTTTCCAACCATAAAAGCAAGCTGATTGAATGGTCCCAGCGGGAAGGAAATCAGGTTGAATTTCAAGTTGTTCATGTCAACAGCAACCAACGTTACAAGGAGTTTGTTGTGGCTGTGGTGGTCAACGGAGAAGAAGTGGCTCAAGGCAAAGGAGAAACCAAGAAAAAGGCGGAGCAAGAAGCTTCAAAAAATGCCTGTGAGAAACTTCAGATTTCCCGTTGATCTGTTAAATTCACTGAGGAAAGCATGAATGCACTAAAGATAGCCGGCGCGACACTGAATCAAACTCCCCTCGATTGGAAGGGAAATTTTGAGCGCATTGTCCTCGCTATTCAACAAGCACAAGCTGCGCAAGTGGAGCTACTTTGCTTTCCTGAGCTCACCCTCACTGCCTATGGTGCGGAAGATCTTTTCCTAAGCCCCTGGTTTACCGAAAAAGCCAAGCAACAACTCGAGCAACTAATCCCCTACTCTAAAGACATTACCCTTGCTGTTGGCCTGCCCATCCGATTGGAAAATAAGGTGTACAACACCATGGCTATCCTTGAAAATGGTGCGGTAAAAGGAATTGTAGCCAAGCAATTTATGGCTATCGATGGCGTTCACTATGAGTTCCGATGGTTTACCCCATGGCCTGCCTCACAACAAACCACGGTTGAAATTAACGGAATAGAAGTTCCATTTGGTGACTTTACCTTCCAACTGAAAGGCATTCACTACGGATTTGAGATTTGTGAAGATGCCTGGAGAGGAGATGCTCGGCCTGGATACCGGCTTTGTGAACGAAAAGTGGATTTGATTTTCAATCCAAGCGCGTCTCATTTTGCGATGAACAAGACTCTGGAGCGCAAAACATTAGTTTCCAAGAGCTCTACGATGTTCAACTGCTACTATTTCTATGTCAACCTACTTGGCAATGAAGCAGGCAGAATGATTTTTGATGGGGAGATTTTACTCGCCAAAGACGGAGCGATACTCGGTAGAAATCAATTGCTTTCTTTTGAATCGGTTCAAGTATGTACTTTCTATCTCGAAAATAAACTACAACATACCGCCCCTATTCAATCCAAAGAATGGGAATTTGTACAGGCGTCTAGCTTGGCGCTTTTTGATTACCTCAGGAAAAGTAAAGCCAAAGGATTTGTTCTCTCACTTTCAGGAGGGGCAGACTCTTCGACCATCGCTGTGCTCGTCGCTGAAATGGTACGAAGAGGCATTCAAGAACTTGGAGTGGATGGATTTATATCCAAACTTGGGCTACCGCTCACGGCAAGCTCGAATGACCCCGAGAAAAGCTTGGTCAATCAGCTCCTAACCACCGCCTACCAAGGCACCAAAAACTCTTCAGAAGCGACCTTTAACTCTGCCAAAGCCTTGGCCGAAAGCCTAGGTGCAACGTTTGTGAGTTGGTCCATCGAGGAAGAGGTCCAAGCCTACACTCAAACCATCGAAGGCGTGCTGGGCAGAAAACTTACTTGGGAACAGGACGATATCAGTTTACAGAATATCCAAGCACGTACACGCTCACCCATCATTTGGCTCTTGACCAATCTAAAAAACGCCCTACTCCTATCCACCTCCAATCGAAGCGAGGGAGATGTGGGCTATGCGACCATGGATGGAGACACGAGTGGAAGTATATCACCGATCGCAGGAGTAGACAAGGATTTTGTGATCCACTGGTTGCAATGGGCAGAGAAAAACCTAGGCCGTCCAGGACTTAGTGGAGTGAATTCGCTTACGCCTACGGCAGAACTTAGACCACAGGAGCGAAGCCAAACGGATGAAAAAGACCTGATGCCCTATTCGCTGTTGGTTGAGATCGAACGCTTGGCAATACGAGATCGGCGATCACCTCTAGAAGTATTTGTTGCACTTCAGAAAAAAAATGAGTTTGCAGAGGCAGAATTGAAGGAATATATTAAAAAATTCTTCCGACTTTGGTCTCGAAATCAATGGAAAAGGGAGCGTCTAGCCCCCTCCTTCCACTTGGATGATTTCAATGTAGACCCCAAAACCTGGTGCCGATTCCCCATCCTCTCTGGAGGATTTGAAGAAGAGTTAAATCAATTAGATCAGAATTAAGCATGCTTTCATTCCTTTTAAGCTTTATTGTTTGGGATCCTAGCCCCACGATTTTCGAGGGAGTTGATCGCTTCAGATGGTATGGTTTACTTTTTGCCTTGGGATTTATCCTCTCCCAGCAAATATTGGTTTACTTGTTTAGGAAAGAAGGAAAAGACCCTGCCTTGGTGGATAAGCTTACCATATACATGGTTTTGGCTACCCTTGTAGGCGCGCGTTTAGGACATGTACTGTTTTATGAGGCAGAAAAATACCTGAGCAACCCGATGGACATCCTTAAAATTTGGGAAGGCGGATTGGCCTCACATGGTGCAGCGATTTCTATCCCAATTGCACTCTGGATCTATTCCAAGCGAAATCAGGGGCAGCGCTACCTCTGGGTCATAGATCGGATTTTAATCGTGACTGCGATGACTGGTGCGCTGATCCGCATGGGGAATTTGATGAACTCTGAAATTGGCGGTAAAGACACCAATTCGGACACTGGAATCGTCTATGCCCGCGATACCGAAGAACTTTTGAGCACCCTTCGGGTACCCATTGAATCGATAGAAGCCTACAAACCTATAGATCGTGACGCTGAGATAAATGGTACGGGAATCGTTCCAGTAAATTTCGATGTGGTGATTACCAAAGGGAATTATACGAAAGAGAGTTTGGAATCCATACTTTCCCAAGACATCAAGTATGCACTTACGCAGTTCAATTCATCCAAAGAGTTTCTGGCGGAACCACTGAACACTCCCCTCCAAATCGAAGTCAAAGAGCAGCCAACTAATTACCTTGTTACGGTTAAAACCCTTGGACGAGTAAAATACCCTACTCAAATCTTCGAAGCAGCGGGTTATTTCTTGACTTTCCTCCTGCTGCTTAGCCTGTGGATGAAGTACAAATCCAAACTCCCAGACGGGCTGCTCTTCGGCCTGTTTTGCATTCTGGTGTTCGGATCCCGCTTTATTTGGGAATTCTTCAAAGAGGTTCAGGTGGACTTTGAGCAATCCATGCAGTTGAATATGGGGCAACTCCTGAGTATTCCACTCGTTACTTTGGGAATTATACTCGTGATTCGAGCCTTAAAAAAGGGAAGTCCAAAAATCGACTAGGGCACAGGATCATGGCCATGTCCGCCCCAAGGGTGGCATCTACCGATTCGTTTGAGGCCCAATACCCCGCCTTTGAGTACGCCATGCTTGAGGATCGCTTCTTTCATGTACTGGCTGCAGGTAGGACTGTATCGGCAGCTTGCTGGGAAAATTGGTGAAATCACATATTGGTAGACCAGTACAGGAAATATGGCTATCTTTCGGAGGTAGGTCTTGAACATAGTGCTTACCATTTTGGTCAAACATGCAACGATTGGAGCAAATTTACCGGTATAAATATTCTTTTAGCCAGTTTTTATTTTTCCTGCGCACTTTCTTTGTTTGGGCTGGGTTCCAGTTTTTTTTATCCCCACTACAGGCTCAAGACAGCCTACCCACTCCAGAAGCTCCCCAACAAGTTCGGGTGAACTCGATCTACATCATTGGAAACGAAAAAACAGAAAAGGAAATCATCTTACGGGAATTGGACTTTGTGACTAACTTCAGTTACGATTGGGACACCTTTCTGGGCATCCTCAAGGCCGATCAACAGAAAATTTTCAACCTCCGTCTATTCAATGAAGTGGAGATCACCCCACTGCGCACTGGTCCAGAAGAAGTAGAAATATTGATTTCAGTAAAGGAGCGCTGGTATGTTCTTCCTTCAGTCATTTTCGAGTTGGCAGACAGAAACTTTGCCGAATGGTGGACCAACCAGGAGCGAGATTGGTCGCGGGTAAACTATGGGATAAAAATCAACCATGCCAATGTCGGCGGCAGAAATGAAAAATTACGCTTCTCAGGGCAGCTTGGCTTCACTAAAGGATTGGAATTCATTTATTCCAAACCCTACATCGATCGACAACAAAAACATGGGCTTTCTTTTCAGCTCAGCTACCGAGATCAGAAAACTGTTCCAATTGCCTCCAGAAACAATCGCCAACTATTTTACACTTCCCCCCTCGAAGAAGTATTGCGAAAAAATTTCGCCACAGCACTTCGCTATACGTTCAGGCGTACCTTTTACAATTTTCACCTGCTGACCTTAGGACATAGCACCACCTGGATATCCCCAAAAGTACTGGAACAAAACCCCAAGTATTTTCTTCAGCCAGGCAATCGGCTTTCCTTTTCCTTTTTTCAATATTCCTTTCTTCACGACAAGCGAGACAACATTGCCTATGCTACCAAGGGGGAACTGCTGCAGTTATCCGCTACAAAATATGGCTTGATTTCGCGTAAGGAACTTGATGAGCTTGAAATAAATGTCACCGCCAATAAATACTTCTCACTTGGGAAAGGGTTTCATTTTGCCTCAGGACTGAGTGCAGGTTGGTTTACAAGTCCCAACCAGCCTTATACCCTCGTTCGAGGCATTGGTTACAATCCTAATTTTATCCGAGGCTACGAGTTGAATGTCATTGAAGGACAGCAACTGGTGGTTCAAAAAAATAGCCTTCGATTTCAACTCATCAAGACAAGTTTTGACCTTTCGAAAGCCATCTACAACGACCAATTCAACACCCTACCCTTAAGTATTTACTTGAGTGGAAACTTTGATCAGGGAGCGGTGCGGGATCGCAATCGAATTCCAGAAAACCTGGCGCTGACCAATCAATACTTGTTTGGCTATGGAGCGGGAATTGACCTGGTCACCGGATATGATGCAGTATTTCGATTCGAATATTCCATCAACAAACAGGGCTTGGGCAACTTTTTCTTCAATATTAGAGCTCCTTTTTAACTTAGGAAGATCAGGTAAGCTTGCACTTTTGCTTGAAATCGACAACCTCCTAAAACTTCTCCTCTACACCGAGTCCAAATAGTGCAAAATCGTACTTCACAGGATCTAGCGGATCGAAGGATCGAAGCACTTGAGTAAGTTCGACTGCGGTACCCCAGTCCGTTTGCTTGCGGGTAATCAATCCGAGCTTTCTTCCCACCCGATCCACATGCAAGTCACAAGGACAGATGAGTTGGGCTGGGCTAATCTGCTTCCAAATTCCAAAATCTACTCCCTGCCCATCCTTACGGACCATCCAACGCAGGTACATGTTGATGCGCTTGCATGCCGAACGCGAAGCGGGAGAAGAAATATGCTTTTTGGTTCGACCAGGCGCATCCTCCAAACTGAAAAAAAATCGTTGAAACTGGATAAGCATGGATTCCATGCTATCGATAGCTCCAGTTTGACCGATAAGAAAGGCCTTTTCCAAACTATCCTGATGCCGGTAAAACCAAGATAAAAAATGAATAAAATACAGGGCATCTATGTCATTAAAGGTTCGGTGTTTGAAGCCGAGAACCGCTTTTAAATCTCCTTCCGTATGATTAACCATAAAATCATGCGGCGAATTGTCCATGCACGCAAGGAGCTCGTTGCATTTATTGAGAATGGTTTTCCGTTGACCCCAAGCCAGGATTGCCGCAAAAAAGCCAGCAATTTCAATGTCTTGTTTTTTAGAAAAGCGGTGCGGAATGGAAATCGGATCTAACTCAATGAAATTTGGCCGATTGAATTGAGCTACCTTTTCATCCAAAAAATCTTTGATCCCCTGGTTCATAGCTGTACTACACGCTCCCCTCCTTGCGTCCCATCAAACCATTTGAATACCAATTCATTCTCTTTTTCTTCGGCAAGGTGCCAGTCAAAACAACTGATTTGGGTTAAGGTCCGAATGCTATCCAATTCTGGATCATAGAGGCAAATATCAAAATCAGGAAGTGCAGTTGATTCTAAGGTATTCCATTTCTCCAAGATAAAACCCCGCTCAATGAGCCGTACTTTTTTTCCAAAAACATGTTCACTCAAGACAGTCGGTACGCCATCCTTCCGTCTCAGCCTTACTCCTGCTGGACCAAAAAGGATTTGTTTTTCCACTTTTGCCTCCAGTAAATCATTGGAATTTGGGAGAGTCTCCCACGCTGTCTCTACCAATACCCCGCTTTTACTTTCCGGCTTTAATCGAGTCAATAGTTGGGACAACTTGGAAAACAAAAAAGTAAGCCCAATAAAAATTAACCCAAAACTCGCCAGGATAGGATAGGAAAGCACAAAAATGCCGTTCCAAATAAATCGGAATACATGATGAAAGAACAGCTGGATTTTCGACATGCAAAATCGGTTGGGAAGCTTACTTGAAATGAAAAAGGTAAAAACACATCAAACCTTAGCAAAAAAGAAGGATGTAAATCAAATTTTAATACAAGATCTCAACAGGAAATCGCGCATTCACTCCTTTTAATTGTTCGAATGCCGCTTTTGAAAGTTTGATCAATACTTTAGAGTTGTCCCCTGTCTCGGGCAAAACTCCTACCACACGAGCAAAGATGGTCAGGTCATTTTCCTCATTTTTAATTCGAATCACACTGCCAACAGGCGCATTACGGTGAAGTACCAGGTATTTTTTATTTGCTTCAGTACCAGGAATAACTTCAGCCAAGCCAGATTCTTTTGTATTGGTAAATCCTCCAGAAGTATTTGGTGCTGATATCTCCTGCTTAGCCTCAGCAGCAGGAGCAGTTGCCTCATTTTTTACTTCTGCAATCGCAACCCCAGAAGTAGTAGGTGTAACAGTTGGTGTAGTAGGTGTAGTAGTTGTAATTGTACTAGAAGTAGAAGCAGGAGAAGGAAGAGGACCACTAGTAGTGTTTCGACCGACATGTATCGATTGACCTACTTTTATATTATTAGAAGTCAAACTGTTCCATTGGATCAATTCTTCTATGGAACTTCCATACATCTTGGCAAGCGAAAATAAAGATTCACCAGACTTGACGGTATGATTAACCCAATCCCCCGAAGCCTTCGTTGCGGGCGTTGAGGCCTTCGTGGAAATAAAGACTACCTCCTTAGTTCCGTTGAGATCCTCGGCTTTTTTATCCGCTACCTTAGGCTCCTCTTTTTTAACTGCTGCAGCGGCTACCAAGGGTTCTGCTAGGGCTTGAGTATCGCTCTGCTTCACCGGTACAGCTTTTTTAGTGATGACTTTCAATGCCTTTCCTATTGAAAGTTTATCACTGGACAACGAATTCCAAGATTTTAACTCGGCTACTGTGACCTTGTATTTTTTTGCAATGGTAGATAATGACTCGCCGCTTTTTACTTTGTGCGTGATTTTAACTTTTTGGATGGTGACGGCCGGTTCTGATTTGGAAGGGCTCGCTGCAGGCGATTCAACAGCTGGATTTGCCGGCGATTTATCATTTTTCGCCGGAGTTGTTGATGCAGATGATGGATTGGCAACTGATGTCGAAGAACCTACATCAGCAGCATTTTCAGCAGTTGTATTTCGAGCGGGAGTGGCAGGTAGCGTCACCGGTGTGGCGGCCGAAGGGGAACTTGGTTCTGCCGAACCCGAACTGCTATTTATGGGACGATAGGGAACAAGCAGCATTTGTCCTTCCTTCATGCCCTGTTTCAAAATTTCATTAGCCTGTTGAATCTCGGACATTTGAACCTTGTATCTCCTTGATATGGAAAATAAGGTTTCCTGATTAACAACCTTATGGATGATATAAGTCCTGCCCTCTATTTTCTGAATACCAATAGAATCCAATGATTCCGTGGTTACTGCAAAGGCAGCAGTCTGGAAGCAAAGGAATAAAAACGCGGAACAGAAAAAGAGTTTGAATTTACCAGACATGGTGCGGGTCTAACTAAAGGGTCTGAAATGAGACGAATAAGCAGTTCAACAAAATTAACCTTCATCCCTCATTATTCAAGTTGAAAACGGTAATTTTCCTTAATTTAGAGCATTACTTTTAACAAAGAATCAATTTCAATTTAGGTTCTGCTCCAAGTTCACCCATAGCTTTCAACAGGGAAAAGATCTTCACATGACTCGATTACTACTTCTTATTCTATTGACGATTTCAACTGGCTTATTGTCTGCCCAGCAAACTCAAAAAAAGGTGTTCACCTTTTCGATTGATCAAGATATTGATCCAGGAATGAACCGTCGGGTAAAGTTGGCAATCGATCAGGCAGAAGCGCTAAAAGTTGATATTATCCTGATCGAAATGGATACCTATGGTGGAGCAGTTACGGATGCTGATGAGATTCGAACTCGAATTTTAGAATCCAAAATCCCAGTTTATGTATTTATCAATAAGGATGCTGCTTCAGCAGGTGCATTGATTTCCATTGCCTGCGATAGCATCTACATGGCTCCAGGTGCCAGTATTGGTGCCGCTACAGTGGTCAATGGCACCGATGGCGCTGCCGCACCAGACAAATACCAATCCTACATGCGTTCCATGATGCGCAGCACCGCTGAGGCTACTGGACGCAACCCACAAATTGCAGAAGCGATGGTCGATGAAAAGTTGGTTGTGCCTGGAATTTCCGATTCGAGCTCGGTCATTACTTTTTCAGTGGCCGAAGCAATTCAAAATGGCTTTTGCGAAGGAGAATATGCCACTGCAAAGGAGATTTTGGCAGCTCAAGGTCTACAATCTGCTGAAATCATTGCTTATGAGGAGAAAACAGTAGATACCATCATATCCTTCTTTTTAAGCCCCGCAGTAAGCGGTATTCTGATCCTTTTGATCATTGGAGGAATCTACTTTGAATTGCAAACTCCTGGTGTGGGTTTCCCGCTAGCAGTTGCGCTCAGTGCCGCCCTTCTGTATTTTATCCCCTATTACTTAAATGGGCTGGCAGAAAACTGGGAGATCTTGGCTTTTGTGATCGGCATCATCCTGCTCGCCGTAGAGTTTTTTATTATTCCTGGTTTTGGCGTGTTTGGCGTCGCAGGAATTGTGTTGACTCTGGGTGGACTTGTACTGGGCATGCTTCCAAACCAAGCTTTTGATTTTGAATTGGTACCCTCGTCCCAACTATTTGGAGCTTTGCTTACAGTGATTCTATCGGCATTGGTGGGTGTTGGAATGGTGTTTTGGCTAACTCCTAAAGTAAATGAATGGGGCGCATTCAAACACCTGACCTTAGCAACCACTCAAGACCGCTCCAAAGGGTACACTTCAAGCACTTATTCAGAAGATATGGTTGGAAAAATTGGAAAAGTGCACTCTAGACTTCGACCAAGTGGTAAGGTGGAGATCGCTGGAGAAATATACGATGCCTATTCCCGAGGAGAGTTTTTAGAACAAGGGGAATAGATCGAAGTCATCTCTACTGAAGGAACTTCCCTTCGAGTGAAAAAGTCAGAAGCCTAAAAATTCAAAATTGGCTAATTTTAACCCATGAACTCCCTAGGCTTCCTTTCCACCCGCATCGATGAAGAGGAACTGCTACACTATTTTACACAAGTCGCTAATGCAATGATTAACTATGACCACGTGGAGTAATCGAATATACACCTACTATGTAGTTGTCGTTTTTATCCTAACCTTCGCGATCTTATTCCCACTATTCCTTTGCTGCATTTGGAACCCTTCCTGGAATAAGTATGGACGGAAAATCAACCAATATTGGGCCAAAGGCTTCTTTTCACTCATTTTTCTGCCGGTGAAAGTTGAAGTTGAAGGCACCCTCGAAAAAGACAAGCCCTATATCTTCTTGGCCAATCATTTTAGCTATCTGGATGTGGCCATGATGGGCTTTGTTCCCGGTGATGCCGTTTTTATAGGGAAAGCCTCCATCCGGAAAGTTCCTTTTTTTGGATACTATTTCAAAAATTTGCACATCGCAGTGGACCGGAGTCGTGTCAAAAGCAGAGCCGAAACCATGAGAAGAGCAGGCTTGGCACTAGATCGTGGGAGCAGCATGGTTTTGTTTCCCGAAGGAGGCATTTACACCCAAAATCCGCCACATTTAGTTCCTTTTAAAAACGGAGCTTTTCGATTAGCAATGGAGAAACAAATCTCCATCATTCCTGTCACCTTATCCTACAATCATGTAATTTTGGCGGATCAAAAAGAGTTGATTATAAAGCGAATGCCAGCCAAAATGGTTTTGCATCAAGCGATCAATCCGGCAGATTTTACATCGGATGAAGCGCTCAAGCAATGCTGTTTTGAAGTAATTCAGGAGCAATTGCTAAAAGATAATCCGGCCTGATTTGAAACGAATTCAAAGTCCCACTTCCTACTAGTTGCATGAAAATTGAACAGGAAACCCTACAGAAAATAGCTCATTTGGCTCGACTAAATTTTGATGCACAGGAAGCAGAAAAGATGAGTGCAGACCTTTCACAGGTACTGAATTGGGTAGATCAGCTTCAAGAGGTAGATACACAGGGTGTGGCACCGCTCACAAATATGTCTGCTGAAGTCAATGTATTCCGAACAGATGTGATTGGGACACAACTCACTCAGGACGAGGCATTAAAAAATTCACCCCAAAAGGAGAATGGCTTTTTTACTGTTCCCAAAGTCTTGGAATAAGATGTCAATTCAGTCCAACACCTATTCTTTGAACAAAATTCTGGCAATCCTATTCTTGGGAGTTGGCGCCATTCTAGCTGCCTATTCCTTGATTAGCCCAAGTTTCACCCATTCCAATCTCCAAACGGGTGCTTTTTTGGATAGGTTACCCGTACCATTTTCAAAAGTCAATTTAGGGGAAGTCGATGTTCCAATTCTAGTGGATCACTTTCTTGTTTTCCAAAACTACCAAGTAACACCCTACCCTTTCACCCCTACTGAAAATTACCTCTTCGGGATTTTTATTGTACTTGTTTCCGTAACGGTATTGGCAAATCTAAGTAGGTTTAAAAAAATACCATTTATCGGAGCTGGTGTCGGATGGATTCTGCTCCTAACTCTTTCAAACTTCAATGGACTAAATATTGGAGGGCTAAGTTCAAATCTTTCGCTCCTATTGCTTTTAGGCGCCACCATGATCCCAACCATTTATTTCCATGTTTGGGGGATCCAATCCCCATTCTGGATTCGTTGGCTGGTCCTTGCAGGGACCACAGGAGGCACCCTAATTACCTTCATCTTGATCAGCCCGATCCTTAATCCCAGCCTCTACTTATCAGAACAAAGTTTAATTATTGGAATTGGAATTAGCATTGCCTGGATTTTTTGGCAAGGCCATGGGATTTTATCAGGCCTCTTGATTCTTATTTCAAAAGCAAATGCAGGCCTAAATACCAAAACTAGCATTCAATTCGCTGCAGTTACCCTACTCTATCTTGGGTTGCTTTTCATTTTACTTCTCCATCTTAAAGGGGATGTCACTTGGCCAATTGGCGATTTCATACCGCTGTATCTCATCCTCCCCCTAGGTGTATTGGGATGGTTTTCCACTCGGGAAAAATTAGCCCAAAGTGATAATTTAGCTAGTTCTTCACAAGTCCTTCAAAACTTATATCTTTTGGGTTTTGCAAGTACCTTGTGGACCATTTGGAAGTTGACCTTCTCGCATAATCAAGCAGGTGAAGAGCTACTAAAGCATTTGGTGATTTACTCCCAACTTGGATTTTCACTATTCTTCTTTGTTTACGTAGCGATCAATTTTTTTCCACTAATGCACAAAGGGAAGTCGGTTCATCCAGTGCTATACAAACCTTTTATTCTTTCCTATTACCACCTCCGAATTGGAGGAACGATAGCCTTCATGGTTTTAACTACCTATTTAGAAGCCATTATAGCTTCCCAAGTAAGCGCTTTAACTAACAATATCGTTGGGGATTATTACTACCAAACCAACCAGAAGCTTGAAGCAATTATCCTTTATGAAAATAGTTGGGATCGCAATCGATACAATCCAAAGGCAAAAAATTTAACTGCTCAACTCCTTTTTGAATTGAATCAGCCGAGTTTGGCAAAAGAACACTTGGAAGAAAGTTTTGATCTAGCTCCACAAGTGGATAACATCCTACTCCTTGCTGAACGGCTTCAAAAAGAGAACAAACCCTTTGAGGCAGTTTTTTACCTTGAGAATGGGTTGAGATTCTTTCCAAACAACCAGTACCTCAGTCAAAATCTAGCCTTGCTCTACACGCTTGTCAAAAAAGACGTGGAAGCGCAAGCAATCTTCGCTGATCTTTCCAAAAACAATCCAGTAGCAACTGCAAATTGGCTTGCCATTTCTGTCAAACTAGGAAAAAAAGTGGACATCCCAAATGCGGAAGAAGACCTGATTTTATTGATCAATCGAGTTGCCACAGAACGAAAAAATGGTACGCTAGTGGATGGACAAACCTTGGAAAAATTGAAGGAAAAGCTGGAAAAAGAAAGTTCTCCACTCCTACTTCAAGCAGGGTATCGGAATTTGTTAGCCAGGCAAAATCTAGAAGATCCTAGTACTGACCTCCTATTGTTGGATTCCCTTTCGAAAAGAGAAGACTTATTAGAGTACACGATGCAGTTTCAAGAAACCGCCATCTTGAGAAGTTTGGGAGCGGGAAGAATCAACGATGCTGTCAAAAACCTAAACGGCCTAGCCTTCAGAAATCCTGGAGACGCCGCCTATTACCTCAATATGTCAGGTCTTATTCTTGCGCAACAACTCGATTTTGAAAAAGCTGCAAAGGACTTTAGCTTCTCTAAAGAAAAAGGGTTTCAGGCTGAACTCCCAATCCATGAAGCTATTCGGAATTGGCAAACCGAACGGACATTTGGAAGGTTGGCGACTAACGCTGAAAATGAAGCGTTTAAGGATGAGTTTGTATTTAGGGGAAGGTTCAATCAATCCATGCCACAAGCCCTATTTTTGGATTGGAAAAACATAGCTTCTCCTGACTTCAAGTTAGAAATGGCTTGGAAGCTACTTAGCCACAAGGCCCATGGACTTACGACGCCGCAGCTGCAGGAGATTGGTGCCTATTTGAAGGGGAAAACAGATCGAACTGCAGATTTAGATGCATTTCTAAAGGCACCAGAATGGACCAATGCAAATTCTTTGCGTTCCTTCACCAAATTGATAGGCGCATCAGAAGAACTCACTGCAAACCCCTATTTCAGCCCATTAATTTGGAGTGCTTATTTGCAAACCAAAGGCGGTTTGGAAGCTTACGAACTGCTTCAATCTGCCACTGAATTCAATAAGGATCCACTACTTTGGGCAAAGAAAGTACAGGCTGCTCAAGATCTCGGGCTGGATCGATATGCCATTGAAGCTCGGGAAGAAATGAAGACCTGGATGAGTCAAGAAGAAATTGAAGCCCTTTTGGGGGAGATGTATTGAGAGATTTCATGTATTTTTAGTACAAATGAGTACCTTTCCGTATTGCTAAACCAACAAGTAACTAATTTACACCATGAGCAAAGTCATTGAAACGAACGAAATCAATAAAACCTATAAAATGGGGTCTGAAATTATTCAGGCATTGAAATCGGTTAGCATCAGCGTAAACAAAGGAGAATACGTCGCTTTCATGGGTCCTTCAGGATCAGGAAAGTCCACCTTGATGAACATCATCGGATGCTTGGACTCCCCTACCTCTGGCAGCTATGTACTTGCAGGAAAAGATGTCAGCGACATGAGTGAAAACGAGTTGGCAGACATTCGAAACAAGGAAATTGGCTTCGTATTCCAAACTTTCAACCTGTTACCAAGAGCTACTTGCCTAGATAATGTGGCACTTCCCTTGGTTTATGCAGGATATTCTAAATCAGAGCGCCAAGAAATTGCATTCAAGGCACTTGACAATGTGGGTCTAGGAGATCGAACTAATCACCGTCCCAACGAGCTTTCTGGTGGTCAGCGCCAGCGTGTTGCAATTGCCAGAGCATTGGTCAACAGCCCAAGCATCATTTTGGCGGATGAGCCAACAGGTAACCTTGACTCCAAAACCTCTTATGGAATCATGGAACTTTTTCATGAGCTCCATGCCAAAGGAAATACAATCATCATGGTGACCCACGAGGACGATATTGCCCATTATGCACACCGCATTGTGCGTCTCCGAGATGGCTTGGTGGAATCTGATAAGGTCAATCCAAACCCAACCCGAGGTTTAGTGACTGCCTAATTTAGTCTTAAGGGCAGTTTTCGTTTAAAGTATACTGATTCATCGTTGCTATGAAAATTTACACCAAAACAGGGGACCAAGGAATCACCTCTTTGTTGGGGGGAGTACGAGTACCCAAATCAGATCTACGGATAGACGCCTACGGCACCTTGGATGAATTAAACTCCTACGTAGGCTTGCTTCGAGATCAGGAGGTGAATAAAAAAAGATCGGAACTGCTCAAAACGATTCAAGATCGCCTGTTCACGATTGGGGCAGATTTAGCAACTGTTCCAGGCAAAGACAAGGTAAAGAAACCAGATTTGCATCCAGAAGACGTGGAAGTTTTAGAAAAAGAAATGGATGCCATGGATGCTGAACTCCCCATGCTTACTGCCTTTATTCTACCCGGTGGGCATACTGCAGTTTCATTCTGTCATCTGGCCAGAACAGTTTGCAGGCGCTCCGAACGCATTGTCGTTGAGCTAGCCTCTGAGGAGCACGTAGCTGAGCTAGTCATCCAATACCTCAACCGACTTTCTGATTTCCTATTTGTCTTGGGTCGGAAAATGGCGCAAGAGTTGGAGGTAGAAGAAGTCACTTGGAAGCCACGGTATTAAACCCAACAAATCAAACCTCTTGATTTAGAAAATCTATAATTGCCAAAACCTATTTCTCGCTCTGTACTGTAATTTAAACAGCCATGTCCAGCTCACCCACCATTTCAATTACAAAGTCTAGTCATTCTAAACTATCAGAAACCGACTTCTCCTCCCTAGTTTTTGGTAAGTCCATTTCTGACCACATGTTTGTGGCGGACTACCAAAATGGAGCTTGGGGAGATTTAAGAATTGTCCCTTATGGTCCCATGGAAATTTACCCTGGCAATGCAACCTTGCATTATGGGCAAGCAATTTTCGAGGGCATGAAAGCCTACAAAAATGGAAAAGGGGAAGTCTTGGTATTTCGAGCAGAAGCCAATGCGAAGCGACTGAATGAATCCGCTACAAGGATGTGCATGCCTACTTTACCTGAAAACATCTTCATTGAAGCACTAAGACAATTGCTCGCTGTGGATAAAGATTGGGTTCCACAGGAAAAAGGATCGAGTTTGTATATCCGTCCATTCATGTTTGCCATGGACAATTACTTGGGAGTTAAGCCATCCGAAAGCTATAGATTCATGATTTTCACCAGTCCAGTAGGCGCCTACTACTCCAAACCGGTGTCGGTAAAAGTAGAAACGAACTATACCCGAGCAACCGAGGGTGGAACTGGTGAGGCAAAGGCGGCTGGAAACTATGCAGCTTCACTTTATCCCGCACAGCTTGCGCAAAAAGAGGGCTATGATCAATTGCTTTGGACCGATGGAAAGACCCATAGCCAAATTGAAGAAAGTGGGACCATGAATGTGATGTTTAAAATCAAGGGTACCCTCATCACTGCCCCTACTGGAAAGGGAACTATCCTAAAAGGAATCACGAGAGACTCAGTCATCCAACTTGCAAAAGATTGGGGGCATAAACTAGAAGAACGCTTCCTCACGGTTGCTGAACTTCAAGAGTCCTTGGAGAACGGAACCATGGAAGAAGCTTTTGGTGTAGGTACCGCAGCAACAATTGCATTCATTCATAAAATCCATGTCAACGGGAAAGATTATTTACTTACAGAACCGGCGGCTGATTCTTTCTCAAAAAATGTGCTCAAAACCTTGGATGGGATCAAATACGGAGAACTAAAAGATCCACACCAGTGGATGCTCAGCATCTGAACTCCTAGATGAAAAAGGTTCACTCTAAATTCGCAGTAATCGGAACGGCAGTATTTACACTCCTACTGATTGGCCTTTTTGCCCTACCGATTCATGCCCAAGAGCAGCCCAAAAAATTCTTACTCCTCAAAAGAGGATCAAATCAAAAGAGTCAAATTCGATTTTTCCCAGGGGAAGACATTACCTACAAAAGCAAAAAGATCGGCTACTTCGTCACCGACAGGATAGTCAACTTGGATACGGAATACATTTACTTGACGGAAAATATTCTGAGCCCTTCAGACCTCCTCGAAATCGATATCCGAAGAAAAGACCCTCGAAATCGTACGCTAAACAACTTAACTAGCCTTTCTTTGGGTGCAGGAACTATGGCAATCGCTTTGGAAGGGATCAATAGCCTTTATCAACAGCGCAAACTGCAATTCAGTCCTGGATTAATTAAGACTTCAGCCATCCTCCTGGGTACGGGGTTCGGATTACTTCCCCTGCGCTACAAAACTTTTACACTTTCAGACAAAAACAGAGTGCAGCTGGTCATCCTTGAAATTGAATAAGAGTATTGGCTGGTAAAACCGAGATTTTTTCCGATTTTTGCAACACATTTTTAACTTAGACAGATGACTTCAGACCAACTGAAAGACTTGAAAGCCCGCACATCGGCTTTGAGGAGGTATCTTTGACTACGATCGTAAGAAAGTAGAAATCCAAGACCTAGAGGCCGTATCGG
>JACCDS011484935.1_pt1 | contig 18634 bp, 16 predicted proteins | sample 7446441 | NCBI WGS metagenome assembly JACCDS01 (sample SAMN15323445, study PRJNA562643) | freshwater metagenome | isolation source: river surface water | place: USA:Blue River Watershed | collected 2017-08-17
GCGGGGCAACGGCCCCTGCATACTGGTATCAGCCAGCAAAAAAGTGAAGAATAGCAGGCAGTTATTGGCGCGCCTCACAGCAGGAAGGATGAATATGACACGAACTCTTCAACGGATAGCTACAGTCACGCTGATCTTTGCGCTGGGCGCCGGCACAACGGCTTGGGCCGCGCAACCGGCAACTCAGCCAGATTGTGTAGAGATCAACAATGATTTCAGCCAGTTGCAGGCTGCCAAAGCCAAAGGGCTGTACCGCTACAGCAACAAGGCCAAGGTTGCTGAGTTTGACTATCAGGCGCTGCCACCTTTTAGCGATTATTTGGCGTACAGCCGCCAGCTCATCGAGCAGAAAAACCCACAGGCCGCCAGGCCTTGTCCGCTGTCGACACCGGTCACGCAACTGCTGCATAAAGAGCAGGCCCAGCTGCAGGTCAGTGACCTGGTGGCGCCTTTTGAGCTGCGTCAGCCCGATCAGAAAAAAGCCATTTTACTGATCCATGGCCTGACCGATTCACCTTTTCTGTTTCATGATTTGGCCGGTTTTTTCTATCAGCAGGGTTTTACCGTGCGGACTTTGTTACTGCCCGGCCACGGCACGGCGCCGTCCGATTTGCTGGATGTCAGTGAACGGCAATGGCGACAGGCTGCGCGCTACGCCATTGAACGCACCAGTCAGGATTTTGAGCAGGTGTATCTGGGCGGCTTTTCTACTGGCGGCGCGCTGATGCTGGATTATCTGTTGCAGCAGCCCAGCGTCAGTCCAAAGATCGCCGGCCTGCTGCTGTGGTCGCCAGCGTCCAAAGCAAAAGATTCGCTGGCCTTTTTAGCCGGCGTGGTGGATTGGATCCCATTTCTGGATTGGGTCAACACCGGTGCCGACACCGATTTTGCCAAGTATGAGTCGTTTCCGTTTAATGCCGGCGCGCAGGTCTACAACCTGATGCAGCGGCTCCCCACGGCGCAAAAGGCCCCGGCCAATAAAAAAGTACCGGACATTCCGCTGCTGGTACTGGCCAGTGCCGCCGATACCACCATCGACACCGCCGCTACGGTTGCGCTGACCAATTTCTGGCATCAGGCACCAGGACGTCAGACCCAGGCCAAAGATTTACTGGTGTATTACGGCGATCTGCAACAGGCCACGCCGGCCCCCGCCGCCACGCTGGCAGTGACAGTGCCACACTGCGAGCCGGCTGGCTTGTGCGCCCGGGTCCACGACATGGCCCACACGGCATTGACCAACAGCCCGGACAATCCACACTATGGCGCCGCCGGCCACTACCGCAACTGTAACCATTACAGCGACGACCGCGACTATCAGCAGTGTAAAACTGCCACCAGCCTGAGCGTTGGCGAAACCACTGAGCATAACCTCAGGCAGTACCGGCCGCTGCAGCGGCTGACTTACAATCCGTATTACCCGCAGATGCTGGACAGCATCCGGCAATTTATCCGCTGACTGGCGCCGCCGCACTGCGTGACAGTCACCAGGCAGCGTGATGCGCAGCGGCGTTGCGACTGCGCGCAAGGATAAATCCGACGGGCCAGCAGTCTGAACCGGTCTGCTGGCCAGCCGGCATGACGTCGCGGCAAGTACAAGGCCTGCCGGTGACCCGGTGCAGCTTCAGCACTCCAGCTTCAGGAGTGCCGCCGGCCATTGCAGCTACAGGAGTGCCGCCCGTCAGCGCGGCCTGTTAAGGCTTTGCGGCTGCGGGCTTTTGCTGTAACACAATGCGCCGCATCGCCGGCCATTGTTTTTGCAAAAACGCATCCACCGATTCCACCGTCACCACCTGATAACTGCCGCTGAGGCGCTGTTTCAGCGGATGCTCGGTAAAGCTGACATTCGCTCTGAACAGCGACGCGCCAATGCGCGATAACGGTCCGACCTCGATTTCGCCCGGCTGATACTGTTGCTGCTGCAACCACTGCTGCACCGCTTTGCGACTGGTCAGTGGCTTGGCGCTCAGCACATGACTGAGCAGTTCCAGCCCCCACTGATTCGAATTCTGGTAAGTCTCGTCAAAGGGATAGGCCAGCATATTGTAGTGACCGTGATGCGCCTGCAGCGCCTGCTCACTTTGCAGCAACTGCAGGATTTTCGGCTGCAGTTCTGGCGGCGGGATCAGCAACAAGGCTTCAAATGCAAAAACGTCGTCGAGGAAAAAGTTACCCAGCCCTTCTTTATACAAGCCGGATTTGTCGCTGCCACACTCGTTCAGTTCATGCAGGATAATAAACTGGCCGGGGGCCGTCTGATAAACCAGCCCCAGATGCGAGTAGCGCAGACCGTATTTGGACAAGTCCTGCCCTACCCGGGCGATGATGGCAACCGTCGCCCCTTGCTGTAACAAGGTCTGACGGCTTTGTTCAGCGAGCTCCAGCGCCTGCATCAGCTCAGCCGGTTCAATCTCCACATTCTCGTTACAGGCGGTGCCAGCATACAGTGGCATGGCGCTGAGCAGCGCCGCACCAGCCAGCCACAACAGCAGAGGACGCAAGCGCCGGGCACCGGTGATCATGACTTCACTTTCTCATGGCTGAGTAAAGCCTGGCCGGCCGCATTGGGGATAAAGGCCAGCGCTTTGCCACTGAGCACCAGGAAATGACCGGTGCTGACGGCACTGATCTCCAGCGTCTGTCCGGCAACAAAAGCCACTTTTTTCACTGCTTTGCCCGTCAGTTTCAGGCTGGCCGTGGTGACTTCTGAAGCCGCGTTGGCACTGAGTTCACCGGCTTTTGCCACACTGCGCACCACCAGCACCACCGCATCGCCGGCGTGTTGTACACTTTCAATCGTGACCTGACCAGATGCCGCCACCACAGACAAAGTGCCTTCGACCACCAGACCCAGGCCTTCCGACATCACAGCAGATGCATTTGACGCATTGCAGGACCCGCCGCAATCCAGCGCCTGCACTGTGGGTACCGTCAGCAGCAGAGCCGCTGCGGCAAGAGTTAAAGACTTGAAATTGCGCATTGAGTTTTCCTTTCATAGATGCGGGTACCCGCAAAGTTATGCCCGATTTTATCGGGCGCTGCAATGGTGGCAAAGCAGTTGCCTGTTATATTCAAGTACGCTGTTTTATGTGGGGGCACAACATCGGCCTGAGGGATTCCTCACAGGACACCCATTCAAATCTTGGTCTCTCAAAGGACACACATCCCCGCTAAAAGCCCATACACTGACAGTGTGGTTATAATCCGGTAGGGGATTCCTCGCAGGACACCCATTCCAATTTTAGCCCTCAGGTCCTCGCAGGGAGGTCCTCGCAGGACACCCATTCAAATTTTAGCCCTCAAAGGACACACATACCCACTAAAGCCCATACACTGACAGTGTGGTGACAATCCGAAGTCCCTTGCAGGACACCCACTCCAGTCTTGACATTAACATTTTAGCAACCATAGTAAAAGCCTGCCTTCGACAAGGACCGTCAAGGAACCACCATGCCCATGCCCCGTAAAACGTTGGTGTCCGTCGATACCACGCCCAGTTACCACATCGTAAGCCGTTGTGTGCGCCGCACGTTTCTCTTTGGCGTCGTCGATAATAAAGATTTCGGCCATCGCCGCGAGGCCATTGTGGCCCGCCTTACTGAACTCACTCAGTTGTTTTGTATCGATATTTCTGCCTACGCCATCATGTCGAACCACTATCACCTCGTCATTCGCATTCAAAAGCAGCGGGCTTTGGATTTACCCGTTGAAGATGTCATCACACGCTGGAGTGCGTTGTTTTCATTACCTGTTTTAGCCAAAAGGTATGCCGAACATGAAAAATTGACGGATGCAGAGCTGACTGAAGCCGTAAAGCAAATCGAACTGCGTCGCGAGCGGCTTTATGATTTAAGTTGGTTTATGCGTTGCTTAAACGAACCCATTGCCAGAATGGCCAATCAGGAGGATGGCTGTACCGGCCGGTTTTGGGAAGGCCGCTTTAAATCGCAGGCCTTACTGGACGAGCGCGCTGAGTTGCAGGCCATGGCTTATGTGGACTTAAACCCTATCAGGGCTCAGCTGGTTGATTCACTGGAAAGCAGCGACTTTACTTCCATTCAAACCCGGCTTAATAAATCCAGCTCAGCCTTGAAGCCAGCGTTGCTCCCCTTTGCCGGTGATGCACACAAAAATAATCACCCAGAGCACATACCTTATAATTTGATTGAATATATTCAATTAGTTGAATGGTCAGGCCGGCAAATCAGAACCAGCAGGCGTGGTTACATTCAGCACCAAGTGCCGCCAATTTTTGCCCGGTTGAAGATGAGCGCCGCTGCGTGGCTGCACAACTGTCAACATCTCGAGCACACTTATCATCGCGTCATTGGCAGCAGCTCCCGTTTGCTTGAATTTTGTAAAAAGGTCAGACAACAAAGAGTGGTCGGTATTACGGCTGCCAGGCTGGCGTTTGGCTGACCCTGTTCTCTCACCAATTTTGTAAATTTGTCTGCTGAATCACCCGGCAAAAATGGGCGTATCCCGAATCAGCCTTTTAACGCTCTGAACATCACTTTTTTAGGATGATTGGCAACAAAACACTCCTGAACCAGCCAACTTTGGGTTCACCGCGGCTTCTGCCTTTTTACGATGACAGTTTCTTACGATGGCTGTCCTTTGAATACTTTCATGGCTGTCCTGTGAATACTCTGTCCCGTGGATACTTCCTTAGCTAATTGTGGGGCCCACAGCGACAGCTCTCATTTACGATGGCTGTCCTGTTAATCCTTCCTGTTAATCCTCCGCCTGTGAATCCTCGCTTAGCCGTTAAAACTGATAACGAATCTCAGCACCATAAGTCCGGGGTGGATTGAGCGACGTGATGGGCGTGCCCAGCACATCTGCAGCCCAACCACCGATACCGCCGGTACTGTCGTGGTCGGTCAGGTTCTTGCCCCACAACGCCAGCTCCCAATGCTGGTCGCTGCTGGTCCAGCTCAGGCGCGCATTCAGGCTTTTACTGTCGGCAAAATAGGCAGGAATGCTGTAGGCGATTTGCAATAAATCCGGGTCGTCTGCACGGGTATTTTCTTCATACACATAATCGACATGCAGCTTCAGGTCGCCGTTGGCCAGGCTTTGCTGCGGACTCCAGTCGGCACTGAGGGTGTATGAATCCGCCGCCGAGTCTTTTTCGGTGTCGGTAACTAAATCGCCCTCGGCGTTATAAAACTGCTGCCACTTTGACTTGGTGTCGCGAAACTCTGTGACCAGTCCCAATTTCAGCGTGTCAGTGGCCTGCCAGTCCAGCACCAGCTCGGCGCCCTGAATATCCTGATCGCCGTTGATGACAATCGGCACCGCCACGCCAGCACCCGGCGCTTTGCTGTTAACGGCGCGCTGGCGGTTGGTCAGGTCCATCTGATATCCAACCAGTTGCAGCCTGACTTTGCCCCATAAATCGGCTTTGTAGCCGAGCTCTATGTTCGACACTTCTTCAGGTGCAAACGGGCTTTGCGCCGAGCGCGGGTCTAACGAATCGTAACCACCTGATTTGTAACCAGTTGAATAGGACAGATAGACCATGCTGTCCGGATTCAGGTTGTAGCGCGTCACGGCACGGCCGGTCAGTTTGTTCCAACTGTGGCTGGCATTCAGTTGCGGCAGTACCGGAAACAGAAAATCGGTGATGCCAGGCAGCGACTCGCCAAAAGAGCGCTCTTTGATTTCCCAGCTGAAATCTTTGTCATCGCGGCTGTAACGCAGGCCAGCGGTAAAACCCCAGCGCTCGTTCAGCTGATAATCGACATCGGAATAAAGCCCGAACGACGTGAAATCGCCGCGGTTGACAATGTCTTCCGCCCATAACTTTCCGGCGTTGGACGGCCCGAAAATCTCCGGCACGCCCATGCCTGCGCTGATGGCCTGATAAGTCAAATCACCGGTGGCGGCAATGGCTCCGACCAGTTCCGGGCTAAAAGGCGCCGCGCCCAGCTGCTGCAGCAAGCCGGCGACCGCCGGGTCCACCATCGCCATCACCGACAACATACTGGCCCAATCCTGCGGGTTCCACAGGTGGTCAGCCGGCAGGCCCATTTGTTCAATCATCGTATCTGGCAGCCCGGCGCCTTTGAGCGCTTCAATCAGCATGCCGTTGACGTTCTGCGTGGTCAGCCGGGCGATAGTGTCGGCCATGATATTCAGGCTGGTTTTCTGGTAGACGTTTTCTTTGCTGTAGGTGATACCGCCGACATAACTCAGGCCACCTTTGGCGTAGTTGAGCTGCAGCTCATTGTAAAAAATATCCGAGTCTTCAAAGTTGATGGTGTCCAGATAGCGGGTTTTGTCGGCGGTACCGTCTGAATCATCGCGGCCCGACACTTCCCATTGCCGTTTACTGCTAATCAATTTGCCCGACCATTCGTCGTTAAAGTCGTGCATGATTTTCAGCGACCAGCTGCTCATATCGCGCCGCTCATGACCGTCGATCACGTCGTTTTCGATGGTGCGATCCAGCGGGTTCATGCTGTAGGCATAAGGACTGACGCCGATCGATGGCGCATACCCCTGGTTCAAATCGTCATAGTCGTAGGCGAACTGCACCTTGGTATTTACGGTGGGTGTCCACAGAGCAGCAAGCCGGGCAGCTTTGTGGTTGGTATTGCCAAGTTCCTCGCCCTGATAATCCGGGTAAACGTTGTTGAGGTAAGAATCACGCTGGTTACTCATCGCGTTCAGGCGCAGCGCGAACTGGTCACTCAATGCAGTATTGCCCATCAGTTCAAAACGCTTGAGACCATAGTTGCCAAGCGTGCCTTTGAGAAAAGCTTCGTCGTCCTGCGACGGCCCGTTCGGGATCATATTGACCACCCCGGCGGCGGCATTTTTTCCAAACAAAGTACCTTGCGGCCCTTTTAAGATTTCGATGCGCTGCATGTCAGAAAACATCACGCTTTGCGCGGCGCGCGGCAGGTAAAAATCGTCAAAGAAAATTGCCACCGACGGGTCACCGCCGGTGCTGATATTGCTGCTGGAAATGCCGCGCATTGCAGCGGATGCTTGCACGACCGCGTCTTTGCTGAATTTAAAACCAGGTGTGTAGTCGGCAATGTCGCCGAGCAACACCGAGTTGGTCTCTTTTAAATCAGTAGCCGAAATGCTGTCGATAGCGACCGGTACATCCATCAGGTTCTGCACCCGTTTTTGCGCCGTCACTGTCATGATTTCAATGGCAGGCTCATTGCTGTTGTTGTCAGCTGCTTGCTGCGCTGTTGCTTGCGCGGCAAAACCACTGCTGCCTGCCGCCAGCCAGATAGCCAGCGTCAGTGGCCGCAGCCTGAATTGTTGTTGATTGTGCTGGTTCGACTGTCCCCGTAGCTGTGACATAACTCACTCCGCTGTTGTTTTAATTGTTGTCGGCAGGGTGCGCTGTATGGCTGCGCTGGGAAGCAGCGCGCAGGCAGCAGAAACAGACGGCCCCCTTCGCTTCGATAGTACCCGCAGCGCGACGCAAAAAAAGCGAACTGGACAACTTTGTACACTTTTCGGTTTGAACCGGCCGGTGTGAAAACGCACAGTGAAAGCATGTTCCCTGGACACCCATCGGAGTTGCGTCTGGCATGAAAACACAGAGTCACAGGACAGCCACAGGAAAGTATTTCTGGGTATCCATCCCAGTTCACGTGCTTCCGGTGCTCGCAGGACACCCATAGGTATGCTCCGTGGACACCCACCGGAGAGAACTGGACACCCATCGGACACAGCGGAGTTTTGATATGCCCATTTCCCAGCTCAATACAATGCCAAGGCGACTTGTACGTCTGCTTGCCCTGAGCACATTTGCCGGTAGTCTGGTGAGCGGGAGTGCCAGCGCCACCACACCGGCAAGCTGTCAGGCCTGTCATAGCGATGCGGCGCGCGCGGCCGTGCAGGCACCCGCACTCAATGGTCAGCAGCAGGCGTATTTGCGCAAGCAACTGCAACAACTGCAAGCCGGCGAACGCGGCGGCGATGACAGCACAGCCGCGCCAATGCTGGCGATTGCCAAAGCCCTGAACCCGGCCGAGATCGACGCGCTGGCCCTGCATTTCAGCCAGCAGCCTTATGCACCTCATGCGGCAACTGGCCAACCAGCACTCAGTCCCCAGCAGCAGGATGCTGGCCGGCGGCTCTATATCGGTTCCTGCGGGGCCTGCCACGGCGACAAAGCGCAAGGCAATCAGGCACTCCATGCACCGGCTCTGTCGCTGCAAAGTGCAGCCTATCTGAGCCGGCAACTACAGCTGTTTCGAAACGGCGCACGCGGCAATCAGAAGACCGACAAACCGGGCCGGCAGATGGCAATGATGGCGCGCCATTTGTCGGATGCCGACATCGATGCCGTCGCGGCTTATATCGGTGCCGGTTTGCCATGAAAACTATGAATATCACAAACCTCATGTCGCGCCGGACTGCAGCCCTGACGCTGTGGACACACTTGTGCACACTGGCGCTGTGCAAAACACCGGGCATGCCATCCCTGCACTCTGCCTTGCGGCTGCGGCGCAGGCTCTGCACTGAGATTCAATCAATCCCGATGCGAACCATGTCGATGCAAGCGATGGCGCTGCTGGCAATAGCGCTGCTGCCAAACGTCAGCCATGCCACGACCGCAGACGACGCCACTTCCCTGCAGCTCAGTGGCAGTTGCCCGCCCAGTTTTGAGCACACCGCCGACAACCGCTGCCGGCTGGTCAGCCGCTATCAGGCTTATGATTCACTGCAAAACAAAGGCGTCGGCGGCACCAAAACCGCTTTGCCAACGGCACGCGACGGCTTTAGCCCACAACAAATAGACCTCGGCCGTTATCTGTTTTTCGACCCGCTGCTGTCAGCTAACCATCGCCAGGCCTGCGCCAGCTGCCATCAGCCGGCCAAAGGTTTTGCCGACGGCAAGGCGGTATCAACCGGCGCTTTTGGCCAGCCCGGCAGCCGCAGCGCGCCCAGCCTCTGGAATGTCGGTTTTCTGAAAAAACTGTTCTGGGACGCCCGCGCCGACTCGCTCGAACAACAAGCGCTGATCCCTTTGTTTGCGCCGCATGAAATGGCCAATAACGCCGAGCAACTGCTGGCCGACCTCAGCACCAGCCCGGCTTATCCGGCCTTGTTTGCCGAAGCGTTCCCGGCTGACGAACCGTCAGGCTCCCGGCAACAGCCGCCTCGCATCACGCTGGCGCAAATTGCCACCGCGCTGGCCGCTTTTCAGAGTTCGCTGGTAAGCCTCAACAGCCGTTATGACCAGTATGCACTCGGTTATCAGGACGCCCTCAATGAAAATGAAATCAAAGGCTTAAATGTGTTTCGCTCTTTTGTGGCGCGCTGCGCCGAATGCCACACGCCGCCGCTTTTCACCAATCAGCAAATTGCGGTGATTGGCACGCCGGAGCCAGCAGGCATGCCGTTTGACCCCGGTGTCGGCAACACGCCGGAAAAGGCCAAACTGCGTGGCGGTTTTAAAGTGCCCACGCTTCGCAACATCGCCAAAACCGCGCCTTATATGCATTCAGGCCGTTTTGCCACGCTGGATGAGGCGGCCGAATTTTATACCAAAGGCCGCGGCCATGCCGTGCCCAAAGATGAGCACTTGCAGCTGCACTGGCATATTTGGGAGCCAAAACTCAGCCCCGATGAAATCCATCAGCTCAGCGTGTTTTTGCAAACCCTGACCGACGAAAGCCTGCTGCCGGCGACCCCGACCCGGTTGCCATCGGGCCTGCCGTTGCCAGCCGAGTTGTTGGGCCCGGAGCTTTTCAGCCAGCAGCCTGCAACCACTTCGACACCCCACGCGGCCAGCCCCTTTGCAGGCCCGGCCGCGCGGCATGTTTTTCCAACATTCAACCAGAGAGCTTCCCAATGAACAAAACCTCCATCGCACTGGCCCTGCTGGTGCCGGTCGCCTTTTTTGCCGGTCAGTTCCAAAGCAGCCGCACGCCTGTTGCCCCTGTTTATGCGCCAGAGGTCAGTTATGGCGCCGGCCAAAGCAGCAGCGCCGGTCCGGGCGCCGTCAGCAACGCCAAAAAGTCAGTGATTAACACCGCCCCAACCGGCACCATTCATGCCGTGAAAGAGGGCCAGCTGATAATGGACGCAGTCAAAGCCGCAGTGCCGGGCGACGTGATCCAGGTCTGGCCCGGTCAATACAGCGAAACGGTGTATATCGACAAAGACAATATCCGTTTAAGCGGCGTCATCGTCGCCGGTAAAAGGCCGGTGCTGCATGGCGGTGAACACCTGAACGACGCCATTTTGTATTCAGGCAATAACATCGTCATCGAGAACTTCCTGATCACCAAATACAAAGGCAACGGCATCATGGGTCAGGCCGGCAATAACTTCGAGATCCGTAACAACATCATCGAAGACACTGGCGTCTATGGCATTTTCCCGCAGCTCGGTGAAAACGGCATCGTCGAACACAACGTGGTGTCCGGCATTGAAGACGCAGCCATTTACATCGGCATGAGCGACCATATTCATGTCGCCAACAACGAAGTGTTCGACAGCGTCGCCGGCATTGAAATCGAAAACAGCCGCCATGCCGTAGTGGAAAACAACTTTGTGCACAACAATACCGGCGGCATTCTGGCCTTTGTGACCCCGGGTTTGCCAATCAAAGACACCGTCGATGTGATCATCCGCAACAACTGGGTCAGCAACAACAACACCAAAAACTTCGGCGCGCCAGGCTCGACGGTGGCCGGCATTCCGGCCGGTACCGGTATGCTGATCATGGCGGCCGACAAAGTGGTGATTGAAGACAACCTGATCCTGGGCAACAAAACTGCCGGCATCATCATCACCGACCACCAAAATGCGCCCAATACCACGCTGGACCCGGAATCTGACCCGACGCCAGACCAAGTGATGATCCTCAACAACCTGATGTATAACAACGGTTACGACACAGTGCCGGAAGCCAAAATGGTGCTGGCGGCTGAGCTCAAACAAGGCAATCCGGACATAGTACGGGTCGGCAATGCCAACAACAGCTGTATCAACAATCCGCAGCAATATGTCACGGCCGGCGTCGGCGACTGGCCGGCCTGCAATTTCAGCAACACCGATTCCATTGTGACTTACCTGCTCGACACGCCTGCCGCCCCCCGGACTGTGGCCGCTGACGAAAAAGGAAAATATGCGTACCTGGGGATTTGTACCGGCTGCCATGCGTACACCGGGCGCTTAATTGGCCCGCCGGTGCAGGTGATCCAGTCGCTGTACATGGACGACCCGCAAGGGCTGGCTGATTACATCGCCAACCCGGTGAAAAAACGCGAGGATTTCCCACCGATGCCTAAGCAGGATTATCTGGACGCCGAAACGCGGCTGGCGGTCGCGAAATATCTGCTGTCAGTGCAAAAATAACGGGGCCAGGCAGCCGGCCGGCGCGCCTGAAATGCCGTGACAACGTTAAGGCTTCCAACGATGCCGGCACAAGTGAGCACACTGGTGCAGCGGGTCGACGGCAATGAATGTCTGAGCGGCCGGCTGCGCCAGCTATCGCGTTCAACAGCAGTCAGTGAACTCCGGTCACACAGTGCATATTCGATAGGCATAATCGATGGGTGTCCAAGGAGATAACTTACTGACATGGCAATAGCCGAATCCAGCGCGACGTTTCGATGCCTGCACTGGCGGCGAAGCGGTAAAATTCGTCGCACTGCGCCGCGGCAGGCTGGTCACTGCGCGCCAATAGCCAGGCGTAATCGAGATTGGACCCAACCACCAACGCCATGCTGTAATCCGGCGCCAGTTTGACAATGTTGTATGCACCGTAAAAAGGTCCGAAAAACGACACTTTCAGACGGCCTTGCTGGCGACCGGCCGGGCTGTCATCGACAAATCGGGCTACACCTTCAGCATCCTCCCATCGTCCATCTGCTGTCGACCAGCCTTTATTCAGCACTTTGACCGAGCCATCCGGTTGCAGGCTGTAATCAGCGGTCACCTGGGTCAGACCGCGCTCAAACGAATGGTCCAGACGCGCAACCTCATGCCAGCGCCCCAGATAACGCGGCAGCTCAAAAGCACTGACCGGCGCCAGTCCGTCAGGAATACCAGTACACCCGGTGAGTAACAACACAAAAACTAACCGCCCAATCCACTTCATCTGGTAATGCTCCAACACATTTGTTTGCACACAGCCAGTACGCGGGAAGGCAGAGTTCAGACCAGCGGAACCGATGGGTGTCCACGGAAGGGAAATAATAAATACGATGGGTGTCCACGGAAGGAAGAAGGCGGAACCGATGGATGTCCATGGAAGGAAAAGGAACGACAAATACGGTGGGTGCCCACGGAAGGACGAGCCATTTTCTGATTGGCGTCAGCCTCAGCAGCGACACGCTGCAGGCTTTTACACAGGCCGCCTCCGGCGACAGCGCTTTGCAATGCAGCCCCGAGGCCTTGCTGCTCAATTGCCCCGCTGGCATCAGCCAAAGCGCGACGGCAGCGCTGCTGGTCAGCAAAAAGTGGCGGCTTATCACCTGCCGCAATCTGGCCACCTGGCAGAAAATCATGGCACTATTGGGCAGCTAACCCGTTGCCGACACATCCCAGCAAGCCCGCTCCCGCGCGGCCTGCATTTGCACAAGGAGTCTGAGATGACTGTTCTTCACCGCCCGCGCCAGGGCAGCCACTTTGTTGGCCGGCTGTTATCGCTGCGCCCGTTTGTGGCTTTACTCTTTTCTAACGCTTTACGTTCGTCCATCGCATCAGACCCGGCCAATACACCGCGTTCAGTGGCAGCTTTGTCTGGATTTAGCGCGTTGCGCAGGCTCACCACTTTGTTGTCGGTCAGCACGCTGCTGGGGCTGTCTTCCGCTTCGCAGGCCAGTCAGCAGTTCGGGCCTGCGCTTGACCCGGCCAAAGCGGTCAGTGTCGCGCAGGTGCTGGCAGAGCCGGCTAAATATCAGGGGCAGCAACTGGTGGTGAAAGGCAAAATCGACGCAGTCTGCCAGAAACAAGGCTGCTGGATGCAATTTCAGACCGCGAGCAGCGAACCGACCTTTCGCATCAAAGTAAAAGACGATGACATGGTTTTTCCGGTCAGTGCCAAAGGCAAAACGGCTTATGCCAGCGGCAAGCTCTCGGGCAAGCCGCTCGATTTGGCGCAAACCCGGCGTTATCTCCAACACCGGGCCGAAGAACAAGGCGAAACGTTTGACCCGGCAACAGTGACAGCGCCCATCACGCTGTTTCAGCTGGCACCGGAATCGGTGTTGATTGAATAAATTTCAGCCTGGATAAGGCTCAGCCCAAAGAAGAGCCAGGCCACAAAAGATTCAGCCCGCAGCCGTTTCAGGCCGGCGCCATAACCAGCCGGCCACACAGACAAGCAGCAGAGTCACGGCCAGCTGAACCCACAGCGGCGCTGCCGAGCACCAGAGCACAATGGCGCTCAGCGCCATCATCAGGCTGGCCAGCCACTTGGCGCGTCGCGGGACAGCACCATGCGCGCGCCAGTCACGCACAGGTGGCCCGAGCCGTGGATGGGCCAGCAGCCAGGCTTCAAATTGTGGCCAGCCTTTGCCGGCCGCCCAGCCGGACAACAGCAGAAACGGCACCGTCGGCAGGCCCGGCAACAACACTCCAATCAGCCCCAGCAATAAACTGCTGAGCGCCAGCAGACGCCAGGCCAGCATTCGAAGTAAAGTCATGGGGCAAGTTCCTGCTTAAATACCGGGCGACGGCAACGTCGCTGGCGGCATCAGCTGACGCTGAAGGTCTCTTCCGGCATCACCTGATTGCGGCCAGCGCGTTTGGCCTGATACATGCGCTCGTCGGCTTCGCACAGCAGCCGGCGCACGTGATAATCCGAATCTTTGGCCATCGCCACGCCAAGGCTGGCGGTGATTTTGAAACTGTGGCCGCAGCTGCTGGTATCCAGTGCTTCGATGGCTTGCCGCACGTTTTCTGCCAGCATCAGGCTTTGTGCCAAATCGCAGTCCGGCAGCAAAATGGCAAATTCTTCGCCACCCACCCGGCCAATCGCATCGGTTTTACGCAGACATTCACGGGCCGCCGCCGCCGCTTTGCGCAGCACCCAGTCGCCGACCGGATGGCCGTAGCTGTCATTCACTTGCTTAAACAAATCGAGGTCAAACAGGATAAAACCCAAATCCTGCTGGCGGTTTTGCGCCTGTTGCAGCGCCAGATCCAGCGTTTCTTCAAAATGGTCGCGGCTGAACACCTGCGTCAGCTTGTCATAAGTGACCCGTTCTCTGAGCTTAATCCGGGTGCGGTGCAGCCGGAACAGCATCGAAGCCAGCAACACAGCCAGAATTGCCACTAACCCCAAATAAAGCCGGTTATTTTCCGCTTCGGCTTTATTCAGCGCATTTTCCAGCTCCAGCCGGCCGGCCTGCAGGCTCAGTGCTTCGATTTCTTTCTTCCGCTGGGTCGCCTGCATTAAGGCCGCATGGTAGGCAAGTGCAGCTGAGACCTGACGGTTGTGCGACTCTACATATATTCGGTACAGCTCTTCGAGGAAATTTGCATAGAGCTCTGTGTTGCCATTTGCTTTAGCCGATTTAGCCAGGGCATTGAAAGTGATGAGCTCTGCCGTCAGAGAGTCACGTATACCCTTCACTTCGGCTAACATGCCGGCGTAATCTGCGGCCCGTCGTGCATTACCTTGCTGCAGCCAATAATCCGACAGATTCGCCAGCCAAATCGCCTTGAGGTTTGGATAGCCAAACCGGCTTACCTGCTGGTAATGCTTCTCTAGAATGGCAATTGCCTGGTCACTCTCACCATGCTCGAGGAGAAACCGACTTAACATTGCATAAGCGAGCAGTCCGTATATTTCCTGCTTATTCGCCATGCAATAGTCTAGCGCGGACAAGTAATTGTCAGTTTCGTAAATAGGCTTTCCGCTTTTATAAAGCGCATAAAAGATCACTGACAATGAGCCACATTTGACTTTATCGCTTTTAATTTTGTCCAGCGTGATCTTGTCGATAACATCTTTTGCTTCTTCGAACAAACCGGATTCAAGCAGCAGTGTTGCATAAACGCCCTGACTCCTCGCGAGGATGTCATAATTTGCGACTTTGGTATCGTACTCGGCCATCAAAAACGCATATCTGAACGCAGCAGCATAGTTCCCTGAGTTCCCCAACAAATTAACCAAGGCTGAGTAGGTTTTCAGTTTTAGCTCTGGTCTTTTTGTCTCCGCCAACGCCTGATTAAAATGCTGCTCGGCTTTTGACAACTCACCATTCAACCAAAAGGAATGGGCCTGATAGAAACTCACAACAGCTTTATCTTCGGCCGGATAGGTGTCGTAGTGGCTCGCTAAAGATTTCACTTTTTCTTTAAACGCTGTCAGCTCTGTTGAAAACAGATTTTCCAGTTCCAGCTCACTGACTGTTTGCGCACCGACAGCACATGAAAAAAGCACCATCAATAGCGACAGTGCTCTTTTAGTGGAGGTAAATACACTGGACAAATTAGTTATGCCGCTTTGATTTTGTCGGCCGGCTCTTCTTTGTCTTCTTCATCTTCGTCCGGCTGTTTATCTGGCTCGCTAGGCAAAATCAGACACACGATGTCTCCGCTTGTTTTCATCATCTTCGCGATTTCTGCAACATTGCCCTGCAGAATGGTACGGATCTGTAATTCTGACAAACCATGTTTTCTCATTGCCTGTTCCAGCTGAACAGAGTCCATTGAACGCAAAGCTGCACTGGTACCAACAGAATTAAGAAACGCCAACAAATTGTCCATAAATGAATTCCTCAGTTATTTCTTCGTTTTAAACACCCGGCGTTACTGATTAGCATGGTTGTTGAAATTAAGTCAACCTGGATTTTCAGTGTTGTTCCACCGCAATTTAACATTATCTGAGAGCCTCCGGAACTGTCAGATCTCAATGTTGCAAGTCCCCTTCGACGAGGAAGCCGGCCTGACTGTCGATATATCGGGGTGTAAAAGGCCCGGCTATTAAAAATTGATACCCACGTGCGTGCCTGTCAATGATTCCAGCAGCCTCTGCATGTCGATATCTGGTTGCAATGGTTTTGCCGGCGCCAGAACAAGCGTCGTATGCAAGTGAATTTCCGCCTCCGGCAGTTGAGCCAAGGTTGTTTGTTCAGTTCTCGGTGTACCAATAGGCAAGGTACAGGCCTCATATAAAATCACCGGATGATCGGCCGGGTAATGCGCGCTGAGTTTTTGCACCAGCAAAGCCAGCCGTTGCTGGTTGGTGCTAAAACGCGCGGTGGTTAAATCGCCGGCGACCCCGGCCTGCCATAAAATCAGATAACCAGTCGGGTCTATATTGCGCTGGTAAATCATCAGCTGGGTGGTTTCAAAATGCTGGCAGCCATAACGGCCGGGGTCGATGCCAAGGTCCGCAATCAGACAATCTTCCGCCGACACGCCCGGCTCCATATGGGCTGGATAGCCCTCCGCCCGCGCCACTTCAATGGCTTTGTGCTGCACATAAGCAAACACACCAGGGTGGCCATAAAAAGCACCGACCACTTTTTTGCCGGCCCGCACCTCACCCATCATAGCGCCGACCATCGCGCGATAACTTTGTTTACGATCGGTGCCTTCCTGATAATAAACCTGCAGGCTGCGTACATCCGGGTGCAGGCTTTCCAGCCATTTTTCCACCACCCCATGCGACATCAGCGCAAATACCACATCGGCTTCCTGCAGATAACTGCGGCTTAACGGCGTAATATGAGACGCCATTGTCATCCCAGTGCCAATACAAACCAGACTACCACTTCCTGCCATGCTTCAAATTTCCCATTCAATGTTGTGATATGGCGCCTGACCACTCAGTTGTCGCCATTGCGGCTTTGGCAGTTGCCAATGCCAGAACTCGCCATCGTTATGGCCAAATTCAAAGCTGAGCCGTCGCAATAAACGCGGCGCGGCCAGATTATCTGGCCGGTGTTTGGCGAGAATCCCGGCAACCCGCCAGACGTGACAGCCAAACTCAATGAGTGCTGCGAGTACGGGAACTGAATAGCCTTTTGCCATAAACTCCGGCAACAGAACCATCCCCATTTCAACCATGTCACCCGGCTGACGCATCAAAGCGACTACCCCAACCTGCTGGCTCAGCGCATTCTCGAGCCGCCAGTAGTAATAAGTACGATCTGTTTTCGCTTGCAACGTGTATACAAACAACTGAGCGGCTTTTTCGACAGACAGACAAGGCCCTATCAGTTTCATTACATCCGGGTTGGTATGCAGACTGACAAATAGTTGCATATCCCCTTCTGCCAGCGGCGTCAGCGTGAATCCATTTGCTCTGATCACGGCCTGCTTTAACATCAGGCCTCCGGTACATCAGCGGACTGCGCTGCATGGTTAGTCCGCGGTACTTCACAGGCCTGCGGAACATCGCAGACCTGCGGTGAATTGGCGGCCCGCGCAAAAGCCACTTCACCCAGTCCTTGGGCTGCGCTGCGGTCAAACACCACATAATGACCATTGAGCAGCGGCAGGCCGAGAATACTTTGTTTGGCCCAGCCGCTGAGCTGGCCGGCCAGCATCAGCATTGCCTGCCCTTCAGACGGCGCGTTCAGTTGCCAGTAGTGCTGCGGCAACACCGTCAGGGTGACGGCTGTGGCCTCGCCTTGCGCGCTGTCGGCCTGCTCTGTTGCGACGCCGCCAGTTGCCACGCTGCCAGTTGCTACGCCGCTAAAGCTCAGCTGCAGCGCCGGCCAGTCGGCCAGTTGCAGCTGTTGCATGTCAATGCCCTGCAACTGCGCGCAAGCGCTGGCGCCAGCATCGAACAACGCCAGCAGCGCCGGGTTCAGTGCCTCCAGCGTGCTGCGCAAATACTGCCAGCAGGATTGCTCTAAAAACAGCAGGCTGCTGCCGCTGTCGATGATGCTGTTGCTGGCATAAGCGGCCACATCTTTGGCGTCCAGCGGCGGCACGGCAAAAGGTGCCGCATCGCCCAGCTGCAGGCTCAGCAGGTTGGTGTTGTAGTATTTGTCGTGACAAAGCGCGATGCGCTGCCAGTCGCCCTGATACAGCTCATGACAGCTTTTGGCATCACCCAGCACCAGCAGGCCCAGATTGAGCGGGTCGACCCGTGGCGCCGCGGCAGCTGTACCCGCCTGGCTGTGGTGGTCAGCGCTGTGGTTGGACGAACTCTGACTGGACGAGCTGTGGTGAAAAAAAGCACGGTGGGTCAACAGGGCAAACTGATTGGCGTGCAGCGCAGGGTTGTGCGACTGCAGCGCGTCCCACAGCGGCTGCACGGCGCGCTTTGGACAGCTCTGTAATTGCTGACGCAGCGTGGCGATGGATGCGCTGGAGTCTAACACCGCCACCGGCCAGGGCCAGGACAACGGCGGCTCAACCTGCTGCGCTGCCAGCCAGTCTGCCGCCTGCACGGCGTGGTCAAGCGGCGCATAAGCCAGCCCCCAGATACCGTCGGCCTGATAAAAGTTATGGCTGGGTTCGTCGACAATGACCGCGAGCTCCGCCTGAGCGCTGAGGCTTTGCGGGTGTTCTGCTGACGCCGCCAGCGTCACCTGCGTGCTGACCATACTGCCGGCCCAGCCGCCGGCGCCGTACTGCACCAACTGAAAGTCGCTGCTGAGCGTCACCGCACTGTCATCCGCCGGTGAATAACAACTTTGCCGCACCGCCAAAGCGCTGGAGCCGGTGTCCAGTAACA
>JACCDS011436277.1_pt1 | contig 18628 bp, 12 predicted proteins | sample 7446441 | NCBI WGS metagenome assembly JACCDS01 (sample SAMN15323445, study PRJNA562643) | freshwater metagenome | isolation source: river surface water | place: USA:Blue River Watershed | collected 2017-08-17
ATGCCTTCGCGCTTGTGGTCGAAATCGATGCCCTCGGCCTTGGCCCAGGCAAAGTGGTGCTCACGCGATTCAATGGCCAGTTGGGCCGTGGCTACGGTGTTGTCCTTGTACCGGGGAATAGCGGCCACGAATTCGGCCATCCAGCTGAGCTTGTGCCAAGTGGGGGCGGGGTTCATCAGCAAAGGGGCATCGCTTTTGAGCATCCACTTGAGGCCTTTGATGATCGTGGACGGGTGGGTCCAGACTTCTGCGTTGGAGGCCGACAGCTGCCCGCCGTTGGCGTAGGAGGTTTCCATGCCGGGGTAGCGGGTTTTCTCGATCAGGGTGACCTGGATGCCTTGCTGGGCCAGGGCGTAGGCGGATGTGACGCCGGTGATGCCGCCACCAATGATGACCATGTGCTTTTTCATGAAGCTTCTCTCGTTTCAACGTCTCAAACGGATGGACACGCTTCGCACCGGATGTGCGCGGCATGACCCCCTCTGTTTGAAACCTGAGAGATTCACCTCGTATGAGGCTTGCTCCTGCGGTGGTCCCGGGTGACGAACCCGGGTCGCTCTTCAGAGTGTGTGGCGCTTTGGGCGCCGTTTCGCATCGGTCCTTTTGCCTGAGAGTTTCCGGGGTGGTTGCTCCTTCGGCGCTGCACGGTGCTTGATCAAGCGGTGCAGTCTCTCCCGACGCGAAGTTGGATTTTATGGTTGTTCTTGAGCTTTGTCACCCCGGGTGAAAAAATGAATTGGCCATCTCGGGCGAAGCAAATGAATTTGTCACCCCGGGCGAAGACCCGGGGTCCATCTCCTTGGCACACATGGATCCCGGCTCAAGGCCGGGATGACGAAAGGTAGACCAAGTTGACGAAGGGCAGGCCAGGATGACAAAGAGAAGGCTGGGACGACAAAAATCAGGCGGTCGTGCGCGTCATGCGGTCCGCGATCAGGCCGCGTAGTCGCCCACCGGGATGCAGCTGCAAAACAGGTTGCGGTCACCGTAGACGTTGTCGACCCGGCCCACCTGGGGCCAGTACTTCACGCTGCCCGGCACGCGCTGGGCTTGGGCCGAACCGACTTCGCGGCTGTAGGGGCGGGTCCACTCGCTGGACATCACGCTGTCTGCGGTGTGCGGGGCGTTTTTCAGCGGGTTGTTGTCCTGTGGCCAGGCACCGTTTTCCACCTGACGGATCTCTTCGCGGATGGCGATCATCGCGTCGATGAAGCGGTCGATCTCCTCCAGCGTCTCGCTCTCGGTAGGCTCGACCATCAGGGTGTTGGCCACCGGGAAGCTCAGCGTGGGCGCGTGGAAGCCGTAGTCCATCAGTCGCTTGGCCACGTCTTCGGCCATCACGCCGCAGCTGTCCTTGAAGTGGCGCAGGTCCAGGATGCACTCGTGCGCCACATGGCCGTTGTCACTGGCGTAGAGCGTAGGGTAGTGGGGTGCCAGGCGCTTGCTGATGTAGTTGGCTGCCAAAATCGCCGACTCGGTGGCGTGCTTCAGGCCCTCGGCACCCATCATGCGGCAGTACATCCAGCTGATGGGCAGCACGGCGGCATTGCCCAGCGGCGCGGCCGACACAGCACCCACGCCATTGACCGGTACACCGCCTGTGGCGTGACCCGGCAGATAAGGCACCAGGTCTTCGACCACGCAGACAGGGCCAACGCCGGGGCCGCCACCGCCGTGCGGGATGCAGAAGGTCTTGTGCAGGTTCAGGTGGCTCACGTCACCGCCGAACTCGCCGGGCGCGGCCACGCCCACCAGGGCGTTCATGTTGGCGCCGTCCACATACACCCGGCCACCGTGCTGGTGCACCAGCTCGCACAGGGCTTTGACCTGCGTCTCGAACACGCCGTGTGTGCTGGGGTAGGTGATCATGACGGCGGCCAGGTTGGCGCTGTGCTGCTCGCACTTGGCCTGCAGGTCGGCCATGTCCACGTTGCCGTTTTCGTCACACTTGGTGACCACCACGGTCATGCCGACCATCTGGGCGCTGGCGGGGTTGGTGCCGTGGGCGCTGGACGGGATCAGGCAGATGTGGCGGTGGCCCTGGCCTTGGGCGCGGTGGTAGGCCTGGATGACCAAGAGACCCGCGTATTCGCCTTGCGAGCCAGCATTGGGCTGCAGGCTGATGCCTTTGTAGCCTGTGGCTTGGCACAGCCAGTCGCGCAGCTGCTGGTCCAGCTGGGCATAGCCCTTCAATTGCCCGGCAGGGGCAAAGGGGTGCACATTGGCAAACTCGGGCCAGGTGATCGGAATCATCTCGCTGGTGGCGTTGAGCTTCATGGTGCAGCTGCCCAGCGGGATCATGCTGCGGTCGAGCGCCAGGTCTTTGTCGGACAGCTGGCGGATGTAACGCAGCATGCCGGTTTCGGAGTGGTAACGGTTGAACACCGGGTGCGTCAGGAAGGTGCTGGTGCGGCGCAGCGACTCGGGAATCAGCGGGGCGATGCCTTTTTCGAACTGCTCTAACGAGGGCAGTTTCTGGCCGTCTTGGGCGAACAGCGCCCAGAGCGTCGCGATGTCTTCGCGCGTGGTGGTCTCGTCCAAGCTGATGCCCACAAAACCGGCGCGGCCACCGCTGTAGCGGCGCAGGTTGAGCTGCTGGGTCACCGCTTGGGCGTGCAGGGCGTCGGCGGCTTGTGCACTGCCGCAGTCCACCGTGAGGGTGTCAAACGCCGTGCCGTGCAGCAAGGACGCGCCCAAGGCTTTGAGGCCTTCGGCCAGCACGGCGGTGTAGCTCGCGATGCGGCGGGCGATGCGGGTCAGGCCCGCAGGGCCGTGGTAGACCGCGTACATGCTGGCGACCACAGCGGGCAGCACCTGCGCGGTGCAGATGTTGCTGGTGGCTTTTTCGCGGCGGATGTGCTGCTCACGGGTTTGCAGGGCCAGGCGGTAAGCGGGTTTGCCGTGCACGTCCACGCTCACGCCGACCAGTCGGCCGGGCAGCGAGCGCTTGTATTCGTCGCGGCAGGCCATGAAGGCGGCGTGTGGACCGCCCGCGCCCATGGGCATGCCAAAACGTTGGGTGGTGCCCACCACGATGTCGGCCCCCATTTCGCCCGGCGACTTGAGCAGCACCAGCGCCATCAGGTCGGCGGCCAGGATGAAGGCGGCTTGCTTGCTGTGGATCAGGTCGGCGCTGATCTGCCAGTCGGCCAGCCAGCCGCTGCTGCCCGGGTACTGGTTGAGGGCGGCAAAGTAATCGTCTTGTGCAATGGCCGCTTGCCATTCGTCGCCCGAGCGCACGAGCTTGACGGTGATGCCCAGTGGCGCGGCGCGGGTCTGGATGACCTCGATGGTTTGCGGGTGGCAGTCGCCGCTCACGATGAACACGTTGCCCTTGGCCTTGACCGAGCGCTTGGCCAGCGTCATGGCTTCGGCCGCTGCGGTGGCTTCGTCGAGCATGGAGGCGTTGGCGATCGGCATGCCGGTCAGGTCGCAGACCATGGTCTGGAAGTTGACCAGCGCTTCCATGCGACCTTGAGAAATCTCGGCCTGGTAGGGCGTGTAGGCGGTGTACCAGGCGGGGTTTTCCAGGATGTTGCGCAGGATCACGCCGGGGGTGTGGGTGCCGTGGTAGCCCTGACCGATGAAACTTTTGAACAACTGGTTTTGCTGCGCCATGGCTTTGAGTTCGGCCAGCGCGGCAGCCTCGGTCACCGGGGCGGGCAGCTGCATGGCCTGGGCACGGGCGATGCTGCGCGGCACGATGGACTCGATCAGGGCGCGGCGCGAAGCCTCGCCGATCACGCTCAGCATGTGCTGCTCGTCAGCGTCGCTGATGCCGATGTGGCGGGCGATGAATTCGGACGGATTTTCGAGTTCGCCCAAGGGCTTGAGGGTGGACATCAGCATGTGTGGCTCCGTTTAAAACATTCGGCAAGCGGCACGGCATGCCACTTGCCCAAGGTTCTGGATGTTTGTGTGTTCTGTCCGGGTTGTGGGGTGAGGGTGCTGAGTGGTGTTTTGTCATGCCCGACTGGATCGGGCATCCTGGGGACCCCGGACCTCATCCGGGGTGACAAAACACTCAACAGTTCACTCAGCCCGCCGAGAACTTGTTGTATGCCGTCTCGTCCAGCAGGGCGTCGGCCTGTGCCGGGTTGGACAGCTTGACCTTGAAGAACCAGCCTTTGCCCAGGGGGTCGGTGTTGGCCAGCGAGGGGTCGCCGCGCAGTTCTTCGTTCACCTCGGTGATCTCGCCGTCCACGGGCATGTAAACATCAGCGGCGGCCTTGACCGACTCGACCACGCCTGCGACCTCTTTGGCTGCAAAGGACTTGCCCACTTCGGGCAGGTCCACAAACACCACATCGCCCAGTGCATCTTGTGCGTGGTGGGTGATGCCGACGACGGCGGTGTCACCGTCAATCTGCAACCATTCGTGGTCTTCGGTGTACTTGATCATGTAGGAGCTCCTTGTGTGTTGGGGTATTCAATCGGGGTCATGTCAATCGGGGTCAGATCCCCATTGTTTGGCTTGTCAGGATGTGTGGATTCAATTGGGATCTGACCCCGATTAAGTTCAACCGCGGTGATAGCGGTTGGGTACGAAGGGCAGGGCGCTGACGGTCATGGGCACGGCTTTACCGCGCACCATGGCGTTCAGGCGTGTGCCTGCTGGCGCGTATTCTGCCTGCACATAGGCCAGCGCCACAGGCTGATCGGCCGTGGGGGCGAGCAGGCCGCTGGTGACTTCGCCCACTTTTTGGCCTGCGTCGTTGTGCAGTTCCACATGCTCGCGCACCGGTACGCGCTCCAGGGCCACCAGGCCCACGCGCAAGCGCTGCGCCGGGCTTGTGCCGTCGAGCTGGGCCAGGATTTTGGCGGCACCGGGGAAGCCGCCTGCACGCGCGCCACCTGTGCGGCGCACCTTTTGCATGGCCCAGTTCAGGCCCGCTTCGACCGGGGTGGTGGTGGTGTCGATGTCGTTGCCGTACAGGCACAAACCGGCTTCCAGGCGCAGCGAATTGCGGGCACCCAGGCCAATCGGCTTGACTTCGGGCTGGGCCAGCAGGGCACGGGCAAAGGCGTCGGCCGCATTGGCGGGCAGGGAGATTTCAAAACCGTCTTCACCGGTATAGCCGCTGCGGGTCACATACAGATCGGCGCTGTTCCATGTGGCAGGCATGCCGGTCATGAACACCAATTTTTCAACGCCTGGCAACAGGCGCTGCAAGGCGGTCACGGCCTGCGGGCCCTGCAGGGCCAGCAAGGCGCGGTCAAATTGCGGCGTGATGGTGCAGCGGCTGCCGATGCGCTCTTGGATGTGGGCGAGATCGCCGTGTTTGCAAGCCCCGTTGACGATCACAAAAATATCGCCGCCGTTGGCCACATCGCGGTTCACGAACATCAGGTCGTCGATGATGCCGCCCTCGTCATTGAGCAGCAGGCCGTAGCGCTGTTTGTGCACGCCGAGGCCCATCACGTCCACCGGCATCAGGCTCTCGAAGGCGGCAGCGGCATCGGGGCCGCTCAGGCACAACTGGCCCATGTGCGAGACGTCGAACAAGCCTGCGGCGTTGCGGGTGTGGTGGTGCTCGGCGACCAGGCCAGCGGGGTATTGCACCGGCATGCTGTAGCCCGCAAAAGGCACCATGCGGGCGCCCAACTCGATGTGCAGGGCGTTTAAAGGGGTGGTGAGTAAGTCGGCAGCAGCGGTCACAGAAACTCCAAGGGCAATGAACAACCACAGCACATGCTGTGGCTTGCCCTCGCTGTCCGCTTTACCTGAGAGATTCGCCGGGACCATTCGGCCTGAAAGCCGGACGTTCTGCGGTTTGCTCCTTCGGTGGATGCCGTGGCCCGATGGCCCGGCACCTCTCTCCAGTGAGGTAACGCCTTGATGAAAAGCGTTTTGTCAGTCCTTTTGCCTGAGCGTTCAGCAGTTTTTCAAACCGCCTGCGCCTTCGGCGGCCTGACTTGTTTCACGAGGGAAGCCAAGTCAGGCGCTCTCCTGACAGGGGGGGATTCTAACCAACACGGCGCTTCATCGTGAAAAATCATTCAAAGAAGTCGGCTCTCACCCCAGACACGCGGTCAAGTCCATGTAAAGTCATCCGTATTCATATTGAGGCTGCTAATAAGACTCTCACCACGCCCATGGCCATCAAAAAATCCGACCTGTATTCCTCCCTTTGGGCCTCTTGCGACGCATTGCGCGGGGGCATGGACGCCAGCCAGTACAAAGACTATGTGCTGTTCATGCTGTTCATCAAATACGTGAGCGACAAATACGCCAACAGCACCGACTTTGCGCCCGCCGTGGTCATCCCCAAGGGGGCCAGCTTTGCCGACATGGTGGCCCTCAAAGGCCAGCCGGACATTGGCGACAAGATCAACACCCAAATCATCCAGCCGCTCATTGACGCCAACAGCAAGCTGGCCCGCAGCGACTTTCCGGACTTCAACGACCCTAACAAACTGGGCGAAGGCAAGGAAATGGTCGAACGCTTGGGCAACCTGATTGCCGTGTTTCAAAAGCCCGAGCTGGACTTTTCTAAAAACCGCGCCGACCATGACGACATCTTGGGCGATGCGTATGAATACCTCATGCGCCACTTTGCGCAAGACTCAGGCAAAAGCAAAGGCCAGTTCTACACCCCCAGCGAGGTCAGCCGCATTCTGGCCAAGGTGCTGGGCGTGGGGCCAGACAACACCACGGCCAAAACCACCGCGTACGACCCCACCTGCGGCTCGGGCTCGCTGCTGCTCAAAGTGGCTGCCGAGGCGGGCAAACACATCACCCTGGAAGGCCAAGAAAAAGACGTGACCACTGCGGGCTTGGCCCGCATGAATATGATCTTGCACGACTTTCCTACGGCCAACGTGCTGAGCGGCAACACGCTCACCAGCCCCAAGTTCAAAGACGGCGAACAGCTGCGCACTTACGACTACGTGGTGGCCAACCCACCGTTCTCTGACAAAGAGTGGGGCACCGGCCTGACCCTGGGCGACAGCGGCCAACAAGACCCCTACCAGCGCTTTGGCTGGGGCGTGCCGCCACCCAAGCAGGGCGACTACGCCTACCTCATGCACATCATCCGCAGCATGAACAGCAGCGGCAAAGCCGCTTGCATCTTGCCGCACGGCGTGTTGTTCAGGGGCAATGCCGAGGCGGTGATCCGCGAAAAGCTGGTCAAGTCCGGCATCTTGAAAGGCATCATCGGCCTGCCAGCCAACCTGTTTTATGGCACGGGCATTCCGGCTTGCGTGCTGGTGCTGGACAAAGACAATGCCCAAGCGCGCAAGGGCGTGATGATGATCGACGCCAGCAAAGGCTTCATCAAAGACGGCAACAAAAACAAACTGCGCGAGCAAGACATTCACAAAATCGTCGACGCCTTTGACAAAGGCGAAGACCTGCCGGGCTATGCCCGCATGGTGCCGCTGAGCGAAATTGCCAGCGACAAAAACGCCTACAACCTCAACCTGCCGCGCTACATCGACAGCACCGAGGCCGAAGACATTCAAGACCTGCAAGCCCACATGAGCGGCGGCATCCCCAACCGCGACCTGGACGCACTGGCCGCCTACTGGAAGGTCATGCCCGGCTTGCGCAACATGCTGTTCAAGCCCCTGCGCGAAGGCTATGCCCAGCTGCAGCAACCCATGAACGAGGTGAAGGCGGCTGTGCTGGCTCACCCCGAGTTTGTGGCCTTCAACACCCAAGCCACCAGCAGCTTTGCCGCATGGCAAACGCGCAACCTGCCTGCATTGCAAGGCATACAGCCTGGCGACAAACCCAAAGCCTTGGTGGCGCAACTGGCCGAAGACCTGCTGGCCACCTTCAAGCCCGTGCCCTTGGTGGACGCCTATGACGTGTACCAACACCTCATGGACTATTGGGCCGAAGTGATGCAAGACGACGTGTACCTGCTGGTGCAAGACGGCTGGGCCGCAGGCAGCCAGCTGCGCGAAGTGGTGCAGGTCAAAAACAAAGACAACAAACTGGTGTGGCCCGAAGTGCACGACTTTGTGATCAACAAACGCCGCTACAAGAGCGACCTGATTCCCCGTGCCTTGCTCATTGCCCGCTATTACGCCACCGAGCAAGCCGCGCTGGATGCCAAACAGGCCGAGCTGGACGCCGTGAGCGCCCAACTGGCCGAGCTGGAAGAAGAGCACAGCGCAGAAGACATGGCTTTTGCTGGATTCGAGAGGATCAACGACAAAGAAGTGAAAAGCCGCATCAAAGAAATCGGCAGCGACCCCGATGCGGCAGACGAGCTGGCGGTGTTGAAGCAATGGCTCAAACTCAGCGACGAAGAAGCCGCCCTCAAGAAAACCGTGAAAACGCTAGACGCCGCGCTGGAGCAAAAAGCCTACAGCCGCTACGCTACGCTGACCGAAGCCGAAACAAAACAATTGGTAGTGCAAGACAAATGGCTGGCCACCCTGAACGCCAGCCTAAAAGCCGAACTGGACCGCGTGAGCCAAACCCTGACCTGCCGCATCCGCGAGTTGGCCGAGCGCTATGCCACCCCGCTGCCAGCTCTGGCCGATGAGGTGGAAACGCTGTCGGCCAAGGTGGGCGAGCACCTCAAGCGGATGGGAGTTTCGTTGACATGACAGCCAGTTTTGATCAGCACGAAGCATTGGCCTGGCCGTTGCGTACGTTTGCTTCTTTGATTGCAGAAATGCGTGGAGGTGCGCCACTAAAGCCAAGTGATTTCACTAAGAGCGGTGTAAAAGTCGTTCCTAAAGGCGGTATAGGCCGCACAGGTTGGCTTGAGGTGGAAGATCGGGATCTTCAGTATTGCTCAGAAGAATTTGCAAGCGCCCACCGTACAAATTTAATTACCGATGAATACACATTGGTCGTTTTACGTGATTTGGTTCCATCTGGTCCCAGCATTGGATTAATCGTTCGGACGAGTGATCCAGATTGTTGGATATTGGCGCAGGGTGTTTACGGTTTTAGACTGAATGAGGATGCTGATCCAGCATTCCTTTCGCAAGTGTCAAACACACAGTGGTACAGGCGAATCATGAATCAAATCATGGTTGGCAGCACACAAGTCCACATTACAAATGCAGCGTTCAAGTCAATAGCGATACCTGTGCCAGAAATTGAGGAGCAACGCGCCATCGCCACAGCCCTCTCCGACGTAGATGCCCTAATCGCCGGGCTAGAAAAACTGATCGCCAAAAAGCGCGACCTCAAACAAGCCGCCATGCAACAACTCCTCACCGGCCAAACCCGATTGCCGGGTTTCAGTGGGGAGTGGGCTAGAAATGACTTGAAAAATTTGGTCTCGACACCCGTCACCGATGGGCCGCACTTGACCCCAACTTTCTACGAAACAGGGGTGCCTTTTTTGTCGGTCAACAACTTGGCGAATAACCGCATCGATTGGTCTGACTTGCGCTTTATCTCCAAGGCTGACGATGAAATTTTTTCTAGAAAGTGCAAACCCCGAAAGGGTGACGTGCTCTTGGGTAAAGCTGCATCTGTTGGCAAGGTTGCAATTGTTGAAGATGACGTCGATTTCAACATCTGGTCGCCCATTGCGCTAATCCGCGCAGGTGGGCAATTGAACGCTAAATTTTTGTATTACCAATTGCTGAGTGCAGATTGCATCACCCAGGTCATGTTGCTCACGAATGCTTCTTCTCAGGGCAATATCGGTATGGGTGACATTGAGAAAATTCAAATTTCATATCCGTGCTACGAAGAGCAAGAGGCGATTGCCGAGGTGCTTGCAGACATGGATGCTGAACTCGGTAGCCTTGAAACCCGTCTCGCTAAAACTCGCGAACTCAAGCAAGGGATGATGCAAGAACTACTCACCGGAAGGACACGGTTGGTATGACCGAATCCGACCTCCTGCAAGCCTTGGCTCGTGGCGAAGACAGCCGCCAGCAGTTCAAGCGCGACGCCACCAATGCCGACAGCATGGCGGCCGAGCTGGCTGCCTTGGCCAACAGCGGCGGGGGTACGGTGTTTTTGGGCGTGGCCGATGACGGCAGCATTGCTGGGCTGGATGCGGCGGGTGTACGGCGTTTGAACCAGCTCATCAGCAACGCGGCCAGTCAGCATGTGCGCCCGCCGCTGCATCCGCAGACCCACAACGTGCAAACTGCCCAAGGCTTGGTGCTGGTGGTGCAGGTGCCCAATGGGCTGAGCAAACCGTATATGGACTTGCAAGGCCGCGTGTGGGTGAAAAGCGGGGCCGACAAGCGCCATGTGACGGCGCGTGAAGAAATGCAGCGCATGTTTCAGCGCGGTGGCCTGCTGCAGGCCGACCAAGTGCCGGTGCGCAACGCCACCGTCGCGGACATTGACGAGCGGGCCTTTGGCCGTTACTTCGAGCGGCGTTATGGCCAAAGCCTGAGCGCAGCAGGTTTGCCCGTGGTGCAGCTGATGGAAAACCTCAAGCTGGCGCAAGACGGCGTACCCAACCTGGCGGGCGTGCTGCTGTTTGGCAAGCACCCGCAGCGGTTGCTACCGGTGTGCCAGATGGGCGCGGTGTGGTTTCCGGGCACGCGCTTGGGCGACACGCGCTACCTCGACAGCGAAAACATCGACGGCCCGCTGGACGAGCAGTTTGAGCGCGGCATGGCTTTTCTCAAGCGCAGCTTGCACAAGGTGCAGGCGGGCAGGGGCTTTAACACCTTAGGCCAGCTGGAGCTGCCCGAAGAGGCATTGGTGGAGCTGCTGGTCAACGCTTTGGTGCATCGCGACTTTTTGGTCAGCGCCACCATTCGGCTGTTTGTGTTCACCGACCGGGTGGAGATCATCAGCCCCGGCCATTTGCCCGACAGCCTGACGCCCGAGCAAATCCGCACCGGCGTGTCCAACCGCCGCAACGCTGTGCTGGCTGAGCACGCGGCGCACATCTTGCCCTACCGTGGCATGGGCACAGGCGTGCCCCGCGCGCTGGACGCTTGGCCCCAAATTGACTTGGTGGACGAGCCAGAAATTAACCAGTTTCGGGCGGTGGTGTGGCGGACGAAGGTTGCTGCCGAAGTCAGTGACCCAGGCACCGGGCAAGTCACCGGGCAAGTCACCGGGCAAGTCACCCCACAAGTCGCGCGCTTGCTGTCGGTGATGGTGAGGGAGCACAACCGCAGCGAGCTGCAAAGCTTCTTGTCACTCAAGCACCGGGACAGCTTTGTCGCCAGCTACTTGCAGCCAGCGTTGGAGGCGGGCTTGGTTGAAATGACCATTCCAGACAAACCGCAAAGCAGCAAACAGAAATATCGACTGACGCCAGCAGGCAAAATGCTGATGACCAGCCTACACAAGGACGAACCATGAAGCCCAAGAGTCCATTCTCTGAAGAAGTTCTAGAGTCTCTGGAGACTCGCATTCCGCAATTGGCGCAGGCGGCTTTTTCGCAGGCGCATTTGAAAGCCCTTGCGCACAGTGGAAAGGTGCTGCAGGTGTCTGACGGGCGTTTGGTTGAACTCAGCGCCGAAGGCTCGGTGCGTGTGATCAAGTCAGTCGGGCCATCATTCAAGGTGCAGGCAGGTACAAAGCGCGTTCGCAAGGTCCTTCGTCCATGAGCGTTAGTCAACCCCGGCTGCGTGTGTTTGCTGGCCCCAATGGTTCGGGTAAGAGCACGCTCAAAGAGGTATTGCCAGAGAGTTTGTTGGGCGTGTATGTCAATGCGGACGAAATTGAAAAGCTCATACGAGCCGATGGCTATCTTTCGCTGACCGAGTTTTCAATCGAAGCGACGGCCGCTGAATTGAGCAAATTTTTGGCGCATTCCACTTTGCTGGAGTCACAGGGTTTGCAGGCAGATGCCAGTCGCATGGTTTTGCAAGACGGTCGCGTGGTTTTTCGTGGGTTGCCAGTCAACTCATACCATGCCTCGGTATTGGCGGACTTTATTCGCCAAAAGCTGTTGAGTGATGGGACTTCGTTCACGTTTGAGACGGTGATGTCATCGCAAGACAAGGTGGACTTTTTGTGCAAGGCGCAGAAGTCAGGCTTTCGTACCTATTTGTATTTCGTCGCGACGGAAGATCCGGCGATCAACATTTCGCGGGTGCAACACAGGGTGGCCATGGGTGGTCACCCTGTTCCCGAAGAAAAAATTATCAAGCGTTACCACCGTTCTCTGGCTTTACTGAGTCAAGCTGTTGCTTGCTCCGATCGCGCCTACGTGTTCGATAACTCAGGCGAAGACAAGGTGTGGCTGGCCGAGGTGACGGACGGCAGCGAATTGGAAATGAAAACCGATGTGGCACCGCATTGGTTCAAGGCAGCCTTGTGGGATGCCTTTGAAGGCGACGATGTTGCCTGACAAACAAGGGATTTGAGAGTGAGCAACGCATTGCGCCCCGAGCGGGCCACACAAAACCGCGTGGTCAAACGCATTACCCGACCCGTTGCAGAGGGCGGCTTGGGCTACACCTATTTGGGCGAGTGGAGCGGGCGCGATGGCAACCGCTGCATTGAGGTTGATTTGCTGCGGGCCAATTTGCAGCAGCGCGGTTATTCTGCGGCGCACATTGCGCAGGCGCTGCAAAAGCTGCAGGCCGCTGCCGATGTGACGGGCATTACCCTGTACCAAGCCAATTTGCGCACCTACCAGTTGCTGCGATACGGCGTGCCGGTGCAGGTGGCCGCAGGGGCCGCGCACGAAACCGTGCACCTGATTGACTGGCACAACCCACAGGCCAACGACTTTGCGCTGGCCGAAGAGGTGACGCTGCGCGGTAGCCACGAGCGCCGCCCCGACGTGGTGCTCTACATCAACGGCCTGGCCGTGGTGGTGCTGGAGCTCAAGCGAGGCTCGGTGGAGGTGACCGAGGGCATTCGCCAGCTCATCAGCAACCAAGAGGCCATCTTTAACCAAGGCTTTTTCAGCACGGTGCAGCTGACGCTGGCGGGCAACGACTCGCAGGGCTTGCGCTACGGCACAGCCGGCACACCCGAAAAATACTACGTGGAGTGGAAGCACCACACCCCCGGAGAGGTGGTGGCAGGCAGCCTGCTGGACGAACCCCTGGCACGCCTATGCGACAAGGCCACGCTGCTGGACCTGCTGCACAACTTTGTGGTGTTTGATGCGGGCCAGAAAAAGGTGCCGCGCCTGCACCAGTACGAGGGCATCAAGGCCGCGCAGTTGCGCATCAAAAAGCGCGAAGGCGGCGTGATTTGGCACACCCAGGGCAGCGGCAAGAGCATTTTGATGGTGCTGCTGGCCAAGTGGATTTTGGAAAACGAGCCCGACGCCCGCGTGCTGGTGGTGACCGACCGCGACGAGCTGGACAAACAAATTGAAGGCGTGATGCGCAACGCAGGGGTGATTGGCGAGAACTCGCCATCGCCGCGCATCACCAGCCGCCGCGAGCTGGTGGACAAACTGAGCGAGGCCGCGCCGCGCTTGCTCTGCGCCTTGATTCACAAGTTTGACGCCGCCGACCTCAAGGGCGACCCGCCACCGGTGCAGGGCCGCTTTTATGTGTTTGTGGACGAGTGCCACCGTACCCAGGGTGGCGACATGAACAAACAGATGAAGCGCTGGCTGTCGCAAGCGGTGTTCATTGGCTTTACCGGCACGCCGCTTTTGCGCAAAGACAAGCAGACGACCCGCGATGTGTTTGGCACCTACATCCACACCTACAAGTTTCACCAAGCGGTGGAAGACAAGGTGGTGCTGGACCTGAAGTACGAAGCCCGCACTGTGCCGCAGCAGCTGAGCAACAAAAAGGCGGTGGACGATTGGTTTGAAACCAAAACCCGTGGCCTGAACAATTACAAAAAGTCCGAACTGCGCCGCCACTGGGCCACGATGGAAAGCCTCATGAGCGCAGGCGAGCGCAAGAGCCGCATCGTGGCCGACATCATTCACGACTTTGGTGTGAAACCGCGGCTCGACAACGACCGGGGTACGGCCATTTTGGTGGCAGCGAGCATCTACGACGCCTGCCACTATCTGCGTTTGTTCCGAAACACGCCGTTTGGGGCGTACTGCGGCATCGTGACGTCTTACGAGCCCAACCACAACAGCATTTCGCGTGAGCCGCCCAACAGCGACGAGCGTTACAAGTTCGACACCTACACCCAGCATGTGCTGGCCAAAGGCCAAACCACCAAGCATTACGAAGACGAGATGAAGCGTCGCTTCATCGAAGAGCCCGCCAACCTCAAGCTGTTGATTGTGGTGAGCAAGCTGCTTACCGGCTTTGACGCACCGAGCTGCACCTACATCTACCTGGACAACGAGCTGCGCGACCACAACCTGTTTCAGGCCATTTGCCGCACCAACCGACTTGACGGTGACGACAAGGACTACGGCCACATCGTGGACTACAAAGAGTTGTTCCAAAAGGTGCAAAGCGCGATTGCGGTTTACACGTCCGACGAGCTGGATATTGACGACTCCGATGGCGATGACGGCAACGTGATCGTGAAAGACTGGCTCAAAGAGGGCAAGCAAAAACTCGACGAGGCACGCGAGGCGCTGCATTACCTGTGTGAGCCGGTGGCGCAGCCCCGGCAGCTGGAGCAATACATTCGCTACTTCTGCGGCAACGCAGCAGAGGCCGGTGCGCTGGAGGCGACCGAGCCACTGCGCATCAGCTTTTACAAGGCGGCGGCCACGTTTTTGCGGGCCTATGCCGACTTGGCGCAAAACCTGAGCGAGGCGGGGTATTCAGAAGCCGACGCCACCCAGCTGCAGCAAGAGGTGCAGCACTACACCGAGGTGCGTGCCGCCATCAAAAACCACGCGGGTGAGGAGTTTGACATCAAGCCCTACGAGGCCGACATGCGCCACCTGATCAACACCTACATTCGCGCTGACGATGCGCAGCTGTTGGGTGATCTGGAGTCGTTATCGCTTACCGACTTGATCATCAAGACCGGCATTCACGATGCGATTGCGCAAAAGCTCAATGCCAAAGGCAAGGCGTCGAAAAATGCGGTGGCCGAAGGCATCGTCAACAACATCCGCAAGACCATCATCCGCGACCAGCTGACTGACCCGAAGTTTTATGAGCGCATGTCCAAGTTGCTGGACGACCTGATTGCGCAGCGCCGAGACGACACCGAAGCCTACGAAGCGTTTTTGCAAAGCGCCGAGCAGTTGGTGAAAAACCTGGCCCGAGGCCAAGCCGACGACGGTATGCCTGCCGAGCTCAAAGGCAACCGCGAGGCGGCGGTGCTTTACAACAACTTGGCCAGCATCCTGTTTGCCCAACACGATGGGTTGATGGCAGCTGAGTCTGTGGCTGAGTATGGGGATGAATGCTTGTACATGGCGATCAAGCTGGACAAGGCGATCAAAGACGAAGCCCCTGCCATGTGGCGTGGTGACCAGGCCAAAGAGAGTGTTGTGCTCAATGCCATTCACCGCGCCTTGGGCAAAGGCCGTGAAGAGACGCTGGCGGTCTACGAGATCGTGAAAAACCAGCTTGGCTATTGACGATCAGGCCATGAGCAAACGCATTGTTTTGGGCGAGGTGCAGATTGAGACGGTCTACAAGGCCGTCAAAAACGTGCACCTGACTGTGTACCCACCCAACGGGCGCGTGACCTTGGTCGCGCCCACGGGCACACGGCCTGAGGTGGCGCGGGCTTATGCCATCTCTAAGTTGGGTTGGATTCGCCAGCAAAAAGCGGCGCTGAAGTCGCAAGCCCGCGAAACGCCCCGCCAGCATGTGACGCGCGAAACGCATTACCTGTGGGGGCGGCGCTATTTGCTGCGGGTGGTTGAGCTGGATGCCAAACCGCAAGTGAAGCTGGATCACAAACACATCACCCTGCAAGTGCGGCCAGGCAGCAGCTTGGACAAGCGTGCGGAGGTGATGCACGAGTGGCACAAGCGGTTGCTGCACGAGGTGGTGCCCAAGCTGCTGGAGCGCTGGGCGCCGCGCTTGGGGGTGCAGGTATCAGGCTACTTTTTGCAGCGCATGAAAACCCAATGGGGTAGCTGCAACCCCAGGCTGGGCAACATCCGGCTCAACACCGAACTGGTGAAAAAGCCCAAAGATTTGCTGGAGTACGTGATCGTGCACGAGCTGGCGCACTTGCTGGAGCCCACGCACAGCGACCGCTTTGTGGCTTTTTTAGACAAGCACTACCCCACATGGAAAGAGGCCAGGGCAGAGCTGAATGCTTTGCCACTGGCCTCATCGGAGCAGATAAAGGGCTGACACTGCAAAGTGCTGTGCCCTGTTTTTAGGTTTATTTGGCGTACACCAGATCCCGCAAGGTCAGCGACAAGGCAGGCACATAGCTCACCACCATCAGGCAAACCAGGATCACCAGCACGAAGGGGATCAGATCTTTGATCATCCGATCGAGCGATATGCGTGCTACCGTACAGGCCGCGAACAGGTTCACACCGAATGGCGGTGTGATCATGCCCAGCGCCAGATTGACCACCATGATCAGGCCAAAGTGAACCGGGTCGATGCCAAAGTGCATGGCCACAGGGGCCAAGATGGGGGCCAACACAATGATCGCGGCGCTGGTTTCAATGAACATGCCGATCAGGAACAAAGCCGCATTCACACCCAACAGAAAGTAAGCAGGGGACTTGAGCACGTCTTGCAGCCAGTGACCAATCGCTTCAGGCACCCCTGCGCGGGTGATCAGGAAGGCGAACAAACCCGCGTTGGCGATGATGAACATGATCACCGCGCTGGACAGCACCGATTTGCGCATGATCACAGCCAAGTCTTTCAGCTTGATTTCGCGGTAAATGACCGTGCCGACGATCAGCGCGTAGAACACCGCCACGGCCGAGGCTTCCGTGGGCGTGAACACACCGCCGTAAATGCCGCCCAAAATGATGACGGGCATCATGAGCGCCCAACCGGCTTGCCACGATGCTTTGCCAAAACTCAAGCGTCCATCGCCATCGTTTTTGCCCCAGCCTTTGTATTTGCAATACACCCAGACCCAGAACATCAAGGCTGCGCCAATGAACAGACCCGGACCAAAACCGGCAATGAACAATTCGCCAATTGAGACTTCGGCACTGACGCCGTACAGGATCATGGGAATCGAGGGCGGGATGATCACACCCAACTCGGCCGACGTGGCTTGTAAAGAAGCCGCATAGGTGGTGGGGTAGCCGTGCTTGATGAGCGCCGGAATCAGGATCGTGCCGATGGCGAAGGTGGTGGCGACCGAGGAGCCCGACACCGCCGCAAAAATCATGCAGGTCAGCACGCAGGTCATGGGCAAGCCGCCTTGCACGCCGCCCACAATGCTCTTGGCGAACTCCACCAGGCGACGCGAGATGCCGCCGGTTTCCATGATGTTGCCCGCCAGGATGAAGAAGGGGATGGCAGCCAGCGGGAATTTGTTCATCGAGTTGAACATCTCCTTGACGGAGATGAGCATGTTGGCGTTGCCGATCTGGATGCCGACGATGGCCGACAAACCGATGGACACGGCCACCGAGATGGTGAGTGCAAAGCACAGCACCATGGTGCAAAGCATGACGACGCTCATTGTGCGGTCTCCAGTTCCAGACGCTGGGGATCCAGCCAATTGCCAATGATGCTGATGACGCTGAAAGCCGCGCCGACGGGCAACGCCATGTACGCCCAGAACATGGACACGTCTTCAAGCCCGATCATGGACTGGACCTTGCCCCGGTTGGCGTAGTCCCAGCCCCACCAAATGATGACGCACACCAAAGTCAGCGCAGCCAATGCCACCACAGTGTCGAGAAATTTCTTCATGCGCGGGCCGCTCCAGCGGTAGAGCACGTCCACGCTCACCATGGCGCCTTGCCGAAAGGCCATGGGGATGCCCATGAACACCATCCAGATGAGGCTGAAGCGGATGATGACCTCGGTCCATTCAATGGGGGTTTCCAGCACGAAACGGGTGAAAATTTGCAGCATGCCCAGGCAAGCTGCGACAGCCAGCATCAAACAGGCCACGAGCATGGAAAAAGCGGTGGTCCACTTTTCCACGCTCAAATAGAGCGAACGCATAAAACTTCCTTCTCGACTAAATCAAAAAACGCCCGCCAATTCTGCATTGGCGGGCGTTTTGAACAAGCGCTAAATCACTTGAAGTTGCGGATGCGGTCCAGGTTGGCTTTACCGAACTGCTTTTCAAATTCGGCCATGGCAGGACCCATGGTGGCCACGAACTTGGACTTGTCCACGTTTTCAATGATGGTCATGCCTTTCTTGCGCAACTCGGCCACGCCATTGGCATCGTCCTTGTCGACGCGGGCACGGTTGGCCTTCACGGCTTCTTTGGCGGCGTCCAGGAAGATTTGCTTGTCAGCAGCGCTGAGCTTGTCAAAGCTGCCCTTGTTCATCAAGATCACCACGGGTGAATAGACGTGGCCAGTCAATGTCAGGTGTTTTTGCACCTGGTCAAAGTTGGCCGCCATGATCACGGACAGGGGGTTTTCCTGGCCGTCCACGGTGCCTTGCTGCAAGGCGGTGAACACTTCGGGGAAGGCCATGGGCGTGGTCACAATGCCCAGACTCTTGTAGGCCGCAACGTGCACCGGGTTTTCCATGGTGCGCATTTTCAGACCCTTGAGGTCAGCGGGTGCATTCACCGCACGCTTGCTGTTGGTCATGTGGCGCACGCCGTTTTCACCCCAGGCCAAAGCTTTGAAGCCTTTGGACTCGAACTTGGTCAGCAGTTCCTTGCCAATGGGGCCGGCGAGCACGGCGCCGGCGGCCAGCGGCC
>JACCDS010251126.1_pt1 | contig 18624 bp, 15 predicted proteins | sample 7446441 | NCBI WGS metagenome assembly JACCDS01 (sample SAMN15323445, study PRJNA562643) | freshwater metagenome | isolation source: river surface water | place: USA:Blue River Watershed | collected 2017-08-17
ATTTCAGACTCAATTCCTATGAAAACCGCTCAAGAAATCCGCGTCGGCAACGTCATCATGCACGGCAAAGACCCCATGGTCGTCCTGCGCACCGAATACCAACGCGGTGGCCGCGGCTCGTCCACCGTGCGCATGAAGCTCAAAAGCCTGATCGCCAACTTCGGCACCGAAGTCGTGTTCCGCGCCGACGACAAGATGGACCAGGTCATTCTGGACAAGAAAGAGTGCACCTACTCTTACTTCGCTGACCCGATGTACGTTTGCATGGACACCGACTTCAACCAGTACGAAGTCGAAGCCACCAACATGGGCGACGCGCTGAACTACCTCGAAGACGGCATGGAACTCGAAGTGGTGTTCTACAACGAGAAAGCCATCTCGGTCGAATTGCCCACCACCGTGGTGCGCGAAATCACCTGGACCGAGCCCGCCGTCAAAGGCGACACCTCGGGCAAAGTGCTCAAGCCCGCCAAGATCGCCACTGGCATGGAAGTACCTGTGCCCTTGTTCGTGGACCAAGGCGACAAGATCGAGATCGACACCCGCACTGGCGAATACCGCAAGCGCGTCTGATCTCCCGATCCCGCCCCGATGAAAGCCCCGCAAGGGGCTTTTTTCATGGTCAAAGGGATTCGTTTGGGCATCTCCGTCTTGCCTGCAGGGCTGGTGCATGCACAATGCCGCCATGCAATCCCGACAAGACCTCCTGACCCCCTCCCTGCCCCACGCCTGGGCCGATCTGCAAGCCGAGGCCAACACCGCCGACTGGCTGGAGCCAGAAGCCCACCGCCTGGCCTTTGCCGACCCCGAGTTTTTGCTGCGCCGCGAGACCCGGGGCATCCGTTTCCAGCTGGAGATGCTCAAACCTGACCTGGCGCAAGCCGAGGCCAAGATTGAACACACCGTGGTGGTCTTTGGCAGTGCGCGGTTCATGGACATGGCCAGTGCCCAAGCGCAACTGCAAGCCGCCCGGCAAAGCGGCCAGGCGCAGGACATCGCCCGGGCCGAAACCGCGGTGCGCAACGCCCACTATTACGAAAACGCCCGCATTTTTGCGCAACAAGTCGCCAAGTCCTGCGCGTCCATGCCCGACGAAGAAAAGTTGTTCATCTGCACAGGCGGCGGCCCCGGCATCATGGAGGCGGCCAACCGGGGGGCACAAGAAGCGGGGGCCCCCTCGGTGGCGCTGAACATCGCCCTGCCCCACGAGCAAAAACCCAACCCTTACGTCACCCCCGAGCTGAGCTTCAAGTTCCACTACTTTGCGCTGCGCAAGATGCATTTCATGATGCGGGCCAAGGCCCTGGTGGCGTTTCCGGGCGGGTTTGGCACGCTGGACGAGCTGTTTGAAGTGATGACGCTGGTGCAAACGCGCAAATCACGCCCGGTGCCGATCTTGTTGTTCGGGACCGCGTTCTGGCAGCGCTTGATCGACATGGAGGTGCTGGTGCAAGAAGGCACCATTTCCAGAGACGACCTGAAGCTGTTCCGCTATGTGGACACACCCGAAGCGGCGTGGCAGGCGATTTGCGAGTTTTACCAGCTGAAGGTGGGTTAAGCAGGCCGCAGGCGCCACGCCGCGCGTGCGCCCAGGCCCACAGCGGTGCCCACCACCCAAAACACCGGGGCCACCCCGGCAATGGCCCCCGCAGCCCCAAAGACCATGGGCATCAGCACGCTCGACGCATTGATGCTCATCAATCGCAGACCCAGCGCCTCGCCCTGACGGTGTTTCGGGGTGATCTGGTGCAATGTGCTCATGATCATGGGCTGCACCGTGCCCAGCACCAAGCCCAGCAAGACCGAGCACAAACCCATGCTCCAGGGCGTGGGCATGAAGGGGTACAGGCCAAACAGCAGCGCGGTGCACACCATGGCCCCGGTGATGATCTGGTGCTCCTGGACATGCCGCGAAATGAAGGGCAAACACACCCGGATGAACGCCGCAGCGACAGCAAATGCGCCCAAAATCGTGCCCACCACCGAAGCACTGAAACCCCGCTCGTGGCCCAGCACCGGCACCACAAAGGTGTGGACATCCCAGCACGAAGACAGCAGCCAGTTGACCCCCAGCAAACGCCGCATCATGGGCTCGGCCAGCAAATCCATGGCGCGGCGCGGTGCAGCGTTGTCAAGGGTCGGGGGACTGTGCAGCTCGGGCACCGTGCGCACCCAAAACCAGGTGCTCAGCGGCAACACCGCCATCAACAAAAAGGCCCAGCGAAAACCCGTCAGGTCGGCGGGCTCGGGTCCGGCGTAATCGATCAGCAAACCCGCCAGAACCGGCCCCAAAAAGTTGGAAATCGCCGGGCCAATCGACAACCAGCTGAACGCGGCCTTCAGGTCTGCCGGGTCTTTGGCCAGACGGCCCACATGCCGTTGCAAGGCAATCACCGCCATGCCCGTGGCCCCGCCAGTGGCCAGGGCGCTGAGGCACATGACCGGAAAAATGGGCCACAGCACCGAGAGCCCCGCCCCCACGGAGGACAACGCCACGCTGAGCAGCAAGGGTTTTTTCAGGCCCGTGCGGTCGGCGTAACGCCCTGCGGGCAAAGCCAAAAAGACCTGGGTCAGGGCAAACAAAGCCAGCAAGGCCCCGACAGCCATGGCGCTGAAGCCCTGTTTGAGTGCGAGCAACGGGATCGCCATGCGCATGCCCGCCATGCAGGCATGCAAAAAAATCTGGCCAGCGATCAGACGGGGCAGTGTTTTCATCCCCGGGCCCGCCTCGGCCGCTTGGCCATCAGTGGTCCCCGCCGGGCAGCAGGGCTTGTGCGTCGGCCTCGGGCAAGGCATCGACCTGGCGCAAGGCCCGGTTCATCACGTTGCTGCGGGTCTGGGCCTGGTCCAGTGTGTTGAGCACGGTTTGCGTCTGGTTGCGCACCTTGTCCAGCACGTCGCCAAACTTGCCAAACTCGGTCTTGACCGCGCCCAGCACCTGCCAGACTTCGCTGGAGCGCTTTTCCAGCGCCAGGGTTCTGAAGCCCATTTGCAAGGCGTTGAGCATGGCCATCAGGTTGGTCGGGCCTGCCAGCGTGACGCGGTGGTCGCGCTGCAGGGTTTCCATCAAACCCGGGCGGCGCAAGACCTCGGCGTACAGCCCTTCGGTGGGCAAGAACATGACCGCAAAGTCGGTGGTGTGCGGGGGCTCCAGGTACTTATCGGCGATCGATTTGGCTTCGAGCTTGATGCGTGTCTCGAGCGCCTTGGCGCACAACTCGGCTTGCACCGGGTCGGCCCGGCCTTGCGCTTCGAGCAAGCGCTCATAGTCTTCGTTGGGGAACTTCGCATCGATCGGCAGCCAGACGGGCTGGCCATTGTCGGATCGGCCGGGCAGGCGAATCGCAAAATCCACCCGGTTCTTGTCGCCGGGTCGGGTGGCCACCTGCACCGCGTACTGCTCGGGGGTCAGCACCTGCTCCAGCAAGGACGCGAGCTGCGCTTCGCCAAACATGCCACGGGTTTTGACGTTGGTCAGCAGGTGCTTCAAGTCGCCCACGCCTTGCGCCAGGTTGTGCATTTCGCCCAAGCCTTTGTGCACCTGCTCCAGCCGCTCGGCCACTTGCTTGAAGCTCTCGCCCAAGCGGGCTTGCAAGGTGGCTTGCAACTTTTCGTCCACGGTCTGGCGCATTTCGTCCAGTTTGGCGGCATTGCTTTGCTGCAGCTGGGCCAGCTGGGTTTCCATGGTGCCGCGCATCTCGGTCAGGCGCCGGGCATTGGCTTCCGACAGCGCATTGACCTGTTGGGCCAGGCTGTCGGTCAGGCTTTTTTGCAGCAAGGCCAGTTGCTGGGCCAGTGCATCGATCTGCTGGTTTTGGGTGCGGGTGGCTTCTGCGCTTTGCTGCAGCAGCGATTGCTGGAACAAGGTAAGGGTCTGCATGGCCTCTTGGCGGCCTTGCACGCCCGACTGGCTGATCTCGGTACGCAGCTCACGTTCCAGCCGCTCGGTCTGGGCCAGCACAGCAGCAAACTGCTGTTGCTGCCAAGCGGTTTGCTCGGCGGCACGCAGATCCTGAGCGTTTTGCGCACTCTGCGCATCAGGGGCGGCTGTGGAGCGACGCCACAGCCCCAGCAACAGCAACACATTCAGCCCGCCCAGGGCCAGCAGCACCCATTCACTCATGCAGCGGCGCCTGGCAGGGTGTTCAAGGGGGTCAAGGCCTGGCCACGGGTTAGGTAAGCCACCAGGTTGTCGGCGGCCAGCTGGGCCATGGCCTTGCGGGTCTTGATGGTGGCGCTGGCGATGTGGGGGGTCAGGACCACATTGGGGACTTTCAGCAAGTCGGGGTGCACAGAGGGCTCACCCTCGAACACATCGATGCCTGCGGCGGCGATTTGCCGCGCCGCCAAGGCCTTGGCCAGGGCCGCATCGTCCACGATGCCACCACGGGCAATGTTCACCAGCGTGGCGGTGGGTTTCATCTGGGCCAGCTCGGCCGCGCCAATGGTGTGGTGCGACTCAGCGCTGTAAGGCACCACCAGCATCACATGGTCAGCGGTCTGCAGCAGTTCTTGCTTGGACACATAAGTGGCCTTGCACTCGGCTTCGAGATCGGCGCTCAGGCGCGAACGGTTGTGGTAGATGACCTTCATGCCAAAGCCATGCGCCGCACGCCGGGCAATCCCTTGTCCGATCCGCCCCATGCCGATGATGCCCAGGGTCGAGCCATGCACCTCGGCCCCCGCAAACATGTCGTAGCTCCACTTCTTCCACAAGCCAGCTCGCAGGTAATGCTCGCTCTCGGTCACGCGCCGGGCCGTGGCCATCAAGAGCGCAAAGCCAAAGTCGGCCGTGGTCTCGGTCAACACATCGGGGGTGTTGGTGGCGACCACGCCCGCAGCGGTCATGGCGGGCACGTCGAAGTTGTTGTAGCCCACGGCCATGTTGGCCACGATGCGCAGTTGCGGGTTGGCCTGCAAGAGCGCCGCGTCGATGCGCTCACTGCCCGTGGTCAAAGCACCTGATTTACCCTGCATGCGGCGGGTGAGCTCGGCGGCAAACCAGACCTCGTCGGCCTGGTTGCTCTCGACTTCAAACACCTGAGCCAAAGACTGCAGGACCTCGGGAAAGATGGCGCGGGCCACCAGAATGGAAGGTTTGGACATCATTTGAACCAGATGAAACTCATCACGACAAACAGGGGCACCAAAATGCCGCCCGACCAGAGCATGTAACCAAAGAAGCTGGGCATTTTCACGCCACGGTCTTCGGCAATGGCTTTGACCATGAGGTTGGGCGCATTGCCAATGTAGCTGTTGGCCCCCATGAACACGGCACCCGCCGAGATGGCCGCCAAAGTGGGGGCCAGCGTGGTCATCAGGACCTGCGGGTCACCCCCGGCCGTGTTGAAGAACACGAGGTAAGTGGGCGCGTTGTCCAGGAAAGAGCTGAGAACGCCCGTGATCCAGAAGTACATCATCACGTCCGGGCTGCCGTCGGGCTTCGTCACAGCAGACACCACGGCACCAAAAGGCCCGTTGGTACCGGCCTTGAGCATGGCGATCACGGGGATGATGGTGAGGAAAATGCCAGCAAACAACTTGGCAACCTCCACCATGGGGCCCCAGCCAAACTGGTTGTCTGCATGGACTTGGGCGGGCGTCCATTTGAGCGACAGCCAGGTGATCAAGACCAAGCCCAGGTCACGCAAGACGCCCGGCAAACCCACTTCGGTGCCCGCGATGTTGAATGACACGGGCGATTTCCAGACGCCGCTCATCAGCACCAGAGCGACCACGCCGCCGAGCAAGGCAAAGTTGATGCGGCCATCAAAGCCGATCTGGCGGGAGTCGGGGGTCGGGTCGACCGGCAACAGCTCTTCACGGCGGTGGTAAAACCAGGAGTCCAGCGCGTAAAAGATCACCAGCAAGGAGCCGATCAGGAACAGGCTCTCCGGGAAAATGTGCTTCAGGGTCCAAAAGAAATCCACGCCCTTGAGGAAGCCCAGGAACAAGGGCGGATCGCCCAGCGGGGTCAGCGAGCCGCCCGCGTTCGACACAATGAAGATGAAAAAGACCACCACATGCGCCACGTGCTTGCGGTTGTCGTTGGCCCGGATCAAGGGGCGAATGAGCAGCATCGATGCCCCGGTGGTGCCCATGAAACTGGCCAGTACCGCACCGATGGCCAAGATGGCGGTGTTCAAGCCCGGGCTGCCATGCAGGTTGCCCCGGATGAAAATGCCCCCCGAGACGGTGAACAAGGCGGTGAGCAAGACGATGAAGGGGATGTACTCGGCCAGCAGCGCGTGCACCAGGTTCACACCTGCCACGCCCGCACCGAACACCGCCGCAAAAGGCAACAAGAAAGCCAGCGACCAGGCGGCCGCCACTTTGCCGTAATGGTGGTGCCAGAAGTGGGGCGTCAGCAAAGGCATCAAAGCGATCGACAGCAAAATGCCGGCAAAAGGAACACCCCAAATCGCAGTCAGCTGCGCACCATCGAAGTCGGCCGCTGCAGCCCAGCCTGGCCAGGCCATCAGCCCGAACAAGCCTGCCTGTATGCCCCTTCGCAATGACGATTGCTTCATCTTTCAGCCCTCTTGGTTTTTTTGTGGATGCGTATGGTAACGGCCCCGGGCACCGGCATCAGGCCGCAGGTGTAATGTCGAAGACTTGCCGCAAATAGGCCAAGTACTTCTCGTCATCGCACATGCCCTTGCCCGGCGAGTCCGACAGTTTGGCCACAGGCTGGCCGTTGCAGCGCGTCATCTTGATGACGATCTGCAGGGGCTCGTAACCCAAGTCATTGGTCAGGTTGGTGCCCACCCCAAAAGCCAGCTGGCAGCGCCCGCGGAACTGCTCGAACAGCTCGATGGTGCGCGGAATGGTCAGGCTGTCGCTGTAAATCAGCGTCTTGGTTTTGGGGTCCACCCGGTTTTGCTGGTAGTGCGCGATCATGCGCTCACCCCAGCTGAACGGGTCGCCACTGTCGTGACGGGCGCCGTCAAACAGCTTGCAAAAATACATGTCAAAGTCGCGCAGGAAGGCGTTGAAACCGTACACATCGCTCAGGGCAATGCCCAGGTCACCGCGGTATTCCTTGGCCCATGACTCGAAAGCAAAGACCTGACTGTCGCGCAAGCGCGGACCCAGGGCCTGCGCCGCCTGCAAATACTCATGCGCCATGGTGCCCAGCGGTGTCAAACCCAGCAGGTGGGCGTAATACACGTTGCTGGTGCCGGCAAACTGCCCTTCAGGCCCCGTGCCCAAACGGGCCGAGAGCACGCGCAAGACCTCTTCGTGCCAGGCCCGAGAAAAGCGGCGACGGGTGCCGTAATCCGCGATCTTGAGGGTTTCCAGGCCTGGGGCCTGCAGTTGGGCGATCTTGGTGTCCAGACGGCGGCGGCCTTCCATCAGGTCAGGCACCTTCTGGGTGTTGCGGAAATACACCTCATTGACGATGGCCAGCACCGGAATCTCGAACAAGATGGTGTGCAGCCAAGGGCCCTGGATGGTGATGTCGATCTCGCCAGAAGGCAGCGCCGTGACCTGGATGTATTTTTCATTCAGCTTGAACAGCCCCAAAAAATCCACAAAATCGCTCTTGATGAAACGCAGCGAGCGCAGGTACTGCAGCTCCGACTCCTTGAAGGTCAGGCTGCACAAGGAGCGGATTTCCTGCCGGATTTCATTGACAAACGGGGCCAGCGCCACGCCGGGATTGCGGCACTTGAACTTGTATTCGACCTGTGCACCCGGGAACTGGTGCAGCACGACCTGCATCATGGTGAATTTGTACAGGTCGGTGTCGAGCAGGCTGGTGATGATCATGGTGTGTCTGTGGCGGCTGGGGCCGCTCGTCGTTGTCAGGCAGTGTAAGGGATGGCCAGCCAGCGCATCCTGATGCGGCTGCGCGCAGCTGGGGGGCCTGCGGGCATCAGGCCGCCGCGTCCATGCGCCCACTGGTCAGCACCAGCACCCGCTGCGCGTGCCGGGCCAGGATGTTGTTTTGCTCGGCCACCAGCATGGCCACGCCTTCGGGGGCCAGTTGCAGCAAGGCGTCGCGCATGGCCGCCACCAGCACCGGGGCAATTCCTTCGCATGGCTCGTCCAGCAGCAAAAGGCGCGGGCCAGTCATGAGTGTGCGGGCCAGCGCCAGCATTTGCTGCTCGCCCCCGCTCATTTGGCTGGCCGGGCGCTGCAGCATGGTGTGCAGTTGTGGAAACAAGGCCATCACGCGGTCAAAACGCTGCGCGGGCGTGGCCTGAGCGCTGGAACCCGAGCTGGCGGCGATCCACAGGTTTTCCTTCACCGACAAAGCCGTGAACAAACGCCGGTCTTCGGCGACAAAACCCAGACCCGCCCGGGCGCGGCGGTGCGCGGGCCAACCTTCAATGGCCTGGCCTTGCCACTCAATGCGGCCTTGCGCCCGAGGGCCGATGCCGATCAGGCTTTGCAGCAGTGTGGATTTGCCCGCGCCGTTCAGCCCCTGAATGACGACCAGCTCGCCCTCGCCCACCGACAGGCTCACGTCAAACAAGGCCTGGGCTTGGCCATACCAGGCGTTCAGCCCTTCAACGGTGAGCATCGCGCAAACCTTTCATGTCGAAGTCGAGCCCCAAATAGCGCTCGCGCACCTGCGGGTCTTGCGCCACCGCTTCGGGCAGGCCGTCGGCCACCAAGCGGCCTTGCATCAGCACCAGCACCCGATCGGCCACGCCAAACACGGCGTCCATGTTGTGCTCGGTGTAGAGCACCGTCACGCCTTGGGCGGCCACCTGGCGCACCAGCGCCATCATGTCGGCCCGCTCGGCAAGAGCCAGCCCGGCAGCGGGCTCGTCCAGAAGCAGCAATGACGGGGCTGAGTGTGCACCTTGGTCTGCCCCGGAGCCTGGCACTGCGTCGGGCAAGCCCGCCAGTGCCATGGCCAGCTCCAGGCGTTTTTTCGCGCCATAAGGCAAATCGGCCACGGTGGTGTGGGCCTGGGCTTGCAAACCCGCTTGCGCGGCCAGGCGCAGCGCCCGCTCGGGTTGGCGGCAGTCCAGCCGGTCCCACCAAGCCAGCGGCTGAGCGCTGCGCAGCACCAGCTGGATGTTTTGCAGCACCGTGAGCGCCTCAAAGGTTTGCGCCACCTGGAAGGTCCGGACCACGCCCAGGCGCTGACGCTCGGCGGGCGGTTTGCCCAACAGCGACTGGCCTTGCCACAGCACCTCACCCGCCGTGGGCACCTGCTGGCCAGCCAGGCAGGCAAAACAGGTGGACTTACCCGCGCCGTTGGGGCCGATCAGGGCCACGCACTGGCCTGCGGGCACAGAGAAGTCCACGCCATCGAGCGCCCGCACACCACCAAAATGCTTGGCCAGACCGCTGACCTGCAAAACTGTTTGAAGGCTCATGCGCGGCCCCTCTTGGAAGCAAAGCGGGCCAACCCCATCTGCAGCCCACCCAGCACGCCACTGGGGGCCAAGACCATCACGAGCATGATCACCAGGCCCAAAACACCGCGCCAATAATCCAGACCCTGCCCCAGCTCGGCCCCGCCCCAGACCAGGAGCGCACTGCCCACGGCCGAGCCCCACAGCTGGTGCACCCCGCCCAGCAAGATGACCAGCAAAGCGTCCACCGACATGGCGACGGAGGCCACCGACGGAAACACCGCGCCTTTGAACGCGGCCCACAAGCCCCCGGCCAGGCCTGCCAAAGTGGCGCTGGCCACAAACACCTGGTAGCGCAAAGCCTGAACCGGCAAACCGCTGGCAGCCGCCCGCAGCGGCGCATCCCGCACAGCCTGCAAAGCCGCGCCCCGGCTGGAGCGTGCCACGCGGGCCATGCCCACGATGGCCAAAAGCATGAAGACGCACAGCGCCACGTCCCACAGCGCACGCGACTCGGGCGCGATCAAACGCAGGCCGATCAGGCCGTTGTCGCCTCCCGTCAAGCCCACCCACTGCGTGGCCCCCGCCCAAATCATTTGCGCCAACGCCAGCGACAGCATGGCCAGGTACACCCCGCTGCTGCGCACCACCAAAGCGCCAAAGGCCAAGGCCACGGCCAGCGCCAGCGCCATGCCAGCGGCCAATGCGGCTGGTAAACCCGCACCCCAGTGCAGGTGTGACAGCGCCGCGCCATAAGCGCCCAGTGCAAAAAACGCCGCATGGCCAAAGCTGACCAGACCGCCCAAAGCCATCATCCACTGCAGGCTCAGGCCAAACAGCATCATCACCATCACGTCTTCGGCCAAGCTGCGGCCGTAGTCGCCCTGCCCCCAGGCCAGCAGCGTCAAGCCCACAAAGACGGATACAAACAGCGCCCGGCCCAAGCCTGCCACCGGCCACAGGGCAAACACCGGCACGCTTTCGCGCTGCTCGGTATGGGCGGCCGACCCGGCCAGCCCTTGCGGCCGCCAAACCAGCACCACGGCCATGGTCAAAAACACAAGCACCAAAGTCGCTTGCGGGAAAAAGCTCAGGCCCAGCGCATGGATCTCGCCAATCAGCACCGCCGCCACAAAAGCCCCGCCAATGCTGCCCAAGCCCCCGGTGACCACCACAACAAAGGTCTCGACCACCACGTTAACGTCCATCTGCAAGTGCGCGGGCTCACGCGGCAATTGCAGTGCCCCGGCCAAGCCCGCCAAGCCGCAGCCCAGCATCACCACGCCCAGCATGAGCGGCGCGGGGTTCACGCCCAGCGCGCCCAGCATCTCGCGGTCTTGGGTGGCGGCTTTCACGCGCTGGCCCCACAGCGTGCGTGTGAGCAAGAGGTGCAAGCCCAGCCAGACCAAGGGGCCCAGCGCCAAAGTAAACAATTGCCAAGTCGGAAAATACGACTCGCCCAGTTGGATCGCACCCTTGAGGCCCGGAAAGCGCGGCGCGAACACTTCTTCAGGGCCAAAGAACCAGCGCATCGCGTCGTGCAGCGCCAGCGTCAGGCCAAAGGTGGCCACCAGTTGGTAGAGCTGCGGCGCGTGGCGCATGCGCTTGAGCAGCGTGACTTCGGTTACGGCCCCCAGCAAGGCGGCCACACACGCGCCCATCAACATCACCGCGCCATAGCCCCAGGCGGTGTCCGCCATGGCGGGCCACCAGTTCGTCACCGCGTGCGCCGACCACAAAGCGCCCAGCATGAAGAAGCTGCCGTGCGCGAAGTTGACGATCCGGGTCACACCAAAAATCAGCGTCAACCCGGAGGCCATCAAGAACAAGGTGGTGGCGTGGCTCAGTCCATTGAGCAGTTGCAGCGCCAGTGCTTCGAATCCCAAACCAGGCCTTTGTGTTCAGAAAAACGCGTCAGTCAACCCAGTGGGTGAAGTCTTGGGCCGGCACGCGGGTGGTCTGGAAGGTGTTGACCAAAGCCGACTCGTCGGCATAGCCCAGCGACATGCCGCAGACCACCATTTCGTTGTCACCCGCGCCCACCAGCGGCAAGATGATTTTGGAAAAGCCGTTCCAGGCCGCTTGCGGGCAGGTGTGCAGGCCGCGCGAGCGGGCGGCCACCATGATGCTTTGCAAGAACATGCCGTAGTCCAGCAAACTGCCCCGGCCCATCACCTTGTCGATGGTGAAAATCAGGCCCACAGGCGCGTCGAAGAAGCGGAAGTTCTGCTGGTGCTGCTGGTGCATGCGCGCCTTGTCGCCCTTGCCAATGCCCAGCACGCCGTACAGGCCAAAACCGCACTCGCGGCGGCGGTCGATGTAGGGGCTGACCCATTTTTCGGGGTAATAGTCGTAGGCCTCGGCGTAATCAGAGGCCAATGCCGGGTTGGCGCTGATGGCGTCGTGCGCCGCGCAGGTCTTGGCCACCAGCTCGTCGCGCTTGGTGCCTTGCAGCACATAGACCTTCCAGGGCTGGGTGTTGGTGCCGCTGGGGGCGCGGGCGGCAATGCTCAGCACCTCTTGCAAGACGCCGCGGTCGACGGCTTTGGGCAAGTAAGCGCGGGCTGAAAAGCGGCTCAGGATGGCGGCGTCCACGCTCGCCGGGTCATTCACGCGGGTGCTGACCTGCGGGCCGATGGGGGAAATGCTCATGTCAAAGTCTCCAGAAAATTTTTGAGTGCGGCAGGCAGGGGCACCGGGCGGCGGGTCTCGCGGTCCACGTACACATGCACAAAGTGGCCCCGGGCGGCGGTGAGGTCTTCGCCCTGCGCAAACAGGCCCACCTCGTAGCGCACGCTGGACGTGCCCAGCTTGGCCACGCGAATGCCCGCGTCGATGGTTTGAGGGAACGCCAAGGGCGCAAAGTAAAAACACTGGGTTTCCACCACCAGGCCGATGGTCGAGCCCGCGTGGATGTCCAGCACGCCTTGCTCGATCAGGGTGGCGTTCACCGCGGTGTCGAACCAGCTGTAATAGACCACGTTGTTCACATGGCCGTAGACGTCGTTGTCCATCCAGCGGGTGCTGATGGCGCGAAACGCTTTGTAGCTGCTGCGGGCGTCGGCTTGGGGTTTGGCAGGCGTGTTCATCGCCCGAGATTGTGCCAGCGTTGCCAGTAGCCCAAAGCGACATCCCAGGTCTGCATTTGCACCTGCACCGTGGTCTCGATGTCGTGGCCGTAGCCCCCGCCCATGCACAGCACCACCGGCAGCCTGCGCTGCCAGGCCCAGTCCATCACCACCCGGTCTCGCGCCTGCATGCCGTCGGCAGTCAATTTCAGCCGCCCCAACCGGTCACCCTCGTGCGGGTCGGCCCCGGCCAGGTAAATCACCAATTGCGGATCAAAGCGGTCCTGCAGGGTCTGCAGCGCCTGGTGCAGCGCGGCCAGATACGGCTCGTCGGTGCAGCCGTCCGGCAGGCCGACGTCCAGATCGCTCGGCTCCTTGCGGAAGGGGAAGTTCTTTTCGCCGTGCAGCGACAGGGTGAACACGCTCGGGTCGCCCGCAAAAATATGCGCCGTGCCATTGCCCTGGTGCACGTCCAGATCGATCACCGCCACCTTCATCTTTTGGCGGTGGTGCCGCCAGGCCTCGGCCTGCATCAGGCGGGCCGTCACGGCAATGTCGTTGAACACACAAAAGCCCCCGCCCTTGTGCGCATAGGCGTGGTGCGTGCCGCCCGCCAGATTGCCCGCCACGCCCTGGGCCAGCGCATCCCGCGCTGCAGCCACCGTGGCCCCGACCGAGCGGCGCGCCCGCTCGGCCATGGCCGGACTCCAGGGGAAACCGATCTCCCGCTGCAAGGCCGCCTCGAGGCTGCCCGTGGCCACGCCCTGGATGTAGGTGGGTGTGTGGACCAGCGCCAGCTCGCCGTCGCTCGCGGCCGGGGCTTCGCGCATGACCACGCCCGGCAGCTCTTGCGTCAGGCGGTCGCGCAGGCGGCTGTATTTGCGCATCGGAAAGCGGTGGCCTTCGGGCAAAGGCAGGACGAAATGGTCGGCGTAGTAGGCGTGCATGCTGGGGTCTGGTGGGGCCTTGATTCTAGAAAACCCTCTCTAAACTGAGCCGTCAGCAGGTCCATCCCCTTGCAATACCCCGTGGAAACCCTAAAATTCAAACCATGCTGCACTGCAACATAGTTGTACGGCCCCGGCCAGTTACGGCGCAGTCTTCCTGAAACCACATTTATCTTTTGATCTGGAGATCCTCATGATGACCGCTGAACAAATCGTCGCCTCGCACAAAGCCAACCTGGAAACCCTGTTTGGCCTGACCGCCAAAGCCTTCGAAGGCGTGGAAAAAATGGTCGAACTGAACCTGAGCGTGGCCAAGGCTGCCCTGGACGAGTCCGCCAACAACACCCAAGCCGCCCTGAGCGTGAAAGACGCCCAGGAACTGTTGGCCATGCAAGCCAACCTGTTCCAGCCTTTGGCTGAAAAAACCGCCGCTTACAGCCGCCACCTGTACGACATCGCCTCGGGCACCAACAGCGAGTTCACCAAGGCTTTCGAAGCCCAGGCCGCTGCCGCACAAAAACAGTTCGCCAGCTTGGTGGACAGCGCCGCCCAAAACGCCCCCGCTGGCTCCGAGCAAGCTGTGGCCATGATGAAGGGTGCCGTGACTGCCGCCAACACCGCTTTTGAGTCGGTGCAAAAAGCCGTCAAGCAAGCCACCGATCTGGCCGAGTCCAACCTGGCCGCCGTGACACAAACTGCTGCCCCCAAGGCTGGCAAGAAGAAGTGATTTTTCAACGCGGACAGGTTTTGCAAAGGCCTGTTCGCTGCAAGTTGTCTCCTCGGATCTCTTTGAATTTCGTCTGGGAAACAGGGATCCCTTCCAGGGCTGATCGCAAGATCAGCCCTTTTTTTATCCTTCAGCGTCCGTGGGTAGCCGCCTTCGCGGGTGTGACAAACAGCTGTCACGGGCCAAAGCCCTCATCGCCCCTCTTCAAACTGAGCCAAACGCACTTTCAGAGCAGGCAACGCAGCCCGCATGGCAGCTCGGCCCGCTTCGATGGCCCGCTGGCGTGCCCCGAAATCGGCACTTTTGACCCCTGACAAAGCCGGACGCACCACCCAATCGGCCTCTTTGAGCGCGAGGGTGTTGATGCTTTTGCCCATGATGGCGAAGGTTTGCATCAGGATCTGGAAAGTGTCGCCATAAGGGTTGCCCTCCGGGTCGCTCGAGATGTCCACCGCGATCACAAAGTTGGCCCCCATCTCACGGGTCTGACGCACAGGCACGGGGGCCACCAGACCGCCATCGACATATTCCCGCTCACCCACGCGCACGGGCTGGAACACCGCAGGCACTGCGCTTGACGCCCGCACAGCGGCCCCGGTATTGCCCCTTCGGAACGTGATCGCCTGCCCGCTGCTCAAGTCGGTGGCCACGATGCCCAGCGGAATCTTCATCTGTTCCAGCGTTTTGCCGCCCACCTGGGTGTTCACATACTTGGCCAAGGCCTCTCCGCGCAAGGCCCCCCGGTTCAGAATCGGCAGCATCCAGTCGGTGATCTCGGCTTCCTGCATGGATTCGGCCACACGCACCAACTCCTGCGGGCTTTTGCCGCTGGCGTACAAGGAGGCCACCAAGCTGCCGGCCGATGTGCCCACCACATGACTGGGCTTGAGCCCCGCCTCCTCCAGCACCTGGATCACGCCCACATGGGCAAACCCCCTGGCTGCACCACCGCCCAAGGCCAGTCCGAGACGCAACTCGCGGCGCTCAGCCACAGGCAGGACGCCGGGCTCAACTGGCGGCGCTGTTTGCAAACTGCTGCATGCACCGAGCAACAGCCCTGCTGCCAAGAGTCCCAGCCCACAGGCGACCCGCTTGACCAAGGGCCAAGCCTGGTTGTTGGATTTTTGACTGGCCTGCTGGCCAAAGCCCTTCAATGAATGCATGTTTTCCTCAAATCTTATTGATAATGATTCGCATTTGGATTAAACTCTGGCCATCAACACACACCCAGCGCGACACCACCATGACATTTTCCAAATCCCTTTTGAGCATCGCTTGCCTGATGAGCGCCGCATCGGCCATGGCCCAAGACAAAGTGCTCAACATCTATTCAGCCCGCCACTACCCGACCGATGAAGTCATGTACAGCGACTTCACCAAAGCCACCGGCATCAAAATCAACCGGGTTGATGCGGACGATGCCGGTATTCTCGCTCGCCTCAAGGCAGAAGGCGCCGCCTCGCCTGCCGACGTGATCTTGTTGGTTGACGCCTCGCGCCTGTGGCGCGCTGAAGTCGACGGCTTGTTCCAACCCGTCAAATCCAAACTGCTGGAAGACGCCATCCCCGCCCACTTGCGTGCCAAGCCCGCCGACAACGGCGGCACAGCCTGGTTCGGTCTGTCCACACGGGCACGCGTGATCGTGTACGACAAAGTCAAATTCAGCAAAACCGATGTGGACAGCTACGAAAAACTGGCCGACGCCAAGCTCAAAGGCAGCCTGTGCATCCGCAGCGGCTCGCACCCCTACAACCTGAGCCTGTTCGGCGCCATGACCGAGCACCTGGGTCCGCAAAAAGCCGAAGTCTGGCTCAAAGGGCTGGTGGACAACATGGCGCGCAGCCCCAAGGGCGGTGACACCGACCAGATCAAAGGGGTGGCGTCTGGCGAATGCGGCGTGGCCGTGACCAACACCTATTACCTCGCCCGCCTGATGCGCTCGACCAATCCGGCCGACAAGGCCGTGACCGAAAAGATCGGCGTGGTCTTTCCAAACCAAAACAGCTGGGGCACGCACGTCAACGTGGCCGGTGGCGCGGTGGCTAAAAACGCCAAAAACGCTGACAACGCCATCAAGTTCCTGGAATACCTGGCCAGCCCCTCAGCCCAGAACCACTTTGCCAACGGCAACAACGAATGGCCCGTGGCCAAAGGCGTGAGTTTTGACAATCCGGCCCTCAAGGCCATGACCGGCGGCAGCTTCAAGAGCGAACTGATCCCGATCAGCGCCGTCGGCATGAACCAGATCAAGGTCCAGCAAATGCTCGACCGCGTCGGCTTCAAGTAAAGCCCGCCTGCGGCAGGCGCCAGTGCCTGCCGCCCTCCTTTCGTCTCCTCAGCAAGCCATTCGCCCTGCCTCGCGGCATGGGGTGATAGCCAGCCTTTGTCTTCGTTTTGCTGTGAAAGCAACTTTTCAAGGCTATCGCCCCATGAACGCACCCACCACCCCCAACAAATTGTTGCCCCTGGCCGCCATGATGCTGGCCGGCTCACTCGGCACCACTGCGCAGGTCCTCGCGCAGGAAGCACCTGAAAAAACCCTCAAGACCGTGACCGTTCGAGACACGCAGGAATCGGCCACTGCCGCCAAAGACAAGCTGCTGGTGACAAGAACCGGCATTGCCAAAGGCAATCAGGCACTCAAGGACATCCCGCAGACCGTGACGGTGATGACCGAAAAACTCATGGACGAGCGCAATCTGGACGATTTCCGGGAAGTTCTCAAGACCACTGCAGGCGTCACTTTCATGGCGGGCGAGACCGGAGAAGAAGATGTGCGCATGCGCGGTTTCTCGCTCGGCCAGGCTGGAGACATCTACGTCGATGGCCTGCGCGATGCCCCCCTGATCGAGCGCGACACCTTCAACCTCGACCGGGTTGAAGTGCTCAAGGGCTCGGCCTCCATGCTGTTTGGCAAAGGCTCCACCGGTGGCGTGGTCAATCAGGTCAACAAACAGCCCTTCCTGATGGACCAAAACGAAATCAATGTCATGGCAGGCAGCGGCCACACGCGCCGCATCACCGGTGACTTCAACCGGCAGAAGGGCGAGAGTTCGGCCGTGCGCCTGAACGTCATGGACCACCAGGCCGACAACTGGGGCGCCAAAGTGGACAAGAAAGGCGTGGCCGGCACCTACCGCTGGGGCATTGGCGAGCGCGACGAATATGCGCTGGGCCTGTATCACCTCGAAACGAAGGGCCGCCCGCTCTACAACCACCCCTGGCTGATCAACACCGGCAGCGCCATCACCAGCGCGAGCGGCTCGATCGGTACCCTGGTGCCCACACTGCCCGCCAAAAACTACTACGGGCTGGTCAGCGACCACCTGCGCACCGAGAGCAGCTACGGCACCTTCAGCCACAAGCGCCGCTTCGACCAGGACAGCGAACTCAAGACCACTGTTCGCCACGGCCATGACGAGCGCGACCTGCTGGCCAGCGCCATCCGATTCACCAACATCACCACCTTGTCCACGCTCGGCAACAGCACCGCGCTGACCCGCTCGCCCAAAGCCCGCCGCGCCGAAAGCGATCTGACACAAATCCAGAGCGACTACACCACCAGCTTTGAAGCCCTTGGCCACAGGCACAGCCTGATCGCCGGCGTGGACTACAGCGATGAAAAAGCCCTGCGTAACAACAGCGCTGCTGCAGGTCTGCCCAGCTACACATTGCTGGGCACCACGGTCGGCATCCCCAACAATGGCCAATCGATCACTGACACCCGCGCGGTGGCTCTGAACCACTTCAGGGCTCGAAACATTGGCCTTTATGCCCAGGACACCCTGAGCCTCACAAGCGCGATCAAAGTCATCGTCGGGCTGCGCATGGACCGGTTTTCGGCGCAATACACCGACACCGGCGGCAACCGCAACGAGCGCAATGACACACTTTGGAGCCCACGGATCGGTGCCATCTGGCAGCCCGCAGACGACGCAACTTACTACGTCTCTTATGGCACCTCTTACAACACCTCGGGAGACACCTACCAGTTCGCCCTGGGCAGCTTTGCGGCAGGCAGCCACAATGCACGCACCGCCAACACCTCACCTGAGAAAAGCCGCAACATCGAGATCGGCAGCAAATTCGAACTGTTCGAAAAGAAAACGCTGCTCGGCATCGCCTTCTTCCACTCCCAAAAATACAACGAGCGCAACACCGACCCCGACAGCGCAGCCAGCCAGATGTTGCTGTCCGGCCAGCGCCACGCCAGCGGTATGGAGTTCAACTTCGCAGGTCGCATCACACCTGCGTGGGAAGTGTTCTTCAACCACACCTGGATTCCAAGGGCCCGCATCGACGTGAGCAACCAGACCCTGAGCGCCAACGGCACCGGTGCCCAGGTGCAAGGCGACCGCTCCGCCCTCACGCCCAAACACAGTGCCAGCCTTTGGACCACCTGGCGCCTGCATCCGCAGTGGCGCATGGGCGCTGGCTTGAACCACCGCAGCGAACAAAGCCCCGAGGGCGCTCGCCATGTCACGGCGCTGGCCTTCACCACCGTGGACGCCATGGCCGAATACACCCTGAGCGACGCCACCCTGCTCAAGCTCAACATCACCAAC
>JACCDS010668454.1_pt1 | contig 18624 bp, 16 predicted proteins | sample 7446441 | NCBI WGS metagenome assembly JACCDS01 (sample SAMN15323445, study PRJNA562643) | freshwater metagenome | isolation source: river surface water | place: USA:Blue River Watershed | collected 2017-08-17
ACAATATTTCAGCGCGACAACATATCTCTGTCCCACCAGCCGCAGATAGCGCGATGAGCCAGGCGGAAAATATATAGCCAGGGTCTGAATGACACCACATTCATTTAATCGATCGATGAACGGTTAAGCGGGTGGCGTTAGCGCACGCTGGCTTAACAGGGTTCGCCGTCTCCGCTAAGCGCCATCTTTCTCTAAGTTGCCATTACGCCTCAACTTACCCGCCGCTCTGCGCCTGATTCGGGCACCTTAATGATTTCACTTACAGTATGATGTAACTAAATCATCTTTAAAAAGAGGGGAAAAGAGGTCTGATTAAGAATGGTGGTGATTAAACGCGATTTAATGTCCTTGAGCAGCGGCTTACCTCTCCCTCAAAGCCATGTAACCTGAGTGTGTTATCGTCTATTTCCACCCGCGCAAAGGGCGCATCTGACGGACCATCCAGCATTCCTTTCATAGTGAAAAACTCGGTGTGCTCGATACGCGCATAGCCGCCACGGTGATCGTGCCCGGCAAAACAGGCGCGTACCCGATAGCGAGTGAATAAATCCACCAACTCTCCGGCATTCATCAACATATGTGTATTCTCGGGTGCCAGCGGATAATGCCCCAATACCACGACGCTTTCCCCGCACTGTTGGGCGGCCTGTAACTGCTGCTCAATCCAGTCCAGTTGCTGTTTACCCACTGCGCCATTCCAGGGCTGTGCCTGGGGTTGCTGCGCGCGCTGGAGTCGGGCCAGCAACGCCGCGGCCTGTTCACGGTCTGTGCCGTTGAGTGCATTGCAGTAAACACTGATATCGTTGCCATCGTAGACAATGAAACGCCATCCGTTGAAACGGAAGGCGTAATAGCTCTTAGGTAAGGGAAGCTTTCCCTCAAGCCGTGCGGCTATGGTCTGCGCATCGTGATTACCCAGCACCACGGCATGAGGATGCTGTAAGCCTTGATACACAGGCAGCACCGCCGCATAGCTTTGCCAGTCGCGATCGACCAGATCGCCCAGCGTGACAACAAAATCGAGCGGCTGCGCGTTAAGCACCCCGATGGCCCGCTGTAGCTTTTGTAGTCCGTTGCGATAATAGAGATTATTGTCAATATCCGGCTCGATATCCGCATATTGCGGATCGGCAATCAGACCAAAACAAACCCTGTTATCCCCTGTCGCCACAGTTCGCAGCGACGGCAGTTGATACAGCTGAGCGACTTCCGCCAGTAATGCGCGTTGTGGCAGACTAAGCGAGTGAGGCATTAACATGCGGGACACCTTAACGTATGCCAGCACGCATAAACGACTGGATAAACTGGCGCTGGAAAATCAGAAACAGCAGCAGTAACGGCAGCGTTGTCATGATCGTCGCCGCCCCAATAAGCGCCCACTGAACGCCCTGCTCCGGCGAAGAAAATAACTGCAGCCCGACCGTTAATGGCCGCACTTTAACAGAATCGGTAATCACCAGTGGCCAGAGAAAATCATTCCAGTGGAAGCTAACAGATACCAGTGCAAAGGCGATATAAATCGGCCTGGCCAGCGGGATATAAATTTTACGTAAAATATAAAACCGGCTGGCACCTTCCACGACAGCCGCTTCTTCCAGTACCACAGGAATGCTTTTAAACGTCTGGCGCAGCAGGAAGATGGCAAAGGCCGAGGCGAAATAGGGTAAGGCAATGCCAGTCAAGGTATCACGCAACCCGAGCGCGCCAATCGTTTTGTAATTGTTGAGGATCAACACATCGGGGCTGATCATCAGCTGTAACAGGATAAGCGCAAATAAAACCCCCGAATACTTCAGGCGAAAACGCACCAAAGCGTAAGCCGCCATGGTGGCCAGCACCAGCTGACATACGACGATCATTAACACCAGCAAAATGGTGTTGAGAAAGTAGCGGGCAAAGGGCGCAGCGTGCCAGGCGTCAATAAAATTCTGCAGCGTCAGGGGAGCAAAGAGCGTAAAGCTCCCCTGCTCTGCCGCCGGATGTATCGCCACCCACAGCGCGACCAGGATGGGAAGTAACCATAGCACCGCCGTCAGCCAGATAACGGCATTCAGGCACAGGCGACCAACAGCACATTGAGGCTTCATTGATAATGGGCTCGCTTGTCCAGTAACCTAAACTTAACCACAGCAATGGCCGCTAAAATCAGCAGTAACACCACGGTCATTGCCGCCGCTGCCGGTAAATCCCAGTAACTGAATGCGGTGCGGTAGATGTAAAACAGTAACAGGCTGCTACTGTTGTCCGGGCCGCCATTGGTCATGGCAATCACCTGATCGACAATGCGAAATGCGTTCATTGATGCGTTGATTAGCACAAATAACGTGGTCGGCATCAGTAATGGCCACTGGACACGCCGGAAGAAATATCCGTGAGATGCACCTTCAATTTGTGCCGCTTCACTCAGTCGCGGATCAATCTGCTGCAGAGCGGCCAGATAGAAGATCATAAAGAATCCGGCTTCACGCCAGACGGAGACCGCCATCAGACACCACAGCGAGGTGCCTGGCTCCCCGAGCCAGTTAATGGGGGCAAAGGAAAACAGCGCCAGCAGCTTGTTCAGCAGGCCAAGCTGCGGCGTGTAAAAAAACAGCCACAGGTTGGCAATGGCAATCATTGGCAGCAGAGAAGGAATAAAAAACGCCGCACGAACCACCGCATTCCCTGCCAGCCGCCGGTTAACGGCCAGCGCCATCAGTAAAGCCAGCGTGACCGCCAGCGGAATAGTGATCAGGGCATACAGCAGGTTATTCCACAACGAGCGGATAAACACATCGTCATCCAGCAGCGCAGCATAGTTATCCAGCCCAACAAACTGGGCCGGATGACCATTACGTGAGGCGCTGAACAGACTTTCCCACACCGTCGCCAGTGCAGGATAGTGGGTAAAGAGCAGCAAAAAAACCAGTGCCGGTAAAATCAGCAGATAGCCACACAGCTGTAATGACCCGCCACCAGAGCGAGAGGCTGACGCTGCCGGTGTAAGAATGCGCATCGCCATAGCGTTACTGGTAAGCCTTCAGCAAACGATCGGCCTGTTTCTGCGCCGCTTCCAGAGCTTCTGCTGGTGTTTTAGCCTGGGTAATGGCGGCTTCAATGGCGTGGTTCAGCGCCTCCTGAATTTGTACGCTGTTGTAGGTCGACAGTTCTGGCTGGGCATATTTGAGTTGCTCACGAGCCACCAGCGCCTGGGGTACCTGTTTCACATACGCTTCCATTGCCGGTGTTTCCCATGCGGCGGGAGAGGTCGCCACGTAGCCGGTGGCAATACTCCAGCGAGCGGCCTGTTCAGGGGCGGTGACCCAACGGATAAATTCCATTGCCGCTTTCTGCTGCGCTGCCGATGCATTTTTGAAGACGTAGAGATTTCCACCGCCGGTTGGGCTACCGCGCTGGGTTTTTTCAGGAAGCATTGCGATGCCAAACGGGAATTTGGCATTTTTGCGCACGACACTCAGGTTCCCGGTGGTCGTCACCATCATCGCAGTTTTGCCACTGAGAAAATCCTGCGGCGTCGTGCCCCAGGCGATAGCGCCTTTCGGTGAAACGCCTTCTTTCTGGCCTAAATCGGCCAGCCATTGCAGCGTTTCACTATTTTTAGGTGTATTAAAATAGACGGCGGTGCCCTTGCCGTTATCAAGATGCGCGCCGTTTGTCGCAGCAAACCCCTGAAACACCCAGTAGCCATTGGGCGTAGTCGGGATTTCAATGCCCCACTGGCTGACGTTATCACCGTCTTTCACGACCAGTTTTTTACCAAAGTCCACCACCTGCTGCCAGTTCGCCGGCGGTGTATCCGCATCCAGACCCGCTTTTTCAAACGCCTGCTTATTCCAGTACAGCACCACCGTCGAGCGCTGAAAAGGAACGCCCCACACTTTACCGTTGATATGACGCAAAAAAGCAGGATAGAAGCTGTCGATCCATTTTTTACCGTCATCGTCCTTTGCCAGGTCGCTGGCCGCCACAATGGCACCCGCATCCATCAGTGAATAGGCTTCGATATCACCAATGACCGCCATTTGCGGTGCATTACCGCCGCGAAACGCAGTCAACGCTTTGGTCACCGTCGTGGCGTAGTCACCGGTATATACCGGCTGAATACTGACTTCAGGATGAATTTTTTCGAAATCAGCGACCAGTGCTTCGACGGTGTGGCTGATTTCTCCGCCCACCGCGATGGGATAGTACATCTGCAACTTAACCGGATCGGCGGCAAATACCGACGCGCTCGTTGCGATAAGCAATGCAGGAAGCAGATGTGACAGACGAATGGCAGACATGATTTTCCCTTAGGTAAAAAGACCGTTAAACCGCATATTTTTTGGATGACACAGACATCAGCTGCTCAGCGTGCAAACAGCGTTTACCGCTATCAGTTGAAAACAGGTATTGCTTATCGGCAGGCCATTGCAGCCCGGTCAGACTTCCCTCGATAAACCGTTTCATTCCCGGGACCGTGACGGTTAACGACGCATGGCTGTGAGCAAGCTGGCACTGTAATAAAGTGTCCGCCCCCATATATTCATAACTCACGACGTTGGCCGTCAGCGCCGCGCCATCGGCGTTAATGAGCTGGATATCTTCTGCCCTGATCCCAAGGCTGAGCGCGCCATTGCTAAAACCTTCAACGACGGGCTGCGTAAGCGGGCTCAGGTAGTGATTCGTGTGGTCAAAGGTCAGCGGTAAGATATTCATGGGCGGTGCGCCTATAAACTGTGCCGCAAACACACTGGCTGGATTGTTATAGAGGTTATCTGGCGTGTCATGCTGCTCAATTCGCCCCTCATTCAGCAAGATGATGCTGTCGGCCATGCTCATCGCTTCTGTCTGATCGTGCGTCACGTAGAGCATCGTCAGCCCCAGTTTTTTCTGTAAGGCACGAATTTCACGACGCATGCTTTGGCGCAGTTTGGCATCAAGGTTAGAAAGGGGTTCATCCATCAGGCACAGCGTATTGTTGGCGATAACGGCACGGCCTAACGCCACCCGCTGTTGTTGACCACCGGACAGTTGGGACGGTAAGCGATCCAGCAACGTCTCAAGTTCCATCAGCTTACTGACCTGACGCAGACGATCGGCAAACGTGAGTTTATCCTCGCCACGGGCTTTTAAACCGAACAACAAATTCTCTTTGACGCTCAGATGAGGAAATAACGCATACGACTGAAACACCATGGAAAGCTTGCGCTGGGAGGGCGGTAAGTGGGTGATATCCAGATGGTTAAAACTGACCGATCCGTTGTCGGCCGTCTCCAGCCCGGCAATGGTGCGGAGTAAGGTCGATTTACCGCAGCCTGAAGGGCCCAACAGTGCAACAAACGTCCCTTCTGCGGCGTCAAAATTGATATTATCCAGCGCGATTTTCTCGCCCCAGCGTTTGGTGATGTTATGAAGCGCCAAATGGCTCATACATGCGCCGCTTTGCAAATGAGAATTGCAGTAAGCTAGCGGAGAAAAATGAACGATTTATGGCTGAAAAATGACAGAAAAATGATAAGCCTGCTTTTAATCATCCAGGCTTATCCTTCATCAGCTGCCCGTACCCTGTTTATCCCTTCAGACAGGTATCCGCCTTTCCTGTGTGGTGGCGAGGCCTGCCGCACCCTTCCCGCCAGCATGCCACTCACCAGAGTGGTAAAAACGCAAACCGGGTGTTATCTCAGGCACATTAGTCATGCTTAACGTCTCCAGGTGGCCTGCCCGTTAAATTTGTTATTAATCGACAGGTTAAGGCCAGTGCGGTTAAAGAGTGGCTGGCATAAATTTGTTATCCTCAGGCAACTCAATTTTAGGTTAACGTTTTGGAGCAACGATGAGCGATATTATTAACCTGTTTACCAGCCATAAAAGTGAACGCAGCTTTACCGACAAACCCGTCGACGATGCCATCCTGGATCGCATCATCAGCACCGCCTATCGCGCGCCGACTTCTGTTAATTCACAGCAGGTTTCACTGGTCGTCACGCGGGATGCCGGGAAACGTCAGGCGATCTCCCAGATTGCCGGTGGACAGCCGTGGATTGCTAAGGCCCCGGTGTTTATTACCCTGGTGCTCGACATGCATAAATCCCGTATGGCAATGGCGGCAGTAGGCAAAGAGCAGGTTGCTCAGGAAAGTATTGAGAGTATTGTTTCTGGCGCTACCGATGTCGGCATTGCGCTGGGAAGTATCATGGCAGCAGCCCGGGCAGAAGGCTTAGGCATCGTGCCCATCGGGGGGATTCGCCGCGATCCTGACGCGATGATCTCACTGCTTAATTTGCCAGAATATACGTTCCCGGTGGCGGGCGTCGTGATTGGGTATGTCGATCAACCCGCATTTCAGAAACCACGCCTGCCGATGCAAACCTTCCGTCATGAAGAAAGCTATCACACCGAAGGTCTGGAGCAGCAAATCGCGGCTTACAATGCTGAAATGGTTCAGCACTGGCAAGCAACCGGGCGTGCGGATGGCGAAAGCTGGAGCGACAGCGTGAGCGGATATTACCAGCACATCTATTTCCCCAACGTCCTGCCAGCGCTGCACAAGCAGGGATTCGGTAGCGACAAATAATCTTTACCCGCCCGGGCAATGCCCGGGCGGTTTCCCTGCCAGATCGGCTCGACGTGAGCTAGATGCTGGCCCCGTTTCGTCCCTGGTGTTTGACACGATAGAGCGCTTCATCCGCGCGTTTAATCAACAATCCTGCGCTTTCCGGTCCTTCCCCGGACGCCGAAGACGCCACGCCGGCGCTTAACGTTACGCACCCCGTCTCCAGCCCCGTAGAAGTATGCGGTATAGCTAGCGCTCTGACCGCCTCAACCACACTCAACGCCATCCTTAATGCATCCTCGGCGCGAGTATCGGCTAGCACGATGGCAAATTCTTCACCGCCATAACGGGCCGCAATATCGGTCCGACGCTGGGCGAACGTTTTCAGCACACGGCCCACCTGTTGTAAACAGGCGTCACCTGCAACGTGACCGTAGGTATCGTTGTAGCGTTTGAAATAATCGATATCGAAAAGTATCAACGATACCGGTCCTCCGCTACTGCGTCCGTGCAACAGGCTTTTTTTCAGAAAGTGGTCAAAATAACGACGATTGGCCAGTCCGGTTAGCCCATCGGCGTTCGCCAGATTTTCCAGCGAGTGGTTGGCGGCGGTGAGTTCATCCCTGAGATGGGTTAATTCAATTTGGTAGCGTAAACTGCGCCGGGCTTCATGCCGCATTAACATCCACAGCAGGATGATCGCCATCAGTAACACCAGACTCAGTACCACTCCCTGCACCCTGCTTTCAGCCCAGTGCACGAAAAGCCCTTGTTTATCAAAGCCGGCGGCAACGACGAAAGGATAACGGCTTGAGCTAGCGAAGCCAAAAATGCGCGTTATACCGTCAACTTCAGCCTTCCACTGACCACTACCGCGCTGTGAATTTTCGAGTAACTGATGGAAAAGCGGGCTGGATGAGAGGTTTTTACCAATGTAGCTGTCTGGCAAAGGGCGAGCATAAAGCACAGTGCTGTCTGCCAGCATCAGCGCCAGTAAATCCTTGGGGCCAATGACAAAATAATCATAGTAATGGCGAAAGTAATCGACACTCACCGTGGCAAGAAGTACACCACGGAAATCACCGTAGTTATCGCTGACGCGCAAAGAAACAGGGATCACGTAGCGTTCCGAACTGCGGCTACGTAAAGCGGGCCCGACGTGCACGCTGTTACGGGGATTGTTGCGATGGTAGGCAAAATATTCCCGATCGGCGTTATTTGCTGAAGGTGTCTGCGTTAAGGAACTGGCTATCCATTTACCCTGCGCGTCGTAATAAAAGATGCCATCCAGCTGAGGCAGACGGCTCTGTAAGGTGCGCATGATATTATTGATTGCTGAAACATCCACGCCGGTCTCAGTCTGAGACTCAATTTCTCGCTGGACTTCACGCAGTGACAGTTCTGTCTGGAGAAACGTGTCTTCTGCCTGACGAGCCTGTGCCAGAGAAAGATCGATCGCGCGCTCTTCAGCTAATCGAACCGTCCTTTGCCAGTCCAGGTGAAGCGTCCAGACATTAACAACAATCACGCCAATCGTTAATAAACTCCCCGCCAGGGTAATACTTCTGAGCAGCGGCGAAATGCGCATCATTGCAACATCTTTTTTTCGACGTAATTCCATGCCGGTTTACCATTCTCTCGCTACGGGATAATGCAAAATATCAGAAACAGCGTGTTATCAATCACATCCTGACGGAATACTTATATCAGCTGTTTTCAGTTTAGAGTAAAGGAGAGGCTTCAGTATAGCGTTGCGCGCGGTCAGAAATGTGTTCAGAAGGCATGTAGCTGACTGCCGTAATAAGCAGCCGGGTCTTATCCGGGGACTACACCGATGTCACGGCGATTCTCCACGTCCACGGGGACGTGGAGAAAAAGCGACTAGCGTCGGCGACGCCACCACCAAAACAGCAGCAGTACGACCGCCAGCACAGCCACCGCTATGCCTGCGCGGGCTAGCGGCAAGAGTAGTGATGGCTCGCCGCCCTGACGCAGTGATTTCACCCGGTCCGGGGTAATGCGCACCGCACTGTTACCGATATCCTGCATAACATAATTGGTGACGTCAGCAATTTGCGTATCATCCAGCGTATGGGCAAAGCCAATCATACCCTGCCCCTTCGCTGGCCAGACACCGCCAAGCACAGCCATGGCAACGTTATCCGCCGTAGGTTTCTCTAATACCGGATGTTTAGTCAGGGCGGGGAAACCCGTTAAGCCCTGTCCTTCCAGGTTATGGCACGAGGCACAATTATTGCGGTAAACACGCTCGCCATCCGTCATGTCCGATAACATATCTGGCGTATCATCACCGGTTACTGGTGTGAGTCCGCTGGCCGGTTCCTGTACATCTGACTCGGTGTCGGCATCGCTGTCTTCCTGCTCGGCGACAGGCATCAGATAGGTCGCAATCGCGTTCCGGTCTTCCGGCGTCATCCTGGAAAAGCTTTTATCGATGGCTTCAAGCATCGGCCCCGCTGCGGTCGCCCCGTTATCGGCGTGACCGCTCGCCAGGTAGGCAGCGAGCGATTCTCGTGACCACTGATCGTCACTCTGTAAGGTATTCGCCGTGATATCCGGCGCAAACCAGGTTCCCAAAGAAGCACCCTGTAGCGATTTGCTCTGTTGCTCCGCCATCAAAAAATTCCGCGGCGTATGGCAGGTGCTGCAGTGGGTTAATCCTTCGACCAGATAAGCGCCACGGTTCCATTCTGCCGACTGGCTGGGATCGGGCCTGAAGGGTTTCGTGTCGAGGAACAGTACATTCCATGCAGCCATACTAAAACGCAGGTTGAACGGAAAAGGCAGCGCGGTTTTTTCCGGCTGTGTGTCAACGGCTTTGACGCCATGCATAAAGTAAGCATAAAGCGCCGAAACATCGCTGTCGCTCACTTTGGCATAAGCAGTGTAAGGCATGGCGGGATAAAGATGGCAGCCATCGGCACGCATGCCCCTGCGTAGCGCATCGGCAAACTGTTTCTCGCTGTAGTCACCTATGCCGGCCGTTTTTGATGGCGTAATATTGGTGCTGAAAATGATCCCTAACGGGCTACCAATGGCATGTCCGCCGCTAAAGGGTGCCTTGCCTTCATCTGTGTGGCAGGCGGCACAATCCCCGGCGACAGCAAGGTATTCACCCCGTTTTATAAGGTCAGTCTGGCTTTCTGCCTGCGCACTGCCGTGGATTGCAGTGAGCATGAGCACCACTAAGGGCAGTAACCGACTTAATCGCTTACCCATGCTGTGTCTCCTGCAAAATCTTGTCAGCGGTGCGCAGCGCAAGCGCCATGGCGGTGAGCGTAACATTACAGGTACCAACCGTTGGCATCACGCCGGTACCGACCATGAACAGGTTTTCATGATCGTGCGCCCGTCCCCAGGCATCAGTTACGCTGGTGGCGGGATCGTGCCCCATCGACAGGGTGCCGGTGATATGTTGGCGATTGGAGAATTTGCCGCTTTTGCTGTGCTGGATATTGGTTGCGCCAAGCTTGGCCGCTATCGCGTCATAGCACTCACGCGTTTTTTCTGTGCCTTTCTGCACATAGTCATCCACATCCCAGAACAACGCAGGTGTAGGTAATCCCAATGCATCTTTATTGCGGCTTAAGGTCACGCGATTGTCAGGATTGGGGAGCTGCTCCAGCGCATTTTTAATGCTAAGACGGCGTGCCGCACGGAAACGGACTTGCTCCTGGAGTTTTTTACCAAAGTATCCCTCTTCCAGCACTTCTTTTGTAACCGCCGCCACCTGCGAGGCATTGGAGATATCCAGACGGAATGGCGCATGTTCGCGGCGGAATTCGCCGTCTCTGAACTGACCAATCGAGCACGGGCTGACAGGGCCGCGTCCCGGCCAGATCTCCTCATCTACGTCGAAGGTGACGCCAATCGCGGGATGATCGCAGAGATGACGCCCGACAGTATCCCGGGCATTGGCAATTCCCTGCGGAAATTTATCGCTGGTGGACATCAGTAACAGCTTCGGCGTTTCAATCGCGTTGGCCGCGAGGACAAATGTCTGTGCCGTGATGCGATGGCTGGTTTTATTCCAGTCATAATAGTTCGCGGCAACAATCCTGCCCTGCGCATCGTGTTCAAGCTGATAAACCACCGCCTCGGTAATGACCTGGACGCCGCTGTCTTCTGCCTGCTGGGCGGCCAGCCCGCCATGATACTGGGCATCAATCGGGCACAACGGCATACAGTTATTGTTGCCGCAGCAGGCTGGTCGACCATCATAACTACGGCTGTTGCGCCCCGTGCTGTCATCCAGCACGGTGAAGTCTGGCGCGAGCCGTGCCGTTACACGCTGCTGTAGCCATGACGCCGGTACGCGCTCCATCGGGAAAGGCTTGCTACGTGGCGATCCGTTATCCGGCGATCCCCCGACGCCAGCAATAACTTCAGCCTCATAGTAATAGGGTTCCAGATCCTGATAGCCAATCGGCCAGTCTTTTCCCACGCCATAACGTGTGTATTGCTGGAAATCATTGGGCACAAAGCGCCACAGTTGGGCAGCCCAGTGCCAGCTGGTGCCACCAAAGATGCGGATGTACTGTGCATTAAACGCCTGCGGGCCTAATTGCTGCAGATAGTCGTTGGGTTCAGGCGTATATCGCGGCTGCGGCGCCATGGGCGAAAAGGGATAAGGCGACATAAAGTCAGACTTAAAGGCGGAGCTACGGAAGCGCTCGACCAGCTCATCCCGGCCGACTTTCGGCCCGGACTCAAGTAATACAACGGTTTTACCGGCTTTAGCCAATCGGGTAGCCAGCAATGCGCCATTCACGCCCGCGCCAATCACGACGACATCAGCCGACTCATTCTTCTTCATTGATGACATTACTCTTAAAAAGGATCACGGTTGACTCGCCCAACTGCCACAGACGCCATATGAGAAGCTCGGCGGAACCAGTTTGTCATTGACGACCTGATTCGCAAGGGTGTTGATGTAGGTGATGTATCGCGCATTTTTACCTTTCCCCACCACCCCGGTGTACCAACCGCTAAGAATGGCGCCCGCCAGCTTCGCACAGCCCGCATCGCTCTCGGCAAACTGCAAACGTTCCTGTTGCAACAGATCGGTCTGACGCGTCAGCAGGTTACTTAAATGTACCAGTGCAGCCGAGAAATTCTTTTGCGTCTGGCTTAAGGTGTCATACAGCGCACTGCCCACGGTTTCGTTAAGCTCATCCCGCTGTGTGAGTTGCTGAGAAACCTGCATGAAAACGTCCAGCTCATCAGCCTGGGCGTCCGGTTGGGCGGCATTAAGGCGAGCCAGGGGGAGCAGATGTCCGGCGGCGCTGGTCACAGCCACCAGTCCGACCATCTTCAGCACGCGTCGGCGTGAATAGTGATTCATGATATCTTCCAGTAAAAGCCGCCTGTCGCTGGCAGCAAATCAGTCTGCGGAATACGGGTGATGATGAGGGTAGTGTCCATGATGTCAGACATGTCGCCGCCGGGGTTAAGAGCGAAAGCCTGACGCGTTCGCGCCTGAACCTGCGCGTAAGAGAAAATCAACTGAGGTTGCAGAATCACGTCATCCGATTCTCTCCATGCCTGCGAATCATGGACGTCTCTTTTTTAATAATCCACTGGTAATTAACCAAATCATAACAATCTGCAGAGGATAAACCTGATAGTTGTTTGGGTTATAAATATATTAAATCGATATTAAACAAATTTGATACAAAGCGGAACTCACCCGCAGAACCGGCCATGCTGCACGGCATCACGATCTCCGCTTAGCCCGTCAGCCTGTCCTGAGGCAATTGCCTCTGGGGCTGGCTGAAGTAAACTGCTCTTCTGTCCTACTGTAGCGGCAGAATTTCTCAAGGAAACGGAGTTGATAATGCCCCCTTTGCGTTTACTGTTATCAGAATCGAACGATCCCTGGTTCAACCTGGCGGTGGAGGAGTGTATTTTTCGCCAGATGCCGGCGAGCCAGCGGGTACTGTTTTTGTGGCGAAATGCAGAAACCGTGGTGATTGGTCGGGCGCAAAACCCGTGGAAAGAGTGTAATACGCGTCGAATGGCAGAGGATGGCATCAAACTGGCGCGGCGCAGCAGCGGGGGCGGAGCGGTATTCCATGACCTGGGAAACTGCTGCTTTACATTTATGGCGGGCAAACCCGAGTATGACAAAAGTGTCTCAACCGCCATCATCCTGCAGGCACTGGCAAAGCTGGGCGTGAATGCCCAGGCGTCCGGACGCAACGACCTGGTGATCGATACGGATGAAGGCGTGCGCAAAATTTCCGGTTCGGCTTATCGTGAAACCCCCGATCGTGGCTTCCATCATGGCACAATCCTGATGAATGCCGATCTGTCACGCCTGGCAAATTATCTCAATCCGGATAGCAAAAAATTACAGGCTAAAGGGATCGCCTCGGTACGTGCACGCGTAACCAATCTGCAAACCCTGGTTCCCGATATTCGCTACGAACATATCTGCCACGCTATCACTGAAGCCTGTTTTGAACATTTTGCCACGCGCTGTGAACCCGAGCACATCTCACCCGACCGGCTGCCCGACCTGCCCGGCTTTGAACAACAGTTTGCCCGGCAAAGCAGTTGGGAATGGAATTTTGGTCAGGCGCCGGACTTTTCACACGTACTGGATAATCGTTTCGTCTGGGGCGGTGTGGAAATCCATTTTGACGTTGAGCGCGGCACGATTAGCCGCTGCCAGATTTTCAGTGACAGCCTGAATCCTGCGCCTCTGGAAATGCTGGCCTCGCGCTTACAGGGGGCAGCCTATCAACCTGATGTGATGGCGCAGCACATTGAAGCGTTAAAAGCGGAATACCCACTGCAGCAACATGAACTGGACGAACTGACGCCATGGCTGGTGGCAAGCGTCAGTTAACAGGTGATGCGCGGCTGCCTTTGCCAATGCCCGCCAGCATGTGGGCAACGACAGGCGACATTACTGCCGTGCCATTGCCCCTTTCGCGCTTAGCTTCCTGTATTCACGCGCTGACCTATATCCTTGAGTTGCGAGTATTTTTCAAGCAGGCGCGGCCCGTCATCCAGGCTCATTGCGAACATCCACAGATAGGTCATCACGGAATAGATATGTCCTGCATCACCAATCCCTTTTCGGGTCATGGCGAGGATCGTAAAAGCAAACAGCAGCGCCGCAGCCGTACCGATGGTCAAAAAACCCAGCGCCTCACGATCGGAGAGTCCAATACGTAATCGCGCCAGCACAGCGTAGTGCTTCGCCAGTGTGGGTGCCTGCGCCATCGTCACCAGACTCACCTCTTTTTCAAGCCGGTTATTCAGACGACCAAACAACGCCTCATTCTTGCGTGAGAAGCCGGGTAAAAAACAGGCAAGAACCAACAAAATGATCACACAGCCCACGCCGGTCCAGAATTCAATCACCAGCAGCATGATGGCTGCGCCGCTGATCGATGCCAGAGAAGTGATCAGCATGGGCAGATGAAGTTCGAAAAAATCAACAAACTCACGTGACAACGTCACACGAGCGGCAACCGTTGACGCATTATGCTTTTCGTGACGCTGCGCCACGATAACCGGCACCGCCAGTTCGGCATAAATACGGGCGAAGGTGCGGGTATCGACGCTGCGTCTTGCGGCTCCGATGACCCACATCGTAAATACCATGACCGCATAGAGCACAGCATAGAGCGCCTGCCCGGTGACAATGGCGTTTATGGCAAACCCGGCTAATAGCGGATAAAGCAGGTAGGTGACGTTTTCTGCCACGACTAAAAGCAGAGTGAGCGCGAGCTTTTTATTATGACGTCGACCTAACCTCTTTAAGGTCGCAATAGCGTTTGGTGGTGCGAGATCCGGTGGTGTCGTTCGGGAAGAACACATGATTTTCTTTTCTTAAACGGTTAGAATTGAGCGAATGCTCAAGTACCAGCGCATCGTATTTGAGCGTTTGCTCAAAGTCAATTCGGGAGTAATGATGAAAGCACCAATGGCAACATCCGGGGAAACCTTGAAAGAAAAAATCCTCACAGGCGCCGTCGCGCTTTTTATCGAAAAAGGCATTGAGAAAGCCACGACGCGGGAATTAACGGAATCGCTGGGTATATCGCGTAGCCATATTTATCACTATTTCCCTGACTGGCACACGCTTACCTTAACCGCGCTGGAACACTTCATGCAGCGCGAGTTAGAGGAATTTACCGCTGAACTGGCCGGCCTGGAACCTGAGCAGCAACTACACTGTATGATTGAAGGCCATATACCTGATACTTCAGATTCGGTCTGGCGGCTCTATGCTTCTTTCTGGCAGATGGCAGCGCATAACGCCGATTATGCAGACTTAGCCGACAAGATTACGGCGGGCTGGGATGCGTTGCTCTGTGACATTATTCGTGCTGGCGTTGCACAGGGTTGTTTTCATACGGATGATGTCGCGCGCAGCGCGCGCCAACTCAATGCCATGCTTAATGGCTATGCTGATATGTTGAGCATTAAATCTTCGCCAGAAAAAATTGAGCAGGTCATGGCCGACATTAATCACTTTATACAATTTATGCGTTAACGGAGCGGGAAGGACGCAAAGCGTCTTTTTTTCGCGTATTGGCTTTAATGGAATGTTAAATAGAAGTTATACGAATATTCATTCTTAGCTTTTTAGTGTGTCATTCAGATGGCGTGCGTTTTACATTTTGTTGGTTGATTAATCTCAAATTTTATCGCTTATCTGTCCTGAAATGCTTGCTAACACACTTTATTTTTCGCTGGCAGATTCTCACGGGAATGCGGTAAGCAGGTGTTTTTAGGCGCTTTATTGTTTACTCATTTTAACATAAGCGGTTTACCTCGCTTCCCTTTTCGGGCTAAGTCGCTGGTTTATAAAGTAAATACATCCACAAATCCTTATAAAATTAATCATTGAGTCCTGTGTTAAAAAACCCTATATTGGCCGCGTTTTTAACACCAGCTCTAAATTTTATTCACTTATCCAACTGCAGCGTGATGCCACGCCCGGTTGTAGGAGAGATATGATGACGGATAAAGTCCGTATTGATAGTTTGAATGCGAATACATTAAACGGTAACAATGAGACTTATCTGGCCCGCCAGGCCGAGTTTGAATCAAATGTTCGAAGTTATCCGCGTAAATTACCGTTAGCGATTGCGAAAGCTAATGGTGTCTGGATCACAGACGTCGAGAACAAACAGTATCTTGACTGTCTTGCCGGTGCCGGAACGCTTGCGTTAGGTCACAATCACCCTGACGTACTGCAAAGCATCCAAAATGTCATTACCAGCGGCTTGCCGTTACATACTCTGGATCTGACCACGCCATTAAAAGATGCGTTCTCAGAATATCTGCTCTCCCTGTTACCGGGTCAGGGCAAAGAATATTGCCTGCAATTCACCGGGCCTTCCGGCGCGGATGCGGTCGAAGCGGCGCTCAAGCTGGCGAAGAAACACACCGGCCGTTCAGGTGTGATCAGCTTCTCCGGCGGTTATCACGGCATGACGCACGGTGCACTGGCTGTTACCGGCAACCTGTCACCTAAAGAAGCCGTCAATGGCATGATGCCAGAAGTCCAGTTTATGCCTTACCCGCATCTGTACCGCTGCCCGCTGGGCATTGGTGGTGACGCCGGTGTGAAAGCCCTGACCTACTACTTCGAAAACCTGATCAACGATGTTGAAAGTGGCGTCCGTAAACCTGCTGCTGTGATTCTTGAAGCGGTTCAGGGTGAAGGCGGCGTGAATCCGGCACCGGCTGAATGGCTGCAACGCATCCGTAAAGTGACGCAGGAGCACGGTATCCTGCTGATTCTGGATGAAGTTCAGGCAGGATTTGCCCGTACCGGTAAATTCTTCGCGTTTGAGCATGCCGGCATTGAGCCCGATATTATCGTGATGTCAAAAGCGGTAGGCGGCGGTTTACCGTTAGCCGTGCTGGGGATCAAAAAGCAGTTTGATGCCTGGTCACCGGGCCATCATACCGGCACGTTCCGTGGCAACCAGCTGGCGATGGCGACGGGCCTGACAACGCTGAAGCTGCTGAAAGAAAACAATATCGCTGACAGCGTCGCGAAAAAAGGTGAGTGGCTGAAAGGCAAACTTGGCGAACTGCAGCAACGCTATCCGGCCATCGGTAACGTGCGTGGTCTTGGCCTGATGCTCGGTATTGAAATGGTCAAGCCAAACGACGCGCAGGATCATATGGGCTGCTACCCGGCTGATGGTGATTTATCCGCTCTCATTCAGAAGAAATGCTTTGAAAATGGCCTGATCCTTGAGCGCGGTGGACGCCACGGCAGCGTATTACGTCTGCTGCCTTCCCTGCTGATCAATCATGATGAAATGCAGGTCTTCCTGGATAAATTTGAAAGCGCCCTGCTTGCCGCTGGCGTCGAAGCAGTTTGAGTGGAGTAAAGTCGATGTCACGGTCAAATCCAATTCTGGCGTCCTCAGTGCAAAGCACTGAGGCTTACCAGCAGGCTATCGCACAAAGCAGTGCGGCAGTCGTTAAGTGGCTGGAACAGCCTGAGATGTATCAGGGTAAAACGGTTGCAGAACTGCGCGAACGCATCAAGCTGGACTTTAATCCAGAGGGCCTGGGCAACCAGGTCGCCATCGAACGCGCGATTGAGTATTTCCTGAAAGACAGCCTGTCGGTGCATCATCCGCAGTGTGTTGCGCATTTGCATTGCCCTAGTCTGGTGATTAGCCAGGCGGCTGAAGTGCTGATTAACGCCACGAACCAGAGTATGGATTCGTGGGATCAGGCACCCTCTGCCACCCTCATTGAAATGAAGCTGATCGAATGGCTGCGTTCCCAGGTTGGCTATCAGGCGGGCGATGCCGGCGTGTTCACCAGCGGCGGAACCCAAAGCAATCTGATGGGTTTGATGCTGGCGCGTGACGCGTTCTTTGCCCGTCAGGGTCATTCTGTACAGCAGGACGGTCTGACTGGCGATCTCAGAAAGATCAAAGTCTTTTGTTCAGAGAATGCCCACTTCTCAGTGCAAAAGAACATGGCGCTGCTCGGCTTAGGCTACCAGTCCGTGACGTTGGTGAAATGCGATGCGTTTGCACGCATGGACATGACCGATCTGGCGGAGAAACTGGCACAGGCCAGGGCCAACAACGAACAGGTGCTGGCCATTGTGGCGACGGCAGGCACCACCGATGCCGGTGCTATCGATCCGCTGCGTGATATCGTCAAACTGGCCGCAGAACAACAAATCTGGGTGCACGTTGACGCGGCCTGGGGCGGCGCGCTGCTGCTGTCAGAGAAATATCGCCATTACCTGGATGGCCTGGATCTGGTGGATTCCGTGACGCTGGACTTCCACAAACAGTTTTTCCAGACCATCAGCTGCGGGGCTTTCCTGTTAAAAGAAGCCCGTCACTACGAGTTGATGCGCTATCAGGCTGCGTACCTGAACTCTGAGTTTGATGAAGCGCAGGGCGTGCCAAATCTGGTCTCAAAATCGTTGCAGACCACCCGCCGTTTCGATGCGTTGAAACTGTGGATGGGGCTGGAAGCCCTCGGCCAGAAACAGTATGCCGAGATCATCGATCATGGCGTAACCCTGGCACAGCAGGTCGCTCAGTTTATTGAGCAGCAAGATGCGCTGGAGTTGGTAATGAAACCACAGCTGGCGAGCGTGCTGTTCCGTTATCGTCCACAGCCGCTAACGGGCTGGAGCGATGCAGACGTTGCCCTGTTCAATCAGCGTATTGGTGATGCGTTGCTGGAATCGGGTCGCGCCAACGTTGGCGTAACCGAGCACAACGGTGTGACCTGTTTGAAAATGACGTTGTTGAATCCAACGGTCACGCTGGAGGATATTACTGTCCTGCTGGCGCTGCTGGAGAAAACCGCCGAGTCATTGCGCTAAGTGCGATAACCGTCCGGTGACACTGTCACCGGACGGTTGTTTTCTGCCAGATCTGCCTACTGCAATCATCGCCTTACCAACTGTCGCCGATATTAAAGCGGCATTTCCCCTGGTACCTGTTCCATTTTACTGGCTGACAACCGTGGCGTCGTCTGCTGTGTGCTCTGGAGACAACACGCTCATCCTGCATTGCAGCCCTCATGGACGTCCTGCAGGGTAAACCGTC
>JACCDS011204068.1_pt1 | contig 18614 bp, 19 predicted proteins | sample 7446441 | NCBI WGS metagenome assembly JACCDS01 (sample SAMN15323445, study PRJNA562643) | freshwater metagenome | isolation source: river surface water | place: USA:Blue River Watershed | collected 2017-08-17
CCACGAATCGCAGATTTGAAAGTGAACAGGAAAGTCAATGAAATCAACGATCTACCAACACCACCTCCGCGCCAGTGCTAGCTTTTCGTACCGTCACTTATTGCACTGAAAACGAGGAGACCCCAACCCTCCTGCAAAACCGACCACCACGGCGGTTCCATCGGCACCGTCACGCAGCCTGCGACCACGCCGGCGTGGGGATCACAACCCGGGCCGGCCACCTCACGCTTCATCAGGGCCAACCCCCGGCGCAGCATCGGCCGCAAGGCGGGATGCACGGTGCGCGAGAGGCGCCAGGCTTGCACCAGGTGGGTCCGAAGATCCGCCCCGGCCAGTTCGGCATCGCACCAGGTGCCGGGCGGGTCTTCGGCAAAGGCGACCGCCTCGATGTCGGGCTCGAGATCCAGCGCGACTTGGATGGGTTGAAGGTCAGACATGAAAGGACTCCTGAAAAGACGACGGGCCGCGCAGCGGCCCGTCAGGGGGAAGGCAGAAGGGAATCAGGCAGGCAGCCGGGCGACCGCCAGTTGCCACAGGTCGTTGTTCAGGCGCACGTCCTCGCGGATGGCGCGGATCGCGCGCGAGCGCATGGGACGGCCGTTGGCCGAGCGGCCGCTCAGCCCGCCGCGCAGCACGTTCTCCTGCACCACGTTGAAGACATGCCACAGGTCATCGCCGGCGTCCTGGCTGCGCCGCGCCTGCAGCAAGGCGGTCGCATCGAAGGGCTGGTGCTGTTGGCCGCGATAGCGGGCGCCCATGGCGTCCTGGGCGAACGCGATGCGCTCGTCCAGCGTCAGCGTGCGCGCGTGCATGCGTTCGACGACGGCGCCGACTTCGCTGAAGTTGCGCGTCAAGGTCAAGGCGGCCTCGACCACGTGTTCCACCACGTTGCCGCGATGTGCCACATGGATCAGCCCGAAATCGCCCAGTCGGGTCAGCAGCCCGTTGGTGCAAATGGGCCGGTACAGCCCGGCGCGCAGTTGGTAGGCCGAGCGGCCATCGTGCGAGTTGACCAGGACGACCTGCGGGATGGCGTCGACCAGGGTCACCGTTTGCCGGCGCGGCTGGAAGCGCAACATATGACGGGCGTAGGCCCGTTGGGCACAGCGGCTGTCGGCTTGGCGCGCCTGGGTGGCCACGAAGCCGGCCTCGTGCAAGGCGTCGATCAGTTGCTTGGTGCTGATGAAGACATAGGCCGGACCCGTGGTGTCGGCCGCATGCTCGCTGAAGGCGGCCGGCACCTGTTGCACCAGCTGCTCGTTGGGGATGGCTTGCACGAAGGCGTGGCCATAGTGATCGTGGACGTCGGTCATGAGGGACTCCTGGTTGAAGCGCAGGCGGGATTGCCTGCGTCCCCCTGCCCTCACGGCGCAGCGCAGCGCTCAAGACTCGCCGGCGCGCAGCGACGGCGACTCGCCGAGCACGGGCCGCAGGCCCGCGCGCAGGGTCTTGAACGCGAGAACGCCGTGATACGCTGGGACCACACAGGCAATCACCTCCCCGGGTTGCCGCGGCCAGCCGGCTGCCGCCCTGCCGGGATCAACGCAGCCACGGTTGCCCAGCGGCCAGCAGCGCCAGGTGCAGGGGATAGAAGACGTAGAAGACGCCCGGCCAGCGACGCCACGCGAGCGCCCGCTGCCGCACCAGCCAGACAACGGGCCAGGCCGCCATGCCCGCCCAGGCAACCGGCCCGCTGGCCGCCACCAGCCACAGGGTCAGCGCCAGCAGCGCAGCCAGCAGGGTCAGGGCCGCACCATGGGTTTGTCGGCGGCAGGCCTGGTGCGCCGCCACCACCAGCGCCAGGCCGTACCAGTTGAACTCGACGAAGGCGCCGCCCACCAGTGCCAGGGCCACCAGCGCCGCGCGCCCGGTGCGCGTGGTCACCCGCAGCCAGCCGGCGACGAGCACGGCGGCCAGCGCAAAGGTGAATAGGACATTCAGGTGCCAGGCGCTGCGTGTGAGCAGCATGAAGAAGGGCTGCGCCACCAGGCCGGCGAGCAGCAGCCGCCCCACCAGCCGGGTGACCACCGGTGGCTCGCGGCGCGCCAGGTTGTAGCCCAGGACGAAGGCAAACAGCGGGAAGGCCAGCCGGCCAAACGCCTGCAGGGGCAGCACGGTCCCGTGCAACCAGAAGCTGTTCACATGGTCCGCCACCATGGCCAGCAGGGCCAGCCACTTGAGCGCCTCGAGCGCGCCGGTGGATAGCGTGAGCGGGCAGGACGCGTCCAGCCACGTGCGGGACAGCCGCGCGCGGCGGGTGCTTGCCGAAGACAACCTGGCGGCCATGTCGGGGGTGCTGCCTGGACCCAACGGGCCAGCATGCCGATCCACTCAGGCGTCAGTCAACTTTTTTTACTTTCCTTGACTTCGCGCTCGCCGGCGCGACGCGCAACGCGCTGGACCCGCGGGCCGGGCGCTTGGGCGGCTCGACCGGGGACGGGAACATCGCGGCCACCAGCCGGCGCACCTCGTCGGCGCGGTCCCGTGGTACCGTCACCTCCACAGTGACCCAGCCCTTGGGCGGCGTCGGACGCTGGGGGATGGCCTGCAGCGTCTCGAACCAGCGCAGCACGGCCTTGCAGATGACGTTCACGTCCTGCCGCGTATAACCCCAGGGGGCCCCCGCCGCCGTCATCGTCTCCCCACGTACCAGGTGCTGGTAGGCCGCGCGCTGGCGCTTGGGGTCAATGTTCTTGAGCAGTGGCTCGACCCGCTTCCAGTCGTCGTCGGTCAGCGTTGCCATGAATCAGTTGAATCGTTGAGGGACAGGATCATGCTCCCGGCAGGCAGTTGGCGGCAAGCATGCGTCAACCAAAAACAGTTTACAGGCGCTGGTGCTTCCTCACCGTTTCTGCATCGGTAGAATCATTTTCAACTTGATGAGTGTTTGCTCGACATCATTTGGTAGATGCCATCCATGACCCCATTGCGCTTTATCTCTGTTGTGCTGTTGTTCGTTGCAGTGACGGCGCACGCGCAGGAAGGGCGCTGGTGGGAAAGGAACCAAGAGGAACCGTGGTGGGAAAAATTGCCCCTGTCGGAGGAAAGATGGTGGACAACGCCAGCACCCAAGTTGCCATCCAAGTCCTCCGTTAAGTCGGCTAACGGTTGGGAAGACATTCCCGAGGCGGAGATCTGCCCCGCCAAGTTCCTGGCCAGCTGCATCAAAAACTACAACGTCGCCCGTGAAAAGCAGGCGGCCGACTGGGTCAACTACTACGGCACGCTGATCCAGAGACGTTTTGACGAAGCCATTGCCCGCGCGCGCCGTGTCGGCGACACCAAGGCAATGGCCGAGATGATCATGGAGCAGCGCAAATACCCACCCGAGCCCGACCGGGTCATTGGGCGGCTGCGCGAGGACATGGAGAAGAACTACACCGAGATCGTCAGCAGTTGGGACGGCTCGAATGTCATGGAGTTGATCAAGTCTTGGGGCCCGCCACGCAGCGAATACAAAGCACCCGACGGTTCACAGATCCTGACCTACGAGAAGGAAAGTCTGAGCGACTTGAACGGTTCCCTCACGCAGTTCAAGTGCGAAACGTTTTTCACCGTGAAGGCCCAAAAGATCGTGGATTGGCGCTGGCGTGGCAACGGTTGTTTTGCCAACCCCCGGTAAGACCAGATTTTTCTTTCGCTACACGATCCACGTCTGAAACAGGAGAAAGCCATGCTTCGGGAAATCCTTGAAAAGGAAGAACACAGCGTTTCCGAGTTCATCCGCGATTTCCCCAGCGTATACGCGAATCTCGACGCAGCTTGTCAAAAGCTGATTGACATTGGTTTTTACGTCAACGATGCCCTGATCGCTAATACCGAGTATCCCGCGTTCGGTTCGATCCTTCTTGGCATACACCGCAACCTTGCCGTTAGTGCGCTGCGATTCATCACCCGGGACTACGACGAGGGGATGGTGCTCCTTCGAATGTCGTGCGAACAGGCGCGGGACTTGACGGTACTGATCAAGAACCCTCTGCTGTTCTTCCTGTGGAAACGGTACAGGACAGATCGGAACTCTCTCGAGCAGGAAGACTTAGACCGGTTCCGCAAGGAGTTCAAATTCGACCTGTCGACCAAGATGGGCGCTGCAGCCAAGGAGGTCTACGACCACACCTCGGAGGTGGGAGTGCACGGTGCGGGAATCATTTCGAACTCGTTTCGCAAGGCCCCTGCGGCTGAGTCCTTTAAGTTGCTAAGCCTCTTGTTAAGCGCGCTTATGCAACTGCCTTACCTATGCCGTGACAGCATGGGAAACTTCTTTCGGGAGCACTCGGATCTGATTGACCAGAAGTTGGCGATGTCGGTTGAGGACTTTCTCCTCGATCTCGACTTGAGATATTCAGTCATGAGCGCGCATTTGCTCCTGGCAAATCAAGAGCTGAATAAATCGCTGGGAGAACTTGGTCCCAACTGATCGCAGTCTCGGTGGCAGTGGCAGCCACGATGCCGCAAATTAGACGGCAAGCGCCTCGATACCCTTTTTCTCGATGATCTGCAGCAGTTTGGCGGCGGCACCGCCGGGGTGCTTGCCCGAGGCGGGCGACTCCCACTTCTGGACAGTCGAGGTAGTCACGTTCAGAAAGCCGGCAAAAACCGACTGACTCATCTTTGCCTTCTTGATCCGGATCTGGGCCACGCGCTCGGGCGTATACGCCGGCGGCGGCGAGGCCAACGCCTTGACCCGGCCCACATCGTGCGCGGACAGGACCTCATGCTTGTTCAGCAGGAGGGCCATCTCCACCAATTCAGCGGAGACCCGGTCAGTCTTCTTGGCAGTCATGGCAAATCTCCTTCAACACGCCGTCTTCGATCAATTCGTCCAACTTCTTGGCGCTGGCTTTTTGCAGGGCCTCGCCGATCACCTGGGCCTGGGCGACGTTCGCATCCGAGAAGTCGGTGCCGGGGTCGCTCTTTTGACGCCCTGCGATGAAGAACAGGCCGTGGGCGCCCTCCTTGGCCACCAGGGTGCGCGTCGCGCCGCTCTTGCCTTGCCCGGGCACGGCGATGCGCTTCTTGCACAACCCGGCCCCGAGATCGGCCTCGTACTGGCCCAACTGGATCTCTTTGGCGGCAGCGCATAGTTGCTCATCGGAAAGGATCTTCTTGGCCCAACGGGCAAAGGTCTTGAGCTTGAATACGCGCTTCTTCACTGAGCGCAACTATAGCACCAAGTGCAATAGCGTACAACGCCGCCGATGGCGCCGGCCGCAGGGCCTAGGCGTTGCTAGGCGCAGGCGGACACCTACGAGTCCGAACAGGCCAGGTGCATCTAGTCGCACCGGAAATCGAACGTGCCGGCCGGCTTGCCCTTGTAGGCCTCTAGGTTGCGCGTCCGCTCCTCCTCGAGGTGGCGCGTCTATTTGGCGGCATAGATGTCGGTGGTCGCCACGCTCATGAGCGCGCCGCAGACCGCCACGGGAAATACACACAGGCGTCGAGCGGCGCGGTGTCGCGGGGATGGCCAGGCACTGCCGCGCTCAGTATTCAAAGCCCAGGACTCGATTCCTCAAAGGCCATCAAATAGCTTTTTCGCCTCAAACCTATTCATCTTCAATTTTTCACCCATGAAGTTAGACAGGTTGAAAACGGCCTCTCCCTCAGGCAGTAGCACCTCACCTTTCCTGATTAGATCTAAAGCCGAATAAATCTTTCCTCCGGCGATATTTGAGGCACCATCCTTGTCATGCCCCGCCGTCACCACCAGCCCAGGCAGCTTAGGCAGCAATGCCGTGAATGAGGCCGAAGACGCCGCATGGAGAGTGGCCATCATATCTGCGGCCCTCTCACACAGCTGCTCAAAGTCGCTTTCACGCAAATAGTCTTCAACGATTGAAGACTTTTTCAAAGCAATCACCGCCACTGCCAATGGAATCAAATCATCGGCGACCATCGACTCCTGCATCGTCATTAAAGTCTTATCCATCGGATGAGGCCTCGACGGCGCGAGCTTTCTCAACCGCTCAAAGACAATAGTTAGCAATTCAATACCGGGGCGGGAAAAATCGATTCGGCCCTGAATCCTCCCAGAGAGCGATTTTATAAAATTCATCATCTCAGAGGCATCCCCACGCAATCAAACAGGCCGTGGCGCTTATTCATCGCCCTGGATGAGAGAGCTGGTGAGCTTGCTTCGAACAAGATCGAGCTTTGCCTTATGCGCCAGCGGTCTAGAAAATGCTTTGTCCTGGATTTGCTGCATGACTTTGCTGATCGGAATATAAGCAAAACTCATCCCGGAGCCTTGCTCAGAGCCCTTCATTTCCACAAAGTCATATGGAAAACTCGGACAAAACTTATGAAATCCCGAAAACTGCGGGACTTCAGAGGTGAACCGAAAACCATCTGGCAATGCACGCGAACGGCGCGGATGATAAAAGTCGACGAAAAATATAAACCAATCACTACCGGAAAACGTCACACCCTCGAAGACATCAATTTTATTGATGGCTCCGATTCGGTGAAAAAGTATTCTTTCGCCCTTGACTGTCTCTAACCTCGACAAGTAGGCGAGCTGTCCGACAGGACCATTGACGGGAATCGGATTATTTTCGGAGTAACCAAATGGTCCCGATCCATTTGGGTCCTTATCGTACGAAGGACAATTTTTGATGAGGTCCTTCAATGCAGGATGAGCAAGCTCCAGTTGAAATTCCTCGTCCTCCAAGACCCTCTTGATGTGCGCAAAGGCCTGCCTGATGGCCTTATCTTGCTTGCTCCCACCGAACAAATTCGAAAGAAATCCCATGGTCATCCTCTGCAGCAGTCCGGCCACTGGGCCTTATTTTTTGAAATAGTCGCTCAGCTTGTCGACGCCTTGCTTGAATCCAGATCGGACCACGTGATCCAGCAGGTGGACGTTCCAGTGATCCTTGTATGACGCCGAGCCATAGGTCTTCTTGTCGCTCTTCGCACCAATCACAAATTCGCCGTTCGCGCTCCAGATATGCACGTCGCTCCACGAGAGGCGCTCCGAACTGGAATTCAGCAAGCTGTCCTGGGTCTACCAGGCCAGCCTCGATCCACCGCGCGGCAAGTTCCTCGCGAACAATCAGCGCACGACCGCCAGAAAACGTCTCGAAGATCTGCCAGTTCCCCCCTTCGTAAAGGGCTGCGCGCGTCCTAGCTCCATCTGGCAATGTGAAACCGATCGGAAGCCATCCTTCGATTGCCATGCTTTAGCTCCGCACGATGTTCGCCCCGGCCATCATCTCGTCACCGCCGGCAGAACCGATACGAATCGAGTCCATTTGGATCACGACGGCTCGAAGCTGGTCGATATCGTTGGCCTTGAGCGCCTCCATACCCGCATTGGCAAGTTGGGCGTGCTCGCGCGCATCCGGGAAAAGGTACGAATCAGCCGCGAGCCACTTGAAGCGATCGATGACATACCAGTCCTGACGCCACAAGATCATGAAGTTCTTGCCGCGCAATTCCCCGAGGTGCGCCTCGAAATCTCCACTGTTGTTGTCAATCGCTCGTTGCGCAGTCTTGGCGAGGTTGTCAAAGGCGCTGGCTTCAGTTGAACGCGCATGTTCTCTGACATGACGTTCGAAGAACGCGATCACCTTTTCCAACTCCAATTGGCGGATTTCCTTGAGATGGTCTTTACGGGCAAGGGCCAGCAACCGCTTGGCCTCTTGCACGTTATCCATCGCTTGCTTGGCCGTTTCCGGATCGCCCTCAGAGGACTTGATTGACTCCGCCTGTTCAAGCCTTTCTCGTGCCTGCCCGAGGCGCGGGTCATCAATCTTGGACTCCATCTCCTCCAGGCGTTGCCTGGCCTGCTCAGATTGTTCTTCGACCAGTTTGGATGCCTGGGAATAGTCGATCTGACCGTCTTGCCGTGAATAGAAGTTGCGCCCACTGTGGAAGGATCCACCGATGGACGGGACCGAGACCTCCATCATGATGTTGCCGGAGTCGAGGATTTCGTACTCGAGAACGAGTTCTGCTCCAGCAGCAATGACTCCGTCGTCGAAATCGGAGGCCTTGATCTCGAACATGCCGATGAAACGGTTGTCGTTGACCGGATCTGCAATCTCGCCTTCCCACAGCTTGAACTTGATCGAGCCCGTGCTACCGGCACGAAGGGATTCCTCGGCCTTGAAGATTTTCTTGCCCTTCTTGGGCAGTTGATCGCCGTCGCGCACCAAATAGTCGAGTACCAGACGCCCGCCGAGCTTTTCCCTAGCTTCGATGCCGATCGAATGTGAGGCTGGAATCGCGTCAATGCTCGCAGCGGTCCTGGCGATGACGATCTTGTCGTCCTTCAGCGTGACAGGCCCCCCCTTGGCGTCGAACACAAAGACCTTGAAAGTGTTCTCGCCGGGTTTCGACAGGGTAAGGTCCAAAGAGGCACCGTCTTTGAGCGCCAGGCGGCCGGACGACCATCCCGTGTCGAGGCTGTCGATTTGGAACTCGGTCCCGGCAGCTGCCGTCCCGCCCACTTTGAGAACCACCTTGGCCTTCGCGTCGGGGGTCCGCGCGATGAAATTGAACGCCAGGTCCAGAGCGCCGCCCGCGCTCAGCGCGCCGCGGCTACTCTTGCGGCCCCGGCTTTGTGATTGCCAGTCGATCGATTCCGCAAAAACTGCCGCACCCTCGGCGACGGCGGTCATGGGGTTGACGTCTGTGGACGGTGCAATTCCGAGCTCAAAGGCGACCTTGTCGCGCAGTGGCTTGTACTGGGTCGGCCCGCCAACAAACACGACACGCTCGACGTCGTGCGGACTCAGATTCGCCTTTTCCAGGGTTTCACGGGCTGACTGAATCGCCTCATCGACCTTGGGAGCGATCAACGTGTCCAACTGCCTTCGAGTGAACGGGATGTCCACGTAGATCTCTTGGCCCGACTCATCAGTAACGCCCAGGTCTGACTCAGTCAGGCTGATCACTGATTCTTCCTTGGCAGACAGCTCGATCTTGGCTTTCTCGGAGGACCACAAGCACATCCGCAGTAGCGACTTGTACTTCGCCGATGTCGCAAAATCCTCTGGCAGATCGAATTTCTCAAGTAGCCACGGCTTGACGATGTTGTCGACAATGGACCTGTCAAAGTCCGTTCCGCCGCACATAGCGACGCCGCCGTGCGCGAGCAAACTGACCCGCCCTTGAATGCTTTGAGCAATAGCGATGTCCAGCGTGCCTCCGCCCAGATCGAAGACCAAGAACACGCCATCGCCTTTGCGCTGCTTCATGACACACATCACTGCGGCCACGGGCTCTTGCATGAGTGCCACGGCACCCAACCCGGCCATCTCAGCGGCAGCCAGCGTCGCGTCCTTCTGCATTTGGTTGAACGCCGCCGGAACAGTGATCACCGTCCCCGTCGCCCCGCTGTTGCGAATCTCTTCAGGCAAATAGCCAAAACACAACTTCAGAATCTCCGCAGAGCATTCTTCAGGTGTCATGGTGATGTTTACCGCCTCGAGCTTGACCGGCGTGCTCGTGCCCATCATCCGCTTGAACTTGGTGGCGGCGTTGTCTGGGTTCTTCGCGGCGTTGTCATAGGCGCGCTTCCCCAGGTACTTTTTGCCGCGCCGGTCGATGAAGATGGCTGACGGAGTGACGTCGTTTTGATCGGGACTCTTGAAGAGTCGAACGGTTTCGCCGTCGTAGGCACAGATCGCGCTATTGGTGGTGCCGAGATCAATACCGATGTAATTCATTGCGCCACCTTCCTAAGCATCACCGTGCCCTGTTTGCGTAGACCTTCTGCACCCATGACGATCGGCTCGACCATCTGATCGACCAGCAACATGTCGTCCGGCCCGAAGTCACCGATGTTGATCGCTGAAGCTGCCATACCAGGGTCGAACGGTTGACCTTCAACATTGACGATCTTCAGGCCGCTCGCCTCCAGGCTGTCTTCGACTTTCTTCTGAAAGTAGCGCAACTGGTTCACATATCGGGTGCTTTCACCCGCGTCGAGTTTGCTGATCACCCGCCCAAACAGGCGCGCAAAACGCCAACTTTCGACGGCCATATCGATCAGCGAGCGCTCGAGTTGCTCGCGCTCTGCGCTTTGTTCTGTCGTCATTTGTACGCCCCAAAATCCGCCGATCTTTCAGCAGGTGCTCCGTTTTCCGACTGACTATTCATCGGTGGATCGACGGCTTTAGAAAGCAGCCTGCCGATCAGATGAACGATATTTCCGTTGACCGTCAGTTCGATTTTTGCCGCGGTCAATACATCTAGTTTTGACAAGGATAGTCGAAATGAGTTTGCAAACTCTGGAGCTCACGGGCTGAGCCTTTGCACATCTAACTAAAGTAGCGGCGCGTCCTAGATCGGGGACAGAGTGACCTGGAAAGACGGTGATGCAGGCGTTGATGGACCATGGGGTACGGCACTCCCATGCGACTCAACCCTTCGACTCTGCGGCACTCAGGGGCAGTGCTCGGGAGCGACACATCACATCATTGGCATCGCGCGGCCATTCGAAGTCTTGAGCCACACGCAGGCGATGATTTTTCAAGCGTGAACTGCGGCTGCCTTCTTGCTCACTCGTGGCAATGACGGGTACTCGCCAAAGGCCCCGTGTACAGGCGATGTGAGCCTGGCACCGTGCCTCGAGTCCAGGCGCCCTCGGTAGGTGCGCGAGGCCTGGACTGCGCCGCTCGGGGGCAAATCAGGACTCATTGCATAAAGATAACTTTCAATTATCTTTATGTTAAATTTGCTCGTCAAAACCAGGCCTCGCCATGGGCACGAGCAATTCCTCAAGCGCGACAAGCATTTACCGACGCCGCATCGGCCCGCACGACTTCGCCTACCTGCGTGCAATTGCCGAGGGCCTGGACCGGCTGGACTGCGCCAAGCGCTATCTGGGCATCGAGCATGGCCATGAAGCCGTCACCGCCCACCGCCTGGTCGTCGACCAGGTGCGCGCGGCGGCCCGGCGCCACGGCCCGGACCAGCGCAGCGCCGCCCGACTGATCGGCCTGACCATCCGCGCGGGCACCACCGTCAGGCCCAGCCTCGAGGACTTCATTGCCGAGCGCGGCCTGGACGGCTGGAGCGAGGCCGAAGTCGCCCAGATGTACGCCGAGGCGTTCCCCGCCGACCCCCGGTCGGCCCGCCGCCAGCGGCTGCGCGAGCGGCAACTCGAACTGCTGCGCACGCTGGAGCAGACCGTCGCCCAGGCACCCTCCCCCACCGACTTCGTGGGCGGCTGGTTCGACGAGGCCCTGGCCCGCAAGCTGGTCGCCGCCGGCCTGCCCACCCTGGGCGAACTCAACTCGAAAGTCAGCGCCGGCGGCGCCTGGTACCGGGCGCTGCCCGGGATCGGCCGGACCAAGGCGGCCCGCCTCGAGGCGTTCTTGCGCACCCTGCTGCCGCGCGAGGCGACCGCCCTGCCCTTCTTCGGCGCCCCGGCGGCACCGATGCCCGGCACGGCCGTGTCGGCAGCCGCCTCCCCTGCCCTGCCCTCCCAGTCGGGGAGCTTGCTGGGCCAGGCCTCCGTCCACGAGTCGGTGGCCGCCTGGATCGCGGCGCGGGCACGCTCGCCCGCCACCCGCACCGTCTACGCACGCGAGGTCGGCCGCTTCCTGGTCTGGCTGCGCTTTGAGCGCCCCGGCGTGACCCCGGCCAGCCTGGGCATCCCCGACGCCACGGCCTTCAGCGAGTTCCTGCAGGACATCCCGGCACGGTACATCTCCCGGCGCAAGGCCGCCCCGGGCGAGATCGGCTGGGCGCCCTTTCGTGGCCAGCTCACCCCCGGCAGCCGCCAGCAGGCCCTGACCATCGTGTCGAGCTGGCTGGACTGGCTGGTCCAGGCCCGGCACATCAGCGCCAATCCGTTCGCGTTGATCAGCAAACGCCAGGGTGACGACCGCACCGACCGCGGCGAAGTCAAGGCTTTCAGCGAACCGGCGATGCACGAGTTGGTGCGGTTCTTCACCAGCGCCCCGCCCTCCCCCGCCAGCCACCGCATGCAGTTCCTGCTGCGCTTTGGCGAGGCCACCGGTCTGCGCGCCGCCGAGTTGCTGGGCGCGCGGCTGCAGCACCTGGCCAGCCTTCCTGAAGGCGTGGCGCTGGCGGTGCATGGCAAGGGCGCCAAGCGCCGCCATGTTCCCTTGAACCGCCAGGCGCGCCAGGCTTTGGAGACCTACCTGGCAGCGCGCGGCCTGGGCACCATTGCCACCGCCCCGCCCGACACGCCCTTGCTGGCCTCGGCTCGGGAGCCGCTCGAGTCGATCAGCTACTCGGCGCTGTACGCCACCATGCGCCGCTGGCTGCCCAAGGCGGTGAGCGCCAGCGCCCTGCCCGTCCACGAGAAATCCCAGCTGTTGATGGCCAGCACCCACTGGCTGCGCCACACCTTTGGCACCCGAGCCATCGAGCGCGGCGCGGCGCCCGATGCAGTCCAGGAGACGATGGGTCATGCCTCCCCCGCCATGACCGCCCGCTACACCCGGGCCAATGCCAAGCGCCAGTTCGCGGAGATCGGCAAGGTCTTCGGCGCGTAACAGCCCTCACCCGTCGCCACCCGCTTCGAGTTATGCACGGTGCATAAGCGGGCGGCCGCCAACAGAGCCCTGCCATGCTTCGACGCGGATAGCCCGGGGCATCGGTCAGACTATGACCGATGCCCCGCCGGCCTCATTGCCGGGGTTATGCACCGTGCATAACCCCCGTTCCCGCCCCACACGACCCTCCAGGTCCCCTGCCCTTATGCACCGTGCATAAGGCAAGGCCCAAGAAAAAGAGGCTTATGCACGGTGCATAAGCCTCTGGGGTGAAACGGCGACGGGGTCAGCCGAGGATCTTCTCGATGGCGTCCAGGATCTTCTTCTGCACCGCCGGATCCAGCGGCTTGGCAAAGCGCAGCGACAAGGCGCCCTTGCTGTCGGTGGCGACCCGGACCTGGCCGCCCGCAATCTCGGCAGCACCAGCTTGCGTCGCTGGTGCTGCCGGCGTGCTGATCGTGGCCGCGACGATGCGATCGACGATCGCGGCAGCCGCCGGCCGGCGCGTCATCTTGGCGATCTCCTTGGCCTGGGCGATGGCCGCGGCCCGGTCCTCGGCGCAGGCCTTAGCCAGGGGCGCGGCGAAGCGGAACTGGATGTCCAGCTTGGAGGCGAAGGCCTGGATGATCTCGCGCGGCAGGGAGGCCAGTTGGACCGCCCGGGAAATCACCGTCTGGTCGACGCCCAGCGCCTTGCTCATTTGGTTCTGCGACGCGAACAGCTTGCGCTCGAGCGCCTTGCGGTACATCTCGCCCTGCTCGTACGCACTGAGGTTCTTGCGCGCCCGGTTCTCGCGGTCCATTTCGACGAAAAGCTTGGCGTCGTCCATGTCCTCGACGATCGCCGCCACCGGCAGGCCCAGTTCGCGGCAGGCGCGCAGCCGGCGGTGGCCAAACGCCACTTCATAGCGCTCGCCCTTGCGCCGCACCTTGATCGGCTGGACGTTCCCGCCGGCGTTCTCGATTTCCGCCTTCAGGTCGGCGAAGTCCTGATTGCCCTCGGCGAAGTTGGCGTCGTCGCGGTTGGCCCAGGCACTCTCGTCGATCAGTGAGGTGTCGAGCTTGACGACCAGGTCCTGGGACTGCAACTCGGTGACGCGGGCCTTGAGCGCTTCGTTTTCCTTGACGATCTCGCTGCGCCGGTCGATCGCATCGCCCATCGTCTTGCCCACCGGGGTGACGGCCTTCCGAGCGAGGGCGGCGCTGTCGGCTGCCGCGCTCAGGCGCGAATCGAGGCTGAGTTTATGGAGAGGCTTAACCATTGCTCTTCTTCCCGAAGTTGCGAAGGAGTTCCAGTTGCGACTGCCACACCGTCTGCAGGCGATCTTCGATCAGGTCGACATACGAGTCGTAGGCCAAGCGCGCGCGCGCATAGGTCTTCGGACCGACCGACGCCTTGGCGCCGGCGTCATAGATGGTGCCCAGCGCGGTGCTGGCGTTGGTGGTGGCGGCGGTCTTGGGGATCTCGATCGGCAACACCCGGCCGGCGTAGGTCTCGGCGATGAACTGGCGGATCTGCGGCGTGGCCGAATCGCCAGCATCGACCTTGGCCAGCAGCACGTCGATGAAGGAGAACTCCTTCTTGTGCGGCCCCTTGTACAACTGCTGGCACAGATCGGAGAACAGATTCCAGAACTGGGCCGAGCTGGCGAAGTCCAGCATCGAAGGGGGCAGGGGGATCAGCACGCCATCGGAGGCATGCAGCGCATTGATCGTCGTGTACGACAGCGACGGCGGCGTGTCGATCACGATCACGTCGTAGTGCTCGCGGGCTTCATCGAGCGCCAGGTCCAGGCAGGTCCAGAACTCGAAGCCGGGGTCGGTCTTCTGGCGGGCGGGCAGGGCGAACTCGGCGCCGTACAACGACAGGCTGGCGGCCACCAGGTCGACGCCCGGCCAATAGGTCTCGCGCACGGCCGGGATGATCGAGGTTTCCTGGCCCTCGAAGACCCCCAGCGCGGTGGTCTCGTCGTCGACCTCCACCCCCGGTTGCAGGGCGAAGAGGGCGGTGGCCGAGCCCTGGGGATCGAGGTCGATGAACAGCACCCGATGACCGCGCATGCTCAGGCCCTGGGCCAGCGTCACGGCCGACGTCGTCTTGGACACGCCGCCCTTGAAGTTGGCCACCGTGACCACCGCCGCGTCGGCGCCCTCCGGGCGCATTCGCTTCTTGCGCAGCGCCTTGGCCCACACCTGCAGTTCGGCCAGGGTGAACTCCCAGCGGGCGTGCAGGCTGGACGACTTCTTGCTGGCGGGCAGCTTGCCGGCTTCCGCCATAGACTTGAGCTTGTGGGGCGAGATCCCGCAGATGCCCTGCAGTTCGGCCGACCCGATCATCGGGGGCAACTTTTCCAGCGTCGGCGCCAGCGCGAGTTCACGCGCGACGGAGACCGCTTGGGTGGCGCGGCCTGCTTGCTGAACCAGGTCTTCGAGGGTGACGGGCATCGTTTTATGAGAGAGTCGCTGTTTCCGTGACTCTAGCGCACTTCCCGTCATGACCTCAGTTTTTTCCGCGCAACGCCGGAAATTTCTTGGTTCCGTTCCGGAAGTTCAAAAAGAACCTCATCCTCTCCCGCCCGTGCCACAACCCAGCGTCGAGGTCACCAGGGCTGGGGGGGAGGAGGGGAAGCGGGAGAGTTTAGATATTCAAGACCTATTTAAATCCTATTTACAACGCGAGAACGTCAATTTTTTCTGTTTGAAATCAACGGGTTAGAAGAGAAAGACGCCCGCTGAAATCCAGAAAATAGCAGGTGCCCATCCAAGAAACATCCGGTCCCGATCCAGAAAACATCAGGTGTTTGTCCAAGAAACATCCGGTCGACTTCGCGCCTTGTGGACAACTGGCCGATGACCGAACGGCAGGGTCGCACAGCTCACACCTCGGCCTGTGAAGGCGGCCACAACGGGGGTAGGGGAGGGCGGATGGGCCAGGATCTGCATCGATTTCGACGACTTAGACATCGCGTGCATCCAAGTTTTTCCGGTGAGATCCAAGAAAAAACCGAGCCGCTTCTGATCTATCCAATCGAATTTGGATGGTGCGTGTATGATCGGTTTTGAATGGATCAGACACCAGCCACCCGTCCCGCCAAGCCGCTTGCCAAGCGGACAGCGCCGCCGCACCTGAAGAAGCATCAGAAGCTGGTGGTGATGAAGCCGGAGCCGGGCACGTCCATCAGCGTGATGGCGCGCAAGATCTACACCTCGATCCTGGCGAGTTCGCAAAGTCACCTGACCCGGATGGAGCGCCCCATGCTGGCCACGGAGGTGTACCGTGCGCCGCTGTCGACACTGCTCAATCAGATTGGCCTGGGCGAGATGCAAATGCGCTACGCCAAGGAGTACGTGATCGAGATGGCCAAGTGGATGGTCTACTGGGACACGGCCAACCGGGTCGATGACACGCCGGCCCCCGACGCCGAGTTCGAGGTGGCCACCGCCGCGGACGAAGACGTCAAGGAGAGCATGGGTGTGAAGCACATGCTGGTCTCGCCAAAGCTGGAGCGAGATGACTCCGGGGTCCTGTGGCTGGAATGGCAGTTGGATGCCGAGATCAACCGGATGCTCGACCCGCGCGTTTTCAAGGACGGCCAGGCGCACTACGCGTACATCAACCTGGTGATCGCGGCCAAGCTCAGTACCTACGCCAGCCTGGCGCTCTACGAAATCTGCGCCAAGTTCAAGGACAACCACCGCGGCGGTCTGACCGCCTCGAAGCCCACCGATTGGTGGATCGACGCGCTGTCGGCCAAGGCGCCGGCGGTGGGCGAGAAGCGGCGGCCCTGGGTGAAGTTCAAGAGCGAAAAGGTCACGCCTTCGCTCGAAGAGATCAACGCGCAGACCGATCTCAACATCGAGATGCTGGAAGACAAGGCCGCCGGCACGGTGCAGTTCCTGGTGTCGAAGAAGGAAATCGCGCCGCTGGCGCTGTTGGCGCCCACGAAGGTCGACTACGCGCTGCTGCAGCAGTCCCTGGCGGTGGGCGTGAGCGAGCCGCGCCTGACCATCCTGATCCAGGAGTTCGGCGAAGGTCCTGTGCGCGCCAGCCTGCTGCGACTTGAAGAGCAGATCTCGGCGCGCGGTGCCGCCGCGATCCGCAACCCGTTCGCATGGCTCAAGCGGGTGCTGGAGAACGAGCGGGAGGAGGTGCAGGGTGCGCCCGAACCGCAGCAATTGCTGGTCGCGCCGCCACCGCCCGACCAGCCGCCGGCCAAGCCGGTGGCCGGCGAGAGCGAAGAAGCCGAGATGCTGGCCCGATCGAATGCCGACTTCAACCTCCTGGCCATGAGCGAGCGCCAGGCCTGGTTCGAGCGGGCGGTGGCCGAACTCAATGGCCAGGGCCTGCGCATTTCGCCGCGCGAACTCCAGCGCCACGCGGACTGCCGACTGGGCGAGGGCAGGGGACTGCTGTCCAGCAAGGTCATCAATCTGTACGCAGCCGAAAAGTACGGCGCCGATTGGCGCGACAAGCTCGGTCCCCGTCGCATCAGCTGACGGCTGGCGTCACCAGCCACACCCACGAGCATCGAAACGCGCCACCCAGGCGCGAAGGGTGGGCCGAATGCGGCCAAACAGAACCGGACTAACGGCAGGGCCGCCGTTCCTTGAATTGAAGACGGTGTTTGGTAGGATGGCATCCTCACTGCCGTTAGTCCGGTTTCATGTCCGACCTGTTTCACGATCCTGCCGCCGAAGCATTCAACGGGTACGCCCAGGCCTTCGATGCCTGGCGCGCGGCCATGCGGGCCAAGGGCGACATCACTTCGCCGCAGGGTTGGGGCGTCTACGAGGACATGTGGGTCGCCTTCGCCCGCCTGTGCACCCGCCCCGGGCGGGTGGTCGCCCTCGAGGATCTGAGGATGGAGGACCTGGAGCGATTCATCCGCACGCGCGGCAGCCGCGCCGGCGACCTGCCCACCCCGCGCTACGTGTGGCGACTGCTGCACCTGATCGATCGGGTCCTCACGCATGCGGCGCTCGCGCGCCGCGCCTCGCCGCCCACCGTGGCCATGGACCTGCTGGGCGCTCACCGGGAGTGGCGCTACGCCCAGGCGCGCCGCCACGACGTCATCGACTATCTCGCGCCGGCCCCGGCGCGCCGCCTGGTGGCGTACCTCTCGCGGGTGCGCGCCCGTCCCGGGCGCACCGCGCCCGACGTCCCGTGGCAGCAGGTGCGCAACTGCACCTCATTGGCCCTGCAGTTGGGAGCGGGCCTCACGCCAGGCGAGGTGCGCGCGCTCACCCTGTCATGCGCCGTGGAGTTCTCCAGCCACCCGGACGCCGGTGGTCGGCGCATCCATGTCCCGGCCGGCACCCACGCGCCGGCGCGCAAGGTGCCGGTGGCGCACTGGGCGGCCGAGTTGCTGCGGCACTGGCTGCAAGTCCGCCAGGACCTAGCCATCCCGTGCGACTGGCTGCTGCCCGCCACCAAGACCGGCAAGCCCTGGGCGAAGCAGACGCAGCATGACGCCGTGCTGGCTGTCCTCGAGGACGCGGGTTGGCCGCCCGAGCAGGTGATGGGCGGGGCGTTCCGCCTGCGGCACACCTTCGCCCTGCGCATGCTGCGCAAAGGCGTTCCCGAGCAGGAGGTCGCCCGCTGGCTGGGGGTGGAGCCCAACGCGATGCTGCGCTACCGCGGCGTCGGGATGGACCCTGTCCTGGACCTGGCATGACCCCGGCCCCGCGTGCCGAGGCTTCGCTAGACTGGCCGCATGAGCCACACGGCACCGGACCCCGACGAATTCGCGGCGCTGACGCGCCTGCTGCGGCTGGCGGGCAACGACACGCCCGCGGCGCGCTGCGCCGCCGATTTCCTGCTGGCCTGGTGGGATGCCACCGTCTGCGGCGGGTTTGATTTCACGGGCCTGTGGCAGCTCACGGCGCCGCAGCAACGCGACCTGCTCCAGGTGACGGCGTACCTGGCGCGCGCGGGCCATGGTCCGCAGCAGTTGGGCCTGCTCGAGGAGATGGAGGGACTGCTGCGGCAGTGGCGCCCGCATCTCCTCGACTGCTGACGGGGTCTCCTCGTTTTCAGTGCAATAAGTGACGGTACGCAAAGCTAGCACTGGCGCGGGGGTGGTCTGGGTAGACCGTTGATTTCATTGACTTTCCTGTTCGCTTTGTAAACGGGTATGGTGGC
>JACCDS010420666.1_pt1 | contig 18602 bp, 13 predicted proteins | sample 7446441 | NCBI WGS metagenome assembly JACCDS01 (sample SAMN15323445, study PRJNA562643) | freshwater metagenome | isolation source: river surface water | place: USA:Blue River Watershed | collected 2017-08-17
CCATGTGGCCAAGAGCAGCACGGCCGCGCACCAGAGTGACCACATCTTCAAGGCCTGTGGCCTGCCGGTGTTCTTCCCGGCCTCGGTGCAGGAGATCCTGGACCTGGGGCTGCACGCCTTTGCCATGAGCCGCTACGCCGGCGTCTGGGCTGGCATGAAGACCATCCAGGAGATCGTCGAGTCCAGCGCCAGCGCCATGATCGACCCCGAACGCGTGCAGATCCAGTTGCCGACCGATTTCCAGATGCCGCCGGGCGGCCTGCACATCCGCTGGCCCGACCATGCGCTGGAGCAGGAGGACCGGCTCTTCCACCACAAGTGGTACGCCGCCCTGGCCTACATCCGCGCCAACCGCCTGAACCACAACGTCATCGAAGGGCCAAATGGTGGGAAAGGGGACCGTTTCGGCCTGATCGCCAGCGGCAAGGCCTACAACGACACGCGCCAGGCCCTGCTGGACCTGGGCCTGGACGACGCGAGCTGTCGCCTATTGGGCATCCGCCTGCACAAGGTGGCCGTGGTCTGGCCGCTGGAGGCGCAGAGCGCGCGCGACTTCGCCACCGGCCTGCAGGAAATCCTGGTGGTGGAGGAGAAGCGCCAACTCATCGAGTACCAGCTCAAGGAAGAGCTCTACAACTGGCGCGACGATGTGCGTCCCAACATCCTGGGCAAGTTCAACGAAGGGGGCCGCGCCGGCGGCGAATGGTCGCAGGCCAATCCCTCCAGCAACGAACTGCTGCGCGCCAACGCCGACCTGACGCCGGCCATGATCGCGCGCGCCATCGCCGGGCGCCTGAAGAAGAACGGCCTGCTGCCGGCCGGCAGCGATATCGCGGCGCGTGTCGATGCGCAGCTGGCCGTGCTGGACGCCAAGGAGCGTTCCATGCAGGCCCTGGTGCTGGGCGGGTCTGCTGCCGAGCGCCAGCCCTGGTTCTGCTCGGGCTGTCCGCACAACACCAGCACCCGTGTGCCCGAGGGCTCACGCGCCATGGCCGGCATCGGTTGCCATTTCATGGCCACCTGGATGGACCGCAGCACCATCGGCTTCACGCAGATGGGTGGCGAGGGCGTGCCCTGGGTGGGCCAGCAGCCTTTCAGCACCGAGGGCCATGTGTTCGCCAACCTGGGCGACGGCACCTACTTCCACAGCGGCCTGCTGGCCGTGCGTCAGGCCATCGCGGCCGGGGTCAACATCACCTACAAGATCCTCTACAACGATGCCGTGGCCATGACCGGTGGCCAGCAGGTGGGTGAGCGGCCCGAAGGCCACAGCGTGGTTCAGATCGCGCAGAGCATGCGGGCCGAAGGGGCCAGGAAGATCACCATCGTCACCGACGAGCCCGAGAAGTACGCGGGCGTACGGGATCTGCCCGCGGACATCGCCATCGAACACCGCGACGAGCTGGACCGCATCCAGCGCGCGTTACGCGAGCTCAAGGGCTGCACTGTCATCATCTACGACCAGACCTGCGCCACCGAAAAACGTCGCCGCCGCAAGCGCGGCACGATGGTGACGCCCGCGAAACGCGTGGTTATCAACGAGCTGGTCTGCGAAGGCTGCGGCGACTGCGGCGAGCAGAGCAACTGCCTGTCGGTCGAGCCACTGGAAACCGAGTTCGGCCGCAAGCGGACCATCAACCAGAGCAGCTGCAACCAGGATTTCTCCTGCCTCAAGGGCTTCTGCCCGAGTTTTGTCACGGTCGAAGGTGGGCAGCTCAAGAAAAAGGCCAAGGGCCAGGCCAGCTCGCCCTATGCCCTGGGCACCCTGCCCGAGCCGGTGCTACCCGCAGCGGCCACGGCCTATGGCATCGTGGTGGCCGGTGTGGGCGGCACCGGTGTCATCACCATCGGGCAATTGCTGGGCATGGCCGCGCACATCGAGGGCAAGGGCATCGTCACGCAGGACGCCGCCGGCCTGGCGCAAAAGGGCGGCGCCACCTGGAGCCATGTGCTGATCGCCGACACACCCGAGGAGATCCGCACCACCCGGGTGGGCATGGCCGCGGCCGACCTGATCCTGGGCTGCGACCCCATCGTCACGGCCGGCAAGGAGACCACCCTGCGCATGCGCGAGGGGCGCACGCGCGTGGCGCTCAACGGCCATGGCGCGCCGACCGCGGCCTTTGTCAAGAACGCCAACTGGCAGAACCCGGCGCAGCAGTGCGTGGCCGACATCACCGCGGCCGTGGGCGCGGATGGCCTGGGTCTGTTCGACGCCGATGCCGTGGCCACCCGGCTCATGGGCGACTCGATCTATGTCAACCCCATGTTGCTGGGCTACGCCTGGCAAAAGGGCTGGGTCCCGCTGGGCCTGGCCTCGCTGCGGCGTGCCATCGAACTCAATGCCGTGGCGGTGGAGGCGAACAAGGCGGCCTTTGAATGGGGCCGGCAGGCGGCGCAGGACTGGGCGCGCGTGCAGGCCCTGCTGACACCGGCGCAAACCCTGCAGTTCCAGCCGCGCGAGACGGTGGACAGCTTGGTGGCGCGCCGGGTCGAGTTCCTGAACGGCTACCAGGACGCGGCCTATGCCGAACGCTACCGCGCTTTCGTGGCCCGGGTGCAGGCGGCTGAAAGCCCGCTGGGCAAGACGGGCCTGAGCGAGGCGGTGGCACGCTATCTGTTCAAGCTCATGGCCTACAAGGACGAGTACGAAGTGGCGCGCCTGCACAGCGATCCGGCCTTCAAGGCGCGCATCGGCGCCATGTTCGAGGGTGAGTACAAGCTCCACTACCATCTCGCGCCGCCCTTGATCGCCAGGAAAAACGCCCGGGGCGAGTTGCTCAAGCGGCCCTTCGGCCCGGCCATGGGCACGGTTTTCCGTGTGCTGGCGCGCCTGAAAGGCCTGCGCGGCACGGTCCTGGACATTTTTGGCCGGACCGAGGAGCGGCGCAGCGAGCGAGCCCTGATCGCCGAGTACCGCGCCGGCATCGAAGAGCTGCTGGCCGGCCTGAACGTGGCCAACCATGGCGCGGCGGTCGAGATCGCGCGCCTGCCCGAGCAGATCCGCGGTTATGGCCACGTCAAGGCGCGGCATCTGGCGACGGTTCGCCCCGTCTGGGACCAGCGGCTGGCCGCCTGGCGTGCTGCCCTGGCGTGACGGTTGCGGTCCCGCCATCACGCCTAATCCGGATGGGGCCGCGGGGCTTGGGGCCGGCATACCCCGGCCCCGTACAATGGGCGGCCGCCTGTTTCGGCGTGCCCGCCGGGCATCGTCCGATGCCGGCATGTTCCGATTTTTGAACCCCTGACGTGGAGTAAGCCGTGTTTATTTCTTCCGCCTTTGCCCAGACCGCCCCCGCCGCCGCCGCTGGTGGCGACATCCAGTCTTCCCTGATGAGCATGCTGCCCATCGTGCTGATGTTCGTGGTGCTGTACTTCATCATGATCCGTCCGCAGATGAAGAAGCAGAAGGAGCACCGCGCCATGGTCGAGGCCCTGGCCAAGGGCGACGAGGTGGTGACGGCCGGCGGCATGCTGGGCCGGGTGAACAGCCTGAACGAGAACTTCGTCGGCGTGGAAATCGCCTCCGGTGTGGAAGTGCAGTTGCAGCGCCAGGCCATCGTGCAGGTGCTGCCCAAGGGCACGATGAAATAAGAAACTTTTCAGCCACGCAGACGCGAGCGAACAATGAACCGTTATCCGGTATGGAAGTACGCGATCATCGTGATCGCGCTGCTGGTGGGGGCGATCTACACGGCCCCGAATTTCTTTGGCGAGGCGCCCGCCGTCCAGGTGTCGGCGGCCAAGGCCACCCTCAAGGTGGATCCTGCCACGCAGTCGCGTGTGGAAGCGGCGTTGCAGGAAGCCGGCATCCAGCCCGAGACCATCAGCCTGGAGGCCGGTTCCCTGCGGGTGCGCTTTGAAACCACAGACATCCAATTCAAGGCCAAGGACGCGATCCAGCGTGCACTGGTCAAGAATGAGGCCGATCCGGACTACACCGTGGCGCTCAATCTGCTGCCGCGTACCCCGGGCTGGTTGTCTGCGCTGCATGCGGCGCCCATGTACCTGGGCCTGGACCTGCGCGGTGGCGTGCACTTCATGCTGCAGGTCGACATGCAGGCCGCCCTGAACAAGAAGGCCGAATCGCTGGCGGGAGATCTGCGCACGGTGCTGCGCGAGAAAAACGTGCGCCACGGCGGCATCAGCCGCAATGGCCAGGCCATCGAGCTGCGCCTGCGCGACGCCGCCACGCTGGAGGCCGCCAAGCGCGTGCTGCTGGACCAGTTCGCCGATCTGCAGATCACGGAGACGCAGGAAGGCAGCGACACCAAACTCAGCGCCACCATCAAACCCCAGGCCGCCCGCCTGGTGCAGGAGCAGGCGCTCAAACAGAACATCACCACCCTGCACAACCGCATCAACGAGCTCGGCGTGGCCGAGCCGGTGATCCAGCAGCAGGGCCTGGACCGCATCGTGATCCAGCTGCCGGGCGTGCAAGATCCGACCAAGGTCAAAGTCATCATCGGGCGTACCGCCACGCTGGAAGTGCGCATGGTTGACGAGGGCGCCGAGGCGAGAGCGGCGCAGAGCAGCTTGGGGCCCGCCCCCTTCGGTTCGGAGCGTTTTCTCGAGCGCAACGGACTGCCCGTCATCGTCAAGAAACAGGTGGTGATCACGGGCGACCGGTTGACCAAGGCCTCGACGACGTTCGACCAGAATCAAAGGCCTGCGGTCAGCATTGATCTGGATGCCGTCGGCGGACGCGTGATGCGCGATCTCACCCGTGAGAATGTCGGCAAGATGATGGCCATCTTGTTGTTCGAGCGGGGCAAGGGTGAGGCGATATCGGTCGCGCGCATCCAGGGCGAGTTCGGCAACAGCTTCCAGATCACCGGCAACTTCACAGTCGAAGAAACGAATGACCTTTCGCTGCTGCTGAGGGCGGGCAGTCTGGCCGCCCCTATGGAGATCATCGAGGAGCGCACCATCGGCCCCAGCCTGGGGGCCGAGAACATCGACAAGGGCTTTGCCAGCGTGACCTGGGGCTTCGTGGCCGTGGCCGCCTTCATGTGTGTCTATTACATGCTTTTCGGCATGATTTCCAGCGTCGCGCTGGGGGTCAACCTGCTGCTGCTGGTGGCCGTGCTGTCCATGCTGCAGGCCACGCTGACCCTGCCGGGCATGGCGGCCATGGCCCTGGTGCTGGGCATGGCCATCGACGCCAACGTGCTGATCAACGAACGGGTGCGCGAGGAGTTGCGCAACGGGGCCTCGCCGCAAGCCGCCATCCATACCGGCTACGACCGCGCCTGGGCCACCATCCTGGACTCCAACGTCACCACCCTGATCGCCGGCCTGGCCCTGCTGGCCTTCGGCTCGGGCCCGGTGCGCGGTTTTGCCGTGGTGCATTGCCTGGGCATTCTGACCAGCATGTTCTCGGCGGTATTCTTCTCCCGCGGTCTGGTGAATTTGTGGTACGGTAGCCGGAAGAAGCTCAAGACGGTTTCCATCGGAACGATCTGGCGTCCCGATGGGCAGGCCGCAGGCAAGGTGGATTGAGGGAAGAACAAGATGGAATTTTTCAAAATCCGGCGTGACATCCCGTTCATGCGGCACGCGCTGGTGCTCAATATCATCTCGCTGCTGACCTTCCTGGCGGCCGTCTTTTTCCTGGTGACACGGGGCCTGCATCTGTCGGTGGAGTTCACCGGCGGCACGCTGATGGAAGTCAGCTACTCCCAGCCAGCCGACCTGGAAGCCGTGCGTGGCGGCATCGCCAAGCTGGGGTATACCGATGTGCAGGTGCAGAACTTCGGCACCGCGCGCGACGTGCTGATCCGCATGCCGGCGGCCAAGGGCGCGAACTCGGGCCAGCAGAGCGAGCAGGTGATGTCGGCGCTCAAGACCGCGGATGCCAGCGCCACCTTGCGCCGCAGCGAATTCGTCGGCCCCCAGGTCGGTGACGAGCTGGCCGTGGACGGCCTGATGGCCCTGGGCCTGGTGGTGGTCGGCATCATGATCTACTTGGCGCTGCGCTTCGAGTGGAAGTTCGCGGTGGCGGCCATCATCGCCAATCTGCACGACGTCATCATCATCCTGGGTTTCTTCGCCTTCTTCCAGTGGGAGTTCTCGCTGCCCGTGCTGGCGGCGGTGCTGGCCGTGCTGGGTTATTCGGTCAACGAGTCGGTGGTGATCTTCGACCGCATCCGCGAGAATTTCCGTCGCTTGCGCAAGCTGGACACGGTGGGCATCATCGACAACGCCATCACCTCCACCATCAGCCGCACCATCATCACGCATGGCAGCACCCAGCTCATGGTGCTGTCCATGTTGTTGTTCGGCGGCCCCACGCTGCACTACTTTGCCCTGGCCCTGACCATCGGCATCCTCTTCGGCATCTATTCCTCGGTCTTCGTGGCTGCGGCCATCGCCATGTGGCTGGGCGTGAAGCGCGAAGACCTGATCAAGGGCGGCGGCGCCAGGCGCGATACCGATCCCGACGACCCGAACGCGGGTGCCGTCGTCTGACCTGAGGCTGCACACCATGGCGACCCAGCTCTCCTATATGCAGCGCATGCAGCTGGCAGGGCAGGTGCGCAAGCACTTTTTGGGAGATGCGGAGAAAGTCCTGGTTGAGTTGGGGGGGATCGTTCAGGATCGCCTTACCAACCTCATGAATGAGAGTGGGACCACCCGTGACATGCAGAGCCGGCGCGATGCCTGGATGCTGTACCAGAAGCAGCGTGACCCGTGGATCGATGGCACCATGAAGATCTGGCAGGAGTCCCTCAAGGGGCCACCTGGCAAGAAGTCCGAGAAGAAGAATGAGCTCTCGTTCGAAGGTGATGGTGGCCTGTCGCTGATGGGCACCGACGCCGTCGAGAACAAGATCCTGGCCTCCCGCCTGGTGCTGGCCGTGGTGGAAAAGATGGGCAGCGAGCTCGATGATCTGCGCGTGCGGGTGAAGACACTGGAAAGCCGCGACGATCTCGAAGGGCACGACATCCTGCGGCCCGAAGTCCTGATCCTGTTGATGATCGAGCAGTGGACGACCTGCGGCATGCCACGCGAGTCCTGGCCCATGGTCAACGATGTGGTGCAGAAATACCTGATCGAAAAACTGAAGAAGGCCTATGCCAATGGCAATGAATTCCTGATTCAGCAGGGCGTCATGCCGACCATCGATCTGAAGGACCGCGTCAAGCGGGCCGCGGTCGGGCGGCGTGCGTCATCGGCGCCGGGTGCGCCTGTCACCGAGCCCCAGCAGCCGGACTCGCAAATGCAGGGCGATGCAGGTGGAGATCCCTCATGGGCGGGTGCCTATGGGCAGCCCGCCGCCTATGCGGGTCAAGCGCAGGCGCCAGCGTCTGTGGGCGGTGCCGGCATGCCGATGGCGCGCGCTCCCGGGGCGCCGCCGCCGGGAGCGGGCCATCCCGGCCAGCTGGCTCCTGGTCGCATGGGGGGGGCTGGCTACCCTGGTCAACCGGCAGCCATGCCACCGGTGGGTGGTGGCCCTGCGGGTCGCAGTGCTGGCCATCTCTTTGGCGGTCGTCTGGGCTGGGACGATGCCGGCGGTCCCGTCACCCCGGGTCGGCTTGCGCCGGTCCCGTCACCAACTGCCGGGGGCGCAGCAGCTTCGGTACCCTCCGCACTGGGGCAGACACCGGCGCAGATGCAGCATGCGCTGGCGGCGCAAGGTGCGTCGTCCGGGTTCGGCGGCGCGCATGAAGAAACGCGTCTGATGACGCAGACCACACCGCTGGCGCGCACGCGCAGCCGTGCCCAGGGCATGTTCGGCCAGCTCAAGCGCATGCTGGTGGGCCAGGGCGGCGGTGATTTCAGCGCGACCTCGGCGCAGCCGCCATCACCGGCGCTGGCCAGGGCCATGGCCGAGCGGCCGCAGTACGCTGGCAGTGGCAGTGGCGGCGGCACCGGCACGGTGTACGAGGACTTCAGCCCGGCTGGGGTGGTCAAGGCGGCCGACAAGCTGCGCGAGAAGACCGACGAGCTCAAGAAAAAGGCCGAGACCAAGGGCGAGAAGGCCATCATCGAAATGGTGGCCCTGATGTTCCAGGCCATCCTGGCCGAGGACCGCATCCCTCCCGCCATCCGCGTCTGGTTTGCCCGCCTGCAGATGCCGGTGTTGCGCGTGGCCCTGGCCGAGCCCGAGTTCTTCGGCACGCTCAACCACCCGGCACGCCAGCTGATCGACCGCATGGGTTCCTGTGTCATGGGCTTCGACGCCAGCGGCATCACGGGCACCGCGCTGGAGACCGAGATCAAGCGTGTGGTCCAGGTGATCGAGCAGTACCCCGAGACCGGCAAGCGCGTGTTCCAGATCGTCTACGACGAATTCCAGAAATTCCTGGCCAAGTTCCTGACGGGCAAGGAAAAGACGCAGAAGGTCGTGAGTGTCGCGCAGCAGGTCGAGCAGAAGGAAACGCTGGCGATCCAGTACACGATCGAATTGCGCAACATGCTCAAGGACATCCCGGTGCGCGACGAGATCCGCACCTTCCTGTTCAAGGTCTGGGCCGAGGTGCTGGCCGTGTCGGCCGTGCGCAAGGGTCCCAAGGACGCCGAGACGGTGACGCTCAAGAAGGCCGCCGCCGACCTGGTCTGGTCGGCCAGCGCCAAGCCCAACCGCAATGACCGCGCGCGTGTCATCCAGGATCTGCCGCAGTTGCTGCAACGCCTGCGCTCGGGCATGGGTCTGCTGGGCATGGCCGTCGCCGATCAGGATGCCCACATCAAGATCGTCAGCGACACCATGGCCGACGCCTTCATGTCCAAGACCCAGGCCATTCCACAGGCCCAGATCGACGCCATGACGCAGCGCCTGGCTAATCTGGAGGACTTTGTCAGCGAGGACGGCCTGGGTGATCTGCCGCTGGACGCCGAAAGCATCGAAATGATGCTGGGCATCGATGCGTCGACGATCGATGTCGTGACCAACGGGGGTTCCAAGCCCACGCCCGCCATGGTGGCCTGGGCGCAGGAGTTGCAACTCGGAGCCTGGTTCACGCTGGACCACAACGGCAAGGTGACCCAGGTGCAGTTCGTCTGGCGCAGCGACCGCAAGCACCTGAACCTGTTCGCCTCCGCGGCGGGGCACAGCTACCTGATCCAGGCCGGCCGTCTGGCGGCCTATCTGCAGGCCGGCCTGCTGCTGCCGCAGGAAGAGGAAACGCTGACCGTGCGCGCCACGCGCGAGGCGCTCACGCGGCTGGAAGCCAATCCCGAACGACTGGTGAGTTGACCCTGCCCAAGGCCCCCCGTTCAGGGGCCTTTTTTGTCGCCGGGATGGGGCCGTGTCAGTGCGCGATGCGCTCGGCGCTGTCGTCGTAGAGTTCGTCCAGCACCAGCGTGTCGGGCTCTTCGCCGAAACTCCAGTACACCATCAGGATGATGATCTTCAGGTCGTCCAGCGCCATGGGTTCGCCCGGTACCGCCATGGCGCGGTCGAGGATGACCTCGCGCATGGGGGGCGGCAACACACCGGCCGATTCGAGAAAGCTGATGAAACCCAGGCACTCCGCGCCCAGATGGTTCTGCTCGGCCACGGAATAGACGCGCATGCTGTCCGTCGCCGGGAAGCTGGGCAGCGTGGTTTCGGAAGCGGGTGCGGCGGGCGTATCGAGCCAGAGGGTGCTCTGGGCGGCCAGGTTCAGGCCGTCCAGCCAGAGCAGCGCGTCACGGATCTCGTCGGCGTCGAAGCCGATGGCATTGAGCTTGCGTTCGAGTTGCGGCAGTTCGGGGCAGGCATCGCCGCGCCAGTAGTTTTCGTACACATACACAAGCACTTCGAACATGGCTTCAATATAGCGCAGAAAGCGCCGGGGCAAGCTTCGAATTTACGGGTGTTGCCGGTGCTGTTGCGCTTCAGGCACGCACCAGGCGCTGCAGCAGGCCGCCGGGCAGGCGCGCCACTTGGCCGTCGAGTTCCAGGGCCATCAGGCGGGCCTGCAGGGGCGCGATGTCCAGGCCCGTGCGGGCTTGCAGTGCGTCCAGACTGACCGGGTCCAGCCCCATGGCCTGCAAGAGGCCGTCATCAGCCTCATCGGCGTGGGTGGTCGCCGGTGCCAGCGGCGCCGACCCGCCAGGGAGCTCTTCCAGCACGTCCTGCGCGGATTCGACCAGCTTGGCGCCCTGGCGGATCAGGGCATGGCAGCCGCGCGATTGGGTCGCGTGGATGGAGCCGGGGATGGCAAAGACGTCCTTGCCCTGCTCGGCGGCCAGGCGGGCCGTGATCAGCGAACCGGACTGCAGGGCCGCTTCCACCACCAGCGTGGCGCTGGACAAACCGGCAATCAGGCGATTGCGGCGCGGGAAATTCGCCGCCAGCGGTGGCGTGCCCAGGGGGTATTCGCTGACGATCAGGCCCTGCGCGCTGATGCGGTGTGCCAGGGCATGGTGGCACTTGGGATAGACGCGGTCCAGCCCGGTGCCGACCACCGCCACGGTGGCCAGGCCATCGGGCGCCTGGGCATGGCCGTCCAGTGCGCCTTCATGGGCCGCGCCATCGATGCCCAGGGCCAGTCCGGAGACGATGGTCAGGCCGGCCTGGGCCAGGGCGTGCGCGAACTGGCGTGCGTTCAGGGCCCCTTGCGGGGTCGGGTTGCGGCTGCCGACCACGGCCAGACTGCGCGCGGTCTCCAGCGACAGGTCCAGCCGCCCCGACAGATAGAGCAGCAGAGGCGGGTCTTCGATGTCGAGCAGTGAGGCGGGATAACGTGCATCACCCAGCGGGACGACGGCGCGCTGCTGGGGTGCCTGCTGCAGCCAGCTCCTGGTGGTTTCGAGCAGGGCGGACAGGCCTTCGGGAATTTCCTGCGCCGCCGCTGTCTGTGTCGGGGTGAGCAACTGGCGCAGCGCCGACGGCGCTTGCTCGAAAATGGCGGCGGGCAGGCCGAAGGCGGCCAGCAGGCGGCGGGCGCTTTCGTTGCCGATGCCGGGGGTGAGTGTCAGGCGCAGCCAGGCGCCGAGTTCATCGCGCTCCATGACTTCGCCGCGCAGCCGGCTGTCCGGGTCCTTATTGCGGTGTGGTCAGCCGATCGCCCACGCGCACGGTGTCGGTGACGTCCAGGATCAGGGCGTAGGACAGCTTTTCGTAGGTGCGGAACACCATCATCAAGCCGTTGCGTTCGTTGGGCAGCTTGATCAAGGGACGGGCCGGATCGGTCTTGTCGATCAGTTGCTGGCCGTCTTTCAGGATGGCCAGCACATGGCCGCTCTCCATGCCATTGCGTTTGCCGCGGTTGATGACCACCACCTGGTTTTGCGAAGCATTGACCAAGGCATTGCTGCCGTAGATCGAGACAATGCGGCCTTCGACCGCGGCTGTCGGCGCGCGCGGCACGAAGTTGAGGAACTCGCGCTCGGGCTCGGGAGCCATGCGATCGCCCGCCAGGATCTCGCTCTTGGCTGACACGATGTCAATGGTGGCCGGCATGGGTGCCGAGGTCAGCTTGCCGCTGGCCGAGGCGAACTCGGCGCGGCCTTCGCTGCGCATCAGCGCTGCCTTGCCGAGGAACTCGGCTTCGTAGCCCAGGATTTCTCCGGTGTCCGGGTCCTTGAGCGGCCTAGCCTCGCGGAAGATGCGGTACTGCTTGATTTTCTGCTGATCGTCCAGCAGGGGCGCGCTGGACGGGCCGCGCGCATAAACGCGGTCACCGCGGCCGATGATGACGCGGTTTTCGCCGGCGGCCACGATGCGGGGCGCAACCTGCAATTCCTTTTCCTCGACGATCAGGGGTTCGGCCAGGAAGGCTTCGATATCGCGGGTCTGCAGCGTGGTCAGGGGACTGCGGGCTTCCTCGGAACGGATGCGCGGCGAGAGGCGCACGGTCGGGATGCCGCTGGCATCGCGCACGCCGCTGTCCGCCATGGGGTTGCCGACCGCCGCGTTGTCCACGGGGCCGCCGGCCGGCGTGGGGGCCGTGCCCGTCAGTCGCGCGCGGCCATCGCGCTTGTCCAGGTACAGGGTCTGGCCCGGGTAGATCAGGTGCGGGTTGGCAATTTCATCGAGGTTCATGCCCCAGAGTTCGGGCCAGCGCCAGGGGCTGCGCAGGTACATCTTCGAGATCGCCCACAGGGTGTCACCGGACTTGATGGTGTAGCTGTCGGGGGCATCGGGGACCAGCTCGGACAGGGGCACACCGGCCTGGGCGACCTGTTTGGCGGTCGCGGATTGCTCGGGGGTGATCGGGTAGTTGGGGAACTTCTGGCTCCAGGCGGGCAGCGCCAGCAGACTCCCCAGACCCAGGGCGGCGATCGTGGAAATACGGGCGCTGACCCTCGTGCTGGTGTTCGTAATGTCTTGCTTTTTCACATGGCCCCCGGCTCGATCCGGGCGCGGGCTGGCCGCCCGCTGCACCCGGAAACTTAATAAATCACGCACGATTCTGCGCCCAAGCCCTTGATTGGGCAATGTTTTCTGAGCTTTGTTGCAAACTCGCCGGCAAAAAGTGGCGAAAATAACGACATAGACGAGGTTTTATGGCGCTGTTATCGATACTCTGTTTTCCCGATCCACGACTGCATACGGTCGCCAAGCCCGTGCAGGTGGTGGACACGCGCATCAAGCAATTGATCGCCGACATGTTCGAGACCATGCACGAGGCGCACGGCATCGGCCTGGCGGCGACCCAGGTCGACGTGCATGAGCGGCTGATCGTGATCGACGTGTCCGAGGGCCGCGACCAGCCCCTGGTGCTGATCAACCCCGAGATCGTCTGGGCCAGCCCGGAGAAGAAGGTCAACGAGGAGGGCTGCCTCTCCGTGCCCGGCATCTACGATGGTGTCGAGCGCCATGAGCGCGTGCACGTGCGCGCGCTCGACGGCCAGGGCAGGGAGCGCGTGATCGAGGCCGAGGGCCTGCTGGCCGTCTGCGTCCAGCACGAGATGGACCACCTGCTGGGCAAGGTCTTCGTGGAATACCTCTCGCCGCTCAAGCGCAACCGCATCAAGACCAAGATGCTCAAGGCCCAGCGCGAGGAGCGGCATTGAGGGTCGTTTATGCCGGCACGCCCGAGTTCGCCCGGGCGGCGCTGGAACGCTTGCATGCCGCCGGTTTCGAGATCCCCCTGGTGCTGACCCAGCCCGATCGGCCGGCCGGCCGCGGCATGAAGCTGCAGGCCTCGCCGGTCAAGCAGTACGCGCTGGCGCATGGCATGGCCGTGGCCCAGCCGCACAGCCTGCGTCTGGACGGCAAGTACTCCGAGGAGGCGGCCGCGGCGCGCGCGGCGATCGAGGCGGCGCGGGCTGACGTCATGGTGGTGGCGGCTTATGGCCTGATCCTGCCGCAGTGGGTGCTGGACCTGCCGCGACTCGGTTGCCTCAACATCCACGCCTCGCTGCTGCCGCGCTGGCGCGGGGCGGCGCCCATCCACCGGGCCATCGAAGCCGGCGATGCCGAGACCGGTGTCACCATCATGCAGATGGACGCGGGGCTGGACACGGGCGACATGCTGCTGGTGGGGCGATTGCCGATCACGATGAAGGACACCACGGCCAGCCTGCATGACAGGCTGGCCCTGCTGGGCGGCCGCCTGATCGTGGAGGCGCTGGAGATCGCCGCCTGCGGCGGGCTCACGCGCACGCCCCAGCCCGCCGGGGGCGTGAGCTATGCGCACAAGATCGAGAGGCAGGAGGCACTGATCGACTGGGCCCAGTCGGCGGCCGTGATCGAACGTCGCATCCGGGCTTTTGACCCCTTTCCCGGTGCGGCGACGACCTGGCAGGGCGAGTCCATCAAGCTCTGGCAGGGCCATGTCGAGACCGGCCGCGCCAGCGGTCCGGTGTCGGGTACGGTGCTGGCCGCGGATGTCGACGGTATCGTCGTGCAATGTGGCCAGGGTGTGCTGCGCTTGACGGAGCTGCAGCGCGCGGGTGGCAAGCGCCTGTCGGCAGCCGATTTCCTGCGCGGTTTCGCGGTGCCGGCCGGTGCCGTGCTGGGGACCTGAACCATGATCAGCCTGCGCCAGATCGTCCGGCATCCCGAATTCCACCAGGGCATGCGCGACATGAGTTCGGTGGCGCCGGGCCTGGCGGCCTGGGGCTTGATGAGCGGCGTGGCCATGGTCAAGTCCGGCATGAGCCTGTTCGAGGCCATCGCCATGACCCTGCTGGTCTATGCCGGCAGCTCGCAACTGGCGGCCGTGCCGCTGATCGCCGCGGGTGCGCCCGTGCTGGTGATCTGGGCGACCGCCCTGTGCGTGAACCTGCGCTTCGTGGTCTTCAGTGCCCACCTGAGGCCCTACCTGATGCACCTGCCGCGGCGCTGGCGTCTGCTGACGGGTTATGTCACCGCCGACCTCAGCTACGTGGTCTTCACCCGGCGCTTCCACCGTCCTCCCCAGACGGCCGAAGAGCGGCCAGCCCAGCTGGCTTACCTGCTGGGGGGCTGTGTCACCAACTGGAGCAGTTGGCAGCTCTCCAGCCTGTCGGGCATCCTGCTCGCCCATTCGGTGCCCACCCACTGGGGCCTGGGCTTTGCCGGCATCCTGGCCCTGTTGGGCGTGTGTTTTTCGCTGGCCAGCAGCCGGCTGCGCGTGGTCTCGGCCGGCGTGGCTGGCGCGGCGGCGGTGGCGGCCTTTGCCCTGCCTTTCAAGCTCAACATCGTGGTGGCCATCGCCGCCGCCGTGGCCCTGTGCCTGCTGCTGGAGAAGACACCGCCGTTCAGGCAGGAGGGCGCCCGATGAAGGAAACCGATTTCTGGACCCTGGGTGTCATCGTCGGGCTGGCCGCAGTGACGGTCCTCACGCGTTGCTTCTTCTTCATTTCGAGCAAGCCCTGGAGCCTGCCGCACTGGGCCCATCGCGGCCTGCAGTACGCGCCCATCGCGGCGCTCTCGGGTGTCATCGTGCCCGAGATCGTCATGAGCCAGGGGCACCTGGTTCAGACCTGGCAGGACGCGCGCCTGTTTGCCGTCGCGGCCGCAACCGCCTGGTATTTCTGGCGCAAGCAGAGTGCCTGGGCCCTGCTGGGCACCATCGTGGTGGGCATGGCGGTCTATCTGCCGCTCCATCTGGGGCTGGGCTGGTAAGCCGCTTGACAGGCGAGGCCGCCTAAAATCGCAGCTTACGAGCAGGTTCTGGCCTGCCGACCTGTGTCCAAACTCTCCGTCCCGACCACCATGAACTTCCTCCGATTCCAGACCCTGTGCGAGCAGGGCCAGGCCAAGAACCAACGCGTGTTCATCCGCGCCGACCTCAACGTCCCCATGTCGCCCCCCACGCTGCGCTGCCCCCCCGAGGGGGGCTCAGCCGCCTTGGGGCGGCCCAGCGGTGGCTGGGACGACAGCGGCGCCATCACCGAAGACACCCGCATCCGCGCCAGCCTGCCCTGCATCCGCATGGCCCTGGATGCGGGCGCCGCCGTCATGGTCACCTCCCACCTGGGCCGCCCGGTGGAGGGCGAATTCAAACCCGAGGACAGCCTGGCCCCCGTGGCCCGGCGCATGGCCGAACTGCTGGGCCCGAAATACGCGCCGAAGGGTGTGCCCCTGGTCTCCAACTGGGTCGACGGCGTCACTGTGGCCCCCGGCCAGCTCGTGCTGCTGGAGAACTGCCGCCTGAACAAGGGCGAGAAAAAGAACAGCGAAGAGCTGGCCAGGAAAATGGCCGCCCTGTGCGACATCTTCGTGCACGACGCCTTCGGCACCGCCCACCGCGCCGAAGCCAGCACCTACGGCATCGCCCAGTACGCCAAGACCGCCTGCGCCGGCCCGCTCCTGGCCGCCGAGATGGATGCCATCTCCAAGGCCTTGAGCGCACCGAAGCGCCCCCTGGTGGCCATCGTGGCCGGCTCCAAGGTCAGCACCAAGCTCACCATCCTCAAATCCCTGGCCGACAAGGTCGACCAGCTCATCGTCGGTGGGGGCATTGCCAACACCTTCATGCTGGCCGCCGGCCTGCAGATCGGCAAGAGCCTGGCCGAGCCCGACTTGCTGGCCGAAGCCCAAGCGGTCATCGAGGCCATGAAACAAAGGGGTGCCGAAGTGCCGATCCCCGTGGACGTGGTGACGGCCAAGGCATTCAAGGCCGATGCCCAGGCGACCGTCAAGAAGGCCACCGAGGTGGACGCCGACGACCTGATCCTGGACATCGGGCCCGAGACGGCCAAGAAGCTGGCGGCCCAGCTCAAGGCCGCGGGCACCATCGTGTGGAACGGTCCGGTGGGCGTGTTCGAGTTCGCCGCCTTCGAGAACGGCACGAAAGAAATTGCCAAGGCGATCGCCCAATCCAGCGCCTTCTCCATCGCTGGCGGAGGCGACACCCTGGCGGCGATTGCCAAGTACGGCATCGAGCAGCAGGTGGGCTACATCTCCACCGGCGGGGGCGCCTTCCTGGAGGTGCTGGAGGGCAAGACCCTGCCGGCCTTCGAGATCCTGGAGCAACGCGCCCGGGCTTGATGGCCTGGCGCATGCAGAACAAGGGCCCTGGCGGGGCCGCTCCATCTTGTTCTTCCGGTGTAACTGATTTCGTGCCAGAATGGAAACTTAGTTACAAGGAGACAAAGACATGACGCGTCGTGCGACCAAGATCGTTGCCACCCTCGGTCCCGCTTCCAGCGACCCGGCCCTGCTCGAACAGATGATCCGTGCCGGGGTCAACATGGTCCGGCTGAACTTCAGCCACGGCAAGGCCCAGGACCACATCGACCGCGCCCGCATGGTGCGCGAGGCCGCCAAGCGCGCCGGCCGCGAGGTCGGCATCATGGCCGACCTGCAGGGCCCCAAGATCCGCGTGGGCAAGTTCGCCGAGAACAAGGTGCAGCTCAAGACCGGCCAGAAATTCGTGCTCGACGCCAGCCGCGCAGAACCGGGCGACATCAACGGCGTGGGCCTGGATTACAAGGAACTGCCGCAGGACGTGAAACCCGGCGATCTGCTGCTGCTCAACGATGGCCTGATCCTCATGGAGGTCGAGGCCGTCAAGGGCCAGGCCGTGCACTGCAAGGTCACCATGGGCGGTGAGCTGTCCAACAACAAGGGCATCAACAAGAAGGGTGGCGGCCTCACGGCGCCGGCCCTGACCGCCAAGGACATGGAGGACATCAAGACCGCGATGAGCTTCCAGGCCGACTACGTGGCCGTGAGCTTTCCGCAGAACGCCACCGACATGGAGATGGCGCGCCAGCTCTGCAACGTGGCCGCCGCCGAGTTCAACCACAAGCCCTACCTGATCGCCAAGATCGAGCGCGCCGAGGCCATCCCGAAGCTGGAGGAAATCCTGCGCGCCAGCGACAGCATCATGGTCGCTCGCGGCGACCTGGCCATCGAGGTGGGCAACGCCGCCGTGCCGGCCCTGCAAAAGCGCATGATCAAGATGGCGCACGAGATGGACAAGACGGTGATCACCGCGACCCACATGATGGAGTCCATGATCAACAACCCCATGCCCACCCGCGCCGAGGTCAGCGACGTGGCCAACGCCGTGCTCGACGGCACCGACGCCGTGATGACCTCGGCCGAGACCGCGGCCGGCAAGTTCCCGCTGGAAACCGTGATCGAGATGGCCAGCATCTGCGTGGCGGCCGAGGCGGCCGAAGAAGTCAAGCTGGACGCGGATTTTCTGGGCAAGACCTTCTCGCGCATCGACCAGTCCATCGCCATGGGGGCCCTGTTCACCGCCTACCACCTGGGCGCCAAGGCCATCGTGGCGTTGACCGACAGCGGCTCCACCGCCCTGTGGATGAGCCGCCACCGCATCCACATCCCGATCTACGCACTGACCCCCAAGGTCTCGACCCAGCGCAAGATGACGCTGTACCGCAACGTCAGCCCCCTGCTGATGGACACCAGCGCCGACCGCGACACCGCGCTGGAGCAGGCCGAAAAGCACCTGAAGGACCGCGGCATCGTGAAGAGCGGCGACGTCTACGCCATCACCTGCGGCGAACCCATGGGGTCACCCGGCGGCACCAATATGCTCAAGATCTGCCGCGTGGCCTGAGCCCCGCCCGGATTTCCGGGGGCATCCCCTAGAGGATAAAATCACTGGTTACTGAGCAGTTACCAACTTTCCTGGGGATACCACCATGGCACTCGTCTCGATGCGCGAGCTGCTGGATCATGCGGCAGCCAACGGCTACGGCATTCCGGCTTTCAACGTCAACAACCTGGAGCAAGTCCAGGCCGTCATGGAGGCCGCCAAGGAAACCGGCGCTCCGGTGATCCTGCAGGCCAGCGCCGGTGCACGCAAGTACGCTGGTGAGGCTTTCATCAAGCACCTGATCCAGGCGGCTGTCGAGGCCTACCCGAACATTCCCCTGGTCATGCACCAGGACCACGGCCAGACCCCGCTGATCTGTCAGGGTGCCATCGACCTGGGCTTCGGCTCGGTCATGATGGACGGCTCGCTCAAGGAAGACGGCAAGACGCCGGCCGACTTCAGCTACAACGTGGACGTGACCCGCAAGGTCGTGGACATGGCGCACAAGGTCGGCGTCACCGTCGAAGGCGAACTCGGCTGCCTGGGCAACCTGGAAACCGGCGACGCCGGCGAGGAAGACGGCATCGGCGCCGAAGGCAAGCTGGACCACAGCCAGATGCTGACCGATCCTGAAGAAGCCGCCCAGTTCGTCCAGGCCACCCAGCTCGATGCCCTGGCCATTGCCATCGGCACCAGCCACGGTGCCTACAAGTTCAGCCGCCC